>Ga0182030_10002876_pt1 | contig 36637 bp, 30 predicted proteins | sample 812S3MmetaG_FD_121299 | JGI IMG/M metagenome (GOLD analysis project Ga0182030, IMG submission 121299) | Permafrost microbial communities from Stordalen Mire, Sweden - 812S3M metaG (Illumina Assembly) | ecosystem: Environmental > Terrestrial > Soil > Wetlands > Permafrost | place: Sweden...
CGTGGAGGGCTTTCTCAACCAGGCTCTGCAAATCAGTCCGGAACTGGTAGCGGTGCAATTGAAGGCGGAAGAACTAGGCTACTTGTGACAGTTCCCAGCCCAAAATTAGCGCCAAAATGTCAGTACAACTACATCAACACCTTCGATCTGACGGTGGACCTGGCCTCCTACGAAGCCCTCATGCACCCGTGGACGCTGCGGAACGTGCTCGACACCTTCTCCGGCGCGCTGCCGGCCTCGGGTTACAGCTTCGACCATCCCCTTTACGATCCCGTCTCCAACGCGGAGGTTTCCTCCCACGGCTTCTCGTTCCATCACGATCTGGGGAACTGGCCCCTTTCCGTAGGGCCGGGAACGGACCCGGTCTTTGACGACTACATGGGCGCGGAGCAACTCCAGAACTGGATTCTGTCCGCGGGTTTGTACTGGAGCCGGACGGGTGACAGCGCCTGGCTCACCAACAACGCGACCTTGTTGCAGACCTGCCTCGGTTCCCTGCTCCTGCGCGACAACCCCACAGCCTCCGTCCGGAACGGGATCCCGAAGTATGTCAACGACCCGGAACTCACGACCTTCGACGACCTCGACCCCTCGCTGCGCAACGCGCCCTACTCCGGACGCCTGACCGTGCGAAGCTGGGCCTGCTACGTGGCCCTCCAGGCGATGTTCGGCCAAATCGGCGACAGCACGGACGCCGCAACCTCCCAAGGCATGGCGGCCACCGTCGCCCAGACGATCGTCACCGCTTGGAACAGCAACCGCGGCACGCTTGGGTTCATCCCCGCGCTGCTGGACGGCAGCAGCCCGTCCGCCATCATCCCGATGGTGGAGGGCCTGGCCTACCCCGCCCAGATGGGGCTGACCAATGCCATTGACCGCACCGGCGGTCCTTACTCCGCGATGCTTCAGGCCCTGGCGGGTCATTTGGCCGCGGTGCTGGTCCCGGGCCGCTGTTTGAACGCCACGAGCGGAGCCTGGGACATGACGAGTTCGACCGGCTACCAAAACGACCACAAGATCTGGCATAGCAAGGTCTATACCGCCCAATACGTGGCGGAGCAGGTCCTCGGCATGAGCGGTCCCAACATCAACGGAACCGTGGACCAAGTCCACGCCACCATCATGGCGCAGAACGCGCCCTTCTATGAATTCTCGGATGAAAACGACGCCACGGGCGCCGACCGCTATGTCGGCGGGTGCCACTACCCCCGGGGCATCACCAGCGCGCTCTGGTGGCTGAACGCCACCAACAACCCCAGCTCCGTGCTCCCCTCCACCGGGACCAACATCAGCGCGTCGCTGCAAAATGGCACCCTGACGATCTCGTGGCCCGCATCCTATGTCGGCTGGATCCTCCAGACCAACGCTGTGAACGTGGCGAACCAGGCCGCGTGGGGCGATCTGCCGGGCTCGGCGACCAATCAGCAGATGACCTTCCCCGCAGCCAGCGGGAGCATTCCGGCGGAGTTCTTCCGCTTAAGGCATCCGTAGCCGGGGATGTTCACTTGGGAGGGGGGTGATTGCGCCGCAGATGTGCGCGCGAGACGGGGAGGAAGTCGCGGGGGGACGGATCCATCCCAAAGGGATGGAATCACTCAGCCCAGCGTTCGCGCGCAGCGCCCAGGCTGGGCAGGCCACCACATCAACCAGTCCATCAACTCTGAAAGAGATGAATCCAACCGTGCCCTTCCGCGATCTCCCATCCGGCTGCAAGCCCTGTTGCGCCGGCACGAAATGGCCGCCGGCCGGCGGGATGCGTGGGAAAGGTCGCGATCATTGGACCTGCGCTGACCACTTCACCCCCAAGGCAATGAGGATGAGGGCGATCAAGCCGATCCCCACATAGGTGAAGAACCGGGGATTCCGACGGAGAAAGCCGCCGAGGACCGCCTCGGCCCGGCGGCCGGAACCCGATGGATGCCCGTCGTCATCGTCCGGCCGACGCCTCATGTAATCCCGATCCTGGATGCCCATGGGGGCAACCTACCTCATCACAAGCGAAGGGGCAACGGGTGCCTGTTCTCGTACGGGCGCGCCCGGAACCGCGCCCGCCGGGGGGCGTTCCCCGGCCCTCACGGAACAAACTCGACCGGCGTGCCATCGGGCACGGCGCGGTAAATCTCCTCGATTTCCGGATTCGTCACCGCCACGCAACCGGCCGTCCAATCCACCCACCGCTGCATGCGCCCCAGCGGCGCCAACCCATTGCGGATCCCGTGAATCATGATGTCACCCCCTGGCGACACCCCCCGCTTTTCCGCCGCGAGCCGATCGGCCGCTGAGGGATACGATATCTTAAGGGCGCGGTGGAAGGAACTGTCGGGCTTGTGGGCTTCCACCGCATACCACCCCTCCGGCGTGCCTTGGTCCCCTTCGCGCTCCTTGCGCCCTTCGGGGTGCCGCCCCAGCGAGACCACATAGTCCTTCAGCAGTTTCCCGCGGGCGTACAGTTCGAGCCTGTGTCGGGCCTTACGCACGACCACTCGATCCGCCACCATTCCGGCCGCGAGCCGGGGCACCGGCCAATTCGCGCCCAGCAGCAGCACAGCCAACGCGGCCACCCCGGCCGACAAGATGGGGACCATTCGATGGGATTTCATGCTCTTGCGGGCGGCGGCTGCCGGGATGGCGCCCTTCTGCCCCACGCCTTGGCGGGTGTTCAAACAGGCTGTCAGGGGATCCATCCAAAAGGTTTGGCGGACTGGCCGGTTTGCTCTTCCCATCGCCTCACTGCCGAGCCCAGTTTCCACCCGGCCCCCGCGAGCGCGAGGCCAATGACGAACACCACGCCCCCGTCCCTGGCATCGTGCTGGTGGGGCTCACCGGCCCTTTGCTCCGGCGTCAGCCTCAGTGAGAGGAGCAGGAGCGCAACGCTGACGACCGCCGCGAGCACCCCAAATCCCAGCATGAACCGGCTCGCCGCGCGCCTCGCCTGCAAATCCCCCGTGGTCCACTTCTTCATATTCTTCGCGCCGGGATGATGGCCCAGACCGGGGCGCTGCACAATGCCAGGGCAGCGTCTCCTCACTTGGTTGTCCCGGCCCCGCGGCGGCGCGGGCGGCCTGCCCCCCGCAACTCGTCCGCCATCCATGTCGCGACGGCGGATTGCCTGCGCGCCCGGCATGCTCTAGACTGCCCGACTGCGGTGGGAACCCAATCCGGTCCGTGAGCAAAGATTTCATCAGGATAGGCGGTGCCCGGGAGCACAACTTGAAGAACCTCACGTTGGCCATCCCGCGGGACCGGCTGGTGGTGGTTACCGGCCTGAGCGGCTCGGGCAAATCATCGCTCGCCTTTGACACCCTCTACGCGGAGGGCCAGCGAAAGTACGTCGAGTCGCTCTCCGCCTACGCGCGCCAGTTTCTGGATCAGTTGCGGAAACCGGACGTGGATTTCATCGAGGGGCTCTCCCCGGCCATCGCAATCGAGCAGCGGGGCGCGGGGGCCAGTCCGCGCTCGATTATCGCCACCACCACCGAAATATACGACTTCCTGCGCCTCCTCTATGCCCACGTCGGCACCCCGTACTGCCCCGAGTCGGGCCAGCCGATCGTCCGGCGGAGCGCGTCGGAGATCATCGACGATGTCCTGGCGCTGCCTCCGCGGACGCGGGTGTTGATCCTGGCACCGGTGGTGCGCGGTGAGAAAGGGGAGTTTCGCGACGTGGTGGACCGGCTGGGGCGGGAAGGATTCGCCCGGGCGCGGATTGACGGCGAAGTGGTGGAACTGACCAGCGGCACGCGCCTCCGCCTCGACCCCGCGAAGGCCCACGACATTGAGGCGGTCGTGGATCGGTGGGTGGTGGACGACAAGACGCGCGCCCGGCTGGGGGACTCGGTCGAGACGGCGCTGACCTGGGGCCAGGGCGTGATGCTGACGCTGCACGAGACACAGGAGCCGGGGGGGGCCAAGAGCTGGGTCGAGCGGTTGCATTCCAACCGCAACCTCAGCCCCGCCACGGGGCGGGTTTACGAGTCCTTAACCCCCAAGCATTTCTCCTTCAACGCCCCCGCCGGAGCCTGCCCCGTCTGCCATGGGCTCGGCCAGAAGATGGTCTTTGACGACGGCTTGGTGGTTCCCGACCCCGCCCGGAGCCTGGAGTCGGGGGCGATCCTGCCCTGGCGACGCGGGGGCAAGCGGATGATCGTCTATTACAAGGCGCTGCTGCGGGGGGTGTGCGAGCATTACGGGCAGAGCTTGGAGACTCCATACTCGGCCCTGCCTGACGACTTCAAGTCGGTCTTGTTGCACGGCTCAGGTGAAGTGGAGGTGGGGTTCACGTTTTACCGGGCCGGCAAGGCGGGCAAGACCACCCGGCCCTTCGAGGGGGTGGTGCCCCACCTCGAGCGCCTGTACCACGAGAGCGAGAGCGAGTTTACACGGAACCGCTTGAAAGCCTTCATGAGCCCCCGGTTCTGTGACTCCTGCGGCGGACGCCGGCTCAAGCCCGAGATCCTGGCCGTCCGCCTGGGGGAGACCACCCCCGCCGCGCCCGCGACCAGGACGCTTCCGGGGGTGCCGCCCCTGCCCGGATTGTCCATCATGGATTTGTGCGGGCTCTCGGTGGACGCGGCGGACGCCTTCCTCGCCGCGCTGCGACTGACGGAGTTCCAGGAAACAATCGCCCGGGAGCCGATCCGCGAGATCCGCGCCCGGCTCGGCTTTCTGCGGAACGTGGGCCTCGGCTATCTGACCCTCGCCCGTGAGAGCGGCACGTTGAGCGGCGGGGAGGCCCAGCGGATCCGGCTCGCGACGCAGATCGGCGCGGGGCTCGTCGGGGTGCTGTACATTCTGGACGAGCCAAGCATCGGCCTGCACCAACGGGACAACGACCAACTGCTCCAGACTCTGCGCCGCCTGCGGGATCTGGGCAACTCCGTGGTGGTGGTCGAGCACGACGCCGACACGATGCGCCAGGCCGATTACCTGATCGATCTGGGACCCGGCGCGGGGGTGCACGGCGGGGAGGTGGTGGCGGCAGGCACGCTGGCCGAAGTCCTCGCGCATCCCACCTCCCTCACCGCCCGCTACCTCACCGGCGAACTCAGCATCGCGACGCCCCGGCTGCGCGTGCAACCGACGGCGGAGCGGGGCTGGATCGAGATCGTCGGTGCCACCGAAAACAACCTCAAGAACATCAACGTCCGGCTCCCGCTCGGCCACCTCATCGCCGTGACGGGGGTGAGCGGCTCGGGAAAGAGCACGTTGGTGGACGACATCTTGCGGCGGGCGCTGTTCCGCCACTTTCACGGCTCGAAGGAGCGACCGGGTGCCCATCGCGCGATCCTGGGACTGGAGGGAATCGACAAGGTGATCGTCATCGACCAGACCCCGATCGGGCGCACCCCGCGCAGCAACCCGGCGACCTACACCGGGATTATGGACCAAATCCGCGGCCTGTTCGCCCGGCTTCCGGCGGCGAAAATCCGGGGCTACGAGTCGGGCCGCTTCAGTTTCAACGTCAAGGGAGGCCGCTGCGAGAAGTGCGAGGGGGACGGCCTGATCAAGATCGAGATGCACTTCCTCCCGCCCGTCTATGTGATGTGCGAGGCGTGCAACGGACGGCGCTACAACCGCGAAACCCTCGAAATCAGCTACAAGGGCAAGAACATCGCGGATGTCCTGGCCTTGACGGTGGACGAGGCGAGCGTCTTCTTCCGGGCGGTGCCGGCGGTGCATGACACCCTGGAGACCCTGGTCGAGGTGGGGCTGGGCTACCTGGCGCTTGGACAGGCGGCGACGACGCTGAGCGGCGGCGAGGCGCAGCGGGTGAAGCTCGCCTCGGAACTCTGCCGCAAAGCGACCGGGCATACGCTCTACATCCTCGATGAGCCGACCACCGGCCTGCATTTCCATGACGTGGCGAAACTGCTGGAGGTGCTCTTCCGGCTGCGCGCCGCGGGGAACACCATCGTCGTCATCGAACACAATCTGGACGTGATCAAGACCGCCGACTGGGTGATCGACCTCGGCCCGGAAGGGGGCGACGGGGGCGGGCGCATCGTGGCGCAAGGGACGCCGGAACAGGTGGCGGCGGTGCCGGAAAGCCACACCGGCCGCTACTTGGCCCCCCTGCTCACCCAATCGGCGGCCAGATGAACACTCGCGCGAAACTCGCGCGAAAGCTATTGCATCACCGCCGGGTTTGGCTTAGAAAAGAGCCATGCAGATCTCAAAATCCTGGTTGGTCGTTTGCATCGCGGCAGCCTTGGCCGCCCCGGCGATCGCCCGCGCCGATGACAACGAATCCATCGCCAAAGCCCGGGAAGCGCTTCGCCAGAAGATGAAGGAGTTGGACACCCAAGGTGGGGCGGCACCTACCGTCGGCGCCCAACCGGCTCCGGCCGCGACCCCCGCCGCCGCGCCGACCCCTGCCCCCACTCCGGCCGCGCAGCCAGCACCCGCCGTCAAGCCCGTGCCGACCCCGGTCCCGGCCCCGACGGTCGCCCCGCAACCGGCACCCGCCCCAGCCCCGGCCGTCAAGCCCGCGGAGCCAGCGAAGGAGACTGCGAAGGTGAAACCCGCCCCGACGGTCAAGGTCGTAAGCGCATCGACGAAGGCCTCAGGGTTTTCAGACGTGCCGCCGCCCTCCACCCCGCGGGTGTTGGCCGGCACGGCTGTGGCCAATTATTCGCCGGTCCCCCCGCCCTCGGCCCCAAAACTGTCGAATGTGGCCGGTTATTCCCCTCTGCCGGCCGCCTCGACCAAACTGCCGTCGGCCAACGCCCTCCAGACCAAGCAGACCGAGCTTGACCGCGAGCAGGCGGCCGCCGCCAAGGCAAAGCAGGAGAAGGAACTGGCCGCCGCCCAGAAGGCCCAGGCTGATGAAGCCGCCGCGGCCAAGGCAAAGCAGGAACAAGCAACCCTGGCCGCAGCCAAGGAGCAGCAGCGGCAGGCCGCGGACTTGAAGGCGAAGCAGGAGAAGGAACTCGCCGCGCAAAAGGCTGAGCAGGACCGAAAGGCGGGCCTCGCCGCCGAAGAAAAGGCGAAGCTGATCGCCGTCGAGACGAAGGCCAAGGAGGAGAAACTGGCCGCCGTCAAGGCTGCCGCCGCGCGCAAACACGAGCAGATGACCGATCAGATGCTCGCCTTCGCCCCGCTGCCCGCCCCGGCTCTCCCGATCTCGGCGGACAAGGAACAACGCCTGATTGAACTGCTGGACAAATACCGCGCCGAGGCGATTACCCCGGTGCAGTACCACGAGCAGCGCGCCCGGATCCTGTCTGAACCGTGATTGAATCCCACTGATTTCCGACCCGCCCGGCGCAAGCTTGGCGGGTGTCTTTTTTTACCGACCCGACCCCGCTGATCCCCATGCACGATTTTCATTACTCGGGCGGCCGCCTCTTCTGCGAGGGGGTGAGTCTGGAAGCGCTCGCCCGCAAGCACGGCACGCCGCTGTACGTCTATTCCCAACACACCCTCGAACATCGGTTCAGCCAGCTCGACCAAGCGCTGGCGGAGGTGGACCACCGGATCTGCTTCGCGGTGAAGTCGAACTCCAACCTCGCGGTGCTCCAGACGCTGGCGGCCGCGGGCGCGGGTTTCGACATCGTGAGCGCCGGCGAGCTGCGCCGCGTGATCGAGGCCGGAGGCGACCCAGCCCGCTGCGTGTTCGCCGGCGTCGGCAAGACTGAGGAGGAGATCGCCTTCGCACTCCGCGCGGGAATCTACTCGCTGAATGCGGAGAGCGAGCCGGAGCTCGAACGGATCAACCGGGTGGCGCGGCGTCTTAAGACAACCGCCCCGGTCGCCGTGCGGGTCAACCCCAACGTCGCTGCCGCCACGCACAAGAAGATCACCACCGGGACCTACGAAAACAAGTTCGGGATCGCCGCGGAGGAGATCGAAGGCGTCTATGAGCGGGCCGCGCGGCTCGGGAACCTCCAACTCCGCGGCCTGCAGATGCACATCGGCTCGCAGATTACCGAGACCGCTCCCTTCGAGGCCGCGCTGGTGAAAATCCTCCCCCTGCTGGCCCGGCTGCGCGCCCGCCATGCGCTCGAGTTCCTGAGCATCGGCGGCGGGCTAGGCATCATCTACCAGGACGCGCTCGCGAGCGGGTCGCCGGCCTGGTGGCGCAAGCCCGCGGCGCGGGGCCTGCTCACCCCCGAACGGTATGCCGCCCGGCTGCTGCCCCACCTGAGGCCGCTCGGGCTCAAGGTGCTCCTCGAACCGGGGCGCTTCATCGCGGGAAACGCGGGCGTGCTCCTGGCCCGCGTCGAGTACGTCAAGCGCACCGGGCGGAAGAACTTCCTCATCGTTGACGCCGCGATGAACGACCTCATCCGGCCCGCCTTTTACGAGGCGTATCACGAGATCCTCCCGCTCACCGCCAAGCGCGGCGCGAAGGTGAGCACCGACGTGGTGGGGCCGATCTGCGAGTCCGGTGACCTCTTCTGCCAGGATCGACTTCTGCCCAAACTGGGCGGGGGGGACTACCTGGCCCTGATGAGCGCGGGGGCCTACGGTTTCGCCATGGCCTCGAACTACAATTCCCGCCCGTTGGCAGCCGAGGTGCTGGTCAGCGGCAAGCGCACCGCCGTGGTGCGGGCCCGGCAGCCGGTGGAAACGCTCTGGGCCGGCGAAACCCGCGCCCCCTGGCAAAAGGGAAAGTAAGGCCGCCGCGCCGCCCGCCGCTCCCCGCGCGGCAACCCGCATGACGCCCACGGCTGATCCGCCGCCGAGGCCGGCGCTCCCCCAAGGGGGCGAGGTCTGGTGCCACTGGCTGCGCCTGGATCTGCCCGAGGAGGAGTGGGAGCGGCTGGGCGAGTTCCTCAGTCCCGAAGAACTGGCCCGCGCGGGCCGGTTCCAGTTTCCCGGCGGGAGGCGGCGTTTCGTGGCGGCGCGGGGCCAACTCCGCGCTGCCTTGGGCCGCTGCCTGGGCATCCCGCCCGCGGCGGTGGCGATCACCACGGAAGACCGCGGCAAACCGGTGCTGGCTCCGGAATCCGCACCCAGCGGACTCCATTTCAACCTCAGTCATTCGGGCGATGCCGCCCTGCTCGCCATCACCCGCGCCGGACCGGTGGGAGCGGACCTTGAACAAGTCCGCCCGCTCGCCGAGATGGACGGGCTGGTAACGCGCTTTTTTTCGGCTGGCGAACAATCCGCCTTCGCCCGCCTGGCAGCCGCTGAAAAGCCGCCGGCCTTCTTCCGGCTCTGGACCCGCAAGGAGGCGTGGCTGAAGGCCACCGGGGTCGGCATCACCCGGGGCCTTGATCAGGTCGAAGTCACTTTCCAGCCGGACGCCCCCGCGCGCCTGCTCGGGTTGCCGGTAGGGGCCGGCGATCCGCGCGATTGGACCTTGAACGAGCCCTGCGCCCCGGAGGGGTTCCTCGCCGCGGTGGCGGTCCGCCATCCCTACGCTCAGCTCTTGTCCGCTCCGGATCGGAGGTGAACAAGAGTCGCACCCCAGCCGCCGAACTGGGGGTAATCCAAGGTGAAGGAGACGACCAGCGGGTGCCGCGCCAGCAGGGCATGAACCCCGCGCCGCAGGCTCCCGCTCCCCTTCCCGTGGATGATGCGCGCAAGCGTCAGGCCCCGCTCCGCGCATGCCTCCAGAAACGCGGGAACCAACCCGCCGATTTCGGAGGGCCGGAAGGTGTGCAGGTCCAGCACCCCATCAATCGGGATCTCCACTGGCTCGTTCATCACGATTTCCTTCTCCCCTGGCGGGAGGTTCTTGGTGGGGCGAGGCAGCCGCCCCGACCATCGGCAACGAGGATCGCTCCGTCCGGCCCCAAACCGGGCATGGCTCAGAGCAAGGACTTCAAATGATCAATGGAACGCGCCGCCTGATCCACCGTGCCGCACTCCACGGAGAGGACGATGTCGCGCGGCGCTTTCCGGCAGAGCCGGATGACCCGCGCCCAGTCAATCACCCCGTCACCGCAGGCGCAGCCGACCGGAGTGCCGGTGACCTTGCCGCGTTCGGAGGTGGACTGTTGCACCGAGATGTCCTTGGCGTGCAGGTGCACCAGCCGACGCGTTACCTTCGCCAGCCACCGGTACGGGTCCTGACCGGAGAGATACGCATTGCCGGTGTCGAAATTGATGCCGATCGCCTTGCTGGCGACCAGCCGCGAGATGCGGTCCAACCCCTCCGGCTGTTTGCTGTATTGCTGGTGCGGCTCGAGGCCGATGAGGATCCCGCGCGGCTCGGCGACCCGCGCCGCCTCCATCAGGGTGTACCGCATCAGGGTGTGATCTTCCTCCTCGGTGGTCCAGGCGGGCTTCGGCCCCTCGTCAGTATTGACGACCGGCGCGCCGCACTCGGCGGCGAAGCGGATCGCCTGCTTCAGATACTCCACGCTGATCTCCGGCTTGCAGAGCGGCGTGTGGGTGGAAAGACCGGACAACGCCACACCCGCGTCCTCCGCGGCGCGCTTGAGCCGCAGGGGATCGTCGAGCATCGAGACACTATGGAAGTACCCGGCCTCGCTGAGCAGTTCCCGGCCCCAATGGACCATCGGTTCAACGAAGCGATATCCCAGCTCCGCGGCTTGGCGGACTCCCCACTCGAAGGGTTTGTCTTCGTGGCGGACGAATTCCAAGTTGATTCCCAATGCGATCTTGCCCATGTCGGTGCTCCTGTCTGGCGGTCCCCCCCGGTGACACCCCGGCACGCGACAGCGGAGCCGTGCGCCCGGAAAGGATCGTTGGTTTTTCCGGGCCCAGCATATCAGAAAACCGGAACTCTGGCTTGTGTTTTTTCACCAACACTGAACGCCGCCCGCCCAGCAGGCTCACCGCTCCCGTGCCCCGACTGGAGGATGGAACCAAGGACGCGATCGCGATGGCGATCGCGATGGCAGCTTGATTCCGGTGCCGCAGACGCTACCCTGACTCCCGGTTGCCGGCGGGAGGCCATCGTGCTCGCGCCTGGCCGCCGGGAAGCGAATTCATGCCCATCTACGAATACGAACTGTGCGAAGGCAGTTGCGCGGTGTGCGGCGGCCACTTCACGCTGCACCGCCCGCTTGACGCCGCCCCGCTGACCAAGTGCCCCGCCTGCAAGAAGCCGGTCCGCAAGGTTTTCTCACGCTTCAACTCCCCCAAGACGCTCTCGTTCACCGACGCCAAGAAAGCCGGGTTCCAGGTTTATAAAAAGCTCGGCAAGGGCGAGTACGAGCGCCAATAGCCAACCTGCCCATCACCCCCCCTCGTCCCTTGGGATGGTGGTCCTCCCCATGGGCTCCCAGCCGATGGGCGCAAAAACCGCCCGGCATGCCCGTGCCGGGATACGGCGGGTGCCCCCCTGAAATTCTGCGGCAGCCGCCCGCCAGATTGACTTGCCCGGCGGGCCGGTTCATATTCGCCATATGGACTTCGACATACAGCGCCTGCTGGACGAGTGGCCCTACCAGGCGGGCCAAGTGGTCGTCCGCCGGTTCGCCGGCCGGGACGGGCGCGACAAGATCCAGCTCCGGGTGGACATCGGAGTGCTGCAGATGAACGCCACGGGCCGCCCCGACGGCAAGCGCCCGTTTGGGAAGACCTCCCTGCTCGAACATTACAAAATGCGCCTCGAGAAAGCCCGGGCCGCCAACAACGGCTCCGACGAGGGGTTCAAGCTAACCGGGGACGATTGCTCCAAGCTCCAACTCGAGGCCCTGCAATTCCACCACCGCTACATCTGCCTGCTCCAGCTTGAGGATTACGAGTCGGTCATCCGCGACGCCGAGCGGAACCTGGCGGTGTTCGAGTTTGTCTCCAAGTACGCCGAATCCGAGGAGATGGCCTGGGCACTGCGCCAGTTCCAGCCCCAGTTGCTCATGGTCCTGACCCGGGCGCGGGCCGCCCAGGCGCTTGAGGCCGACAACTACCCGCTGGCCATCAGCACCGCCGAGGACGGGCTCGAACGCATCCGCTCATTCTTCGCCGACACCGGCCATCCGGAGGCCGCCGAGCTGAGCGGCGAGATCGCCTCCATGCAAACCTGGCTCGACGAACTGCAGTCCAAGCGCCCGGTCTCCCACCGCGAGAAGCTCGAACGCGCGTTGCAGGAGGCCGTCCGGCGCGAGGACTACGAGCGCGCCGCCCAGGTGCGGGACGCGCTGAAAAAGCTGGAACACCCCGATTAGTCTGCGGGCGGCCCGGCAGCCTCCCCGCTGACGAAGGCCCCGTAACCAACCACTTGGTGGCGCGGTCCCGCGGTGTCCCCCGAGTTGCGGAGATCCACCGCCCGCATCCCGAGCCCGTGGCGGCGGCCGGCCTCCAGCAACCCACCGATTCCCGCGCGGCCGCAGGCCCCGTCCTCGGCGATCCGATCCACCTCCCCCGCCTCGATGGCGTCCGCCGTCGCAGCATCCAACCGTCGGGCCGTGTCGGACTCGTGGTAATGGCTCAGATCCGAGCTGATGACAATCCGGGTCTCCGGCCCGCCCCACAACTGCTCCAGCACCTCCGCCACCTCGCGGATGGAAACGGAGCCGACCAGCAGCGGGATGATCTGAAAACCCGGGAGGAGGACGCTTTGCAGGAACGGCAGTTGGGTTTCGAGCGAATGCTCGGCCAGGTGAGCCTGGTTGCGCACCCGCACCTGCGGCATCGAGGCGAGGCAACCGAGCGCCTTGCGATCCACCGGCACCAAGCCCAGCGGGGTGGCGAAAGCCTCCCACCCCGGCGCGGCGAGGCCGGAAAACGAATCACGGTGGGCCGGACCGACGATTACCACCCGCCGGATCAACGCGCGGTCCGGACGCAGCCGGGCGTAGGCGGAAGCCGCCACCGGGCCTGAATAAACGTAACCGGCGTGCGGCACGATCACGGCCTTGGGCGCCGGCCCGCCGGACGCGGGCACCGCCGCGAGCATTTCGGAAACCAGGGCGCGCAACGCCGCCGCGTCAGCCGGGTAAAACCGGCCCGCGACCGCCGCCGGACGCACCTGCGGCGGCCGCGAGGCATCCCCCGGCAGAGACACCTTCATGCCGTCACCCCCTTCGGCGCCCAAACGCCGGGAATGACCCGCGCGCAGTCTGGACAGCGGCCGGCGGAATCCAGGCGGTTGGCCAGGACGGTGAAGCCGCGCCGGGAGATCACGGTGCCGCCGCAGTCCGGACACCGCGTGGCTTCGCAATCCCCCACCCTCCCCGGGGCATTGCCCGCGTACACAAAACGCAACCCCTCCTCCACCCCCAGGCGAACCGCGCGCTCCAGCGCCGCGGGAGCCGTCCGCGGCGTGTCGGTCAACCGGTAGTCCGGATGAAAGGCCGTCAGGTGCCACGGGATGTCACGGCTCACCCCGGCCAGAAACCGGGCCATCCCGCGCAGTTCGGCGGGGTCGTCGTTGAACCCCGGCACCACCAGGGTGACCACCTCGAGCCAGATCCCCGCGCGGTGGACCATACGGATGGACTCGAGCACGTTTTCCAAGGTCCCGCCGAGGGATCGGTAGCGCTGCGAATCGAAGCCTTTGAGATCGATCTTGCAAGCGTCCAGCCGCGGTTGCAGAAAGCTAACCGCCTCGGGAGTAGCGTTCCCGTTCGAAACGAACGCGCAGGCCAGCCCCGCCTGCCGCGCCTCAAGGAACACGGCGGCCGCCCACTCGGCGGTGATGAGCGGTTCATTGTAGCTCGAGACGACCAACCGCGCCCCCGCCCGCCGGGCGGCCTCGACGAGTTGGCCGGGAGTGACAGGCCTGAGCGGTGCGCGTGCCGACGGGTCCCGCACGGCCTGGCTGATCTGCCAGTTCTGGCAGTAGGCACAATGGAAATCGCAGCCGAGCATCCCGAACGTCAGGGCCTTGGCACCCGGAAGGAAGTGGTAAAAGGGCTTCTTCTCGACCGGGTCGCATTGGAGGGCGGCGACGTAGCCGAACGGAACCTGGAGGCGTCCCCCGCGGTTGAAGCGCACCTTGCAAACACCGCGCCGCCCGTCCGCCAGCAGACAGCGGTGGCCGCATGCCACGCAGCGGATCCGCGCTCCTTCCGACCGCCAGAGTTGCCCCTCGATGGTCCGCTCCGCGAGGGCGGCTTCCCACGCAGGATCGGGAGCCAGGGCGGCCGCTTCGCCCCGTCTGCGGCCATCAACGGCATCGGCGGACAGGTTCGACATGGCCAGAATCTGGCGGCTGGGGCGGGGGTTGTCAAAACCAACCGCGCGCACCACAGCTTCGCGGGGCGGAGAATTGGCCGGACACGGCCTGATCCGCGGTGGCCAAGCGGATGCCGCCACGTCCGCGTGGTTGCGCCGGGCGGGACGGGGTTCTATCATGGGCGGGTGGCCGGCGCCTCCGGGCGTTTCCGGTCGGGATATGGAGACAATTGTCATCGATCGCGGGCGCTATGCGCGCCATCTGGTCCTGCCCGAGGTGGGGGCCGAAGGGCAGCGCCGTATCCGCGCCGCCCGGGTCCTTTGCGTCGGCGCGGGCGGCCTCGGGTCGCCGGTGGCGCTCTATCTCGCCGCGGCGGGCATCGGTTCGCTGGGCTTGGTCGATTGCGACCGGGTCGAGCTTTCCAACCTGCAGCGCCAGATCCTGCATGGCACCCCCGACGTCGGCCGTCCCAAGACGGATTCGGCAGCCGCACGGATCAAGGAGTTGAACCCGGACGTCGAGGTCAACCCCCACCCGGTCCGGCTCACCCGGGAAAACGCTCTCGACCTCATCAGCGGCTACGATGTGGTGGTGGACGGCACCGACAATTTCCCCACCCGCTACCTCGCGAACGACGCGTGCGCCCTGCTGGGGAAGCCGTTGGTTTACGGTTCCATTTCCCGCTTTGAAGGCCAGGCCAGCCTGTTCGCCCCCCACCTGGGCGGGCCTTGTTACCGCTGTCTCTTCCCGGAACCACCCGCGCCGGGAACGACCCCCGGGTGCGCCGAGGGCGGCGTGCTCGGCGTGCTGCCCGGTGTCATCGGCACCATCCAAGCCACCGAGACCCTGAAGCTCCTGCTGGGACGCGGACGATCGTTGCTGGGCCGGTTGCTCGTTTATGACGCGCTCGAGATGAGCTTCCGCGAACTCAAGCTGCGCCGGGACCCCCAATGCCCGCTCTGCGGCGGGAGTCCTTCCATCACCAAACTAATCGATTACCACGAGTTCTGCGGCGTGCCCGCGGAGCCGCCTCTCAAGACCATGAATCCCGACGAAGTAACCGTGCAGGACCTGAAACACGCGCTGGACAACCCCGCCCTGGGCATCCAAGTCATCGATGTGCGCGAGGAAGACGAGCACCGGGCCGCGAGCATCCCCGGCGCGAAACTCCTCCCGCTGAGCCAGCTCGCCGCCCGCTACGGCGAGGTGGAGCGCGACCGGATGTGCTATCTCCACTGCCAGGCCGGCGTGCGGTCCATGCGCGCCCTCCAATTCCTGCGCCAACAGGGCTTCAGCAAGCTGAAGAGCGTCAAAGGGGGCTACCTGGCGTGGGCGGCGGAGATCGGCTGATCCAACGGGCGTGCGCCTGGTGCAGGGCGGACGTTCCTCCGCCCTCCGCTGCGGGAGCCGGAGGGGGTTCGAAACCAACGTGCAAAGGCCCGGGAGCCCCGGGAGCCAGGCTGCGGGATAGGCTTGTCCCCGGCCGCCGGAGGACTATCGTGGATGCATGCGCACGCCCTGGCCTTCAAAGTCCCCAGCGCTTCCCGCCTCCACGAACCCGGTGCCAGTTCTTGAATCTTCCCGGTCCGGGCCTGGCGGCGGACAGCGTTGGCTTTCCGGGATAATCACAGGCCTCAGCCTGCTGGCCGCCCTGCTGCCCAGGCTCCTCCTCGCTGGCGCGCCCCCGGTCAGCGAAGCGCGTGTGCGCGAGCTCAAGGACCTCCACTGGGGCATGTTCGTCTGCTGGTCGTTCAGCACTTTCTCCGGCAAGGAGTGGACGCCCGGAGTGACCAATCTCGATTTGTTCAAGCCCAGCGGGTGCGATGCGGAACAATGGGTGCGGACCGCCAAGGAGGCGGGCATGGGTTACATCCTCTTCCTGACCAAGCACCACGACGGTTTTTGCCTCTGGGATACGAAGACCACCGACCGCAAGGTGACGAAGAGCCCGCTGGGACGAGATGTGCTGCGGGAGTTGCGCGCGGCGTGTGACAAACATGGCATCAAACTGGCGCTCTATTTTTCGGAGGGCGAATGGACCTGGCCGAACAAACCGGACGGCACGCGGTTCCAGTCCGACGGCGGCTACAACCCGGAGCTGAAACAGGCCCAACTCCGGGAATTGCTCACCGGTTACGGTCCCATCGAATACATCTGGTTCGACCATGCGGTGGGAGATGGCGGTTTGGATCACGCGGCGACCACCGCCTTTTGCAAGGCGCTCCAACCAGCCTGCTTCATCGGCTTCAACCACGGCGACCAGGCTGGCGCCGACATCCGCCTCGGCGAATTGGGACGCCCAGGTCCGCTCGACGATGCCAAGGCGGCCGGACCCTATGCGGACAAAACCGCAGGGAGCAGCTACCGGCTTGCCGAGTTCACCTACCCCATCCTGCCCGCACACGAGGGCGGTGCCATGTGGTTCTATTCCCTGCCCAGGCACGACCGGCTTTGCCGGGCTGCCGACGCGCTCTACGCCGACTACCTCGGCGCGGTGCGGTACGGCAACCTGTTCGCCCTGGATGTCGGTCCCGATTACGCCGGCAAGATCCGTGAAATTGACGTGGAGACGCTGCGCCAGGTGGGCGAACTCATCCGCCACCCGCCGTCCCCGCGCGCCAGGAAACCAAACCGGGGTCGCGAGAACGCCTTTGCGGTTTACGGCGTGGAGCGCATCGGTTACGGTGGCGAACGATGAATCTGATTCGTCATACGGACGCCGATTTTGCCCGGCGGTTGGGGGAGGTCACCGCCCCGTCCAGCCTCTTTGACCCCGGCATCGAGCAGCGGACGCGGGCTATCCTGGAGGAGGTCCGCTCTCGGGGTGACGCTGCGCTAATTGAGTTCACGGAGCGGTTTGACGGAGCCAGGGTGGAGGCCGGCCAGTTGGCGGTTTCGACGGCCGAAATGCTGAGGGCATCGCTGCTCGCCGGCCCCGGGCTGCGCGCGGCGGTCAAGGCCGCGGCGGGCAACATCGCCGACTTCGCGCGCCAGTCCAAGCGGAAGAACTGGCGGAGGCGCAATTCCCACGGCGCGTGGGTGGGCGAGAAGTTCGATCCCTTCCAACGGGTGGGCGTTTACATTCCCGGCGGCACCGCGCCACTGGTCTCCACCGCCCTGATGACCGTGGAACTCGCCCGGGTGGCCGGGTGTCTGGAGATCGTGGTCTGCACCCCGTGCGGGAAGGACGGGTCAATCAACCCGGCCCTCCTGTTCGCGGCGCGCGCGGCGGGGGCGACGGAGATCTACCGCGTGGGCGGTGCGCAGGCGATCGCCGCCCTGGCCTACGGGACCGCCTCGATCCGCCGCGTGAGCAAGATTTTCGGCCCGGGAAATGCCTACGTGGTGGCGGCGAAGCGGTTGGTGGTCGGCCATGTGTCCATCGACCTGCTGCCCGGACCGAGCGAACTGCTGGTGCTGGCCGACGACCGGGCCAACCCGCGGTTCATCGCCGCTGATCTGCTCGCCCAGGCGGAGCACGGCTCCGGCCACGAGCGCGTCTGGCTGGTGACCACCTCGAAGCGCCTACCAGGCGCGGTCGCCCGGGAAATCGAGCGCCAAGCGGCGACGCTTGGCCGGCGCGATTTCATCGAACGGGCGCTCGGCGCCAACGGGTGGCTGATCCAGGTCAAGACTCTGGATGATGCGATCCGCCTGGCCAACGAGCTGGCACCGGAGCATTGCGAGATCCTGCATCGCGACGCCGCGAAGATTTCCACGCGGATCCGGACGGCGGGCGCCATTTTCCTGGGGCCGCATTCACCGACGGTGCTGGGGGATTATGTGGCCGGCCCGAGCCATACGCTCCCGACCGGCGGTGCCGGGGCATCGTTCGCGGGTCTGACCGTGGACCAGTTTCAACGGCGGACAAGTCTCGTGGAGTACAACCTTCCGGCGCTGAAACGGGCGCTGGCCACCGTGCGGGAGTTCGCCTCGCTCGAGGGGCTGGACGCCCATGGACGGTCGGCGGAAATCCGCCTCGCGCGATGAGCCCGCCCCCGGGGGCGCCGATGGTGGGGCGGGCGGCACCACTCCCTTCGGCCATGCGGTCGCTGGTCATCTTTCTGACGATCAGTCGCGCTGGCAACCTGCCGACGATCTGGTCCAACTGCCTCGCTGGCTGGTGGCTGGGCGGTCATGGCAACCCGGGGCGGCTCACGGTCCTTCTCCTCGGCGCGAGCCTGCTCTACATCGGCGGCGCCTTTCTCAACGACGCCCTCGACGCCGACTCCGACCGGCAGCACCGCCGTTCCCGGCCGATCCCGTCCGGCCTGTTCCCGGCCAGGCTGGCTGTCCAGGGGGGGATCGCCTTCCTCGCTGCCGGACTGCTCTGCCTGTTTGGTATCAGCCGCCTAACCGGCACACTCGGGCTGGGGGTCTCGCTGCTGGCGGTGACCTTCAACCTGACCCACCGGAGTTTCGTGCTGTCGCCCGGCCTGCTGGGGGGCTGCCGGCTGTTCCTTTACGCGGCGGCCGCCTCGGCAGGGGCCAACGGCACGGGCGGTTGGGCCGTCTGGTGCGGAATTGCCGCCGCCACCTACGCCGCGGGGGTGCGCCTGCTCGCCACCATCGAGGCCCCGCCCCGCCGCGACCAATACTGGCCGGTGGTCCTGCTGGCCGCCCCCATCGCCCTCGCACTCACGATGGATGTCAACGAGTTCCGGGTCCGCGGGATCGCCCTCTCGGCCGTGGTGGGCCTGAACAGCATCCTGGCCTTGCGCCGGATGCTCTGGCCGGCGGCGCGGGACATCGCGAAGACCGCCGCCGCGCTGACCGCCGGAATGATCCTGGTGGACTGGCTGGCGGTGGTCGACGCACCCATCGAGATGGCGTTCGTTTTCGTTCTCCTCTTCGCGGCCGTGTTCCTGCTCCAGCGCGGGACCACCACCGTCTGACCCACCTATGCGCGCCGTCGTCCAACGCGTCACGGAAGCCTCGGTGACCACCAGCGCCGGGCTCAAGGGCGCGATCGGCCACGGCTTGCTCGTGCTGGTGGCGGTCGAAGAAACCGACGGGGACGAGGACATCGGCTGGTTGAGCGGCAAAATCACGCGGCTGCGGATCTTCGACGACGCGGCCGGGGTGATGAACCGATCGGTGGTCGAGGCAGGGGGAGGGATTTTGGTGATCAGCCAGTTCACCCTGTTCGCCAGCACCCGCAAAGGCAACCGCCCCTCCTACAGCCGCTCCGCGCCACCCGCGGTGGCGGAACCGCTCTACCGGCGCTTCGTCGAGCGACTCGCGGCGGAGTCCGGCCGCGAGATTCCGACCGGGGAGTTCGGCGCCCAGATGTGGGTCAGGCTGGTGAACGACGGGCCGGTCACCATCATCATTGACTCCCAGTCGCGGGAATAGGATCGCTCATTCCTCGGGCGGGTTCTGCCATTCAGGATAGACCTCGGCCTTGAGCTGGCCGCGACGGATCAGCTCCTGCAGGTCCCGGATGATGGTCCGGCGGGCGACGCGGAACTGGCGGGCCAGGGCCGAGATGTTGGGCCGATCGAGCGTCCCGACCAACTCCTCGCGGATCTGGTTCTGGCGGCTCAGCCGGTCGGTCGATCGGCTGAGCAGATCCTCCACATCGGTGCGGTGGGAGCGCTCGAGGGCCTCGAACTGCCGCACGACCTCCTGCGGCCCGCACTCCTGCAAGGCGGCCTCCACCGTCCGCTTCAGCACATGGATGTCCACCGGCTTGGTCAGGCAGTAATGGGCGCGGCGGGGACCTTGCAGCGCCTGCAACTGCTGGTGCACCTCCAACGCCCCCGAGACCACGATGATCGGAACGTGGGGAAGCAGCTCCTTGAACTCGGGGAGAAAATCGAGGCCCAGTTCGCCGTCGGCCAGGACGTGATCCAGCACGAGCAGGCTGGGGCGGACGCGGGGCACCAGAGCGACTGCCTCGCGGCCCGTGATCGCCCGGGCCAGGACGTAGCCGCGCAGGCTTTCCTCGTAGATCTCATACTGGAAATCGTCGTCTTCAATGATCAGGATGGTGGGTGCGCTCATAAACTCATGGGGCGGCGGAGGCGCCGGGGGGGCCGAGGGGGAGGATCACGGTGAAGGTGCTGCCCTGGCCCATCACCGATTCGACCGCCAAGCCGGCGCCGGTCTTTTTCGCAAACTCATAGACCATCGACAGGCCGAGCCCCGTGCCGCGCCGGACTGACATCGCCTTGGTGGTGAAAAACGGCTCAAAGATGCGGCCGATGATCTCGGGGGCGATGCCGCAACCGGCGTCGCGGACGGCGATCGCCGCGTAGCCGGAGGCCTTGGCCGGTGCCAGCACCAGCGCCTCGGAAAGCGGCTCCCAGCGCCGGGACGAAATGGTGACCAGCCGCCGCCCGGTCATCGCCTCGGCGGCGTTAAAGAGGAAGTTGAGGAGGATCTGCTGGACCAGGTCCTTGGCCACCACCACCTCGGGAAGGTCGGGGGCCAGGTCCAGTTCCACCTGCACCTCGCGCACGAAGCGGTCGCCCAGGAGTTTCACCGTGTCCCGCACCATCCCGTTGACCTGGCACGGCTCGGGGCGCGGGCCGGAGTCGCGGCTGAAACCGAGCATGGCCTTGACGGTGCTGCCCCCCTGCTCCACCACGGTCTTGATCCGTTGCAGACGGGTGCGGACCTTCACCTCGTCATGAAGGTTGTCCTCGATGATTTGAGCGGAACCCTGGATGATGGAGAGGATGTTGTTGAAGTCGTGGGCCACACCGGCCGCCAGGGTTCCCAGCGCGGTCATTTTCTGGCTGTGGAGGAGTTCGCGGTTGGCCAGTTCCAACTCGCGCGTGCGGTCGGCCACCTTTTTCTCCACCTCGGCGTAGCTGCGGAGCAGCCGCACGTGGCGGTTGAAGGCGAGGCCGGCGAAGAACAACGCCACCGCCAGCCCGCCGGCGGAGATGGTCACCAGACGCGATTCCCGGTACCAGGGCAGGATCACCTCGAATTCGTAGGTCGCGGGCCGGGGTTCGGCGTTGCCGCAGCGATCCATCGCGCGCACCCGCAGGATGTGCACGCCGGCCGGCTGGTCGGTGAAAGAAACGCCGTCCTTTTCCGTGAACGGCATCCACTCGTGGTCATCCAATTGGTAAGCGTAGAGCAGGCGTGGGTAGGGAGTGTAATTCCACTTGTCCCGCCCGGCGAAGCGGAACGTGATCGTGCCACCTTCGGGGATCCGGTGCCCCGTGTCCGTCAGCTCGTGAATGCGGATCACGGTCTGCGGCGGATCCCGGTCGAGGCTGGGGTCGAAGAAGTCGAGCCCCCGGGTCGTGGCGGCCCAGAGGCGCCCGGCCTGATCCTCGATCAGGGCCCGGACGGCGGGGCTGGAGAGACCTTCTTCCCGGCCGTTTTCCAGCCAGGCGCTCGGGGCCGGGACGAACCGCTGGAGCCCATTGTTTGCCCCCACCCAGAGGCTGCCGTCGCGGCCCCGAGCCAGACAGGTGATTCGATCGAATCCCGACCGCAGGATCTGCCAGGTGCGGCCATCGAAGTCCCATAAAGCGTCGCCGGTCACGCACCAGAGCCGCCCGTCCGGAGCCTCCGCGAACGCAACCGCCCCGGCCGGCGTGCTGCGGTCGGTGGAGGTGAACACCCGCCACTTCCCCGCGTGAAGCCAAGCAGTCCCCTGCTCGCCGGAAATCCACAAATCCCCCCCCTGGGAATGGAACACCGAGGAGAACCGGGGGCCGCAGCCGGCCGGGAGCCCTTCGGGAACAGGCTCCATCTTCTCGCCGTCGAAGATCTCCAGCCGGACCGGCCGGGCGGGATCGACCGCCGCGCGCTGCCAGCAGACGCGCCCCTCACCGAGCGCGCCCAACAGCCGGTACCGCTCGCCGGGCTCGCGGGGGGGAAGGTCTGCGAAGACCCCTCCTCCCGGGGAGAACCGGATGAGCTGCCCGTCGACCTCCAGCAGGACATCCCCATTGCGAAGGCAGGACAAGGCGCGCACCGGGGCGGCCCGCCGGCCGCCCTGTCGCGGCAGGGTGAACTCCTTGTGCCGGGCACCCGAAAGCGTTTGGAGCCTGGTGCCCGCGGCAAACCAAAGCGCGCCCTCGGAATCCCCGGCCAGGGCGGAGATGGGGACCTCGGGACGGGGCAGGCTCCGGGGGCTGCGCCAGGCGGGAGGGGCGTAGCGGAACAGCCCGTCGGACGTCGCCAACCAGAACACCCCGCTCGCCTCCATGGCCATGTCATAATAAGCCCGCGCCGCGCCCTCCTCGCTCTCCACCAGGTCGGCGGCAGGGTCGTCGCGCAGGAGGAGGTTGTTGGCGGTCATGGCCCAGACGCCGCCATCGAAACCGCGCCAGGCAAAGCGGGTTTTCTCACCGCCCACCGGCTCGGACGTCCATTCCCAACCATCGAAATGGACGAGCACATGCTGGTGGGCGGTTCCCGTCTCGGCCAGCACCGTCACGTCGCCGTTTCGATCCTCGTGGGGGTTCTGGAAGTGGTGCAACTCGAGCGCGGCCGGCGGTGAGTATTCGCGCCACTCGGTCTCGGGGCGGAGGCTCTTCAGCGGAGCCGGCGCCTTGGCCAGGCCGCGTTCCCCCGCCACCCAGAGGCCCCCGTCCCGGGCGGGGTTGAAGGAGGAAAACCGGCCGATGCCGCCCGCTTCCGCGTCCCGCACCCGGCGCAACTGGGACCGGTTCGGATCTTCACAATCAAAGGCGGCGAGGTGGTCCGGAAACAAGACGAGGACGTGCCCTTGGCGGACCGGAAGGAGGGGTACGGGATCAAAGGGACGCGCAAGGTTCGACTGGGAGAGCAGGTTGAGCTGCGGGATGTTGGTGTAGAGGATCCAAGCCCCGGATCGCCATTCGAGCAGCCCCGCCGCCGTCGCGGTCCAAAGCTGCCCGCTGGACCCCTCGTAAACGCGGTGGCGCGGCTGCCCCGTGTCCGGCCCGGGGATGGCCTCGACGCCGTAGCCGGTGAGCCGCGTGATCGCGGAAGTGTTCAGGTGGGTGACCAAGACTTGGCCGCGCGGGGAAATGGTGACCGAGGTGCAGGCCGCCTCGGGGAGCCCGTCGGCGATCTTGAACCTCCGCCACCCGGACGCTTCCGGCTGGGCGCGGGCCACGCTGGAGCCCAGCAGGCAGACGGCGACCAACCAAGCCCGCAAGGCCCACCACACCCCCACCCCGCGACGATAGAGCCCGGCCGCGGCGGCCGGGGGTAGTTCAGGTCGCGTCGCCTCACCCACGGCGAAACACCGACGGTGGCGAAACTCGCTTCCAGGGCGGGGCAGTGTTTTCTCCATACCCGAACGCGTGGCCGGCGCGCCGCGCCAGCCGCTTCCAAGGGACCATTATCCCCGAGCCCCCGTGCTCGCGCAATGAAATCCCCCCCCGGCCCGGCGGCTGTGCGTCAGGAAACACAGCCGGTGAGGGAACCCCCGCACCAGGCAGCCTAGACCATCCCCGGCTCCGCCTCGGGGGGAAGGAGGAACAACCGGACGGCCGGGTTGCGCTGGGCGAAAAAGTCGCAGCTCCACTGCTCGGGAAAGAGGATCACCGCGTGGCCGGCGGCGTCGGCACCGAGGCGGGCGCCGGTCGGAAGCTGCGTGGCGTCGATCGTCGCCCCCTCGGCCGGAACCGCCCAGCGGAGGATCTTCCAATTGCCAGGTTCGAGCCGCGACTCGGCGCCGTACTCGGTCTGCATGCGGTACTGCACCACCTCGAACTGGAGCGGGCCGACCGCCCCGAGCAACGGGACCCGCTGCGCCGAATCCGCGAGGTAAAAGGCCTGCACGACCCCCTCCTGGAGGAGCTGGTCAAGGCCCTCCCGGAACCGCTTGAACTGGGCGGTGGAGGAGCTCTGGAGCCAGGCGAAACACTCCGGCGTGAAGCGCGGGATTTCGCGGTACACCAGCGAAGCGTCCTCCGCCAGCGTGTCGCCGATCCGGAAATCACCGTGCCCGACGAGGCCGACCACATCGCCGGGGAACGCCTCGTCCACGGTCTCGCGGTCGCGGCCGAACAGCTTGTGCGAGCTGGAGAGGCGCAGCCGCCGGCCCGTGCGCGTGTGCACCACGGTCATGTCCCGCTCGAAGCGGCCGGAGCAAACCCGGACGAACGCGAGGCGGTCCCGGTGCCTGGGGTCCATGTTTGCCTGGATCTTGAAGATGAACCCGGAAAAACCGGCGCCGACGGGGGAAACAACCCGGCCCCCGATGGATCGGGGCTGGGGAGGCGGGGCCATTTCCAGGAAGGCGTCGAGCAGAAGCTGGACGCCGAAGTTGTTCACGGCGCTGCCGAAGAACACGGGAGTCAGCCGGCCGGCCAGCACCGCCGGGTGATCAAAAGCCGATCCGGCGCCATCCAGCATCGCCAGTTCGTCCACCGTGCGCTGATAGACGTTCGGGGCCATCTGGTCCCTGACGCTGGGATCCTCAAGCCCGTGGACCGACACGGGCGCGCGGTACTCGCCGCCCGGGACACGGTCGAAGAAATGGACCAGGCTGGCCTTGCGGTCGAACACGCCGCGGAAGTCGGGGCCGTCCCCCAACGGCCAGTTGATCGGACAGGCGGCGATGCCGAGGACCCGCTCCAACTCGTCCAGCAGGACCATCGGGTCCCGCGCGGGGCGATCCATCTTGTTCATGAAGGTGAAGATCGGGATTCCGCGCTGCCGGCAGACCTCGAACAGCTTGCGGGTCTGGCTCTCGATGCCCTTGCCCGCGTCGATCACCATCACCGCCGCGTCCACCGCGGTCAGCACCCGGTAGGTGTCCTCGGAAAAGTCCTTGTGCCCCGGTGTGTCGAGCAGGTTGACACAAAAGCCGCGGTAGTCGAACTGCAACACGGTGGAGCTGATGGAAATGCCGCGCTGCCGTTCGAGTTCCATCCAGTCGGAGGTGGTGGCCCGCTGGTTCTTCCGCGCGGTCACCGAGCCGGCGAGCTGGACGGCCCCGCCGTACAAGAGGAACTTCTCGGTGAGGGTGGTCTTGCCCGCGTCGGGGTGGGAGATGATGGCGAAGGTGCGGCGGCGGGCGATCTGTTCCGGGATGGTTGGCATTGGGGAGGGGCTTTTACTTGGCGGTCACCTTGGGGAGGCCCAACTGGCGCATGCGCAGCAGTTCATCCCAACGGTTCGGACGGGCGCGGAGGAAGCGGAGCATGGCGAGGTCGCCGCGCCGGCGCAAGGGGCGCAACCGGCGGCGCTCGGCGGCGACGTGGCCGCGGAGCCGCCAGCAATCCGCGAGCGCGCCAAGGTAGGCGCGGCGGACGAAGGCCACGCGCCGGACCAACACCAGCGCCGCGAGCGCCTCGACGGCCAGCAGCAGCACTTGAGACGCCGCCAGCGCAAGCAGCGGCCCCCGGGCGCCCTTGAGCAGCACCAGCAGGCTGTTGCGGTTGGCGTAAAACCGCTTGGTGTCGCTGGTCCGCAGCTCGACCACCTGTCCCCCGCCCTCGGGGTTGACCTGGGCGGCGCCGCGATGGTGCAGGCGCGCCCGTGGGACCGCCACCGCCCGCCGCCCCGTCACCCACAGCCGCCAGGACAAATCGAACTCGTCCGCGTACATGAAGAACTCGGGGTCGAAGCCGCCCAGCTCGACGAACGCCGCTCGTTCGACCAGGTACGCGCACCCCTCGGGCATCAGCACCTCGCGGGTCGCGTCGCAAGCCAGACGGCTTGTCACGAGGCCGAAGAGGTCGTAACCAAAGGCGCCGAGGGACTGGAAGGTCCCGTCGTCATAGTTCATCACCAAAGGGCAGGAGGCGCTGGCCCCGGCCCGGCGGGTTTCGTCCACCAGCACCTCGAGGCAGCCGGGCTCGAGCCAGGCGTCGTTGTTCAGAAAGAACAAAAACTCACCCCGCGCCACGGCGGCGGCGGCGTTGTTGCCCGCGCAGTAGCCGAGGTTGCGGCCGTGCTGGATGAATTGCGCGGCGCTCCAGCCCCGCACCCACTCCGCCGCGAACCGGTCCGAGCCGTCCGTGGAGAGGTTGTCGGCCACGATCACCTCCAGGCGGCCGGCGATGGTCTGCGCGCGGAGCGAGTCCAGGCAACGTGCCAGCCAGCGCGCCCCATTGTAGTTGAGCACCACGACCGACACGAGGGGGACGGCCGGAGCGGGTGGGGCGTGGGGTTCCATGCCGGCTCAGTTCTCCACGGCCCGGCTCAGGGTGAAGATGGCCAGGTCGGCGTTCAGGTTTGGGTCCTCAATGATCTCGGTCCCGGCCTCGGTGTCAAAGGCGATCCGCCGGTGGACCTGGATCCTCTTCGCCTGGCAGAAGTCCTCGAAATCAGCGATGGTGAAAAAGCGGATGTTGGGGGTGTTGTACCATTCGTGGCGGAGCACCCCGGAGGACTTGGGTGCCCGCCCGTCCTCGGCGAGCATCCGGCGGAGCCGGTGGTAGGCGAAATTCGGGATGCTCACGATGACGGTGCGGCCCACGCGGAGCATCTCGGTAACCAGTCCCTCCACGTCGGACACCGCCTGGAGCGTCTGCGAGAGAATGACGAAGTCGAACTCGCCGGTGGAGAAGGCCCGCAGGCCGCGGTTCAGATCGACCTGAACCACATCGAGCCCACGGTCGACGCAGGCGACCAGGTTTCGCTCATCCAACTCCACCCCCATCACCCGGCACCCCCGATCCCTTCGCAGCCGCTCAATCAAGGTGCCAGAACCGCAGCCCAGATCGAGGACGCGGGCGCCGGCGGGGACCAGATCCAGAATGCAGTCGTGGTCCAGGCGGTGCTGGAGGAGCGCTCCCGCGGGCGCCGTCGTCGGCGGTGACGCCGGGGCCGGCGTCTGAGTGGATGGGGCGAGGTGGTTGATGAAGCCGCGCGTCATCTCACCGTACACGGGGAAATCATCCGCCAGCAGGAAGGCATCGTGGCCGCAGGAACTCTGGACGTTGCAATGGCTGACCGCGGCGCCGTTCGCGAGCAGGGCATCGACGACGTCGCGCGACTGGGATGGGGGGAAGAGCCAGTCGCTGGAAAACCCAACGACCAGCCAGCGGCAGCGGGCCGGGCGGAAGGACGCCGCGAGCTCCGCGGGTGTGCCGCCCAGATCAAACAAGTCCATCGCCATGGTCAGGGCGATGTAGCTGTTGGCGTCGAACCGCTCAACGAACTTGGCCCCCTGGTAGCCCAGATAGGACCCGACCGAAAAACGCTTCTCAAATTCGACCGGGACATCCCGGGGGGAAAAACGGTCCGGGTCGAACTTCTGGCTCATGGCCTCCTGCGAGAGGTAGGTGATGTGGCCGATCATCCGGGCGATGGCGAGTCCGACCTCGGGACCGTGGGGACGATGGTAGTACTGGCCGCCATGAAAATGCGGATCGCGCAGGATGGCGTTGCGTCCCACGATATCGAACGCCAGGGACTGGCTGGTGAGCCGCGGCGAGGTGGCGAGCAGCACCACTCCGCGCATCGCGCCGGGGTGGCGGACCCCCCAAGTCATGGCTTGGTGCCCCCCGACGGAGCCGCCCACCACCGCCAGCAACTGGTCCAAACCGAGGTGGCGGATGAGTCGGAACTGGACGTCCACCATGTCGCCCATGGTGATGGTGGGGAAGTCGCGTCCGTAGGGTTTGCCGGTGGCGGGGTTGGTGCTGCCGGGCCCGGTGCTGCCGCGGCACCCGCCCAGCAGGTTGGGGCAAACCACGAAGAACCGATCGGTGTCAACCGGACAGCCGGGACCGACCAGGAGGTCCCACCAGCCGGGCTCATCCTCGTCATCGTGCCGGGCCACATGGGAATCGCCGGAGATGGCGTGGCAGATGAGGATGGCGTTGTCCCGGGCGGCGTTGAGCTGCCCATAGGTCTCGTAAGCCACGGTGATGGAATCGAGCCGGGCGCCCTTCTCGAGGAGGTGCGGGCCGTCCAGGCGGGCCGTCTGGACGTGGCGCAGCGGCCGCGCGCTGCGATTGCTGTCGGTGCTGTCGAAAACGGTTTCGGTCACGAATAAATCCCTGGATTGGCCAGCCGGCCCGCGCGGCCTACGCCGCAGGGGGGGGGCGCCCGCCCGGCCGGAGTGGTCAGGCCTGCGAGGCTTGCAAAGCCTGGTCGATGTCCGCCTGGATGTCCGCCGCATCCTCCAAGCCGATCGAGAGCCGGATGTAATCCGGGGTCACGCCGGTGGCCGCCTGTTCTGCGGGGGTGAGCTGCTGGTGGGTGGTGGAGGCGGGGTGGATGACCAGGCTCTTGGCATCGCCGATGTTGGCCAGATGGGACAACAGCTTGACGGAGTTGATGAACTTGCTGCCGGCGGCCAGCCCGCCCTTGATCCCAAAACCGAGCATTCCACCGAACCCGGAGCGGAAGTAACGGGTGGCCGTCGCGCGGGTGGCACTCTCCGGGAGCCCCGGATAGTTCACCCAGGACACCAGCGGATGCGACTGGAGGAACCGCGCCACGGCCAGCGCGTTGGCCGAATGCTGCCGCTGGCGCAGCGGCAGGGTCTCGAGCCCCTGGAGCAGCAAGAACGCGCTGAGGGGGCTGAGGGCGGGACCCAGATCCCGCAGCAGTTGCACCCGGACCTTCAGAATGAAAGCGACATTCCCCATGCCGGGGAAACTCCCGAACGTCTCCCAGAACTTCAGGCCGTGATAGCTCTCGTCGGGCTCGGTGAACTCCGGGAACTTGCCATTGTCCCACGCGAACCGGCCCGAGTCGACGATCACGCCGCCGATGGTGGTGCCGTGGCCCCCGATGTACTTGGTGGCCGAGGCGACGATCAGATCCGCGCCGTGCTCGAAAGGGCGGACCAGGCCGACCCCGATGGTGTTGTCCACCACCAAGGGCACGCCCGCCTCGTGGGCAATGGCGGAGATCGCCTCGAAATCGGGCACGTCCAGCTTCGGGTTGCCCAGCGTCTCAATGTAAACCGCCCGGGTCCGCGGCGTGATCGCCCGCCGGAACGCCTCCAGATTGCGCGAGTCGGCAAAGTGGACAGTCCGGCCAATCTTGGGAAAAGTGTGGTGGAAGAGCTGGTAGGTGCCGCCGTAGAGGTTGTCACCCGCGACGATCTCATCACCCAACTGCGTGATTCCGAGCAGGGCGAGGGTGGTGGCTGCCTGGCCGGAGGCCACCGCCAGCGCCCCGGTCCCTCCCTCGAGGGCGGCGATGCGTTTCTCGAACACATCGGTCGTCGGGTTCATGATCCGGGTGTAAATGTTCCCGAACTGCCTCAGGGCAAACAGGTTGGCCGCATGCTCGGTGTCCTTGAACACAAACGATGTCGTTTGGTAAATCGGAACCGCCCGCGCCCCGGTGGTGGGGTCGGGAATCTGGCCCGCGTGGAGGGCGAGCGTACTTAAATGCTCTGCTATGCTCATAAACAGGGCGCATGATGCGCCGTTTCGCGCCAGAATCAAGGCGGAACCCGCCGATCCGGAACCCTCCGGGGGGGGCACCGGCCGCGGGCCGAAGCTCGTGCTTACCTGGATGGTCCAGCTTCTCGGTACCCCCTGGATGGTGACGCTGTGGCCGCGGCGTTTTGGGGATGGCGAGCGTGCGATCAGTATCATGCGGTGGGGGGGGTGATTTCGGTTGAGGTGACGAACCACCGGCTGATGGAGGAGTCGATCATGCCGGGGCAGGAGGCGAAGGCGCGAACGATGATGCCGGCGGCCGGCACGGTGATAGGTGAACCGTCGTAGGCAATGGACGGGTATGAATTGTCCATGCTGAAGAAGATTTGGGAACCGGGTGTGGCACAGGCGAGGGTGACGTTCTGCGCGGGCTCATGATTGATCATGGCAGGCGCCGCGACCCAGGGCTGGGAGCCGAAGCTCTCCAAGGCTTCGAAGTTGACCTGGCAGGCGCGGACTTCCGTGAGGCCGTGGAGAAGCGGGGCGATGCGGAGCCAGTTGGGCTGGTGGGCGAGGGACATCCCGCCAGCGCCCTGGTGGCCGTTGAGAGGAGCAGGAGTGGCGGGCTCGAGGACGGGCGCCGAGGTGCGAAGGGCGGTGACCAGGCCGCCAAAAGAGCAGCCTTTGAGAAGCGAGATGCAGCGGCGGGCCACCCAACGCGAGCTGTGGCCGAAGCCTGAGCGGCCGCTGTTCATCTCAGGTTGCTCGAGCACGAGCAGGAGGGTCCTGAGGAGGAGGGGGCCACCAACGAGGCCCGGGTTGGCGTCGTCAGCGACGGGCTGGAGGACGATGACGGCGACGCCCACTTTGCCATGTTCCATGTTAAGGACGGCGCTGCGAGCAGCGATGGTGGCGGCGATGTTGCCGTCCTCCCACACCACGACGGGAAGCCCGGCGAGGAGGGGGTCACGTTTGAGGCGGGCGGCAATTTCCAAGGGGAGGCTGACGATTATGTCTTCGGTGATCATAGGCGTGATTCACATGGTTGAGGGCCGAAATTGCGTAGATTGGGGTAAAATGGGTGAGGGCGAGCGGAATGTGGCACGATTTAGCACGATTTAGCACGATTTGGCGCGAGTGAGGGCCGGTTTTGGTGCATCTGGGGGAGTACCGGCGGGTTTGGCTGGGGTTAGGCGGTGGCCGAATTGCTGTGCCAGGCTGGCCAGGAGGGCTTGGTAAGCAGCGGCTCGCTCTTCCGGGCTGCCGGTGAGGCTGCCGGGGGCGAGCCCGCGCGCAACCTCGCGGAGACGCGCCGCAATGGCCTTACCGGTATCGCCGCCGCCAAACCCAGCGGCGATAATAGGCAAAATGGCGGAGTCCATATAAGGAGCACGGGCGCACTCTCTGAGTTGGTCGATTCTCTCCTCGCGCTCCTTTTGGGCGAGTTTGGCTTCTTCGAGTTTCCACTGCTCGCGGAGGATGGTGGTCCGGGTGGCGCGGTGGTCGTCGCGGCGGAGTCGGGCGAGTTCGTGGAGGGTCTCACGGTAGATGGTCCAATGTTTCTCGGGGTCCTGCTCGGCGGCGAGGCGCTCGTGGGCGCAGCGGGCGAAGCCAGCGGCCAGGACGGGCGCAAAGGTGTCGCTGATGTCCTGGTCCTCGACGCAGGCAGAGAGGTCATCGGCCTCCTCGTAGAGCGAGCGGGCGAAGGCGCAGGATTCCTTGTGGCGGAGCCAGTCCTGGTAACCCCCGAGCCTCCAATCGGAGAGGTTCTGCTCGGTGATCGGGGCTGGGTGGCGGCCGGCTTTGAGGGAATCCGCGACCTCGGGGAGGGCGTTGAGCCAGGGCAGAAGTTTATTGGCGGCCTCGCCGTCCTGGAGGCGGGAATTGAGCTGATTCCGGATGTGCTGGGGGAGGCGGGCAATTTTGCCGATGCGAGACATGGTGAGGATGGAGGGTGTACGGGGTTAGGATTGGCGGCGGGGCAAAGGAGTACAGGGGATGGGGGCCAAGGGGTTCGCTGCCTTGGCCGGCCCGGCGCGGGTCACAAGAGTTCTAGAAAAACTCACGCGCACACTATACCAAATGGGATCGGAGAAAAGTGTAGTATGCTTATATACAGCTAGTTATGCATGAAACGTGATTTTGGTTGGGTCGTTAACTCCGGTTAAACGGCGGTTAACCGGGCGTTAACCGGCAACAGGGCGGAATTGGGCAAGCAACGAGGAGAGGCGCGGTCAAGCCCAAAGTGCCAAAAAAGTGAAAGAAATTTACAGGGGCTGGGGCAGGCTGCGGGGAAAAGCGGTGCGCCAGGCGCCCTTCGCCACGCGCCAGCGTGCGTATGGGACGCGCTGGCGGCCCCAGAGGCGGCCAGAGAGGAGGGCTTTGCGAATCAGAGTGGGATGGCACCCGGCGAGGGCGGCGAGCTCTGAGGGCTTCAGGTAGGGGGTGCCACCAGGCCAGGAAAAGCGGGCGTCCGCGAGCTTCTGGAAAGGTGCGCGCGGGTGAGCCGGGGGCGGGCGCCTGGCGCGGTGGGCCAGGAGGTCAAGGAACCGGAGGATTTCGGCGCTGGAGATGCGTTTGTTGCGCGGGCCGTCGCGGGTGAGGTGGCCGAGCCGAATCCAGTCGCGCACTGGCTGGGTGGAGACGCCGAACAGGCGGGCGGTGGCGCGGAGGCTGTGGTACTTGCGGGTGGAGGCGGCGAGGGTTTCGCGGATCTGCCCGGCGCGACAGGCGATCTCGTGGGCGGCTGGACCGCGTGTCCAAGGAAGGGTGCGAAGGCGGGGCATAGACGGGGCACCCTATCCGTGCGAAATCCCTGGCTGAGGGCCTGTTTGAACACTACTCCGGGACGTCTTGCGGCGGGGCTGCCCGGCTGGCGCGGCCACCGGCAGACCAAACGGCCCTCCCCTGCTCGGGCCCGGGATTCGGGATCGGTGCATTCGTTATTCCCGGGCGACGACGGTGTCGTAGAGGCCGTAGTGGACGAGGCCCTCGTGGCTCTCGATGCCGGTGTAGCAGAGCGAGGCGTCCTCGTAGCGGCGGAAGGCGAAGACGGCCTGGTTCATCTGCTCGGTGTTGAAGACCCTGAGCTGCACGAGCAAATGGAAATCCTGGACCGTCAAGCCGGTGACGGTCTTGAACAGGCCGGGCTCGATCTTGGTGATCACGTCTTGCAGGGTGTTCTCGCGGAAATCGGTCAGATACATGAAGGCCGGAATGCGGGTGGCGAATTTGATCAGCTTTTCCTGCACGAGCTTGCGCTTGGATCTCAGTTCCTTCTCCTCCTCCGTGAGTTGCCGTTTCTGCTTCGCGGACAGTTCCTTTTCCCTGGCCTTGTTTTTGAGGCCCTTGACCACTTCGGTCTGGTTGATGATGGTTTCGATGATGTGGTCGCCCAGGGCACGCCAGCCTTCGATGCGCTCCATAGCCGCCATGGCCTCAGGGCTTTCAAGGACGCGGCGCAGGGTGTCGTTGTCCACGTTCACGAGCAACGCGCTTTCCCACTTGCGGGCCAGCAGGGTGGCCGAGGTCCCGGCCATCGCGATGTCGAGGATGCCGGCCGCGTCGACCAGCGTCATGTTCGCGCCATCGTAGGCGAGCACGGGCAGGAACGACACGAGGTCCTTGACGGCGTTCTCCGGGTTCGGCTCGCCCGGCGAGAGGCCGATGCCATATTCGGAAAGCTGGCGCAGCGCGCGCGTGGGGGCGAAGTCGAACACGTAACAAATCGGTTTGAGGACTTCCTCCTCATTCGGGTCGTCGCCGTGGGGGTTCTTGATGGACCAGGGCGATTGCACCCGAAACGCGGACTGGAAATAGGTCTCCGGGGATTGGAGATTGCGGAGCATCAGGATGGAGGACCACTGCGGCACCGTGACGCCGGTCGTGAGCTTGCCGCAGGAGAGGGTGATGGTCTGGGTGTCGAATCCGCTGCCGATGGCCTGGCGCACGGGTGGCAGGGCGTCCAGGCCGATGCCGGCCGCCGAGCCGGCCGCGACCACCACCGTGTAGCCGTGCCAGAAGACATTGTGCTTCGCGGCCAGGAGGTTCGCCATGGCGTGGCAGGCGGCGACGTCCGGCAGGAACCAGAACGAATGCAGGAGATAGGGCAGCAGGCGGACGTCGGAGTATGGGAAGGGTGGCCGGGTGCCGGTCTTGAGGAACTCCACCGCCTTGGGCGCGTAGGCCCCGCGGATGATCTCGAGCCACTTCTGCACGTCGCCCGGGTGCTTGAACCGGGCCGCCGCACCGGTGCCCGAGGCCTCAAAAAAGGCGTTCAGATCGAATTCATCGAACTCCCCGGCGTTCGCTATCGACACGAGTTCCTCCGGCATTTGGTACGTGAGCAACCGCATCTGCGGCAGCGCGCCGTAGGGATTCCACTTGCCGGGATGCTTTCGCGCGAACTCCTCCCGGGCCCGCTGCTCATCGGTGTAGGTCCAATTGAAAATCTGCTCCTCGATGAACTCCCCGGTGGCGAGGGCCTTGAACGGTGTGCCGGAGAGATACAGGTAGGCCCTGGTGCTGATGGGCAGGAACTCGGCCTCCCGCTCCGAGAGGACAGCGAGGTCCTCGTTCACGCCTTCCAACCCGGGGGCGTACTCGAGCCTGGCCTCCTTCTTGGCGACCGCCTCTTCTTCCCCCTCAAACAACTCCTTGGCGGCCTCGCGCCAGGCGCCGAAGTGATACTCATCGAAGATGACCAGATCCCATGTCACTTGGTGAAGCCACTCGTTCTTGGCCTTGATGTTGCCGGCGTCGTCGCGGCCCAGCAAATCCTGGAATGAACCGAAATAGACGAGGGGCTGCTTGGCGGAAACTGTGGTCGGATCGCCTTCGGAATTGCGCGATTGGTATTGCCAACCATCGAAATCCACGTGGGATTCCAGGTCCGTCTGCCAGGCGTCCTCCACGGCGGGTTTGAAGGTGACCACGAGCACGCGCTTGGCGCCGAGCTTTTTCGCGAGTTGGTAGGCGGTAAAGGTCTTGCCGAACCGCATCTTGGCGTTCCAGAGGAAGCGCGGGACGGCGTGCCGATCCTCCCGCCAGACGGAGTGGAAATAGGCGCGGGTTTTCTCCACCGCGGCGCGCTGCTCGGCGCGCATCGCGAAGGTCTCGTGGTGGGTGCCGGTGAATTTCTGCCCGCTGCGCAGCTCGGTGAGGACGGTTTTCAGGTCCTTGAGCGTGCAACGCATCCACTCCAGTTCGGTGTTCTCGAAGCCCTTCTTGGTGAGGGCGGCGCGCACCTCGTGGTCGGTGAAGGTGGTGCCGTTGTCGCGCTCGGCCACTTCGTCCAGTTCGATGCGGTAGTTTTTTATGTTCGCGGTCTTGATCTGCTCGGCGATGCGCTGTTTCACGTCGCGGGTGGTCTGCCCCACCTTCAGAAGTCCCCGGTGCGCCTGGTCGTGAATGGAGTAGGCGTAGATGCGCGGCCTGGCCTGCGGCTTTGGCGCGAGGAGTTCCTCGATGGTCTTACTCATCTTCGTCGGGAGGCGTCTCGCAGCTGGCGTCGCTGCCGAGGTCCATTGGGCGAACAACCCTTTCGATGAACGCGACCTCGGAAGGGGTGATGCCGTATTTGGCGTAGAGTTCCGCGTCCGTCCACTTTTTAGCCCAATCTTGTGTTGGAACGAAGGTATAGACCTTGCGGGTCGTGTCCTGGGATGGTTTGTGCAGGAGGATGAGGAGCCGAGTGAGGCGGCAGGTGAGATAGGATAGGGCGTTCTCCGCCTCGGCTTGCGATTCGAAGGGACCGATGTGCATGTAGGTCCAGGACGAGATGCTGCCGGGCTCTCCAACGAATGGCGTGCTGATGATTCGATGCGGGTATGTGTCCTTGTTTCCGGTGCCGGGAGCCGCGCGGCCTATGAAGATCTTCCACTTGTCGTGGACGGCTTGTTCTTTCGTGATCGCGGATCTTGCGATGTAACCGATGCCACCGTTCCGATAGACTTTCAGATCATTCTGAGACTTGGTTTCTTTGCCTCGGAAGGTGCTTTCTAGGCCGAATGCACCGATCGAGCTAACTAGGTTCATGAACTTCTTCGACTCGGGGAGCTCTAGGGTGTCGTCGCGGCCGGTTTCGATGGCAAGCACCTTCTTCAGAATGGACAGCCCTTCATTAAAGCGGATGAATACATCGGCGCCGGGCTCAAGGAGTGGCCGGGTGGCGGCCGAAGGCGGCTCATTCTTGTATTGGGTAGTGACGCGGCAGAGACCAGGATTGTCCCGGTCCCAAAGGAAGTAGCATACGCCTCCTTTTAGGCCGACGCCGGGGAAAACGTCGGAGGCAGTGAGGAAGTCGTGAATTGAACGCACGCGGTTGTCCTTCAGCATCGACTCGCGGAAGTCGTCTAGGCCCATACCGCCAGAGAACCACCGTGCTGGGATAATCATGCTAAGGAACCGGGGATTGAGGGTCTTGGCCTGATTGACGAACATATGGTAGATTGGGCGCGCCTGCGTGCCGAACCCATCCGTGTTGAGCTGGTATGGCGGATTTCCAATGATTACGTCAAATTGCATGTTGTCTCCGAATAGCTCGGCTAGCCGCGCCTTGAGGTTGTCGGTGTGAATGAACGCATACGCGTGTGTTTCAAGACCTTCACCGCGGTCAAAGACTGATCGTGCGGCGCCGCAGAATTTGCACTTGTCATCATCCCAGGTGTGTTGGAGGCGTTCGAACCAGATGTTCCCGGCGTCGCTGGTGAATGCTGTGGCGATGGAGTGTTTGCCGGCGGCGTGCTTGGAACAGTACACACTCCGGCGTGCCATCAGGCTGGTGATCTCCGTTATGCCGATGCCGAACACCTGCTTGGTCAGGATGTGACCCACCCGCTGCTCCAGCTTGGGGATCTTTTTCTCCAGGCCTGTGGTGAGGCGGCGGGTGATTTCGCGCAGGAAGACCCCGGATTTGGTGCACGGGTCCAGGAACTTCACCGTCTTGTCGGCCCAGAGGTTGGCGCCGCCGTGGCTGGCTGCCCAAGCCTCGGCCAGCGTGTCCAGCATCCGATTCGCGAACTCGGGCGGGGTGAAGACCTCGTCGCTGGAGAGGTTGGCGATGCAGGTCAGGACGTCCGGGTTCCGGCTGCGCAAGGCGAAACTGGCCTTGGGGGTCATAGGGCTGCCTCCGGCGCGAGGCCGGCCAAGTCGCCCACGGTGAGCGGCGAGTAGGTCCTCGCGGGGGTGAAGATCTCGTGCCTGCCCAGGTGGGCGAAGAGCGACCCCTCCTCGCTGAAGGTCGAGGACTGGGTGAGACTATCCAGGCGGAAATCGCGGCGCTGGAACCGGCCCTTCCCCAGGTAGCCCCATTCGGCGAAGGTGATGGGGGAACCGTCCGAAC
>Ga0182030_10002877_pt1 | contig 36636 bp, 25 predicted proteins | sample 812S3MmetaG_FD_121299 | JGI IMG/M metagenome (GOLD analysis project Ga0182030, IMG submission 121299) | Permafrost microbial communities from Stordalen Mire, Sweden - 812S3M metaG (Illumina Assembly) | ecosystem: Environmental > Terrestrial > Soil > Wetlands > Permafrost | place: Sweden...
CCGGCAAAGCCGAGCTTGTTGAACAGGCTCGTATAGATGGCGAGCGAATCCAGGGGGTTCTTGATGTCTTCCGGTATGTGGGCGAAGTTGGCCACCACGCTGCCCAGGTACTGCGACAGGCCCACGGCCACGAAGTAGGCGCCCATCATGAAGCCGCCCATGCGCGCCGGCACGTAGCGCGCGATCATGGCCAACCCCAGTCCGCTGACGAGAAGCTCCCCCAGCGAGTACAGGCCGTAGCCCCAGACCATGATCCAGGAATTCACGCGTCCATCGACCGCGAATTTCGCACCAACCCCGTATATGAAGAAGCCGATCGCCACCGCGGCGAAGCCCCAGGCGAACTTGGCCGCGATGGACGGATCCTTTCCCAGCTTCCCGAGACCGTTGTAGATGAACACCAACACCGGGCTCAGCACCACGATCCAGATGGCGTTGAGGTTCTGATACTGCTCCGGAATCCAGGTGAACAGGTGCCAGCCGAAGACGCTGAAATTCAAATCCACGTTCTTCTGGGCGAACAGGTTCAAGGACGTGGACATCTGCTGGTAGAAGATGAAGAAGAAGATGGTCTGCGCGACGAGCACCAGCGCCGCGATCAACCCGGCGCGTTCATCGCGGTGGCTTGCGCGGATCAGGTGGCTGAAGATCAGCAGGATCACCACCGCCGCCGCATAGACGCAGATGCGCGCCACGGTCCGGCTCTGCAGCACCAGTGCCGCAACCAACACCACACCCACCGCACCGCCGAGCACGGCCAGAAGCCGCTTGGGGTTGACCGGGAACTCGTCCGGCGGTGAACCCACGTGCGCCAGCGTGCGGCTCATCATCCAATAATTGGCGAGCCCCAGGAGCAGCCCGATCGAGCAGACGCCGAAGGCCGTGTGCCATCCGGCGGAATCGCCGTAGTGCTCGCCGACATAGTCGCGGATCCAGGGCGTCAGGGTCATCGAGACCATCGAACCGATGTTCACCGCCATGTAATAGATGGTGAAGGCGCTGTCGATCCGGGTGTCGTCCCCATCGTAGATCTTGCGCACCAGATTTCCGGCATTCGGCTTGAAGAAACCGTTGCCGACGACGATGACGCCGAGGGAAAGATACAGCACGACGGGGTTGTCCGTGGGCAGCCAGAGCAGGGTGTAACCCGTGGCCAGAACCAGGGCGCCGATCCTCATGGTCCGGCGCGTGCCGATGAGCTTGTCTCCGATCCAGCCGCCGATGGCGGGCGTCGCGTAGATCAGGGCGGCCGCGGCGCCCCAGACGAGATTGGCCTGTGTATCGATGAAGCCGAGTTTCTTCATCATGTAGGTGACCATGAGCACCTGCATGCCGTAAAAGCCGAAGCGTTCCCACATTTCGATCAGAAAAACCGTGCTGAACGCGCGGGTCTGCGAAGTCGGGGAATTCAGGTCGGCCATGGCGTCTCCTTCGGATCGTGAGTTGCGACACGATAAGGCATTGGACTGTCGAGGGGTAGCGCCTAAAATCCACGCATGCGTAAATTGAGGATTGCGCCCTTCCCCGGTGGCGGACCGGGTCGTATAGAGTCGCATGAATCTGGTCAATGGAGTCGGGCATGAAACGGATGTTTCCGGTGTTGATGGCGGGTCTGGCGCTCAGTGCCTGCGGCCTCGGGGAGACGGCGGTATCGTCCGCCGCGGGCGGCGCCGCGGCGATCGAACAGGCCAAGGCGGGTTTGAAGACCGAGGCTCGCGTGAAGGAGCAGCTCGACGCCGCGGCGGCGCTCGACGCGCAGCATCGCCGGGACGCCGAAGCCGCCGCAGAGCACTGATCAAAGCCGCTGCCCAGCCGGGCGGGAACCGCACCGTCAACGAGTTTTGTTGCGTGGCAACATCATGAAAAGTCGACCCGCAGCGTTGGCAGCGCTTCTCATCCTGGCTTTGTCGGCATCAAGGCCAATGCGGGCGGCGCCCCTGGTCCATGGACTATGGGTGTGGAAAGGCCCGTCGATTTTGCTCGATGAGCATGACGATCAAAACCTGCTGGCGTTCTGCCGTGCGCACACGATCACCGAAGTCTACGTCGCGGTTTCGAGTCACGGGGTATCGATGGCCGATCGCCGCATCATCGAACTCGTCGATAAACGGCCCCTCCTTGGCCATGCTGGCCATTGGCCTGCGTACGCCTGACTACGGTGATGCGTTGCCCCGCATGTTGAGCGCGCTCGAGGCGGCCAATGCCGACAATCCGCACTTTCTCGGATGGGCGGAGCATTCCTATAATGACCGCCTGGAGCAAGCCCATGAGCGATGATCAATCCGCCGACGTGTTGCATCCTTCCCGGACCGCGCGACTCGCACGACGGAGGCGTGGCGTGCGGTTCCCTGTCGGCAAGAAACCGGCCGAAATGGTGCAGTGATCCAAACCTCTGCCGGGAAACCCGCCCTTTAGTGCTTCACGTGGTGCTTGTGGTGATGGTGGTGGTGCTTGTGGTGATGGGAGGGGGGTGACTGGGCGAAAGCGGAACTCGCGCACAGGAACAGCATGCCGACGGTAAGGGATAAAGCGACGAACTTACTCATGAAAACCTCGATGAAGGGGAGCCCGAGTCGAGCGGATAGTATTGCATATCGACCCGCGCCGGTGAGCGCCCGTGAGCCGCAATTCAAGGATTCGATTCTGCTGCGGCCGTGATGCCGCCTCTACTCCACCGTCAGGCTCTTCGCGAGGTTCCTCGGCTGATCGACATCCGTGCCCTTGAGAACGGCCACATGATACGCGAGCAGCTGCAGGGGAATGGCGAACACCACCGGTGCCTGCAGCGCCGTGACCTTGACCGGCAGGTGTATGACCGTCACGCCGTCGGTGCTCTCCATGCCCGTTTCCGGATCCGCGAACACCACGAGCTTGCCGCCGCGGGCGCGCACCTCCTGCAGATTCGACTTTAATTTTTCCAACAGATCGTTGTGCGGCGCCACGGCGACCACCGGCATGTCCTCGTCCACCAGCGCCAGCGGGCCATGCTTCAATTCAGCGGCGGCATAGGCCTCGGCGTGGATGTACGAGATCTCCTTCAGCTTGAGGGCGCCCTCCATGGCGATGGCGTGCAGGGGACCGCGCCCGAGGAACAGCGCATGCCGCTTGTCCGCAAAGGACTCGGCGAGGGTGCGTATCGTTTCGTCGAGTTTCAGGGTTTCATCGACGAGACCGGGCAGCTGTAGCAATTGCGTGACCAGGTCCCGCTCCTCGGCTCCGCCCGACGAGGTGTGTTTGGCCAGCGCGACGACCAGCATCCCGAGGGCCGTCAACTGGGTGGTGAACGCCTTGGTGGACGCCACCCCGATCTCCGGGCCGGCGCGGGTCAGCAGGACCAGCTCCGATTCGCGCACCATCGAACTTTCCGCGACGTTGCATATCGTGAGGGTCGACAGGTAGCCGGCCGGCTTGGCGTTGCGCAGCGCCGCCAGGGTGTCTGCCGTCTCACCGGACTGCGAGATGGTGACGAACAGGGTATTCGGGGTGACCACGGGATCGCGGTAGCGATATTCGCTGGCGATCTCGATGCGCGCGGGTATGCGGCAGATTTGTTCGATGAAATAGCTCGCGACCAGCCCGGCATGAAAGCTGGTGCCGCAGGCCGCGATGTGTACCGCGCGGACCTGCTTGAATATCTTTTCGGCGGCGGGCCCGAAGGCCGCTTCCAGGAGCTTGCCGCCCGCCACGCGTTCCTCGAGCGTCTGCGCGATGGCGCGGGGCTGTTCGTGGATCTCCTTGAGCATGAAGTGGCGATACTGGCCCCGCTCGACGGAGTCCGCGGAGAGGTTGCTCTCCCGCGTGGGGCGCACCGCCGGCCGGCCGTGACCGTCCACGATCTTGATGGAACGGCGGCGCACTTCCGCCACATCGCCTTCCTCGAGGAACATGAAGCGGCGTGTCACCGGCAGCAGCGCCGCCACGTCCGAGGCGACGAAGTTCTCGTCGATCCCGAGGCCGATCACCACCGGGCAGCCCTGGCGCGCCAGGACGATGCACTCCGGATCGCTCTGCGAAATCACGGCCAGCGCGTACGCGCCGTGCAATTCGTCGACGGTCTGGCGAACCGCATCGAACAGGTCCGTCGCGTGAGCGAGGTGGTGATGGATGCGGTGTGCGATGACCTCGGTGTCGGTTTCGGAGTCGAAACTGTAGCCGAGTTCGATGAGCCCGGCCCGCAGCGCTTCGTGATTTTCGATGATCCCGTTGTGCACGATGGCGATGCCGTCGCGGGAGACGTGCGGATGGGCATTGCGGGTCGTCGGGACGCCGTGGGTCGCCCACCGGGTGTGGGCGATGCCGACGTGCCCTTCGATCGGGGCGGCCTCGAGAGCCGTTGCCAAAGCCTTGACCTTGCCCACGCTGCGCACCCGGGCAAGCTGGTGAGCGGCCGTGAGCACGGCCAGGCCGGCGGAGTCGTAGCCGCGATACTCGAGCCGCCGCAACCCCTCCATGAGGATCGGAACCGCGTTCCGCTCCGCCACCACACCCACGATTCCACACATGCTCGAGGTCTCCAGCCGTCAGGTTCAGACAGTCCCGCCAGTGTGCCCGACACGGGAGGGAATTTCTGTGTTCTGGATCGGCGCGGCGCCGCCGCGGCCCCTCATTATTGTTAAATAAAATGGGGCGATTCGACGCGGCCGGGTGGCTGACTGCGTTGTCGGCGTGGCCAGCTCACGCGGCTCACGGAATTGGCGCGACCGAACCGCCCAACGCCTGAAACAACGCAGCCGTGTCCGAGTAGCGGTTCGCCCGCGCCTGCGCCAGGCTGACGACCGCCTGTTGGTAGGATTGTTCCGCGACCACCAACGCCAGGTAGTTCACCGAGCCGAGTTCCAGCTGGCGCCGCGACACCGATAAGCTCCGTTCGGCAGCTGACGCAGCCGTGCCCGCCGCAGCCTGCGCGGCGGCATCCGCATCGAGAGCATGGAGCGCATCGGCCACGTTCTGAAACGCGGTGAGGACCGCGGACCGGTACTGTGCTCCGGCCTGATCGAGCGCCGCCTCGGCGGCCCGCTTGCGGTGAATGAGGGTGCCCCCGGCGAACAGCGTTTGGGTCGCCGTGGCCCCGATGCTCCAAAATCCGGTGCCCGGTCTGAACAGGTCGGAAAAAAATGTCGCCGTGCTGCCGAGATCGCCCGTGATCGTGACCTGCGGCAGCAGATTCGCGATGGCCACGCCCACCTGGGCGGTGGCGGAGTGCAGCTGCGCCTCGGCAGCGCGGACATCGGGGCGGCGCTCGACCAGCTGCGAAGGGACCCCGAGCGGCAGGTCCGCGGGCAGCACCAGGCGATCGAGGTCGAGCGGCGCGGCGTGGAAGTCGGCGGGCAGCTGGCCGGTGAGCACCGCCAGCTGATCCCGGGTCTGATGCAGCTGCTTGTCCAACGGCGGCAGCATTCCCTCGAGCTGTGCGAGCGCAGCCTCCTGCGAATACACGTCCGCCTCGGCGATCGCTCCGAGGTCGAGTTGGCGCCGCATGACGGCGAGCGACTCGCGTTCGAGCGCGATCACCTGCTGCGTACCCGCAATCTGCGCGCGCAGACCCGCCTCCTGAACCGCGGTGCTCACGACGTTGGCCGTCAGCGTGAGATACGTGGCGTCGAGCTGGTAACGGGCGGCCTCGGCCTGCGCGGCCAGCGACTCCACGGCGCGGCGGTTCGCGCCGAAGATGTCCGGTACATAAGACACGGTGACCTGCGGCGTGTACAGACTATAGAGGGGCGAACCCGACTGCAGCGTGGGCTGGACCACTCCGGTGGCGTCGCGATTGCGGCTGCCCTGGAAGGAGGCCTGCACGGTGGGGGCATAGCTGCCCCGCTGCGCCGCCGTGTTCTCATTGGCCTGCCGCAACGCGGCCTGCGCGGAGGCCACATCGGGGTTCCCGCGCAGCGCCTGGCTCACGAGTGCATCGAGCTCCTCCGATCCGAACAGCGTCCACCAATTGCGGGGGACGTCCTGGCCTGCCAGAAAGCGTTGGGCGGCGCCGCCCGCTCCCGGTGCCGCGCTCGTCGTATCGGACATCGGCTCGGCGGTGTAGCGGTCGACCGACGGCGCCGCGGGACGGTGAAAATTCGGCCCGACACAGGCGCAGAGTGAGAGCGCGCCGGCCGTCGCCCAGCCGCGGCGGATGGCAGGGCGCATCAGCCGGTTTCCTCCGCCGTCGCCTGCTCGGGCGGCAGCTCACGGGCCCGGGAGAATTTCATGATCAGCACCGGCAGCACCATCAGGATGAGCACCGGGGCGAGCAGCATGCCCCCGACGACCACGAGCGCCAACGGCCGCTGCACCTGCGAACCGATGCCGGTCGACACCGCGGCCGGAATCAATCCGACGCACGCCACGGTGCAGGTCATGACGACCGGCCGCAGCTGGGTGCGGCAGGTCTGGAGGATGGCGGTGGCCCGGTCCTGTCCCATGTCGAGACACAGGTTGAAATACGACAGCACCAAAATACCGTCCATCGCAGCGATGCCGAACAGGGCGACGAAGCCGATGGCCGAGGAGACGCTGAACGCCGTACCGGTCACCCACAGTGCGAAGATTCCGCCCAACAAGGCCATGGGGATGACGCTGGCCGCCAGCAGCGCGTCGCGGATGCTGCCGAAGTTGAGATAGAGCAGCAGCACGATCAGGGCGATGGACAGCGGGACCGCGATGGACAGGCGGGAGATCGCGTCTTGCAGGTTGCCGAATTCCCCCACCCATTCCAGCCGGTAACCTCCGGGCAGAGTGACCTGCGAATCGACTTCATGCTGGGCCTCGAGGACTGCGCTGCCCAGATCGCGGCCCCGGACACTGAACTTGATGGGCACGTAGCGCTGTTGCTGTTCCCGATAGATGAAGGCCGCACCGGAGACCAGGCGGACGTCGGCGACATCCTCGAGCGGCACCTGGATGAGACCGTTGCCCGAACTGGCCGGAGCGGGTATCGGAATGCGCCGGATTGCCTCCAGGTTGTTGCGATACGGCGTACTCAAGCGCACCATCATTGGAAAATGCCGGTCGCTGCTGCCTTCGTATAGATCGCCCGCGCTCTGACCGCCGATGGCCGTCTGCACGACGGCGTTGACGTCGCCCGGGGCGAGCCCATAGCGCGCCGCGCGCACCCGGTCGACGTCGATGCGAATCGTCGGCTGCCCCAGCGAACGCAGCACGGCCAGATCCGTGATCCCCGGCACTTTCGCCAGGACGGCGGCGATGCTGTTTGCCGTCTTCTCGAGCGTCTCCAGATCGTTGCCATAGATCTTGACGGAGTTCTCGCCCTTCACCCCCGATGCGGCCTCCTCCACGTTGTCCTGGATGTATTGGGAGAAGTTGAAATCCACGCCCGGGAACTGCTGCTGCAGCGCTTCCGTCATGTCCTGCGTGAGCTTCTCCTTGTTCATGCCGCCGGGCCAGGTGTCGAAGGGCTTCAGGGGCACGAAGAATTCGGCGTTGAAGAAGCCGGTGGCATCCGTGCCGTCGTCCGGCCTGCCGTGCTGGGAAACCACCGTCTGCACCTCGGGGTACTTGGTCATCAGGATGCGCATGCGGTTGACGTAGGTGTCGCTGTCCTCCAGCGACACCGATTGCGGGAAGGTGGCCCGGATCCACAGATTTCCCTCCTCGAGTTTCGGGAGGAACTCGAGACCGAGTGACCGCACCGCCACGATCGCCACCACGGCGACCAGCGCGACGGCGCTGAATGTGATGATCCGGTTGGCAAGAACGAACTCCAGCGCCGGTTCGTAGATGCGCCGCAGGCCGCGCACCACCGGCGTCTCGCGCTCCTCCACTTCCTGCGGAAAGAGCAGCAGGCTCAAGGCCGGCGCGATCGTGAAGGTGGCGAGCAATCCGCCCGCGATCGCGTATGCATAGGTCTTGGCCATCGGTCCGAAGATGTGGCCCTCGATCCCGGAAAGCGTGAACAAGGGAACGAAGCCGGCGATGATGATCGCGGCGGCGAAGAAGATGGACTGGCTGACCTCGGCCGCGGCTATCGAGACCGTGTTCATCTTGCCCCGAAACCCCGACGGGGTGCGCATCCGGTGCAGCGTGGAAGGGCCGCTGCCGCGCTGATGGGCGCTTTCCGCCAGATGCCGGAAAATGTTCTCGACCATGATCACGGTGGCGTCGACCACCAGACCGAAGTCGATGGCGCCGACCGACAGAAGGTTGGCCGATTCGCCCCGCAGCACCATGAGCCCTATCGCAAACGACAGCGCAAAGGGGATGGTCATCGCGACGATGAAGGCGCTGCGCAGATTGCCGAGGAACGCCCACTGCAGCAGGAAAATGAGCACCACGCCCGCGACCATGTTGTGGAGCACAGTGTGCGTGGTGACGTTGATGAGATCGCTGCGGTCGTAGATCCGCTGGATGCTGACACCGGGTGGGAGGATGCCGCTGCCGTTGACCTTGTCGACTTCCGCCTCGACCCGCTTGATCGTCGGCACGCTTTCCGCCCCGCGGCGCATGAGTACGATGCCCTGTACGATGTCGTCGGAATCGTTGTAGCCCGCGATGCCGAGACGCGGCAGATTGCCGATGGTCACGTCGGCAACGTCGCCGATGACCACGGGGGCGCCCGCCACGTTGGTGATGAGGGTGCGGCGGATCTCGTCGGCCGAGTGGATCAGACCCACGCCGCGGACCACGGCGGATTGCGCGCCAAAATTCACCGTCTGGCCGCCGACGTTGATGTTCGCGTTGCCAAGCGCGGCGAGCACCTGCGGCACGGACAAGCCATAGGCCATGAGCTTGTGCTGGTCGATCGCGATGTCGTAGGTCTTGGTCTTGCCGCCCCAGCCGGTGACGTCGATGACGCCGGGCACCGCCTTGAAGCGACGCTCCAGCACCCAGTCCTCCAGGGTTTTGAGATCCGTCACGGAGTAGTTGGCCGGCCCCACCACGCGATAACGGAAGATCTCGCCGATCGGACTGGTGGGCGAAACCTGGGGCTGCGCGCCGTTCGGCAGCGGTCCCAGCTGCGACAGGCGGTTGATCACCCACTGTTCAGCCTGGTTGTAGGTGAAGTCATACGTGAATTGGACCTTCACGTCCGACAGGCCGAAGAGCGAGATCGTGCGGATCGCCTGCACGTTCGGGATTCCCGCCATCTGGATCTCGAGCGGGATCGTGATGTAGCGCTCGATCTCCTCCGCGGATTGCCCGGTGTTCTGGGTCACCACATCGACCAGCGGCGGCACCGGATCCGGGTAGGCCTCGATGTTGAGCGTGAGAAAGCTCGCCACGCCGGCCGCCAGCACCATGACCAGCATGACCACGATCAGCACGCGCTGCCGCAGCGCGAAGGTGACGATCGCGTTCATGACGCGGCGGGCGTGGCCGCCTGGTCGATGAACAGCCCTCCTTTCGTCACGATGGTCTCTCCGGGCTTGAGCCCCTCCAGCACCTCGACGAGGCCGTCATTGGTTCGGCCGGTGCGGATCGAGCGGTACGACAGCAGCCCGTCGGCGGACAATACCCAGACATGGGCCGAATCGCCCTCGTAGACGACGGCCGCCGCGGGAACTCCGGGGGAGGCAGACTCGCCGCTCGTCAGGATCTTGAAGCTCGCGAACATCTCGGGCTTCAACGCGCGGTCGGCATTGTCGAGTTCGGCCCGCACCGGAATTCGATGGGTCACGGGGTCTAGCAGCGCCGCGACGTACGTGACACGCGCCTTGAAGGTGCGCTGCGGATACGCCGGTACACGCACCTCGACCGTTTGGCCCGTATGCACCTGGCCCGCGTCCGTCTCGCGCACGTTGGCGAGCAGCCAGACGCTCGAGGGATCCGCAATGGTGAACACCGGCGTGCCGCTGCCGGCCTGCAGGAACTGTCCCGGTCCGACTTGGCGATCCACGACGATCCCGCTGATCGGCGCCGTGATCGCCGCCGTGGGGCTCGCCGTGTGGGACGACTGCAGCGCATCGATGTCGGCGTCGGTCTTGCCGAAGATGCGCAGGCGGTTGCGGACCGCCGCGATGGCGGCTTCGGCCGACGCGAGATCCGACTGCGACTGCTGCCAGTCCTGCAGGCTGCCGCCCTTGGCCTCGTAGAGAGCCTTCTTCCGCGCTTCGGTGATGCGTGCAATCCTGACCTGCGCCGCCGCCGTGCCGAGGTCGTTCTGGGCCTGCACGAACTCCGCAGCCTCCACGGTGGCGAGGGGTGCGCCGGCCTTCACCAAGTCGCCGAGCCCGGCGATGACCCGCACGATCCGGCCCGAATACGGCGAATACACCGGCGTGGTGCGGTCGCCGTTGACGCCGATCTTGCCCTCGGTCAGGTCCTCGCTGATGAACGTATGCGAGGCCACCGGTTCGACGGTGAAGGTCTTGAGCTGCTGCGCAGTGGGCCGGAACGTCCCGGGCGGCGAGGCCGGCGCGGGCGCAGCCTCCTCCGGTTTGGTGAAGAAGCGGCCGCCCAGCCAGATGACCAGAACGACGGCGGCCACGGCGACGGCCCCGATCAGCGAGATCCGCGTCTGACGCGCCGGGGTCCAGGCCCGCTGATCGATCGCTTCCTGACCCTTGGGCTCCCGGCCCGGATCGCCCGGCGTTTCACTCATGCCAACATTCCGTTACCGACCACTCGGGGGCGCAGTTTGACACAAGTCGTGCATCGCCACGACAGAGGCCCGCCGTCCATGTCCGGACTCCACATTTCTTTACACTCATCGCTCGGACCGTCAAAAATGGACTATGGCGTCCGCCGCGATCATCGCCTGCGAGTGCCGGCCGGCGCCCGGCAGCGCCGTGGGATTGTCGTACGCCTCGGCGTTGCGCGCATGTTCGAAGCGCATTTCCGGGCGCAATTCGAGCACGTCGCCGACCCAGTGGGTGTATCCCAGATCGAACTCCGTGTAGCGCGTCTTGAAGCCGGTGCGCTGGCCGGTGGCGTCGTTCAGAAAGTCGCTGCGAAACGTGAGGATGTCGCGCGGGCCGATTTGGTAATTGAGATAATTCACCGCCGCCCATTCATAGGAATAGCAAAAGGCGACGGCCGGATTGCATTGCGCGCCCCCGGGGGCTCCGGTGTTCACATAGGAATAGGCCTGGCCGATGAAAGCCGCTCCGTCCGGATTGTTGACGTTGGGCGTATGACTCTGCCACATGTACCAGATCTCGGTGTCCATGTGCCATTTCGAGTCGAACTTGTGGTACCACGTGATGACCGCATGCTGCACGTTGTTCCAACGCCAGCGGCTGTCGTTGAGGCCGTTCATGCAGGGATACAGGTTGTCCCGGCCCGAATCCGAGGTCCAGATCACGCACAGGGCCGGCGTCAGATGCCGCTCGCTCTTCACCCATGGAGCCACGTCGTTGCCGGCGGAGAGTTCCGTCTGTACGCTCCAGTTCTTGCTGATCTTGGTGGTGCTGACGATGCCGGTCTGGGTGTAGGGATCGTAGGTGTACAGCAGGGAATGGCTGTAGGTGATGTTGTTCGGCGCCAGTTGCGCCTCGATGTCGGGGATGGAGATGTAACGTCCGATGCGGACGTTTTCGCCCTGCGCGAATCCGGGAAACCACAAGTCCACGTAATACATGACGGGGTCGAAGCCATAGGGCTTTTCGCTCTGCAGGTATTGATTGCTGAGAATGCCGTTGGCGAAGGTGTATTTGTAATCGGTGCCGTAAAGACCGGTGACGCGAAAACCCCAATCGATGTGATCGCGTTGAACCTCGTCGGGCGTCCTTTCGAGGTAAAGAGTCAGCTGGTCGAGCTGAACGGTGTTCGGTTGGTAAGAATAGGCCGCCGGGTAATTGCCCCCCGTCCCGGTCGCGAAATTGAACCGGGTGTGCGACGTGCTGACGTCGCCCCCCGGCTCGATCCAACCATACATCACGAAGCGGCTGTCCTTGAGCTTCTGGCCTCCCTTGCCGCAGTACAACGCGTCCATCAGGGCGCTGTAATACATGTTTTCGACGCCGATGGCGGGGGAGGCGCCGATGTTCCAAGTCGAATACGGCCACGGCGGATTCGATTCCGGGACCTCCGCGCCACCCAGGACGACCGTGGGCGGTGCGTCGGGGTCGCCTCCGTCCCACGCGGCATGTGACGCGTAGCTGGTCTTCAATCGAGACAGGAAACCCTGGTTTTCGGACCCAGCGGCACAACCGGCCGCAGGCCGGTCGGCATCTGGCTTGGCAGGCGCCAGCGCGGTGTCAGACACATCGGCAGGCACAGACGGGGCGGAGATCGCGAACAGCATGGAAAGGGCGCCGGCTTGCAACCACGGCCACCGGGAATCGACCCACATTTTAGATACTTTCCTCGGAATTCCCGGTTCACCGCCGGCCAAGGGTCGATTCTGCCGGGAGCCATATCAAAATGTTGTCAAGACGGTCGGCGGCCCCCGGCCTTGCAGACTTAAGGACACGGATGCTCGGATTGGGCGGCCGCGATTTTGGCCATCGTACCCGGGGTGAACAACACCTGCACGTTGGGTGCGGTCGGTGTCGCATCGAGCCCGTTCCCGCGGACACTTTGAATCATCCCGATCACCACGTGCCTTCGGCCATCGAAATCCCCGTAGACGGGACCGCCCGAGGTGCCCGGGGTGGCTTGGATGGTCGACAGCAGTACTGCCCCGTCCGGGTCCACCGGCACGGCCGCAACCACGGTGCCGTCCGACGCCCACAGGTCCTTCAGTTTGAAGCCATCGCCACGGCGCACGCGACGGTCGGAGGGAAAGCCGGCCGATTCCAGCCTCGTCGTCGGCTGCAGTTCGTCGGGGTTCACGGACCTCAGCGTCATCGGCACGATGTCGCCGTCGACATTCCCCGACAATCGGATGAGCGCCCAGTCATCCGCGGGGGTGCGGACCCATCCGTCGAGAATCATCGTGCCGCCGTGGGCAATGATGGCTCCCTGCCGCAGAGTCTTCAGGCCTTGGAGCGCGCCCCGGTCCCGCTCCGCAGCCGTTTGACCCACCCCGAAGGCGGCTCCGCCGCCCAGGGCCGGATTGATGACCACCGGGTCGGAGTACACCACATGCATGTTGGTCAACACGTGACAGGGACTGATGAGAAACCCGGTGGCGGCGCGCACACCCGTGGAGGCATCGTATCCCGCACCGGACTTTTCAACGCTCCCGGCCCAAACGGCCCCGACCGCATTCAAGAACGCGTCCTTTCCCAGGCGGTCGCTGACTGAGCGACGGTCGGTCTGCGCGTCGCGCTCCGGACGGTCGCCGCCCGGCGGATTCGCGGCGGCACAGGTTCGCGCCGCCGCGAGGGCGGCGACAGCCAAAACGAACCGCAGATCGCCGATCAACTTCATGATGCCCCGCGGGCCGACGCCCCCAAGCTCGCACGAGCGGTGTTAAGAAGGCATAAATTTTTCGGCGCGCAAGTATTCCAGCGTTTCCCTGTGACACGGGCGCAGGTAGGCTCGAAGAGCGGCGCGCGGTGGGACCACAGCCCGATGAAAGTCATCACCGTCACCCTCGGGCCACTCGAGCTCGAAGACGTCCGCCTTGCCATTCGCATCCGCACGGGTGAGCGCGATGCCGACGCCTTGACAGATCCCAGGGAGAACAACCGTAATGAACAGACAGTCCAGACTCCTATTTCTCGTATGGCCGACGCTCGTCGCTCCGGCGAGCGTGTGGGCGCAGGATGCGCCGGCTCCGCCGACCGCTCCGCTGCTCGTGAGTGCCGACAAGATCAGTGCAGGCGACACCGCCTGGATGCTGACGTCGACCGCCCTGGTACTGCTCATGACCATTCCGGGCCTCGCGCTCTTCTATGGCGGCATGGTCCGCAAGAAAAATATCCTGGCAACGCTGATGCAGAGCTTTGCCGTCACCTGCGTGGTCACGATTCTGTGGTGGCTGATCGGCTATTCGTGGGCATTCACGCCCGGATCTCCGTATCTCGGCGGAACGACGCGTGCCTTGTTCAGCGGCATGACGTTCATATCCAACAGCGCCGGCAACAGGCTGACGGCTTCGCATCTGGCGTTGACGATCCCCGAAACCGTCTATGCAATGTTCCAGATGACCTTCGCCATCATCACCCCCGCATTGATCTGCGGCGCCTTCGCCGAGCGCATGAAGTTCTCCGCACTGTTGATCTTCATGGCGGCCTGGTCTCTCTTAGTCTACAGCCCGATCGCTCACTGGGTATGGGAACCCGGCGGCTGGCTCGCGACGAAGGGCGTGCTCGACTACGCGGGCGGCACGGTGGTGCACATCAATGCCGGAATCGCCGGACTCGCGAGCTGTCTCGTGCTCGGCAAGCGGCTGGGATACGGACGGGAGGCGATGGCGCCGCACAATCTCACCCTGACGCTCATCGGCGCGTCTCTCCTGTGGGTCGGTTGGTTCGGATTCAACGCGGGCTCCGCGGTTGCGGCGGATGGTCGTGCGGGCATGGCGATGCTCGCCACGCAGATCGCCACCGCCGCGGCGGCGCTGGCGTGGATGTTCACGGAGTGGCTCACCAAGGGCAAGCCGAGCGTCCTCGGCATCGCCTCCGGCGCGGTTGCCGGCCTGGTCGCGATCACACCGGCGTCCGGGTTCGTCGGCCCCGACGCGGCCGCGATCATCGGCGTTGTTGCGGGTATTGCATGTTTCTTTGCCGCGACGACCCTGAAGAGCGCGCTGGGCTACGACGATTCCCTCGATGCCTTCGGAGTGCATGGCATAGGCGGCATCATCGGCGCTTTGCTGACCGGAGTGTTTGCCAGCAAGGAAATCAGCGGCGCCGGCGGCTCGGTGACGACGCAACTGTGGGGGGTCGGGACCACGGTGATCTATGGTTTCGTCGTGAGTTTCATGCTCCTCAAGATCATCGACCTGACCGTCGGGCTCCGGGTGAGCGAGGAGCAGGAAAGGGAAGGTCTGGACATATCGCTGCATGGGGAGCGCATCGAGTAGCCGCTTGCCATCGCAAGCGTGGAGCGAGGAGCGCCGACCTGCACACGCACGAGTTCCGGAGGCGATGTTCAAACCGGATCCACCTGATGTGCCAGGCGCTGAATACCAAAAACAAAGCCTCGCCACCCGAAAGAGTGGCGAGGCTGATCGTATCAACCTATCCCAGGGACTGTAGATTGACGCGGGAGTGCCTGGTCAAAACTTCACCAGCACGCCTCCCGAGATCACGGTTTGTCGCGTCCGCAGATCGGGATACCAGACGCCACCGTCGTTGGCACAGGTGGAGGCCGTCAGGGTGGTGCCGCCGGGAGTTCCGTCGTTGCACGCGTATTGACCGGGGGCGCCGTTGTTGCCGAACGGCGGTGTCACGCCGCCCTGGCCGGCAAAGTAGGGGATATTCGAATGGCGGAATCCCGCCTCCGCCCACCAGGTTATCCACTGCTTGGGCATGTACTGGAAGTTCAGCGTTGCATCCCATTGGAAGGCCGGCTGTCCGGGATTCTCGGTGAAGTAGGGGGAGCCGGTGGCGGCCGTCGCCCCGTTGATGGGCGGCAGCAGAGTCAGATACCGGCCTGGATTATTCATCGACCCGCCGCCGATGGTCACCGCATACAGGTCGTTGTCGAACCAGAAGCGGTTGTACATCATCCAGCCGAGAAAGGCTGTCTTGTTGGGTCCTTTCGTGCACGTGAGTCCGCCCACGCCCCCGCCATACTCGCACCCCGCATCGAGGGTGATCGAAAATGCCGCCTTCGACAATCCCTTGCTGGGGCTGTTGAACCATCGATACTCGACGCTGTCGTCCGTGTGAACGCGATTCGCGTTGCGTATGGGATTGGCCGGGGTACCGGGCTGGGAATACGCGAGATTGTCCTCGCCGACGCCGTAATTGTTGAACACCCACTTCACGTTTTCGGTCGGCTGCCAGAGGATCTGGCCGCCGAACCCAAGGTTCTTGTTGAACCGGCCGTAGGATTGCCAGCCATTGATGATCCAAGGCTCGATCTTCAGCGTGTTGGTCGGAAAATATTGGATGCGAAGGCCATTGAAGAACCAGGGCGTGTTCGACGACACGTACGAGGGCTGATAGGTCCAGTTGTCGTAGTTGTAGTAGCTGAACAGTCCGATGTACGAGACGAATATGCCCGCGTCGATGTTGAGTCCGTGCGCGACGTCGAAATGATAGCCGGCATTGGCCTCCGAGACGTAGCGGTAGGCGTCCTGCAGGTCCCACTGGCCGACGCCCGAGCTGGCATCATTGCGCGGAGTGGTCGTGGCAAACAGTCCGTTCATGGTCAGGATTCGGGCGCGCACGTTGTCCCAGTGAAAATCCCCGCCGAAGCTGATCTGCTCCACCTGGAATTCGTTGGAACGGAAGGACTCGGTCGATCCGACGATGGTGTGATCCTTGGGATGGTTCAGGTCGTCCATGTAGTGCGCATCCATTCGGATGTCGGGCGTGAAGAACTTGGTGTCGAACACCGGTGCCTTGTTGCGGGGCGAGCCGTTGAGCCAGGTGAAATCGCCGAAGGCGAAGGGCGTGAAGTTGTCGACCCCCTCCGTCGCGTCGGGGGACGTCAGGGCCTCCGGAATGGCCTGGCTGGCGGCGGCTGCCGGCTTTAGTGTGGCACCGACGGACCCCAGAGGCGACGTGAACGCGCGCAGCCGATCCATCAGCGACGGGGCGGACGCCGCAGCCGCAGGGACGCGGCCGGCCGATGATCCCTCCGCAGCGGGAGCTGGCGGTGACGGCTGCGCCACGGCAGCCAGCGCCGGCCGATCGGACGAGGCTGCCGCGGGTACGCTCATGACGATGTCGCGCCGGGTCGCCCTGTTCGGCACCACGTCGACGGGCGGCAGCACCAGGTCCGGAGCGCCGTCCACCTGCACGGTGATCACCCATCTCCCGGGGGCCAGGTCCGCAAACGAATACACGCCGTCGCTTCCGGAGATCGTCGCGCGGATGCCGCCGCCGATTCGCGAGGCCATGACCGTCGCCTGCGGAGCCGGTACTTTTGCGGCCGAGGTGACGATGCCGACGATCGTTCCCGGCGATTCCTTGGCGACTTGCGGTGCCACGGCGGCCAATCCCGCTTCATCGGCAGCCGCGGGAACCGAAGCCGCCAGCAAAAGCACTGACAGCACCATGCCCTTCAAACCCGTGTGATTGTTCATCGATCCCATCCCCTCCGCATTTTTCGGACACTGAAAGTGGCCGGCATTTCCACGATGGCACGCCATCGCGTCACCAGTGAGTCGTGGACTGCCGCGCGTTCAGTGTAAGAACTGTCTGCGGAGCGGGTAGACCAAAGAGCGTTAAAAAAGACGGCGGCGGTGTAAGGAACTTGTTAAGAAACGAGAGCACCAGAGTTTTTGTGCATCAACTCGAGCTGGCGCGGGCCCTGCGAGGACTCGCAGACGCCGGCCAGCAGCGGGAATCGCAACGTGAACGAGGAGCCCCGCCCCTCGCAGCTCTCAACCGCAATGGATCCGCGGTGAAGATCGACGATCGTCCTCACCAGGTACAGGCCCACTCCGCTGCCGACGATTCCGGAGGTGTTGCTGCCGCGGAAATAGCGTTCGAAAACCCGTGGCCGGTCGGGCTCCGGGATGCCGATTCCGCGGTCTTCGAACGAGACGACCACCTCTGTATCCGATGCCGCACTCGTGATCCGGACCGGCGCCCCCGGCCGCGAGTACTTGACCGCGTTGGACAACAAGTTGCCGAACACCTGACTGAGAAGGCCTACGTCGCCGCGGACGGTGAGCGGACGAGCGTCGAGGGCCTCGATGAGGGTGGCATCGGGCGTCAGATCCTGCTGCACCTGGCAGGCCTCGTGCAGGACCGCCGTAAGATCGACCGGCACCGGGTGGAAGTGAAGCTCCATCCTCCCGTCGATCAAACGGGCGGAGCCGAGCAAATTGTCGATCAGCTGGGTAATCCTGCGCACGGCATTGCGCACCTTGAGCGCCCGCTCGGCAAGTTCCCCCTCGGACAGGCGGCTGCGCATCGACATCATGCGCTGCGCGTGGCCGTCGATGATGGCCAGCGGTGTACGGAATTCGTGCGATGCCATGGAGACGAAATTTCGCTGCAGCAGCGTGAGGCGCTGCTCCGCCGCCAGCTTCTCCTGGAGCATCGCCGCCTGCTGCGCAAGAGCCTGCCTGTTCTGCGCGAGATCGATGGCATTGTCGCGAAACACCAGCACGGCACGCGCCATTTCGCCGATCTCGTCGCGCCGCTGCGCTCCTTGAATCTCGATGTCGGTCTGGCTGGCCGCCAGCCGGTGCATGCGTTCGGCGAGACCGACCAGGGGGGCGGAGATGGACCTGTTCACATGCAGCATGGCGCCCGCAACCAGGATTCCGGCGATGAAGATCATTATCGCGATGTCCCGGCGTGCCTGCCGGTAGGCAAGATCGGAGCCTTCGCCGGCACGGCGTGTGCCGGCTTCGTTCCGCGCCGTCAGAACGGCGAGCGTGCGGCTCGCGGCCTCGTAGGCGGCTTTCGGGAACCCTTGGGCCGGGGGTTCCCGCACGGGCGTGATGCGGCGATAGTTACTCCATTGGGCGGCGAAGCGATCGAACAGCGCCTCGTCGGAAGCATCGTGCCGGATGCCGCGATAGGCGTTCTCAGCCTCCTCGATTCGCCGGTCCAGATCCGACATCTGGCGGACGATGGCGGCGCGTTCCCTCGGACTGTCTGCACGCGACAGCCCCGCGTCCGCCGCGGGAAAATCGGTCGTGTAATTGTTCAGATCGCCGAGCGCACGTGTGCCAGGGAGCCAACGCTCGCGGATTTGCGAGGATGCGTCGTTGACGCAGCTCACGCTGTACAGACTCTCGGCACCCAGCCCGATCAGGAGCAGCAGCAGCAGTAGAAATACCAGGGACAGCCTTGCCCGGATCGAACGCGCTCGCCTCATGTGTGACCTCGTGGAGACCGCTCACGGACCGACGCCAGCCTAGCAGGGACGCCGGAGGCGCAGACGTCGGAATCGCCGCTGCCGGAAAATTTTATCTATTTTTAACGCGCCCGATGTTAGGTTCAAGCACATGCAGTCATACGCCCCGCTGCCCGCCACGGACATGGCGCGCCGCAAAATTCTCTGCGTGGAGGACGACCGGGACACCGCTTCCCTGATCTGCGAGGAGCTCGTGGACCGCGGTTTCGACGTGCGCGTCGCGCGCAACGGCCGCGATGGGTTGTCGGAGATTCTCAAGGATCCTCCCGACCTCGTGCTCTGCGACGTCGGCATGCCGGGCATGTCGGGATTCGAATTGCTCGACAGGCTGACCGCGATGGAGCCGCGCTTCGAGCGCATGCCCTTCGTGTTCCTGACCGCGCTGTGCGATCACGACAGCGAACTCAAGGGGTGGCAACTGGGCGCCGACGATTACCTCATCAAGCCCGTCGACTATGACGTGCTGGCCGCACTCATTGCGGCGCGTCTCGCGCGAGTGGCGAGGAGCGCGGTTTGGCCGAAGCGAGTGGGACTGCGGGATCGCGAGATTGAAACTCTCACGTGGGCCGCGCGCGGCAAGACCTTCGGAGAAATTGGCGAAATTCTCGGATTGAGCCGGCGCACGGTCGAATTCCACCTCGAGAATGCGCGCCGCAAGCTCGGTGTCGCCACCCGTACCCAGGCGCTCATCAAGGCGGCAACGGGACAGCTCATTCAGCCATGACGACCGGGACAGGCGTTCCGACCGGCAGTCAATGCCTGGGTCGCACCCGTGCGCCGTCGAGTGAGGTGCCATACGCCAGCCGGCCGGCGGCCGGGCCGCCGACACTTCCCGATCCCGAAGCCCGCAGACCGCGCATGGTCGAGACCCTCGGGACCGTTGCCAGGGCAGGCGACGCCGGCGCGGACCGATGCGATCCGAAACCCTCGGCACGACCGGCCGGTTTGTTGTCCGATATCGCATTTGACTCCGTTCGTCCGGCGGCGGACCTGGACGGCGCCCGACCTTGGCCGCCCAGTGCCGCAGGGCGCCCGCCCGGAGGGCTCTTCAGCAGGGAGTGAGCCCCCCCGGGATGACGGCCCGCGGGTTGGCCGGCCCCACCCGGCAACGTGGCGGGGCTGCGACGCGGCAACACGCTCGCGGCCGCATGGGGATGCGTTGTTGCCCCACGGGCGGACCCCGCCGTACGGCCGTCGGCTTCGCCCGCGACGGCCGCCGCGGCATCCGGCCGATCAACCAACGTCAGCGTAAGGCACGCCAGAAATGCGAACGCAACGGGAGCCAGCCTCCGGGTTCGACCCCCCGTGCCCGGGGGATTCATGAACGCCTGTGGATGCGCCACCCTAGGACAGTTCGGCAACATGTCGGTCGCCTTCGGGTCTCGGACCCGGGTCGTCAGGCATCTCCTTTTTCATCAGTACCATGCGGAGCGCCGGCACGACCACGAGCAACATGATGGGCCCGAGCAACATGCCACCCACCACCACGGTGGCCAACGGCCGCTGCACCTGGCTGCCGATCCCCGTCGAGATGGCCGCCGGGAACAGACCGATGCAGGCCGACAAGGCGGTCATCAGCATGGGTCGCATTCTTTGCTCACATGCCTGGAACATCGCTTCGAGCGCGATCACGCCCTGCATCCGAATCTGGTTGAAATAGGTAAACATCAGGATGCCGTCCATGACGGAAACGCCGAGGAGCGACACCATGCCGATCGCGGCGGACACGCTCAACGGTTGTCCGGTGAGATAGAGCGCCAGGCCGCCGCCCCCGACCGCGAAGGGAATGCCGGTGAGCGCCAGCAGGCTGTAGCGCAGCGAATTGAACAGCGCATAGAGGAGCACCAGTATCAGCGCCATCGCGATGGGCAGCACGATCGTCAGACGTTCCTTGGCGAGCTGCAGGTCCTCGAACTCCCCGGCCCACTGTATGCGATAGCCGCGCGGGAGCTTGATGTTGCGTGCGATCCGATCCTGCACCTCGGTAACCGTGCTGCCGAGGTCGCGTCCCCGCACGCTGAACTTGACCGGTATGTCTCGAAGCATGGCTTCGTGGTAGATGTACGAGGCCCCGCTGTCCAGGGAGATTCTCGAGAGCTCGCGCAGCGGAATATACGCATTGGCGCCGGTGCTGGTCTGATAGCCCACTTTGATGTTGCCGATCGCCTCGATGCTGTTTCGGTATTGCGGTGCGAGCCGCACCGTCAGATTGAATGAACGGTCGCCTTCGAGCACTTGCGAGGCGACAGCCCCTCCCATGGTCGCCTGAATCACGGTGTTGACATCGCCCGTGTTGAGCCCGTAGCGGGCTGCCTTGGCACGGTCGATGGTTATGTTCAGATTCTGGTTGCCGTTCACATGAAATACGCCCAGATCCTGGATGCCGCGGACCTGGGCCATTTGCGCCTTTACCTGCGCGGCGAGATCCTCGAGTACGTCCAGATTGGGTCCGATGATCTTCACCGAATTGGCGCCCTTGACCCCGGAGATCGCCTCCTCGATGTTGTCCTGGATGTATTGGGAGAAGTTGAAGGTGACGCCGGGCAACGCGGTCTGCATTTCCCGTTGAAGCTGCGCCGTGAGCTTGTCCTTGGTGAACCCGCTCGGCCATTCATCGAATGGCTTCAGCGGCACGAACAGCTCCACGTTCGAGAACGGCGAGGGATCGCTGCCGTTGTCGGGCCGGCCGTGCTGCGAGACCACGGTGAGCACCTCGGGATGTTTGAGGAGAATCTCCCGCATCGTTCGCGTCGCGCCCGTGCCGGCATCCAGCGTCATGCTCGGCGGCAGCGAGGCGCGGATCCAATAGTTTCCCTCCTCGAGGGCGGGAAGAAACTCGCTCCCCGTCCGCGTCATCAGGAAGCCGGTCACCAACAGGAAGGCGGCGCCGAATCCGACCATCTGCTTCTGATTTCGCAGTGCGTAGCGGAGAGTCGGGGTGTAGGTTCGACGCAGCCCGCGCACGAAGAGGGTCTCGGTCTCCTTCATGTCCAAAGGCAACAGGTACGACGCCAGCACCGGAGTGACGGTGAAGGTGGCGATGAGCGCGCCGGCCAGCGCGTATCCATAGGTGCGCGCCATGGGGCCGAAGATCTGGCCCTCGACTCCCTGCATCGTGAACAGCGGGACGAAGGCGGCCACGGTGATGGCGGACGAGAAAAATACGGCGCGATCGACCTGGAGCACGCTGACGAATATCAACCGCAGCCGGTCGGTCCATCCGGGAACCGTGTGACCCCCGGTGGGATTGGACGGGTCGCGCCCGTATTGCCCCTCGCCCAGGGCATGCAGCAGCACGCTTCTCTCGTCGCGATTGGCCTGCAGGTTGCGGAAGATGTTCTCCACCACGATGACCGCCGAGTCGACGATGATGCCGAAATCCACCGCGCCGACGGACAGCAGGTTCGCGTCCTCGTTCTGCAATACCAGCAGGATCACGGCGAAAAACAGCGCGAAGGGGATGTTCACGCCAACGATGATCGCGCTGCGCAGATCGCCCAAGAATATCCATTGGATGAAAAACACCAGCAGGCAGCCGAAAATCAAGTTGTGCAGAACGGTGTGGGTCGTGATGCCGGTGAGCGTCATGCGGTCGTAGAATTTGACGACTTTGACGCCGGGCGGAAGCGTACCGTCGTGATTCATCAATTCGACTTCCCGGTCGATTCTCGGAACGACATCGTTGGTATGGAACGTCCGGCCCATGACCGTGATGCACATCGCGACGTCGTCGTCGTGGTCTTTGCCGACGATGCCCAGACGCGGCACGTTTCCCATGTAGGTCCGCGCCACATCCCTTACCAGGACCGGCGTGCCGTTCGTCTGGCCCAGGGCGACATTTTCGACGTCGGAGACGCGGAATCCCTGCGTCAGATCGTAGGTTCCGCCGTCATCGATCAGCCCGACCCCGCGGATGTTGGCGGATTGCTGGCCGATGGGGAGCTCGCGGCCGCCGACGTTGACGTTGGCATTTCCGAGTGCGGTGATGAGCTGCGGCACGGTGACGTTGTAGGCCTCGAGCTTGTTCGGGTCCGCCTCCACCTCGAGTTCCTTGGTGGGGCCGCCGAAGCTGTTGACCTGGACGACGCCGGGAACCGTGTAGAGCCGGCGAAGCACGATCCAGTCCTGAACGGTCCGCAAATTCGTGATCCCGAAATCCTTCGGTCCGTTCACCGTATAGCGATAGACCTCGCCGATCAGGCTGGATTGTTGAATCTGGGGTTGCTGATTGCCGGGCAGCGTAATGTTTTGCGAGATGCTGTTCAGAGTCTGGTTGTAGGCGAAGAAATAGTCGATGCCATACTTGAACGTGACCCGCAAGAACGTGAGGCCATAAAAGGACGTGGAGCGTATGTTGGCAATTCCGGGCGTCGGGTAGATTCCGACCTCCATCGGCACCGTGTAATACCGCTCCATTTCCTCGGCTGACAGGCCCGGGGCTTGTGCCGTGATCTCCAGGATCACCGGCGCCGGGTTGGGATAGGCCTCGATGTTGAGTTTGTAGAAGGCGACCAGGCCGCCGCCAATGAAGACCAGGAGCCCCAACAAGATGATCGCCCGGCGGGTCAGCCCGAACGCCAGTATTCCCCTTAGCACCGGTCACTGCTCCCGCATGATGATGAGGATCGAAAGGCAACTCCGCACCTCTAAGCCCGCGCGTCGGGTCACTCAGGTCTCTCCACCGCCGTTCGCGAGCACGTCGAGGAACACGGCACCCTTGGTGACGACCTGTTCGCCCGGCCGCGCGCCGTCGAGCAGCTGGTCATACCCCGCGTCCTGCATTCCGATGTTGACGGTCCGTCGCGTGTAGCGATGACGGTCCGTGGTGACCCAGATCGTCATGGTTCCGTTTCCCTCCCGCACTACACCGTCGACGGGAATGGCCGGAGCCGTCACCGGTGGACCGGTGACGATGACGAACGATGCGAACATGCCGGGCAGAAGGGCGTGCTGGGGGTCGTCGATTTCGGCGCGTACCAGGCCACGGTGCAGTTGCGGATCCACCGTCGCGCCGACGGTCGAAACGGTCCCTTCGAAGACGCGGCCCGGAAGTGCCATGGCCGTCACCCGCACCTGCTCGCCCGTGCGTATCTGCGGCATGTCGCTCTCGGCGACGCTCGCATTCAGCCAAATTCGCGAGATGTCCGCCACGGAGTAGGGCGCGGGCAGGTTGCCGGGCTGCACGAAGTCGCCGGGAGCCGCGGAGCGCGCCGTGATGCGGCCCGCGATCGGGCTCGGCACGACGAGGTGCGGATCGATGCTGCGGGACTTCACCATCCGGTCTGTCTCGGTCTGCGTCTTGCCGAACACCGCCACCCCGTCGCGCGCAGCCTTCAGCGCTCCCTCGGCAGTCTGCTGGTCGGACACCGCCTGCTGTAGATCCTTCTCGGCTATGCCCTGAACCTCGTACAGCTGCCGTGCGCGCTCCAATGCGTGCGTCGTAAGGTCCAGAACCCCGGCGGCGGCGATCAGGTTGGACTCGGCCTGGATCAGATCGGGGCTCTCGATCGTGAGCAGCGGCTGGCCGCGGATCACGTTGTCCCCGATCTTGGCGAACAGCTTGACGATCCGCCCCTGGTACGGTGGAAAGACCTGGGCGGCCATGTCCTCGTTGAAATCGATGTTGCCGACCGCCTCGCGTTCGAGCGGGAAGGTCCGCTCGCTCACGGGGCCCACGGCGATCATTCCCAATTCGGCGTCCGACAGCTCGACCACGTTGGCATCGGGCTCGCGGGTCCTGCGTCCGGTGCCGGGCGCGGCATCGTCGGCTTCGGCATTGAGATGGACGATCCCAATCGTCGCGGCCAGCAGGGTCGCTGCGCCAAGCGTGACCAGCTGCGGTCGCCCCGCGAGACGCAACGCATCCCAGGCCGAGGCCAATCGACTTCGCATTGCCTGTGCTCCAAGGTGACTCGGCGCGCCGGAGCGCGCGTTGATGGATACCAATCGTCACAATGGAGCCTGGCCGCGCCGCCGACCACTCGGAATACACACAGTACCGGCAATGTCGACTCGGCGCGCACAATCGCCAGGTGCCGCCATCCAGGAGGAAAGTTGCCGCTCGTGGCGCGCGGCCTCGCTTCGAGGGACTCGGTGTATGCCGGCAATTCGCGTTATTGTGCATGTCATCCTCACCGCGGTGGGCGCGGGCGTTTGCTGCGCCTGCGCCGTCGGTCCGCGCTGGCATGCGCCCATGGCGCCGGTGGACGCCGGCTACGCGCCGGCGGCGTTGCCCGGGACGAGTGCCTCCGCGCCGGTCCACGGCGGCGATGCTCAACGTTTCATCAGCGGGCGCGACGTCGCGTTCGACTGGTGGGAGCTATTCCAGTCTCCCGCCCTCAACGCGCTGGTCGCGCAGGCGTTCAAGGCCAATCCGACCGTCACGGCAGCGCAGGCGGCAGTCGCCGAGGCGGAAGAGCTGGTCAGGGCGCAACGTGGCTTCTTCTTTCCGACGGTTGCGGCCGGCTTTCAGGCCGAACGTGCCAAGGTCGCCGGGAACAACACGCAAAGTTCATCCCTCGGCATCCAGGCCAACGGCAACAACCTCGGACAGCCCCTGCAACCGGCCGTGCCGCTCTACTACACGTTTTTTACATCGCAACTCACCGTGGGATTCGTGCCCGACGTCTTCGGTGCCAATCGGCGCCAGGTGGAGTCGCTGGCGGCGCAGAGGGAGGCACAGCGCTTCGCGTTGGAGGCGACTTACGTCACGCTAGCCTCCAACGTCGTCGCGGCCGCCATCCAGGAAGCGTCCGTGCGGGCGCAGCTCGAGGCGACGCGGCAGATCATCGCGGCCGATCAGGAATCCCTGCGGATCCTGCGCGAGCAGTTCCGGCTGGGCTTTGCCATGCGCATCGACGTCGCGATCCAGGAGGCGGCCCTCGCCCAGGCCGAGACCTCGCTGCCGCCGCTGCAGACTCAGCTCGAACAGACGCGCGATCTGCTGCGTGCGCTGGTCGGCAACCTGCCGAACCACGACGTGTCCCAGACCTTCGATTTCGCCAGCCTGCAGCTGCCGCCCGACCTGCCGCTCTCCCTGCCGGCGAAGCTCATTGAACAGCGGCCCGACGTCCGGGCCGCGGAGGCGCAACTGCACTCCGCGAATGCCCAGGTCGGCGTCGCGGTGGCGGCGATGCTGCCGCAATTCTCCATCACGGGAACGGCCGGCGGCGCTGCGGACCAAATTCCCTGGCTGTTCCGTGGAGGGGGACCGTTCTGGACGATCACCGGGGGCGTCAATCAGCCCCTGTTCGAGGGCGGTACGCTGCTACATACCAAGCGCGCAGCGGACGCAGCCTTGAAGCAGGCGGCTGCACAATATCAGAGCACGGTGATTGCGGCCTACCAGAACGTCGCCGACACGCTGCATGCTTCCCTCTCTGATGCCCGGGAGCTTGCCGGCGCCGTCGAGGCCGAGAATGCCTCGAAGGTGGCTTACGATCTGACCCGCAGGCAGATGGAGGTCGGCTATGTGAATTCCCTGGCCCTCTTGAGCGCCGAAGCCATCTACGACCAGGCGCTGCTCGCGCGCGTGCAGGCCCAGGCGACCCGCTATGGCGACACCATCGCTTTGTTCCAGGCACTCGGCGGCGGCTGGTGGAATCGGAAGGAATTGGCCGCGAGATGAAGTACCGCACCGCCCTCCTCGTGAGCGTCGCGGCAATCGCCGCAGGCTGCGCCGTCGGGCCGGGCTTCCACCGGCCCCAAGCACCGGCCGATGCCGGCTACGCACCGGCACCCTTAGCACAGACCAGCGTCTCGGCGCCGGTTCACGGCGGTGAAACGCAGCGCCTGCTGAACGGCCGCGACGTCCCCTTCGAGTGGTGGGAGCTGTTCAAGTCACCGGCCCTCAATGCGCTGGTCGAGCGGGCGTTCAAGGCCAATCCGACGATTGCAGGCGCACAGGCGGCCCTGGTGCAGGCACAGGAGCTGGTCTATGCACAGCAGGGCTATTTTTTCCCGACCGTCGGTGCGAATTACAATTTCGAGCGCCAGAAGATTGCCGGCAACCTCACACTCGACAATGCTCCGGGCGTCGAGGGAAACGGCGACAACCTTCTGCCGCCCGTGCAGAACCTGAACGGCTACCCCCACACCCACCCCCTCTTGTACGACATGCACACCGCGCAGGTCACGGTGGGATTCGTGCCCGACGTCTTCGGCGCCAATTGGCGGCAGGTGGAATCGCTGGCCGCGCAGGCAGAGGCACAGCGCTTTGCGCTGGAGGCGACCTACATCACGCTCGCCTCCAACGTCGTCGCGGCCGCCATCGAAGAAGCGTCGGAGCGCGCCCAGATCGAGGCGATCCGGCAGATCATCGCGGCCGATGAACGGTCCCTGCAGATCCTCCGCGATCAATTCCGGCTGGGCTTTGCCATGCGCATCGACGTGGCGGCGCAGGAAGCCGCCCTGGGACAGGCCAGGATGTTGCTGCCCCCGCTGCAGACGCAGCTCGAACAGACGCGCGATCTGCTGCGCGCACTCGTCGGCAATCTGCCGAACCAGGACGTGGCCGCGACCTTCGAACTCGATGCGCTGCAGCTGCCGCCGGAACTGCCTGTGAGCGTGCCCGCGAAGCTCGTCGAACAACGGCCCGATATCCAGGCCGCCGAAGCGCAACTGCACGCCGCGAACGCCCAGGTCGGCGTCGCGGTGGCGGCGATGCTGCCGCAATTCTCCATCACCGGCAACGCAGGCGGCAATGCCGACCAATTCGGCTGGCTGTTCCGCTCGGGCGGCCCGTTCTTTTCGATGGTCGGCGGCGTCACCCAGCCCCTGTTCGAGGGCGGTACGCTGCTGCATACCAAGCGGGCCGCGGACGCCGCCTTGAAGCAGGCGGCGGCTCAATATCGAAGCACCGTGATTTCGGCCTATCAGAACGTCGCCGACACCCTGCATGCGTCCCTGTCCGATGCCGAGACGCTCGCCGCCGACGTCGAGGCCGAGAATTCCGCGAAGCTGACCTACGATCTGACGCGCCGTCAAATGGAGCTCGGCTATGTGAACTATCTGGCCCTGTTGAGCGCCGAGACGGACTACCAACAGGCGCTGCTCGCGCGCGTGCAGGCCCAGGCGACCCGCTATGGCGACACCATCGCCTTGTTCCAGGCGCTCGGTGGCGGCTGGTGGAATCGGAGGGAACCGGTCGCGAGATGAAGTACCGCACCGCCCTGCTCGTGAGCGTCGTGGCAATCGCCGCAGGCTGCGCCGTCGGGCCGGGCTTCCACCGGCCCCAAGCACCGGCCGATGCCGGCTACGCGCCGGCGCCGTTGCCGGCGGACAGCGCCTCGGCGCCGGTTCACGGCGGCGAGGCCCAGCGCCTGGTGAACGGCCGCGACATCCCCTTCGAATGGTGGGGGCTGTTCAAGTCACCGGCGCTCAATGCGCTGGTCGAGCGGGCGTTCAGGGCCAACCCGACGATTGCAGGTGCGCAGGCGGCCCTGGTTCAGGCACAGGAGCTGGTCTATGCACAGCAGGGCTTCTTCTTTCCGACCGTCGGCGCGAACTATGACTTCCAGCGCACGAAAATAGCCGGGAACTTCACCGTCGACGACTCTCCCGGCACGCAGGGCAACGGCGACAATCTCAATCCGCCCCTACTCGATCTGAACCACTCCCCTCACACCGCACCGCTATACTACAATTATCACACCGCGCAGCTTACGGTGGGGTTCGTGCCCGACGTCTTCGGCGCCAACCGGCGCCAGGTCGAGTCGCTGGCCGCGCAGACGGAGGCGCAGCGCTTCGCGCTGGAGGCGACTTACATCACGCTGGCATCAAACGTGGCAGCGGCGGCCATCCAGGAGGCGTCCGTGCGCGCACAGCTCGAGGCGACGCGGCAGATCATCGCAGCGGATGAGGAGTCCCTGCGGATCCTGCGCGACCAGTTCCGGCTGGGCTTCGCCATGCGCGTCGATGTCGCAGCCCAGGAGACCGCCCTCGCACAGGCAAGGGCCACGTTGCCCCCGCTTCAATTGCAGTTCGAACAGACGCGCGATCTGCTGCGTGCCCTGGTCGGCAATCTGCCGAACCAAGAGGTGGCCGAAACCTTCGAGCTCGATGCGCTGCAGCTGCCGCCGGAGCTGCCGCTCTCCCTGCCCGCGAAGCTCATCGAACAACGGCCCGATGTCCGGGCGGCCGAGGCACAACTGCACGCCGCCAATGCAGAGGTCGGCGTCGCGGTCGCCGCGATGCTGCCGCAGCTGTCGATCACAGGCGCGTATGGCGGCAATGCCGACCAATTCGCCTGGATGTTCCGCAGGGGCGGCCCGTTTTGGAACCTGGTCGGCGGCGTCACCCAGCCGCTGTTCGAAGGCGGTACGTTGCTGCATAGAAAGCGCGCCGCCGACGACGCACTCAAGCAGGCTGCCGCGCAATATCGGAGCACTGTCATCACCGCCTACCAGAACGTTGCCGATACGTTGCACGCGTCCCTCTCCGACGCCGACACGCTGGCGGCCGACGTACGGGCGGAGAGCGCGGCGAGGGTGACCTACGACCTCACGCGACGGCAGACGGAAACAGGCTATGTCGGATATCTCACCTTGCTGAGCGCGCAGACCGCTTACCAGCAGGCGCTGCTCAATCGCGAGCAGGCCCAGGCGGTCCGCTACGGCGACACGGTGGCGTTGTTCCAGGCGCTCGGCGGCGGATGGTGGAATCACTCCGCATCGTTGTCGACGGCCAGCCGGTAACCGACGCCGAGTTCGGTGAGAATGTACTTCGGGCGGCTCGGATCCGCCTCGACCTTCTTGCGCAGACTGCCGATGTATACGCGCAGCGCACGGGAGTCGTCGCGATCAGGGCCCCACACCTCCTTGATGAGGGCGGCGGACGTCACGATGCGTTCACCATGGCGGGCGAGGGCCTCGAGGATGCGATGTTCGAGCGGCGTCAGCCTCACTTCCGCGCCGCTACGATTGCGCGCCACGCGCCGGCCCAGGTCCACGGTGATGTCGCCCAACGCGAGCAGGCCCATGGGCATGTCGCCGCGTACGTGCCGCCGGAGGATTGCCCTCACCCGCGCCAGCAATTCCGGGGCGCTGAACGGCTTCAGCACATAATCGTCGGCGCCCTTCTCGAACGCGGCCAGCCGTTGAGGCTCGGACGTCCGCGCCGAGAGCACGATGATCGGAACCGCCGACCATTCGCGGATCGAGGTCACCACATTGACGCCGTCACGGTCAGGCAGTCCCAGGTCGACGACGACGATATCCGGTCTGTGTAGGCGCGCATCGAGCTCGCCGCGCCCAGCCGTTGCCGCCACCACGACCCGGAAGCCGTTGGCCTCGAACAGCATGCGCAGCACGTTCTGGATCGCCTGATCGTCCTCGACGATCAGGACGACGTGCATGGCATCCGTCACGCCCGGCGCCTCACCGGTTCGGATTCGTCTGGCGGGTTGGCCGCCGGCGCGGGGCCGACGGGCAGTGTAATTTCGAAGCGGGCGCCGCCGCCCAGGTTGTCGGAGGCGCGGATGTCGCCGCCATGAAGGCGGGCGGCGGCACGGCAGATCGCGAGACCGAGACCGACGCCGCCGATGTTGCTTTCGGGCCGGCCGCGGTGGAATTTCTCGAACAGCTGCTCTGGATCCCCGGGCGGCAGTCCGGGACCATCGTCCGCCACGACCAAGGTGACGTTCTCGCCGGCCGACCGCGCCGATACCGTGAGCGTGGTGCCGGGGGGCGTATATTTCACGGCATTGTCCAGAAGGTTGCAAAGGATCTGCACGATCAACGTGGGATCCACCCAGATCAACGGGAGTTCGTCGGACAGGTCCACTCTGACGCGGCACTGTGACAGCCGCGCCTCGTTGGTGCGCAATGCATGCGTCACCAGTTCCTCGATGACCTGCCAGTCGGCCCTCAGCGTCCCGCTGCCGAACTCCATTTGCACCAACTCAAGGACGTTCGACAGCAGCTGCGACATGTCGCGGGCCTTGCGTTCGATCAGGTGGCCGAGCGTCGTACGCCGGTCGGCATTGAGGGCGCTGTCGGGCTGCGCGAGCAGGCTGCCCGCGCCCGCGATTGCCGCGAGGGGCGTCCGCAGATCGTGGGAAATCGAGGTGAGCAGTGTGTTGCGCAGGAGCGCGCGCTCCGCAGACAACCGGGCCGCCTGCGCGGACTCGGCGTATGCCGCTCGCTGCAGCGAAAGCGCCAGTTGCGCGGCAAAGGCGTCCAGCAATTCCAGATGCTCGGAGGAGAACTCAGGATCGGGTGGGTGGGGGCGGACGATGATGACGCCGTGCAGGCCCCGCGCTCCTTCGAGCGGAAGGTAAAGCGAACTCCCCACCTGACGTTGGCCGGTGTTCATCGTCTTCGTGGCCCATGTCAGGTCATCCTCCGTGAGCGTCGGGGTCACAGGGAGGTCCGCAGTACCGCCGGTCGGCGCGACCGGTTCCAGCCGCCCCTGGTCGTCGGCCAGCAGCACAATCCCTTCGCTGTGGAAATCGGCGCAAAAATGGCGGATGGCCGCGGCCACCATCGAGGGGACATCGGCGGCGACCGCCAGTTCGCGGCTCATGGCGTAGAGCACTGCCGTGCGCCGCTCGCGGGTTTCGGCAAGGTCCCGGTGATGCCGGATGGAGACCATGAGATGGCCGATGACCAGGGCCACCGCCAACATGACCGACATGGTAAACAGATATTGGACGTCCTCCACATCCAGGCTGAATCGCGGCGGAACAAAAAAATAATCGAAGGCGAGGATGTTGGCGACGGCCTGGACGCTGGAGGGACCCCGGCCGAACCCCAGCGCGCAAACGGTGGTGCCAAGCAGGTAGAGCATGACGATGTTGACGGGATCGAAACTCGGGTAAAACGGCAGCGCAATCAGCGTGCAGACGCAGGTGATCGCGAGCGCACCGACATATTGCGACCCCCATCGCCGCCACGCGGTGGCACGCACCGTTGTAACTCTCGGGTCGAGTGGCAAATGCGTTCATCCCCTATGTATTTTTACAACATACACCTGGAGTCGGTCGCTGTCGATGCAACGGGTAATGGTGGATTTTCCCAACGGAGAGCGGGGCAGCGTAGGGCCAGCGCAACAGTGGGGCGACGCTCAGCCCGAGGACGGTTTGGGCGGCTTCAGCGCCTGGTCGATAGCCGCAGCTTTGGATTCCTCCGAATGCTTGGAGGGGCGCTTCCAGGCGTCGATGACGGTCTGCCTCGCCCGCGTCAGGGTGAGCTTGCCGTCGGGAGCACCCGCGGAGATGGTCGAACCCGCACCGATGGTGGCATCCTTGCCGATGCGCACCGGGGCGACCAGCATGCTGCCGCTGCCGATGAAGGCGCCGTCCTCGATCACGGTGGGCCACTTGTTCGCACCGTCGTAATTGCAGGTGATGGTTCCCGCGCCCACGTTGACGGCACTGCCCACCTGCGCATCGCCGATGTAACTCAAGTGATTCACCTTGCTGCCGGCGCCGATGTGGCTGTTTTTCACCTCGACGAAATTGCCGATGTGGGCCGACGCGTCGAGGACGGCGCCGGGACGCAGGCGGGCGAAGGGGCCGACGCGGCACTCCGGGGCGACCTCGGCGTCTTCGATGACGCAATTGGCCTGGATTTCCGTGCCGGCGCCGATGCGTGAATCGCGGATCACGCAGTGGGGGCCCACCCGCACCCGGGCGTCCAACACGACATGACCGATCAGCACGGCGCCCACGTCGATGAACACGTCGCGCCCCACCGTCACCGTTCCCCGAATGTCCACCCGCGTCGGGTCGGCCAGCGTCGCCCCGGCGAGCATGAGCTCCTCGGTGCGTTGCCGCCGCAGCCCGGCCTCGACCTGCGCCAGCTGCACGCGGTCGTTGACGCCGAGGACTTCGATGGCGCTGGCAACCGGGATCGCGACGACGCGCTCACCGGCCTGGACCGCGCCCGCGACGACGTCGGTGAGATAGTACTCCCGCTGCGCGTTGTTCCGCCCGAGGCCGAGCAGCAATTCCTCGAGCCGCCCGGCCGGTGCGGCCATGAGCCCGGAGTTGGCCTCGCGGATCGCCAGCTGCTCGGGGGTGGCATCCTTGTGTTCCACGATGCCGGTGACGTTCCCCGCGGCGTCGCGCACGATGCGGCCGTATCCCGAGGCCTCCGCGAGATCGACGGTGAGCAGCGCCAGCGCTCCCCCGTTCGCGGCATCGACCAGCTTCTTGAGACAGGCGGCCCGGATCAGCGGCACGTCGCCGTACAGCACCAGGACCGTATGGTCATCCGGGATCAGGGTCATCGCCTGCATCACCGCATGCCCGGTGCCCAATTGGTCGGCCTGCAGCACCCACTCGACGTCCTCGTGGGCGAGCGCCTGCTGCACCTGCACGCCGCCATGCCCATACACCACATACAGCGTCGCCCCGTCGAGGGCGCGCGCGGTCCGGATCACATGTTGGAGCAGGGGTTCGCCGGCGAGGGGCTGCAGGACTTTCGGCAGATCGGAGTTCATCCGCCTGCCCTGACCGGCTGCGAGGATCACGACGGAAAGCGGCATCAAGGCCTCCGAGGCGGCGTTAGGAGCCTGTCCGAGTAAACATACTCAGACAGGCTCAAAGATTACGTGCGCTTCTTGCGCAGTTGTCCTATCGCCTTCAATTGTGCCACGGCCCGCGCCAGTTCCGCCTGCGCCTCGGCCATGTCGATCTTGTCCTTGTGGCCCCGGACGGCTTCCTCGGCGGCCTGCTTAGCCGCCAGAGCGGCGGCCTCATCCAGGTCCTTCGCTCGCGCGGCGGTGTCGGCGAGCACCGAAACCTTGTTCGGCTGAATCTCGAGGGCGCCCCCACCGACGTAGAAGGACTGTTCTTCCTGGCCGTCGATGTGGATCCGCACGACGCCCGCGCTCAAGGTGGTCAGCAGAGGGGCATGGCGCGGCGCGATGCCGAGTTCACCCTCGACCGCGGGGGCGAACACCATGTTCGCCTCGCCCGCGTAGAGCTGGCCTTCGGGGCTCACGATATCGACATGAATGGTGTTGGCCATGTTTCCTCAGGCGTCGCGTCGGCGCGTTACTGCAGCGTTTTGGCTTTTTCGACGGCTTCTTCGATGCCGCCGACCATGTAGAACGCCTGTTCCGGCAGATGATCGTACTCGCCGGCGATGATCGCCTTGAAGCCGCGGATGGTGTCCGCCAGGGGGACGATCTTGCCGTCCTGGCCCGTGAACACCTTTGCCACGTTGAACGGCTGCGACAGGAAGCGCTGGATCTTGCGTGCGCGGTACACGGACAGCTTGTCCTCCTCGGACAGCTCGTCCATGCCGAGGATCGCGATGATGTCCTGAAGCTCCTTGTAGCGCTGCAGGATGGCCTGCACGCCGCGGGCCGTGTTGTAGTGATCCTCGCCCACCACCAGGGGATCGAGCTGGCGGCTGGTGGAATCCAGCGGGTCGACCGCGGGATAGATGCCGAGCGAGGCGATCTGGCGCGACAACACCACGGTGGCGTCCAAGTGCGCGAAAGTGGTGGCGGGCGACGGATCGGTCAGGTCGTCGGCGGGCACGTAGACCGCCTGCACCGACGTGATGGAGCCGGTCTTGGTGGAGGTGATGCGCTCCTGCAGGACGCCCATCTCCTCCGCCAGGGTCGGCTGGTAACCCACCGCCGACGGCATGCGGCCGAGCAGTGCCGACACTTCGGTGCCGGCGAGCGTGTAGCGGTAGATGTTGTCGATGAACATCAGCACGTCGCGGCCCTTGCCGTTGGCCTGCTTTTCGTCGCGGAAGTATTCCGCCATCGTGAGACCGGTGAGGGCCACGCGCAGGCGGTTGCCGGGGGGCTCGTTCATCTGGCCGTACACCATGGCGACCTTGTCGAGCACGCCGGAATCCTTCATCTCGTGGTAGAAGTCGTTGCCCTCGCGGGTGCGTTCGCCGACTCCCGCGAACACCGACAGACCCGAGTGCTGCTTCGCGATGTTGTTGATGAGCTCGAGCATGTTCACGGTCTTGCCGACGCCGGCGCCGCCGAACAGGCCGACCTTGCCGCCCTTCGCGAACGGGATCAGCAGGTCGATGACCTTGATGCCCGTGACCAGCAATTCCTGGCCGCCCGTCTGTTCGTCGTACGCGGGCGATGGACGGTGGATGGGCCAATGATCGGTGGCCTGCACCGGGCCTGCCTCGTCCTGGGGCTCGCCGAGCACGTCCATGATGCGTCCCAGCACCCCGGTGCCCACCGGCACGGAAATCGGCTTGCCGGTGTTGGCGACACTGAGACCGCGGCGCAACCCCTCCGACGGGCCCATGGCGATCGTGCGCACCACGCCGTCGCCGAGCTGCTGCTGCACCTCGAGCGTCAGCTTCACGTCATCGAGCTTGAGCGCGTCATAGATTCTGGGAATCTGGTCACGCGGGAACTCCACGTCGATGACCGCTCCGATGATTTGCACGATTTTTCCGCTGGATATCATTTATTCACCTTTCAACGGGGTTGCTGCGCAACCCCGAAAATTAGCGGCGCTGCGCGCCGATTAAGATTTAGCCGTACATCCAAACTCGACGTTCACACCTGATCCGACCTACACCGCAGCAGCGCCGCCGACGATTTCCGACAGCTCGGTCGTGATCGCGGCCTGCCGGGCCTTGTTGTAAATCAATTGAAGCTCGGCGATGAGGTTGCCGGCATTGTCCGTGGCGCTCTTCATCGCGACCATGCGGGCCGCCATTTCGCTGGCCACGTTCTCGACCGCACCCTGATACACCTGCGATTCGACGTAGCGCATGAGAATGCCGTCGAGCAATTCCGCGGGGCTGGGCTCGTAGATGTAGTCCCAACGCTCCTGCAGGCTGTCCTTATCCGTGGCCTCGACGGGCAGCAGCTGGGACACGGTGCCCTTCTGGCTCATGGTGTTGACGAACACGTTGTGCACCAGGACCAGGCGGTCTATCTCGCCGGCCCGGTACTGGTCGAGCATCACCTTCACGGTGCCGATCAGCTGCGCGATCTCGGGCCGGTCGCCGAGATGCGTCGCCGAGGCCGCGATCGGCAGGGCCAGGCGGCGGAAGAACTGCACGGCCTTGGTGCCGATCAGGCAGAGCTGGATCTTCTCGCCGCGGCCCTGCGCCTCCTTGATGGTGTTGAGCGCCGCCTTGAACAGGTTGATGTTGAGGCCGCCCGCGAGCCCCCGATCCGTGGCGATCACGATGATCCCGGTCGCCTTGACGGGTCGATCCACCAGGAACGGATGCTTGTAGTCCGGATTCGCGAGGCGCAGATGCCCGATGACGTTGCGCAGGCGTTCGGCATACGGCCGCGCGGCGCGCATGCGCTCCTGGGCCTTGCGCATCTTGCTCGCGGCCACCATTTCCATGGCCTTGGTGATCTTCTGAGTGTTCTTGATGCTCGAGATCTTGCTGCGAATTTCCTTGGCGCCGGCCATGGGTCAGACCGTCGCGAAGAATTCTTCGCAGCACTTCTTGAGCGACGCCTCGACGTCCTTCGACAGGTCCGGCTTGTCGATGATGGACTTGAGCAGCGGGCCGTAGTTCGTGCGGGCGAAGGACTGCAGCGCCGCCTCGGTTTCCACCACCTTTTGGCGCGTGACCTTGTCGAAGAAGCCGCTGTTGGCCGCATACAGCGACAGCGCCATTTCAGCGACCGACATGGGGGCGTACTGTTTCTGCTTCATGAGCTCGGTCACGCGCACGCCGCGCTCGAGCTGCCTGCGCGTCGCCTCGTCCAGGTCGGAGGCAAACTGCGAGAAGGCCGCGAGTTCGCGGTATTGCGCGAGCGAGAGGCGGATGCCGCCGCCCAGCTTCTTGATGATGTTGGTCTGCGCGGCACCGCCGACGCGCGACACCGAGATGCCGGCGTTGA
>Ga0182030_10002878_pt1 | contig 36631 bp, 32 predicted proteins | sample 812S3MmetaG_FD_121299 | JGI IMG/M metagenome (GOLD analysis project Ga0182030, IMG submission 121299) | Permafrost microbial communities from Stordalen Mire, Sweden - 812S3M metaG (Illumina Assembly) | ecosystem: Environmental > Terrestrial > Soil > Wetlands > Permafrost | place: Sweden...
GGCGCTTTCACTTTGGCGTGCTTGGCCACTTTGTGCGAAGACTGAAATTTATTTTGGTTTCTGGTGTTGATTTTCGTGCTTTTGAATTTCGCGGCCTTCGGCGCTTTGGCCGCCTTAGGCTTGGTGGTCTGGGCCAGGCCCATCGACCCGGTTACCGCCAACGCGAGCGCCAATGCCAAAGTGCGCATCTTCATGTCGTTATCTTAGTCCGTTCCCAACACCAGCTACAACCACTACTTTAGCAAGCTAACCTCGGTTAATTTCCGGCATCACGGCATTGAACCACATCCACCATTTCACCACACTGACTACCGCTAAGATGATACAGAACCAGGAGGCCGCGCGCCAGAGCGTTTCCCCCGAGGTGCCCTGCCGTCCCGGCGTTTCGGCCATATAGCCGACGCAGAAACCTCCCGCCAGCCCACCCAGGTGGGCGAAGTTGTCGATGTGGAAACCCGGAATCAGCCCGAATAACAGAATGTAAGCCGCCCAGCGAATGTACATGCCCTTGATCGCCTGGCCCATGGGATTGCGGTGGTGCACGCCCAGCGCGATCATGGCCCCGACCAGGCCGCACAGACCGGCGGATGCCCCAATCGAGGGCGCCTGACTCCACCAGGCGCTGAGCAGATAGCCGGAGCAATTCGCCAGGAAGTAGATCACCCACATGCGGCTGGCGCCATAGATTTCCTCCACCTGCGCGCCCAAATCGAACAGCACCCAGGAATTCATGGCGATGTGGAGCAAGCCGCCGTGGAGAAACCCGGCCATCACCAGTCGCCACCATTGGCCCGCGAAATCGCCGGAGCCCAACAGCGAGCCCAGACTCAGTTTGCACCCGAACAGGACGAGCGTTTCAGTGTCCAGCTCCATAATGTTGCCGCCGCGGCCGCCCCTCATGGCGAAAATCACGGTAGCCAGAAAGAAGGCGCTATTGATCAACAGGATGAGCATCGTGTTGAACCGCGCGCGGGGCATAAAGCCGCCGACCACCGATGCGGCGTTGCGAATGGCCACGGCTGGCGGCGCGACGGTTTCGTGGCAATACGGGCAGACGCGGTCGTTAATGGTGATGAATGCCCGGCAATTCGGGCACATGCGGCGTGTTTCCATCTGCTTCAATCATACAACCTCGGTCTTTTGAGGCTCGAAGTTTAGGCCGCGGCATCCGCGATCTTCAGGTTTCCCCCGCGGAGGCCGGCCTTCTCATACCATCTCTGCCAGGGGATTTGTGCCTTCGCCGTAGGTGCCTGATCATCACAAGTCATGTTGTAAAGATACTAATTTGGCTGATACGCGCTCAGCGTGCGCGTTACCGCGCGCAGGCCGGCCTTGCGGAATGCCGCGTTCAGCTTGCCTGCAATCTGTGGCAGGTGGCTCTGTCCAATGGCCGCGATGGAGGGGCCGGAACCGCTCAGGCACACCCCAATGAGGCCTCGGTAGCGAAGCTTCAGCGCTGCCTCCAGCGCCGGCACGATGGCGCACCGGCTGGGCTGGTGGAGCTGGTCACGGAGCGCTTCCGATAAGACCGCGAAATTCCCGGCTCGCAAGCCTTCAAGCAGCAGCGCCACGTGCTGGATGTTGGTGACGGCCGCGGCCAGCGGCACCGTTTGGGGCAGCACCTCACGGGAACGGCGCGTTTCCAACTGCAATTCCGGGGTGGCCACAATGATGCGCAGTGCGCGCGGCCACGGAGCGGACAAAGCGATGACGGAGCCATCGTCGCGCTGCCCGCACACCACCAGTCCGCCCAGCAGCGCGGCAGCCACGTTTTCCGGATGACCTTCGATGGCGCACCCGGCCGATAGAAGCCGGTCGACGGGCTGCGGGCCGAACACCGCTTCAAAGAGGCGGAAGCCGGCAACAATTGCGGCGGCGCTGCTGCCCAAACCGGAGCACAACGGGATTTCCGCATCCACGTCGATATCGAGCGACGGGAAGCCGCGGCGTCCGGCCAGATGACGGAAGGCGCGCTCAATCAGATTTTCTCCACGCAGCTCAATATCGTGAAAACGAAAGCTCAGCAGATTGGCTCCCGCTGCCCCGCTCTTTCGTACACGCAGGTTCAGGAAGAGACGCACGGCAAGAGCCAGCGTGTCCAGGCCTGGTCCCAGGTTGGCGATGGACGCGGGTACGGCAATCCGCAGGCCGCGCGCCGGAAGATCAAGCCGCATCGGACCGCCCGGCGGCCTTCAGAATGGAATCGGTGTCTTTGAGGGCGTGTCCCGTGAGGAAGGCGACGATCCGCGCTTCCGGATTGATTCGTCCATCGGCAATCAAATGCCGGATGCCGGCCAGCGTGGTGGCGGAGGCCGGTTCGCTGCCGATGCCGTCGCGGCCCAGCACCTGCTTGGCGGCCATGATCTCGTCGTCGTCCACGTCCATCACGATGCCGCCGGTGAAGCGCAGCGCGCGGATCGCTTTCTTCCAGCTCCTCGGATTCCCAATGCGAATGGCGGTCGCCATGGTTTGGGGATCGGTCACAACCTGCAATTCACTGCCGCCCGATTCCACAGTCCGTACCAGCGCATTCGATCCGCGGGCCTGGACGATGACCAGCCGCGGGACTGGGTTCATCAGTCCGGCCGCGGCCAGTTCCTCGATGGCCTTGCCGAAAGCCGCGCTGTTGCCGAGGTTGCCGCCCGGCAGCACAATGTAATCGGGTGGGCGCCAATCCAATTGGTCCATCAGATGGAAGATGGCGGTTTTCTGCCCTTCGATGCGGAAAGGGTTGATGGAGTTCAGAAAGTAAATGCCGGCGTCGGTTTCGGCCATGAGCACGCGCAGGGCGTCGTCAAAATTGCCATCCACGTAGTGCGGTTCGGCGCCGAAATCCAGCGCCTGGGCCAATTTCTGCATGGAGGCGCCGCCCTTCGGAAGATAGACCCGGGCCCGCAGATTGGCGCGCGACGCATAGGCAGCCATGGAGGCGGCGGTATTGCCAGTGGAGGCGCAGGCCACAATCTCCGCGCCCTGGCGCCGCGCTTCCGTCACCGCTACCGTCATCCCGAGGTCCTTGAAGGATCCGGTGGGGTTCCAGCCCAGGTGCTTGAACCAGAGATCTCGCGCGCCCGCGTAAACGGCTGTCTTGATGCCGGCCAGAAGCGGGATATTGCCCTCGGCCAGAGTGACCACTTCGTCCGCCTGGCATTCCGGCAGGTACTCGCGGAAGCGCCACACGCCGCTCGTATCGAGCAGCGCGTTCGAAGTCCGGCGTTCCCGCCAGAGCTGCTTTAACTCTTCCGCTGAAAGGCGGCCCGGATTCGGCACCGCCTGCAATAGATTGCCGCAAACCGGGCAGCTATAGCCGCGATAATCGCGAGGGACTTCCGTGCCGCAGCCCGCTTCGCTACAACGCAAGACCGAAGGACTCATCAGAAACTCACAGTAGACAACTGCCGCCGCGCTTGTCAACGTGGCGCGACGGCAACTATTTCTTCGACGGAGCCGGGCTGCCTTGCTCCATCAGATTCTTCAGCCGGTTGATCTGCTGCGACAGGAGGCCATCGACGGGCGTGGCCAGCGTGTTCATCCCCGCCGCCAGATAGCCCGCGGCGGCGAACGTGACTTCGACCTTGGTTCCTTCGGGCGTAACCGTCAGAGCAATCGTCATGCTGCCGTTGGCCGCCAGGCGCTGCATGGGTCCCAGCCCGCCGCGCAGGACCAGCGTCTTATCCGGCTCCACGTATACGACATCCATGTGCCGCGCGCCGCCGCCGTCGCGAAATTCCTCGCAGAAACAGCCGGACGGAATCGCCTCCAGTCTCAGGTTCTTGGCATTGCCCGAGAAAGTGTGGGCGGAGTCCCACCAGTCGCTGATGCGCAGCAGGTGCGTGTACACCTCGTGGGGCGAACCATGGATGGTGACGGCCACCTTGACGGTGAATCCTCCGGCGGAGGAATCCAGCACATCGGCGCCGGCCGGACAGGCAGCGGCAAGAAGAGCCAGCAGACACCACAGTTGTTGAGTTTTCATGGAAGAATCGATCCTTTCGGGCAGTGTAGCAGAGAGCCGCCGCGACGATGAAGATTCTGGTCCGAAAGTCGTACCGGCGCCGCGCACTTTTCATACTCGGCGTTTCATCCGATTTGATATCAAAGGCCCGATTCCCTAAAATGAAGGCGTGGCTGCGCCTGGACGGCGGCAGCCATACCCGCCTGTGTTCCCAGCCGGCCAAGGAGTCTCAACCCGTGTCGAATTCCGAAAGTGCCCGCTGGTGGGACGCCGATGGCAGCCTTCTTGCCGCCGCATTCCAAAATGCGCCGATCATGATGGCCCTCTGCGCCGTGGGCGAAGACGCCTTTCTGGATGTGAACCGGGAGTTCGAAAGGGTATCGGGATACAGCCGCGCGGAGGTGTTGGGGAAAAGCGTGGTGGCCATTGGCCTAATCGCGGCGGGGGCACGGGCCCGCGTGGTGGAAGCCTTGGGCGAAAGTCTGCACTCCCAGACGATTGAGGCATCCTTCCGTGCCAGAAACGGCGAGCTCCGGAAGTGCCTGTCGATGGTGGTGCCGGTCCGCACTGATGGATTAGAGCGGATCCTGATTGTGGGAATCGATGTCACCGAAAAGGCCCGCTACGAGGCCGAGCGGGGAGTTGCCATTGAGCTGCTCGGTTTGCTAAACGCCCCCACCGGCATGCGCGAAATGCTGGAGGCCATCACCAAACGGCTGCGGGAGTACACGGAGTGCGATGCTTTAGCGCTGCGCGTCCAGGAAGGCGCGGATTTTCCTTTTTACACCACTTTGGGGCTGTCGGACGACTTCATCGGCGCGGAATCGTGCCTCTGCTCCGGTGGCGGCGATACAGGTCTGGAGTGCCTGTGTGGCGCGGTGCTCAGGGCACAACTGTCTCCGGAGTTGAGCGTCGTCACGGCATACGGAAGCTTCTGGACCAATGGCCTCGGCGATCTGGTCGGCGGCCCTCGGGCCGGCTGCCTGCCCGCCAGTCTGCGCGGCCGGTGCCTCACGGAAGGATATGAATCCGTGGCGCTGATCCCGCTGCGCTTTGGCGGCCGCACGCTCGGGCTCATGCAGTTTGATTTCCACCGGCCGGGCAGCCTTTCGCCGGAACTGATCACGTTTCTGGAGCAGACCGCCGAGAGCATCGCCACCGCAATCGAACAGCGCCAGACCCAGGCGGCCTTACGGGCCAGCGAAACGCGCTACCGGTTGATTTCGGAGAATACCGGCGACGTGATCTGGCTACTGGACCCGAAGACGCGGCACTTCACTTACGTCAGTCCGTCCATCAAGCGGCAGAGCGGCTACACCCCGGAAGAGGTGATCGCCCAGCCCGTCGAAAACATACTCACGGCCGAGTCCTACAGCCGCATGCGAGAAGATTTTTGGGAACGCACGGCAAAGTTCGAGGCCGGCGACGAAGCCGAGCGAATCCAGACGTACGAGGTGGACGAGCGGCGGCGCGACGGGACCGTGGTTCGCATGGAAGTGGTAGTCACGCTGCTGGCTGGGCCAGACGGGCGTGTGCGAGAAGTGCTGGGGGTGGCGCGCGATGTCACGGAGCGTCACCGGCAGACGGAAGCATTGCGTGAGAAAGAATATTGGCTAAGTGAATCGCAGCGGGCTTCCCGGATTGGCAGTTACACCCTGGACATCGGCGCCGGCGTGTGGACCAGTTCGGCAACCCTGGATGAAATCTTAGGCATCGGGCAGGAATACGGCCGGACCGTGGAGGGCTGGGCAAGGCTGATTTACGTTGAGGATGCCCAGGAAGCAGCGGAATACCTCCGGGCCCACGTGGTGGGACAGCAGATGCCGTTTGACCGCGAATACCGTATCGTGCGGCCGAGCGACGGGCAGATCCGCTGGGTTCATGGACGGGGCGAACTGGTGCGCGACGCCAAGGGGCAACTGCTGACGCTGGCCGGAACGATTCAGGACATCACCGAGCGAAAACGGTTGGAAGAACAACTGCTGCAGGCGCAGAAGATGGAATCGGTGGGCCGCCTGGCGGGGGGCGTCGCCCATGACTTTAACAACCTACTTACGGTGATCAACGGCTATTGCGATCTGATGCTGGAAGGCATGGACGCCTCCAATCCACTCAAAGAGCAACTGGATGAAGTCCGCGGCGCGGGGCAGCGCGCAGCCTCTCTGACGCAGCAATTACTCGCCTTTAGCCGCCGCCAGGTGATGCGGCCGCAGGTGCTCAATCTGAACGGGTTCCTGCGCGAGACCGAACGCCTGCTGCGCCGGTTGATTGGCGAAGATGTGCGCCTGGTGACCATGCTGGCTGAGAGCTTGGGAAAAGTGAAGGCCGACCCGGGACAGATCAGCCAGGTGATCCTGAACCTGGCTGTGAATGCGCGCGATGCCATGCCGGGCGGTGGATCGCTCACTATTGAGACTGCGAACGTGGACATCGATGCGAAGAGTGGGGCGGCGCAGGAGGCAGCGACCCCTGGGCGCTATGTGCGTTTGTCGGTGAGCGATACCGGCGCCGGGATGGATGCCGATACCCGGATGCACCTTTTTGAGCCGTTCTACACCACCAAGCCCGCCGGGCAAGGCACCGGGCTGGGGCTTTCCAGCGTATACGGGATTGTGCGGCAAAGCGGTGGATGGATTTCGGTCTATAGCGAACCAGGCCATGGCACGCAGTTTCATGTTTATCTGCCTCGCGTGGAAAGCCAGACGGACAGTGCGGCCGTGGCCGTGGAGAAGCCGGCGCCTGCATTCGGCACGGAGACCGTTCTGGTGGCGGAGGACCAGCACAACGTGCGCCGCCTGGTGTCGCTGATGTTGAGCGGCTTCGGCTACCAGGTTCTAGTGGCGGCCAATGGCGCCGAAGCCCTGGCGGTGGCGTCGTCGCATGATGGCCGCATCGATTTGCTGATCACCGACGTGGTGATGCCCGGGATGTCAGGCCGCGAACTGGCCGTCGAACTGGCGCGCCAAAGGCCCGGAATCCATGTGCTGTACATGTCCGGATACACCGGCAATGTAACGGCCCAACACGGTCTTCTGCAGGAGGGTGTGGCCTTCATTCAGAAGCCCTTCACTGCCGAAACTCTGGCCGTGAAGGTGCGCGAGACCCTCGACGATGTGCCGTCCGCTTCGGAGATTCTGGTGGTGGACGATGATCCGGCCATCCGCAGTCTCTTTCATAAAGTACTGACGCGAGGCGGATACCATGTCACGGAAGCCTCCGATGGAGCGCAGGCCCTGGCCGCCGTCGAGAAAGGCGGCCTGGACCTGGTGATCACGGATCTGGTGATGCCGGGGAAAGAAGGGATCGAAACCATCGTGGAGATCCATAAGCACCATCCCGAGGTGAAGATCATCGCGGTCTCCGGCGCGTTTGGCGGCAGTTATCTGAGCATCGCCTCCACCCTGGGGGCTGGAGCGGTGCTTGCGAAGCCGGTATCGGATGAGATGCTGTTGGACACGGTGCGCCGGCTGCTACACGGCAGTTAGTGCGTTAGGGGCGGCAGGCGATTCTCTCGAATCCACCTATTTGGGAACGAGCTGCGCTTTTAGGCTGGTCATCCAGGTTGTCTGCGCTGCGGTCAACTTTGCTGCCTCCTTAACGGCAATGTCTTTCGCCTCTGGAACGCCATTCTCGGATGCGAGCTGCAGCCACGCCACCCCCTGCACGTAATCGCGTTCCGGTCGCTCGGCGGCGGTAAGCAGCAAGGTTCCCAGGCGCAACTGGCAAAGGGGAACGCCCCGCGCCGCACAGAGCCGAAAATACCGGCGCGCCCGATCCGGTTCGCGGGACACGCCGCTGCCTGTCTCGTATAAATTCCCCAGATAGAATTGGGCCTGTTGACTTCCGAGAACCGAGGCTTGGCGCATCGTTTCCAAGCCCTTCGCGCCATCCTTCGTCACGTCCCGCCCTTCAATTTGCCGGATGGCAATTTCGTATAGTGCGGGTCCGTAGTTCTTCGCGGCGGCCCTCTGGACCAGCATCAGGCCATCGTTCGGGTCCTTCGAAATATGGTCGCCAGATATCTCCCAAACGCCAACTAAATGCATCGCGGGCGGGAAGCCCAGTTTGGAAAGGTCCTGCAACGACTTTACCGTGCGTTCGATCGCTTTGGCGCTGGCGTCGCTGTGTCTTAGGGTTTGAACAGCTTCGTTAAACGCTGTTCTTTGCCGCTCGGCCTTTTCGTCGAACCATAGTTCCGGGAATCTGAAATTGACTTCTACGATCGCCAGGATCTTCACCGGCTTGCCATCCTTCAAACCCGGAGCAAACTCCCACTTCTCAACTGCCGCCTGAGCCCGCTCATCCAAACCGAAACCCAGCGGGCTGATGACGGCGATGCCGACTGCGCGCCCTTTTTCATTCACTGCGAGTTCCAGTACTACGGTTCCCTGGATGCGATCGGCACGGGCATCGGGCGAGTACTCGGGCTCCGCCTTGCGCAAGAGGCGCGGTGGTGTCACGCCGGGCCCAATTCGGATCGCATCCTCCAGGCCGCTGGGCGCCTGGGCGTCCAGGCGCGCGCACGCGAATAGAGTGAGAACCAAATAGAATCTGGTGCTACCCATCACGCTTTCTAAGATACTGCGTTTGGATGAGGACTTCCAGGCCTGTTTTGTTTTTTCTGTTTATCCAGAGAGGTCTTTAGGCTGAGGATAGAGAGCGACTTTAGCAGCTTGCTGCGGCGCCGGCCATGGGACGCAGGCTAGTGCCGTTGCCGTTGGACCCGTTACAATGTGAATGCCGCCCGGAAAAGGGCTGCCGGGGGCCCTTAGCTCAGCGGTTAGAGCATCGGACTCATAATCCGTTGGTCGTAGGTTCAAATCCTACAGGGCCCACCATTTCATTTTTGTCCGGACCGGACACATAGGTAGCAGGTTGTTCCTAAGACATGGGTAACACTTTTGGCCCGAAGGGGTTTTCGAGGGGCTGCAGCGTGGTTCGATCATTGGCCGGCATGGCCAGGATCGGCGTGGTCCTGATCCTCCATAATTGCCTACGTGCGCCAGGATTCTCCGATGTTGTGCCGATTGGCGGAAGCGGCGTCCTCGCCTCAGTAGTCGGGCACTTCCAGCTTCAGTTCGTCGATCATCTGGAAGTGCTTCCGATTCTTCGATACGAGCGTGAAGCCGTTTTCGATGGCGGTAGCGGCGATCAGGGCGTCGAATGTCCGCAAGCCGTCTGCTTTCGCATGGCGCTTGAGCCACTGGTAGGCGTGGCCGGTGATCCGAGCATCCAGATCCGCATGCATGGGATAGGTGCGGATGAGGCCGTCAATGCCATCGGCGTCCCGCGGGTTCCTTGCACCGACGATGAGTTCATGCGCGGTGATGATGGAGATCGTGACGTCATCCAGAGAATCGACGTAGTTCGCGGCGGAGGCATTGCGGCGTGACACGTCGATCATCACGTCGGTGTCGATCAGATAGCGCGTCTGTGACATCAGCCGCGCGGATTGTCGCGAAGCCTGTTCACGAAGCTCACGCCGTCGGTGATGTCGTCGCGGTCGGCCCACATGCCGTAGAAGGGAAGATCCTTGATCGATTGGCGCTTGGTCGGTCGCTCGCCTTCAGGCGGTACACGCACCTCGACAATTGTTCCCTCTTTGATTGTGACGTTCTCCAGAGGCCGGAAGACGCCATCCTCGTATTTGGCAGCAATCGTCATCGCGTTTCGCCCTCGCAACTCAAGGATAACAGGGTGGCCAGCCCGCTTGCTCCCAGGCTCCCAGTGCAAATCCCTACAGAATGTACCGGCTCAGATCCTGGTCTTTCACAATATCCGAGAGCTGCTTCCGCACGTAGGCCTTATCCACTTTGACGGTCTTCTTCTTAAGATCGGGTCCTTCGAAAGAAACGTCCTCCAGCATCTTTTCCATGATGGTGTGAAGCCGGCGGGCGCCGATATTCTCGGAGCTCTCATTCACCTGCGCCGCGAAACGCGCCACTTCTTCCAAGGCGTCGTCGGTGAGAATCAACTTGATGCCTTCCGTCTCCAGCAGCGCCGTGTACTGCTTGGAAAGGGCATTCTTGGGCTCTTTCAGGATGCGGATGAAATCTTCCACGGTGAGCGATTTGAGTTCCACGCGAATAGGAAAACGGCCCTGCAGTTCGGGGATCAGGTCGCTGGGCTTGGAAACGTGGAAGGCGCCCGCCGCGATGAATAGAATGTGGTCGGTGCGCACAAAACCGTACCGCGTGTTGACCGTGGTGCCTTCGACAATGGGCAGGATGTCGCGCTGCACGCCTTCCCGGCTCACGTCGGGGCCGTGGCCGGATTCGCGGCCGGCGATCTTATCGATTTCGTCCAGGAAAATGATGCCGCTCGATTCCACCCGTTCGAGAGCCATGCGGGTGACCTGGTCCATGTCGATGAGCTTCTGTTCTTCCTCCTGCACCAGGTAATCGAGAGCTTCGGCGACGCGCATTTTGCGGGAGCGCGTTTTCTGGCCGAAGAGGTTGGGCAGCATGTCCTTGAGGTTGATGCCCATCTCTTCCACGCCCATATTGGTGGTCACTTCGAAGTTTGGCGGGCGGTCTTTGACTTCGAGTTCCACCAGGCGCTCATCCAGTTTGCCGTCGCGGAGCCGCTCACGCAGCTTCTCGCGGGTGCGCTCCACGCTCTCGCTGGGCTCCGGTTGCGGCGGCATCAGAAGATCCAGCAGGCGCTCCTCGGCGTTCAGTTCGGCGCGGTCGGCCACTTCGTCCAAACGCTCTTCGCGAACCATGTCGATGGCAATGTCCACCAGGTCGCGGATCATGGATTCGACATCGCGGCCCACGTAGCCCACTTCCGTAAACTTGCTGGCCTCCACTTTCATGAACGGGGAGTTGGAGAGTTTAGCCAGGCGGCGCGCCAGTTCGGTCTTGCCCACCCCGGTGGGGCCGATCATCAGGATGTTCTTGGGCATCACCTCTTCGGCCATTTCGGGCGCCAGTTTCTGGCGCCGGATGCGGTTGCGCAGGGCAATGGCCACAGCGCGCTTGGCATCGGCCTGCCCAACTACGTGTTTATCGAGCTCGCGGACAATCTCGCGGGGCGTCAATTCGTCGAGGATAGGCTCTTCGTCGACGGACTGGGAGGGAAGGTAAATGACCATGCTACTCGAGCTCCTCGTAGGTTATCGAGTCGTTGGTGTAGATGCAGATCTTTCCGGCGATGGCCATGGCTTGTTCGGCGATTTCGCGGGCGGTGAGCTGGGTGTTCCGCAGCAGCGCCAGCGCGGCGGACATGGCAAAGGGTCCGCCGGAACCGATGGCCGAAATGCCTTCATCGGGCTCGATAACGTCGCCATTACCGCTCACCAGATAGGTGTTCCTGGAATCGGCCACCAGCAGCAGAGCTTCCAGGTGGCGCAGCGCCCGGTCCGTGCGCCAGTCCTTAGCGAGTTCCACCACGGAGCGCGGCAGGTTGCCGTTGAACTGTTCGAGCTTGGCTTCGAAGCGCGAAAACAGGGCGAAGGCGTCGGCGGTGGAACCGGCAAAGCCCGCCAGAATTTTGTCGTTGTACAGTCGCCGCAGCTTCTTGGCAGTGGCTTTGAGGACTTCGCTCCCCAGCGTAACCTGGCCGTCGCCCGCCATCACGACCTTATTGTCCCGGCGGACACAAATCACCGTCGTCGACCGAATCTTCTGTTTCATTGTGAGTGTGACTTCAGTTTAACCCAATGCGGCAATCTGGCCGTGCAGGTCCGCGGTCTACACTTCGAGGCGGCCCGAGCCTTGCCCGCGCAGGCGGGGCGCGGCCTGCTGGCGAAGATCCAGAATGAGAGCCATCACCTTTCGTTCAATCTCGTCGCGGATCTCGCAGTGCTGGTCGTACTTCATGAAAACCGGGTCGTCCACTTCCCACTCCAGAACCTTGGTGCGCGATGCCAGATCCTCGGGGATGGAACTGCCGCTCAGGTTGACCACCAGATCGAATTCGGCGCGCCCTAGGTGGCGAAGGCTCTTCGGGAATTGATTCCGCAGGTCGATATTCTTCTCCGCCATGGCCTTCAACGTATCGGTGGCGATGCGCATCGCGGGCGCCAACCCGGCGCTGGCGGCGATCAGGATATCGGCGCCGTACGTGCGCGCGAAGCCTTCCGCCATCTGGCTGCGGCAGGCATTGCCGATACATACGAAGAGGACGCGTTTGGGCTTGTCGGCAATCACAGTTTCTCCAGGAAGAGTTCATGCACGCGGGAATCCGCGGTCAATTCGGGGTGAAAGGTGGCCACCAGGTGGCGCCCTTCTTCCACCAGAACAGGGTCGCCCTGGTAGCGGGCCAGAACCCGCGAGGCCGGCCCCGTGCGGCGGATGATGGGGGCGCGGATGAAGACGGCTTCCATCTTTCCGGGTGATGTGCGCGCCAGGAATTCCGGTTCGGGTTCGATCTGGGTGACGCGGCTGTCGTTCTGCCGGCCATAAGCGTTGCGCTCCACCGCAATATCCATCAGATGAAGGCTGTCCTGGGTGGGGCCGGAAACCTCATCGGCCACCAGGATGGCGCCCGCGCAGGTACCGAAGATTGGTTTGCGGCTGCCGAATTCGGCAATCGGTTCAAACAAGCCGTCCAGGCGCATGAGCTTGAGCATGGTGGTGCTTTCACCGCCCGGAATCACCAGGCCGTCCAGCGAACTGAGTGCGGCCGCTTCGCGGACGTAGACGGCCTGGGCGCCGGCGCGTTCGAGTGCCGCGCCGTGCGCTGCAAAATCCCCTTGCAGCGCCAGCACTCCCACTTTCTTCATTGCCTCACCAGCCTCGCGTCTGCAACAACTCGCCTTCCGGAATCTTGGCGATGTCGAGGCCGGGCATGGCTTCGCCCAGGGAGCGGCTGGCTTCCAGCAGTTTCCCGGGGTTATCGAAATTCTTGGCGGCCTGCACCACGGCCTTGGCGCGCGCCGCGGGGTCGGACGATTTGAAGATGCCGGAACCCACGAACACGGCCTCGGCGCCGAGTTGCATCACCAGCGCCGCATCGGCGGGGGTGGCGATGCCGCCGGCGGAGAAGTTGGGCACCGGCAGTTTGCCGTGCTGCGCCACCCACTCCACCAGTTCCAGCGGAGCGGCTAAAGTCTTCGCGTGGCTGTAAAGTTCCTCCTTGCCAAGGACCGTGAGCTGCTTCATTTCTTTAATGATGGTGCGAATATGGCGGACCGCTTCCACGATATTGCCCGAGCCGGCCTCACCCTTGGTGCGAACCATGGTGGCGCCTTCCCCGATGCGCCGCAGCGCCTCCCCCAGGTTTCGGGCGCCGCAAACGAACGGCGTCTTGAAGGTGGTCTTATCGATGTGATGTTCTTCATCGGCGGGCGTCAGCACTTCGCTCTCGTCGATGAAATCAACGCCCAGCGATTCCAGAATGCGGGCCTCCATGAAGTGGCCGATGCGGGCCTTGGCCATCACCGGAATGGTGACCGTCTTCATGATCTCTTCGATGATGCCGATGTTCGCCATGCGGGCCACACCGCCATCGCGGCGGATGTCCGAAGGCACACGCTCCAGAGCCATCACGGCCGATGCGCCGGCGTCTTCAGCAATCTTGGCCTGCTCGGCGTTGGTGACGTCCATAATGACGCCGCCCTTCAACATCTCCGCGAGGCCGACGTTTACCCGAAACTGCTCGCTGCCAAACTGAAACATACTGGTTCTCCTAAAGCTAAAGTATTTACACCATGGCCGGCGAAGGCCCGGCTCCAGCCTCGGCGCGGTGCATTTCCTCCGCGACGATTCTACCTAAAATGGACAGCCCGCTCCGGATCTGGTCCGGGTGCAAGCCCGCAAAACTGAGGCGCAAGGCGCCCGGTTCCTGCCGTGAGACCGCAAAGTAGCGGCCGGGGATATAGGCAACGCCTTCCTTCTGGGCGCGCGGCAGCAATTCCCCGGCGTCCAGAGGTTCCGGCAGGCGCACCCAAACATTCATGCCGCCCTGTGGGCGCGTGTAGCGCGTGCCGGGCGGCAGAAAGCGTCCGCATGCATCCAGAGTGGCGGCCAGGCGTTCGGCGCCGGCATGCAGCATGCGGGCGCGGTGCGCATCCAGCCGTCCGGATTCGGCGAACTCCAGGAGCACCGCCTGCGAAAGCTGGTCGGTGTGCAGATCGGCTGCTTCCTTGGCCTGCCGCAGCCGGTCGATCAGCGGCTTGGGGCCGACCACCCACCCAACCCGCAGACCGGGGAAGCTGACTTTCGAGAAACTGCGCAGCAGCACGGTAGACCCGGATTCATCCAGTTGCTTGATGGCGGGCAGCGGATCGCCTTCATAGCGAAGCTCGCCGTAAGCGTCATTCTCCACCACAGGGACGCGCGCGGCGCGGGCCGCATCCAGCAAGGCGCGCCGCGAAGCCAGCGGCAGCGTGGCTCCGGTGGGGTTCTGGAAATTCGAGGTGACCACCAGAAAGCGCGGCCGGGCGCGTTCCAGAATGGTCTGAAGGTGCGTGACGTCCAGGCCGTCGTTCCCTACGGGAATGCCCGTGAGTTGAGCGCCGTTCCCCAGCAACAGGTTCTTTAGTCCGGTGTATACCGGATCTTCCACAGCCACGGTATCGCCTGGGCGAAGGAGCACGCGGGCGATCAGGTCGAGCGCCTGCTGGCAGCCGTTGGTAATGAGAAGATCGTCGCCCGCCGAAGCCAGTGACTGGCGGCGGGCCTCTTCCATCAGGTGGCGGCGCAACGGTTCATAGCCGCTGGGCGAGCCCAATTGCAGGATGGCGTCCAGATCGGGCCGCGCCAGCACTGCCTGGCAACTGGCCCTGAAATCGTCGAGGGGAAACAGTGCCCGGGCAGGCCGCGACATTACAAAACTCGCCGCCTCGCCGCCAAATCCGCCCGAAGGCCCGGCCGGCGGCAGACTGCCCTGTTCCAGCAAAGCGCCCCAATCGAATGCACCCGCGGCTGGCACTCGATTTCCAGTGACGAAACTGCCGCGGCCCACCTGACCGGCAATCAGACCGTCTGTCTCCAGCATGTCATAGGCTGCTGAAACGGTGGCGCGATTCAATCCGAGTAGGCCAGCCAGTTCGCGAGTGGCTGGCAGCCGCTCGCCACGGGAGAAAGTTCCGGATCGAATACTAAGCGCAATCCGTTCATAGAGCTGGCGGTATAGAGGGACTTCCGATTGGTGGTTTAAGGCGGGAGTGAAGTCAGCCAGAGGCAGGCTACGCATTCAGCCATAGCATACCATATTGGATGGGTACAGAGGGGACGGGAAGAAGACTACCGGAGGCCGCTTGAACGGCAGCCCCCGGTATGGTGCAAGTGAGTGGGGCAGTTACTCGATTAATACCGTTTGCGGCCGAAACCGCCACCACCGCCGCCGGACCGTTCCGTTTTCGGACGGGCCTCGTTGACGTTGAGCGCGCGGCCGTCGAAATCCGTGCCGTTCAATGCTGCAATAGCTTTCTCGCCTTCCCCGTCATTCGTCATTTCGACAAACCCAAAACCCCTGGGCTGCCCGGAATCACGATCGGTGGCGATGTTGACACGGCTAACAGCGCCGTGAGTTTCAAAAAGCGAGCGGACGGAGTCTTCCGTTGATCCGAAGCTGAGATTTCCTACGTAAATGTTCTTCATGTTCTTAAAGTTCCTCTTCTGATTTGAAGGCAGGCGGCTAATTGGGAAGGGGGACTGATTTAGCGAGGCTAGAAAGGTCGGCCTTGAATCGGCGGGAGCATCAAATCCAGTCTCTACTGTACCACGGATGGCAGTATGCTATACTTAGTAAGTTTCCACTCATCCTGCCTCAGATTTACCCCAACGCCACGGTGGCTTGGGCAAAAAAATTCAGCCTTCCAGGGAGAACGTGCATTTATGCTCTACGACAGCACAAAGGTACTTTTGAGCAATATTCTGCGGTCGCTCGAAAGTGCCGGGAAGATTGGATGGGAAGACCAGTTGGAATTGGCCGGCGAGTGCTCCTATGAGGTGCATCAGATGTCCCGCCTTCTGTACAAAGGGTACAGAACCGATTCCGTCAACAAGGCCCCCGCACTGGTTCCCGTAGCCGAACGGGCCGCCCGGGCAGTACCCCACGTGAAATCGCTGGTGCGCGCGATTCGGCGAAAAGACCAAGTTGCCGCGGTTGAGAGTGGCAAAGCCGCTCTCGCCGAGATGTAACTAACTTTTTCCACCTGCGGGCGCAACCTGCATACAACTGATCTGGCGAGGTGCCGGTGAATACAAAGCTGAGGGTCACCCATGCGTTCAACGCGAAAGCTGTGGCTTCGCGCAGACGCGAGAAGTTCGATACCGGAGAGTTGCTGATGGTTGTGAACGGACCGGCGTCGGAGGCGGAGTCGATTTTTGTGCGCATAAATGGTCTGCGTTCCGGCAAGGGTCTGGAGTGTCATTACACCATCGCGCCCAGCGAACTGAAAGAAATGACGGAAATCGCGATCCATCCGAAGTAGGGCTCGCGCAATTCCGCCCGTCTCCCACCTCTGCGCTTAGGTCTGACGCAATAATTCACCGTCATTCCCTGGACCCCGATGTGAATCTATTGTTGCGTCAGCCCTTATTCTGGCCCGCGCGCCTAAAGTTTCCTGGCGCTTGGGTCGATAGGATTGCTGTCGGGAATTGGAGCCTCATCTATGGGGACCGTCAGCAGTTTGTTGCCTACCGCAACCAGCAATAGTATCGACAGCACCAGTTCGTCGGGCAGCAGCTCGGCGAGTTCGAGTTCCAACACCAGCGGGATCTTCACGGGCACTAGCGCCTATTCCCAGGATTTTCAAAATGTGATCAGCCGCGCCGTGGCCATCGCGTCTATGCCGATCACACTCTTGACCGACCAGCAGACCACCTTGAGCAATCAGTCTAACGAGTTGACCACCATCGACACCGATTTCAACTCACTACAGACGGCCATCCAGGGAATCTCCGACGCAATGAGCGGCTCTTCCTACCAGACCACCGTTTCAGACCCAACGTCGGTGAGTGCCTCGGTGTCGGACGGCGTTCAGGAAGGTGTCTATTCCATCCAGGTCGACGATGTCGGGAGCTATGCGACCAGCCTCTCCACCAGTACTTGGGATTCCACAGCCGATCCTTCCGGCAATCCCTCCACCTATTCTCTGATGGTGAACGGCCAAAGCTATAGCTTCACACCAACGGACAATAGCGCCGCCACGGTGGCCTCCGCCATTAACTCGCAGTATGGAAACATGGTCAACGCCACGGTTGTTAATGTTGGCACGACGGCCACCCCGGATGACCGCATTTCCCTGCAAAGCACTTCCCTCAGCCCAACCACCCTGGATATCCAGGATTCATCGGGCGACAGTTTACAAACCCAGCAGCAGGCCGGCGAAGAGGCATCGTACGAGGTCAACAATTCCGGTGTCACGGTGCAAAGCACTTCGAGCACGGTGAACATCTCGACCGGTTTGAATGTCGATCTTCTGAGCACCACCGATGGACCAGTGGACATTACCGTGACGCGCTCCACATCGGCGTTGGATTCGGCGCTCTCCACCTTCGTTACCGCGTACAACAAGGCTGCCACCGAACTGGACAACCAGCGCGGCCAAACCGGAGGACCGTTGCAGGGAAACGCCATTATTAACAGCCTTTCCCAGGCGCTTGCCAATATCTCCACATACAGTTCCAGCGACGGCATCGGCAACCTCTCCGACTTGGGAATCGATTTGCTCGCCACCGGCCAGCTCACTTACACCGAGACCACCCTGCTGGCAACCGATTTCAGCAATTCATCCGGAGTCACCTCATTCCTCGGCTCGGCCACCGGCGGCGGATTTCTCGAGTCCGCTACCAATACCCTGACCAGCCTCGAAGATCCTACCGTCGGCCTCATCAAGACCACGGAAGCAGACTATACTTCTCAAATCTCCGCCCTGGGCACTACCATCGGCACCAAGCAAGCGCAGGTGTCCACCATCCAAACGCAACTCCAGAACCAGATGGCGCAGGCCGATGCAGCCATTTCCTCCATGGAGCAGCAGTACTCCTACTTGAACAGCATGTTTGCCGCCGAGCAGACCGCCGATCAGGAATATGCCAACGAATAACCCCGCGCTCACCAACGCGATCCGGCGCGCCGTGGCCTCTGGAGAATTCTTGCGCGTCACCAGCCTATGGAGCCAATATGCCAGCCTGCTCCGTGACGAAATCCTGCACGGCACCTGTACCCGCGCGCACATGGAGGAAGCCCGTGAACTGCTCGATTGGTCGCGCCGCTCCACTGCGCTTCGGCGCGCTCACGTCCAATCCCGCTTGGATGCCTTGCGGGTTGCCGCACAATATCAGCAACAGTCGCCGCCCGCGCCTTCCCTGGTCGGCACCTGTCTCTAGGCGATACGGGCCTTCAGCCTGATCGGATCCTATTCGGTTCGGATAAGAATCCCGACTCCCGCCTTCCGGCTCCAGGTTGGAAGACAAGCGTCAGGAGCCAGAATCTAAGAAACGCGATTCTGCAGACAGACACCAGCCGGGCCGGAACATACCCTCCCGCCCACTCCCCATTCCCTTCGGTATAATCAAAAAGCTGTAATGAAGCTGTAACTCATGGAGACTCACTCTTTCGCCGTTGCCCAGGCCACCCGCCTGCTGGAACGGCTGGCCTTCCAAATCAACGGTGTGGTCCACTCGCCGCGCCCCGAAGCCATCCACGACCTCCGTGTAGCCATCCGGCGATTCGCTCAGGCGCTATCCGCCTGCAAGGGCTGCTTCCCCGCGCGCCCGGTCCGCAAGATCCGCCGCCGGTTGAAGCTGGTCATGACGCTCGCCGGGGAAGTTCGTGATATGGATGTGGCGCTGCACTTCGTAGCCGCCGCCGGAGTCCGTCCGCTGGAAGCCCGGCTGCACGCACGACGCAAGCAGATGGTGAAGACGCTCGTCGCGGTACTGAAGCATTGGAGCGCCCGTAAGTCTTTTTCGAAATGGCGCAATGCGCTCGAAAGTGAACTCCCCACACCCGAATTTCGCCGCGTGAAGGCCGAAGCCTTCGCCCATCGTGAAATGCCCCGCCTGGCTGCCCGCTTCTTCCGTGAAGGAGCCCGCGCCGCCTCTGCCGGAGCCTCCGTCGCCGAACGCCACCGCTTCCGTCTGGCCGCTAAGAAATTTCGCTATACGCTCGAACTGTTCGCCGGCTTCTATGGGCCCGCGGCCCTCTCCTGGATCGCCCAGGTGAAGGAGTTGCAATCGCTGCTCGGCGCCATCACCGATTGCCGGACCGTTCGCGCCCTGGTGGATTCGCTCGGCGGCGATCCCAAGCTCGATGCCTCTCTGAAGAAGCGCCAGCGGCGCAAAAGCCTGGAGTTTCAGCGGCTCTGGGAAACCCGCTTCGGCGGCGGGGATGCTGCCAGGCAGTGGATCCAGGCACTCGGCCATCCGCCGCGCAAACCGGTCAAGCGCAGCGCCACGTCGCACGCCACCCCGAATGTCGCATTACAGGCATAGACCCGTGGCGCGCCGCCGCTGTCCCGGATAAACGGCCCCGGGTGTTGGGCCAGGTGGAGTGTGCCACCATCAACTATCGGAATCGTATTACACTCGTGAAGTCCAGGAGGGTTGTGCCGTGTTGATTCGTTCAGGATGGATTCGCCGTTTGACCTTATCCGGTGTCGCGATGCTCGCGCTGGCGCAGTGGGCGCCGGCCCAATCGATGGATGCCCGCCTTTATTCTGAAATGCACTGGCGTTCCATCGGCCCGCCGCGCGCCGGCCGCGCCCGCGCACTCGCCGGGGTTCCCAGCCAGCCGAACGTGTTTTACATCGGCTTCGACAACGGCGGCGTCTGGCGCTCCACCGACTACGGCTCTACCTGGACTCCGCTGTTCGACAATCAGCCCACCGGCTCCATCGGCGCCATCGCCGTTGCGCCCTCAGACCCCAACATAATTTACGTGGGCGCCGGCGCCGGCATCATCCGCCCCGATCTTTCTGTCGGCGACGGCATGTACAAATCCACCGACGCCGGCAAGACTTGGACGCACCTCGCCCTGCGCGATTCCCAGATGATCGCCAACATCGCGGTCGATCCCAAGGACCCCAACCGTCTCTTCGTCGCCGCGCTCGGACACCCCTACGGCCCCAATCCGGAACGCGGCATCTTCCGCTCCACCGATGGCGGCGCGCACTTCGACAAGGTGCTCTATCAGGATGAGTACACCAGCGGCAATGACGTGGTCATTGACCCCGCGAATCCCAGCATCGTCTACGCCTGCCTCTGGCAGCAGCAGCAGGGCTTCTACGAAAACGGCTCCTTCGGCGGCGTCGATGGCGGCATTTTCAAGTCGACCGACGGCGGCAACAATTGGCGAAAGCTCATCGCCGGCCTGCCCACCGTTTCTCAAGCTAACCTGGCAATGTCTCCCAGTAACACCAAAATCATCTATGCCATGATTGCCCCCGGCGCCGCTGCCGCTGGAGCCCGTGGCGCCGCACCTCCCGATGCAGGCGCTGGCGCCGCCCGTGGCGCAGTGGGTGCTGGCGGCGCAGCCGGTGGTGGTCGCGGCGGTGGCCGTGGAGGCGGTGGCGCAAACGCCATCGGCTTTTACAAATCCACCGACGGCGGCGAGAACTGGTTCCTGGCCGCCGATGACCCGCGTATCGCTGAAACCGGATCGCAGCGCCATCCGCCCGACACGCGCGCGCTCGCCCGCATCGGCGGCGGCGATCTTCCCACCATCAGCGTCGATGGCAAGAACCCCGACGTCGTCTATAGCTGCTCCACTGTTTTCTGGCGCACCGAAGACGGCGGCCTGACCTGGTCCGCCGTGCGCGGCGCGCCCGGTGGCGACGATTATCAGAAGAGCTGGGTCAATCCGACTAATTCCAATATCATTTTGCTCGTCAGCGATCAGGGCGCCGTCGTCTCCGCCAACCGCGGCGAATCCTGGAGCAACTGGTATAACCAGCCCACGGCGGCCATCTATCACGTGACCGCCGACAACGCTTTCCCTTATCGCCTCTGCGGTGGCCAGCAGGATTCCGGCTCGGCCTGCGTCGATAGCCGCGGCATGGATGGCGAAATCACCTTCCACGACTGGCATCCCGTCGGCATCGAAGAGTACGGCGAAGCCGCGCCCGATCCCAAGAATCCCGACTTGGTCTACGGCGGAAAAGTCACCGTTTATAATCGCATCACCAGCCAGAAGGAAAGTGTCGGGCCCGGCGGCGGACGCGGCGCTGCAGCCGGCCGTGGTGGACGTGGCGCAGCGGGACGCGGAGCAGCCGGACGCGGCGCCGCAGCAGCCCCAGCAGCCGCGCCCGCCCCTGAACCACCCGCGCGCACCGTGCGCACCCAGCCCCTTATCTGGTCGCCCAAAGATCCAACTGTTCTCTTCTACGCCACTGCCGGCGTCTGGAAAACCAATAATGCCGGCCACAGCTGGACTGCCATCAGCGGCGATCTCACCCGCCAGACCTGGGACGTGCCCTCGAACGCCGGGAAGTACGCCGCTACCGTTACACCTGCCCCCATGGGTTCCGTCACCGCGCTTGCTCCGTCCCCGCTTGACGTCAACGTCCTCTGGGCCGGCACCGGCGATGGCTTGCTGCAGCTTACAACCGACGGCGGCGCCAAGTGGAGGAACGTCACGCCCGCCGAGATCAAGCCCTGGACCCGCATCTTCAACATGGAAGCCGGCCATTTCGATACCAAGACCGCGTACGCCGCCGCCAACACCCTGCGCCTGGACGATATGAATCCGCACCTCTGGCGCACCCACGATGGCGGCAAGACGTGGAAGGAAATCGATAACGGCATCTCGGCCGGCGCTGTCACTAATTCCATCCGGGAGGATCCCCGCAAGAAGGGCCTGCTCTACGCCTCCACCGACACGCAGGTCTGGGTCTCCTTCGACGATGGCGACAACTGGCATTCCCTGCGCCTCAACATGCCGGCCATTTCCATCCGCGACATCGAAGTCAAGGATGACGCCACCTGCATGTGCTCTGACCTGGTCGCCGGCACTCATGGCCGCGGCTTCTGGATTCTGGACGACGTCACCCCGTTGCGCCAGGCGGCCGAAGCTGCCGCCGCGTCGAATGCTTATCTGTTCAAGCCCGAGACTGGCATCCGCATCCGCTTCGGCACCAACGATCCCACGCCGTGGCCGCCCGAATTGCCCGCCGGAGAAAATCCGCCGCCCGGTGCGCTCATCGATTACTACCTGCCCGCTTCGACCACTGCCGAGGTCAAGCTGGAAGTTCTCAACACCGCGGGCAAAGTGATCCGCACTTATTCCAGCAAGGACCCGGTCCGCAGCCCAGACCCGGCCACTGACCCGGTTGCCTACAACAAACTCTGCCAGGAAACTCCCTCCACGGCCGATTGCAATCTGCCACTCTATTGGCCGGCGCCGCCCCAGTCTCTGAAAACTTCCGCCGGTATGCACCGCTTTAGCTGGGATATGCATTACGATCCCATCGGCGGCGGTGGTGGCGGACGCGGCGGTGGCGGCGGTGGCGCGGTTCCGCATCGCACATACGGTGGCGTGAACTCGCCCTGGGTCGCGCCCGGCGCATACACCGTGCGCTTGACCGTAAACGATAAGAGCATGACGCAACCCATCACCATCAAGCTGGACCCGCGCGTGAAAATCACGCCGGACGTCCAGCAGATTTTCACCCTCACCACCAACATGGAAAATAACGCGCGCACCGCGGCCGCTGCCTATAAGGACGCGCGCGCTCTGGCGGATAAGCTGAAAGCCCGCCCCCAATCGGCCTCCACTGACGCTCTCATCAAACAGGTGGATGCCATCGCACCGCCGGAAGCCGCCGCAGGCGGCGCCGGTGGTGGCCGTGGCGGCGGCCGTGGTGGTCGCGGTGGTGGCGCCGCTGCTGCCGGCGCCGGCGCTCCCGACGCAGCCGCCGGACCCACCCTCAGCACCATCGGCGCGGAGATGGTGACCGCCGTGCAATCGATGCAAGGTTCGGAAATGCCGCCCATCGCGGCGCAGTTACGCACGTGCGCCGAGCAGGCCACCGCCTATACCAATCTGATGGCGAAGTGGGCCGCGCTCAAAGCGAAGGTGGCCGGTCCCGCCGCCGGCCGCGGAACACCGGCGAAACAGTAGCCGCGAATCGGGGACTCGAAGCCGTGAAATAATCAGCCGACATCTTGCAGACTCGATTGTTGCGGAGGCGATAAATGCTAACCGATTGGCTGGGACGATCTTGCGGCTTCTAATTGCGGAATTTTTCGGACCTCAGTTTAGTAAACTGTCGTTCGGCATTTAGTCGGCTGATTTTTTCACAGCTTCCGGCTCGATTTTTTCAAAGCTTCCGGACGCATTTTGTGAGAATCTTTCCATCCAACAGGCACTCTACTATTATGCCCCGCCGTCCCCGCGCCGTCTTCCCTGGCGTTGCCCATCACATTACTCAGCGCGGCAACAACCGCCAACCAGTCTTCTTCTCCTCCGATGATCGCCGCTTCTACCTGGACCTCCTCAGCTACCACGCCACGCGTTCCGGTGTACGTATCATCGGCTATTGCCTCATGACCAATCACGTCCATCTTGCGGCTGTGCCCGAACGCGTAGACTCCTTCGCCCGCGCCTTGCGGCACGCTCATTCCGAGTACGCGCTCGCCCGCATCGTTGGCTATTCGGCAGCGGCGCGTTGGGCAACTTCGGCGGAATCCGTCAACCTTCCCATGCTGTGAAGCTGTGCCGAAAGCTCCAGCAAATAGCGCTTGCGGGCGGCCGATAAGACTTCCGCGCCGGCAATGCGATCGGGAGCCCAACCGGCGCGCGGTTGGCGCAGCCATTGGGCGGCGGGCAGCACCATCAGCAGGCCGGCGGTTGCCAGCGCCAGTACGCGGCGTGGCGGCGCCATGCGGGCGAAGATGATTCCCCACCGGTCGCGCCCGCGCATCTGTCTCCAGGAAATCCACGCCAATGCCACTACCGAGAGCCAGCAGAGAATGTGGAAGTAGTCGAGGTCGGCGTAGTAATAATCGCCAAGCCGGATGCTGTCCGCTATATACCAGGGCAGGCCCTGCGACCAATAGTCATAAACCAGGAATAGGAAAACGCCGCTGGTGGCGCAGAACATCGCCATGGGCGCAAAACCCAGGCCGGCCGCCCACGGCGCCAGCCAGGCCAGATATTGCACGCCGAATCCGCTAGTTCCGGCGAGGAACATAAAAAAGACTACGCCGACCTGCGAGTACAACGACGGGCGGTTTTCAGTGTGGTTCATCCACCAGGACGCCACTGCGATGGCGAGCAGCAACAAGGGACTGCCGGCCCTTGCCATAAACGCACACAGGGCCGTTCCCACCGGTGAGACCAGACTCAGTTGGTAAGTGAGGTAAGTGAGGCCCCAATGGCCGAGCGCACTCTTATATCCGAAACAATCGGCAATCACGGCCCGCGGATCGCGAAGCAGGAAAGAAGACCAGGCTGTGAGAATGACAGCGCCGGCCACGGCGAAAAACAGAATCCACTTGCGGCGGCCTAACAGGTAAAAGACGAAGGCGGGAACGGCGATGACCGGGACCACTTTCACGCACATGGAAAGACCGAATGCGGCCCCCCCGGCGGCGATGCTTCCTTTCTCTACCAGGAAAACGGAGAGCAGCAGGAAGAAGATCATCAACGAATCGTTCTGGCCGTGATATCCGGAAATCAGAATGAGCGCCGGCGCCAGCGCCAGCAACAGCAGCGCCCAGCGAATGGAGCGCTCGCCCCAACGCGGTTGCAGGATCCGCCACGCCAGCCACAAATTGCCCGCGTCCGCCAGAATGGAGGGCACATGCAGCCAGAAAGAGAAGGGCCGTCCGGTGGTTTGGGCCAGCCAGCGCACGAAAGACATGAAGTAGAGCATGGATGGCGGGTTGTTGGCGCCCGGAACCACACGAAACATGTCCCTGCCCACGTAGCGAAACCACTCGAGGGCCTGCTCCCAACCGTAGACATCGTTGGTGCCATAGGTTTTCAAGGCCAGCAGAATCTTACCGCAAAAGACAACCGCGCCAGTCAGGAAGATGGCCCAGGCCCATGGCTCCCAACGGGCCGCTGCCGCCGATTTGGTTGTGCCGGAAACAGTCTGCATACACTCTTAGTCCTGGCTTTTCGAGGGAACCGATGGGGCCATGGCGGCAGCGCTTGTGCCGCCGGTGCCGAGTGGCTCGCGGGGTCCGAATTCGAAGTTGATGCGTTCTTTTTCCACCACCAGCGGACGCTTCTGCACCTGAGTGTGAATGGCGCCGATGTACTCGCCGATGAGGCCCATGAACAAGAGCTGGATGGATCCAAAAAAGAAGAAGCCGATCACAATGGGCGCCATGCCGGCGGAAAACCGATTCCAGTAAATCAGCTTGTAAACCAGATAGCCCACCGCTGCTAAAACCGAGAGCACCGAGAAGAAGAACCCCGTGAACGTCACCAGGCGAAGCGGAACCTTGGACAGGCTGGTGATGCCCAGCATGGCGATTTCATAAAGGTTGAAGAGACTATGCTTGGATATTCCTTTCTTGCGGCGCGGCTGGTTGAACGGCACCTCGGCATGCGGCAGGCCGATATCGGCGATCATGCCGCGAAAGTACGGGAACGGGTCGTCAAACGAACGGATCAGGTCCATCACGCGCCGGTCATAAAGACCAAAGCCAGTGAAGTGGGTGTAGGTCTCGACATCGGACAGGCGATTGACCAGCCGGTAATACTGGCTGCGCAGCCAGCGGACCAGTTCGTTTTCGTCGCTGGTCTTCTTGATGCCGATCACCACGGGAACGCCTTTTTCCCACTCCCGGATAAAATCGGCAATCAGCTCGGGCGGATCCTGAAGGTCAGCCGCCAAACCGATCACGGCGTCGCCATCGGCCTGTTGCAGCGCGTGCATGGGAGAACGAACGGGCCCAAAGTTGCGGCTGTTGACGATGATCTTCACGTTGCGGTCGCTCTGCGCAATATACTTAAGAACCGCCACGGTATTATCCCTCGAAGCGTTGTCGATGAAGATGTGCTCGTACCGGTAGCCCGGCAAAGACGCCATGACGGCCCGCACGCGGTCATACATTTCAAGGACGTTCGATTCCTCATTGAAGCAGGGAGTGACGATGCTGATGAAAGTCATAACGGTCCTCTAGTAAAGCGACAGAACCTCATTGTTCAAGTGCAACTGCTGGTGAATCTGCTGTTCGATTTCTTTCTGGAAGACGCGCGAGCAAACCAGAATCGGCTCTCGTCGGCCACTGAGGCTGTCGGGCGAGACGATGGGAATATCCCGAAGCCGCTGCCCGTGGTACTTGGGGTTAGAATCGACGAACGCGCTGATATTGACGCGGTCCAGACCGCCGGTGGCCAGCAGTCGCTGCGTATGTGTGCCCACTCCCCATACCAGGATGGGCTCCCGGTTGCCGACAGTGCGATCAATCAATTGGCGAATGCGCTGGTCGACGGCACGGGACTGCTCGATGTACTCGCGCAGACGCGGCTCGCTTTGATCGTCCGCGACGGACGCGCTGACAGCACTGCCGCGGTATTCAAACAGAGCGCGGACGGAAGGCATCACCGTCACGTCGGTATACTGGTGCAGAACTTTTTCCGAGAAGATCGCTTCATAGCCGCGGGTGCGCATCAGGTTGGCCAGCGACGTGCCGGAGAAGAAATTGATGTGCTCTGTGGAGAACTGCTGGAACGGAGCATCCGGCCAATCCGCAAACTGAGTGGCATCGGGAACATCCATGTAGATGCGTGCGTTGGGCGACAGAATCTGATGCATGGTGCCGAGTGCGCCTTCAAGGTCGCGGATGTGTTCCAGCACGCCCACCATGATCAGCAGATCGAATTTGTCCGGCGATTTTGCCAGATCCGAAACGCTCTGCGTCAGGATGGTGACATCGTAGAGTTCGCGCGCCGAGGCGGCGCAGGCCGGAGACGGATCGAGCCCCCAAACGTTCTGGCAGCCGCTCTCTTTCAGCAGCGAAAGCAGACGCCCGGTGGAGCTGCCGATTTCGAGGATGCGCACGCTCTTATCGGGAATCAGGCTCAAGAGGTTCGCCGCTATGCCGCGCTGGCGCGTTTCATCGCTGGCCGATTCGCGGCCGCCGCGATGCTGATATTCGTACTTGGAGAGCTCGCGGTAATACTGGTCGAAGGCTTCCTGTTCGGGAATGTCGTCGGCGAAGGCAAATCCGCAATGCGGGCACACCGCCACGGCGTAACCTTCCAGCAGGCATACGGTGGAAAAGGTCTGTTCGAACAGGAGTGTCTTCTCGCTGCCGCCGCATACCGCGCAATTCCTCTTGCTGCGAATTACGTTGGCGCCAGTCATGGCAGGGCTTCTTGTTTCCTGGTTGCTCATATTACCTTTCAAACCGGCTTGCACTTAGCTTTCCTCCACCGGCGGGACAATCATGTTGGCGTGAAATTCCTCGCGGCTGAGCAGCGGCCACATATCTTCCATGGGTCTCGAAACCATGCCGCCGTCAGGGCGCATGATAGAGGTCGCGCGGGGCGCCACGGGCTGGTCGGCAGAGGTTTGCACGGCGCACACCATGGGGCCGTCGTGGTCCAGAGCTTCGCGAATGCGCTGGCGCAGATGGGCGTGGTTCGAAATCTCGAGCGCCGGAATTCCATAAGCCTGTGCGACCGGAATCAGTTGAGGGAGCGTCAGGTGGCTGGAAGGTTCCGAGCCGGCGAAACGGCCCTGGAAGTGAGCCCGCTGGGCCGACATGATGGACGCGTAGCCGCCATTGCACAACACGAAATACTTGATGGGCAGGTTGAGGCGGCGCACGGTTTCCAGGTCCTGAATGTTGAGCTGAAAGCCGCCATCGCCATTGACGCAGATGGTGCGGCGCCGGCCGCTGGCCAGGCAGGCTCCAATGGCGCCGGGCAAGCCGGTCCCCATAGCGCCCAGGCCCGGCGCGTTGACCACGCGCTGGCCGGACTTGATGCGGAAAGCCTGCATGAAGATGTCGCTGCACGGGCCGGAACTGCCGGGCACTAGCAAATCCTCGGGCTGGAGTTCTTCGGAGAGCGCGTCCATCAGGGTGTAGACGTTGACGGTGCCCGCGGGCGCGTCGGCATATTCGGGAAGTACGACAGGATACTGGCGCTGCCATTCGAGCGTGCGCTTCACCCAGCAGGACCGGTCGCTACGGACGAGTTTGCCGGATTGCCTCAGAAACTCGGCGATGAAATCGGCGGCGTCGGCGCAGACCGGGACGTCGATGGGCATTTGCAGTTTGGCAATTTCGGTGGGGTCGATATCCACCAGAATTTTGCTCGCGGCGCGGGCGAAGTTCTCGTGGCTGAAAGCCATTTGCGGCAGATCCAGCCGCGCTCCCAGCACCATGATGCAATCGGAATTCTGCTGCGAGAAGTTGGCGCCGCGCTGACCGATGGAGCCGGGGCGTCCGGCATAATAGGGATGCTCTTCGGGCAGGATGTCGACCACTTTCCACGTGAGCAGCACGGGAATCTGCAGCACGTCCACCAGCCGGCTGACCAGACCCGACGCAACCGCGGAGCGCACGCCGCTGCCCAGGAACAGAACCGGACGCTGCGACCGGTTCAACAACTCGATGGCTGCGGCCACCTGCTGCTGCAATTCGGAGTTCACCCCCGGCCGTTCGGGCGTAAAGCCCGCGAGGCTGTTCTCATCCACGTTGGCGGCCTGCACATCCAGCGGAATGTCGATCCACACCGGACCGCGGCGGCCGTGCGTGGCAAGGTGGACCGCCTTTTCCAATTCATAGCGAATGGATTCGGGGTCCAGAACGGTCTTGGCGTACTTGGTGATGGGGCGCACAATGGACACGATGTCCACTTCCTGCGGGCCCATGGAGCGGACGCCGCTCTGGCCCATCAGGTCGGCGCGCTTGGCTTGTCCGGAGAGGAACAGGCAACTGGCGCCTTCAATCCACGACGCGGCTACACCCGTGACTGCATTGGTGCCGCCGGGTCCGGTTGTGACCAGCGCCGCTCCCAAATGATTCGTATATTCGGCGTAAGCTTCGGCCGCGAAGGCGCAGGCCTGTTCATGCAGGCAGCAGACATATTCCAAACCCTGCGCGCGCCCTACCGAATCGGCCAGGTGCATACAGCCCCCGCCGGCCAGCATGAAGATGTGCTTCACGCCGGCGCGGGCCACAAAATCGATTACGTAATCGGAGAGTTTCAATTGGCCTCCGCCAGCGCTGCCAGACGCCGCAACGTGTCGTCAACAGTTGCCGTGCCGCTGTTCCACGGCTGGGGATAGAGCACGCTGCCGATGCCCAGGCTGCGCGCGGCGGCGATATTTTCCTCGCTGTCGTCAATCAGGCAATCGGCTCTGCCGAACCACCGCAGGTAGTCGCCCTTGTCGTTGTCGTAACGCGGCGCGCCATTTGCGATCCGGGTAGGCACGACGCCGAAATTCCGCAGGTAGCTCCCGAAATGGCGGAACAGCCATTCGGCCAGCGGAGGAGTGGTCTCAAGTGGTCGAGCCGTCAGCGCCATATGACGGTGGCGCGCGCCGTGTGCTTGGAACCACTGCAGGATGCTGAGATTGGGCTGCATGCGGCGGGCCTTTTCGGAAAGGCGAAACGCGTCGAGCGATGCGAAATACTCCTCAATGGAAATTCCCAGCACGCGGTGCGGCGGATTCTGCAGCAACCCGGAGTAAGTCACGCGGCACTCCGGATGCGCGGGCAGCCATTCCTCAGCGAACCAGCTTTGCATCAGGTCATTGAGAACGTCGTCGATGTCCCAAACAAAGGTCAACACTCAATCCATCCAATAAGAGACAAAAGTCTTGCGATTCCCGTTGGCTTCAATGGTCGCGTCCGTATAGAAGGAGTCACCCTGCGTGTAATAAGAAGAGACTTCTTCGATCACGGTGCCGGTCCGCGTAGAGAAGCCGTGCCTCATTTCACGCGGAATCACTACCACGTCGTTAGCCTTCTTGGTTTGCTCGACGCCGTCGAGGTTCAATAAAATCTCGCCGTGCAGAATGTGGTACGTCTCGTCCTTCTGTTTGTGATACTGCTCCGGGTGTGACTGGCCGGGCAGCATCACGATGACGCGCTTGCAGTATTCGCGGTTGACTACGGTGATGACGGTGGAACCGGACTCGAAGAAATTGTCTATGCCGTAATGGTGCGAAATTTCCAGATCGCACTGCCCCGGCACTTTCACTTTGCTTCGCTTCAGCATCTTTTTCACTTCGGCAACAATCTGGTAGAGCTGTTTCAAACGGTGGCAGGCGCGAGTGTTGGCGGCGAGCACGGCGCCGTTCTGTGCGATGGGAGCGGTGGCAAAGTATTCGGTATACTTCGAAGCGTCGTTAGCCACCACCTGGCCGGGCGAATTGGGGATAGCGTAGAAAACGCGGGCCGGCGTCAGGCGCTCGCCGGGGCGAACGTCCTGTTTGACGAACAGACCGCGCTGCAGATCGCGCAGCGTGCTGACTTCAAGCTCCGTGAATGGGTAGCGCTGGTCATCGGCGCCGCACATGGCATAGGCCTGCGCGGCGGACGCAATCCACTGCCGCGCTTGTTGCGGATTTGCGGAATAGGCATTCAGCTTGATGCTGTCGGTGGGCAGACCCACGTGCTTTTCGAAGAGATTGGCGCCCATGCCGACGGCTACTTTGACGGCCTCGAAATTGTCGGGCCGTTCGTGCGTGGAGTAACCGATTTCGAGGTGCGGGTAGCGCTTCTTGAGAAGGCGGATCTGGCCCAGGTAGAGGTTTTCATCTTTTGTGGGATATTCGCCCACGCAGTGCATCAGTGAAAAGTTCCTTTGGCGATGGCCGAAGAAGCTCACCACGCGGTCGATGTCTTCGAGCGCCACACCGGCAGTCGAGCCGATCAGCGGCTTGGCGGATTTCGCGATGCGTTCCAGCAGGGGCCAGTCGGTGAGGTAGCAGCTGGGAATCTTGATGAAGTCGTAGCCGTGCTCTTCGATGCGGTCGACCGAGATTTCGTCCCACGGTGTGCAAATGGACGTGAAACCAGCCTCCACGATGGCGTCCTTAATTTTCCGGTAGCCATCCCAGGAGATGCGGGTTTCGGAAAAGCGCTTGACGAATTTCAGATCGAAGCGCTGGCGGTAATCGGGATGGACGAAAGTGTCGATGTCGCGGTACTGCAGCTTGACGGCGAAGTGGAACGGGAAACCTTCCACGGCCTGGCGCATAGCCTCGACGATCTTGCAGCCGTGTTCCACGCTGCCCATGTGATTGTTGGCCATCTCAAAGATAAAGAGAGGCCTTTGATTGACGTCTTTCATCGCTGCTCCTCAAAGCTCATGACGGTTCGTTTGAATCCCTCTTGAAGGCCGGTGGCGGGCCGCCAACCCAAGCCCCGCAGTTTGGTGGTGTCGAGTGAGCCGCGGCTCAACTTGCTCTGGAGATAGCCGGCGGGCGGCGGCGTGGTGTCGAAACGGAAGGAGAGACCTCGTTCGGGAAACAGTCCCACCAGCATGCGGGCCAAATCGGCCACGCTGGCCTCGCACGCTTCATTGCCCACGTTATAGGCGTGGCCCCGTTCGCCCTTCAACAAGACGGTGAAGAATGCCAGGGCAGCGTCGGCCAGATAACAGAAGGCGCGGCGAGCGGCGCCGTCGCTCTTCAGCACAATATCTTCGTGGCGCACAATGTTGGCCACAAAATCGGCGAACACGCGGCCGTCGTCCATCGCCATGCCGGGGCCGTAAGTGTGGCCGGGGCGAACGATTTTGGCGGCCACGCCATATTGGTGGCCGAAAGCCGCGCACATGGTCTCACCGATGCGCTTGCTCTCCCCGTAACAGGAACGAACCTGGTTGGGGTCGAGATAACCATAGTCATCTTCGCTCGTAGGAATTTGCGATTCCGGGACCTGACCGTAGACATCGCCGCTGCTGATGAAGAGAAAACCTTCCGCGCGGCAATCGCGGGCAAAGGACAGCAGGTTGAAGGTTCCAATGCTGTTGGCGGCCAGCGTGCCGACCGGATCGCAGCCGTAGAATTTCGGGCTCGCCTGGCTGGCTGCGTGAATAATGAAATCGCAGGGTACCGGGATGGTGGGCGGCGACGTGACGTCCTGGATGACGACGGCAAAATCCGGGCGGTCCAGAAAGTGCGCGAAGCGCTTGCGGGCCTTCTCGCGGTTGCGGGCCAGCCCGATCACGCGACAATTCATGGAACGATCGGCTTCATTCAGATAGAGCAGCGTCTCCACCATGTAGGCCGGCAGGAAGCCGTTGGCGCCGGAAACCAGCACAGTTTTATTGGCGAAGGTCCGCCAGGGAAGGCTGTGCGAAGCGATCCAGGCGACATCTTCTTCGATGATGGCGTTGCGCCGTGCGGGGCAGCTGACAGCGGTCATGACAGGGTCACCTGGCCCCTGGCAGGGCGGCATTGCGCCTCTGGCGCAGCGGCCAGCTTCACGACAGAGGCGGCACGCTGAATCTCTGTTGCCGGGGAGCGGCTGGCGCGGAAAAAATTCCGGAAGGTTTCGAGCACGTAGCCGATCATTTCTTCGGTGAGTCCGGGGTAAACTCCAATAAAGAAGGTGTCGCGCATGATGGTGTCGGAAGCCGCCAGATCGCCGTGGATGCGCTTCTCGATGTCCAGGAATCCGGGCTGGCGGATGATGTTGCCGCCGAAGACCAGGCGCGTTTCGATTTGCGCGTCTTCCAGGTGGCCAATCAGGCGATTACGCTCCAAGCCGGGCCTGACTGTGATGGGAAAAGCGAACGGCGAGGGGTTGGCGCGCGGGTCCGTGGTCGGCAGAATCAGATGTTCTTCGTGTGCCTGCAGGCCCTGATAGAGCGATTGGAAATTGCGGCGGCGGGCGGCGATAAAATCTTCCATCTTCTCCGTCTGCGCCAGACCGATGGCAGCCTGGAGATCGGTCACCTTCAGGTTGTAGCCGATGTTGGAATAAATGTATTTGTGGTCGTAGCCGCAGGGCAGTTGGCCGGCTTGCCAGCCGAAGCGCGAGCCGCAGGTGTTGGATTTGCCGGGGTCGCACCAGCAATCGCGGCCCCAATCGCGGATGGAGCGGGCGGTCTTCTGCAGGCCGAAAGAGTTGATGGCCACGCCGCCGCCTTCACCCATAGTGATGTGGTGGGCGGGATAGAAACTGAGCGACGACATGTCGCCGAATGTGCCGGCTAGTTGGCCGTTGAAGGTTGCGCCGAGCGCGTCGCAGCCGTCTTCCAGCAGCCACAGGCCGCGGCGCCGCGCCACCTCGCCGATGATTTCCATGTCGCAGGGGTTGCCAACGGTGTGCGGCACAAAGATGGCGCGCGTGCGCGGTCCGATGGCATCTTCAATCAGGCGCGGGTTGATGTTGTATGTGCCCACTTCGCAATCGACGAAGACGGGCACCAGGCGATTTTGCACGATGGGCGCAACGGTGGTGGGGAATGTCACGGCCGGTGTAATCACTTCGTCGCCGGCCACCAGCGGCGGCAGACTGCCTTCAGCCAGATCCTTGGCCAGCGCGGACGCGCAGAGCGTGCTGAGCATCACCAGGTTCGCGGAAGAGCCGGAATTCACCAGCAGGAAATCACGGCTGCCGAAGAACTGGCGCATGCGGCGCTCGAAGCGGTCGGCATACGGTCCGGCGGTCAGCCAGAAATCGAGCGCCGAATCCGTCAGAAGCGTCATCTCGCGGGCGTCGTAGACGCGGCCCGCATAGGGAACGCGGGATTGTCCGGGGACGAAAGCCGGCTTCCGATGCGCGGCTTGGTAATACTCCTCCACCAGACTGAGGATGCGGTCTTTCAAGAGCCTGGCGTCGAGCGCTTGCGGGTTGCCGTTGTGAAAGCCCATGTCAGATCACCGCCTCCGCGAATTCGGATACCGCCAGAAGTTTGCGGTACCAGGCAATGGTGCGGCCGATACCTTCGTCCAGGTCAAAGAGCGGAGACCAGGCCAACATCTGGTGTGCCCGTGCGGCACAGAGGGACTGGCGGCGAATTTCATTGGAGGCCTGGTTCAGCACCAGCGGCTGCAATTCCGAATGCATGGCGCGCAGGATGCGGTTCACCAGATCGAGCACCGTGACTTCGGTCTCATTCGAAAAATTGAAGGCCAGTCCATGGAGCTCCGGCCGGGTGTGGAGTTGCTCGGCCAGCAGCGTGTAAGCGGCGGCGCCGTCTTCCACGTAGAAATAATCGCGGATGTACTGGCCGTCGGAGCGGATCACGGGACGCTCGCCGCGCAGCACGGAGCGGATGGTGCCCGGCACGATGCGGTTCCAGTTCAAATCGCCGCCGCCATAGAAATTGCCGCAGCGCGTAATGGCCACCGGCATCTGGTAGGTGGCGGCGTAGGACTGGGCCAGCAGATCGGCGCAGGATTTGCTGACATCGTAAGGATGCCGGCCTTCGAGCGGCGTCTCTTCGTCGTACGGCAAGTCCGGTTGATGGCCATAGGCCTTGTCGGAGGAGGCGATCACGATCGATCGCACCAGCGGCGAACGGCGGCAGGCTTCCAGCAGGTTCCAGGTGCCTTGAATATTGCTTTCGAAAGTGGAGACTGGGTTGCGGTTGGCGATGCCGACGATAGTCTGCGCGGCCAGGTGAAACACCGTGCCGATTTCGTATTCGCCCAGCACCCGCTCGAGCGCGAATCGGTCGCACACATCGCCACGGACCACTTTCACCTGCTCCAGCACCCGAGAGCGAATCAACTCGCTCTGCGGCACCCAGTCGCGCACCAGGCAGACCACATCCGCACCGCTCTGGTGCAGGCGCCGCGTCAGCCACGATCCCACCAGGCCAGTGGCCCCGGTAATCAGCACCGGCCGGTCTTGCCAGAAGCGATGGGTCATCGGCTGTTCACCAGGCGCGGCATCAGCGGCGCATCGTCCCACAGCTTCCAGGGAGCGGAGTGGCTGTTCCATAGCTCGTTCAGATGCTGATATTCGCGATACGTGTCCATGGCGTAAAAGAAGCCATCGTGCTGGTAGGCCATCAACTGGCCTTCCGCGGCCAGCCGTTCCAGCGGTTCTCGCTCCAGGAAGCAGTCGTCGCCCCCCAGGTAATTGAAGATTTCCTTCTGGAAGACGAAGAAGCCGGCGCTCATGCGGCCATCGGATTTGGGTTTCTCGGCAAATTTCTGCACGCTGCCCTGGTCGCTGAGATCGAGCATGCCGAAACGGGAAATCGGCGTGACGCTGGTGACGGTGGCCAGCTTGCCGTGGCTCTTGTGAAATTCCAGCAGCCGCCGGATGTTGACGTCGCTCACGCCATCGCCGTAGGTCAGCATGAAGGTGTCGCCGTCCACGTACTTCTGAACCTTGGCCAGGCGGCCGCCGGTCTGGCACTCCAGGCCTGTGTCGGCCAGGGTAACGCCGAAACCCTCTTCGGCGTGATGGCCGTGGCAGCGCAGCTTCCCGCGTTCACCCAGGTTCATGGTGAAGTCGTTATTCATGGCTTCATAGTTCAGAAAATATTCTTTGATGGTGTTGCCCTTGTAACCCAGGCACAGCACGAATTCGCGCAGGCCATAGTGGGCGTAGATTTTCATGATGTGCCACAGGATGGGCCGGCCGCCCACTTCCACCATGGGTTTCGGACGAAACTCGGTTTCTTCCCGAAGCCGCGTTCCCAGACCACCGCACAGGATCACAACCTTCACTTGCTCGGCCCTCCCGCGGCCGCCGGCGCGTTGCTCATTTCGCGCTGGAAGGCAAATTATTCCGGGGATCGAGGCTCTTTGCTATGCCGTATTTGGTTGTGGACCTTTTGTCGCCTAAAGTTAATTGGGTTGGGAAGCGCCCGAGCGGCACCGGAAGCGGCGTTCAACCGGCTTCGAAATCAGGGGCTTAGCTTTGCGAGCCGGAACACGGGCGAACGGCTAGTCCTCGATTCGGACGCGGTAAAGTTGACGAACGTTAGTATAGCGATCGATGGTCTCAGAGCCGCCATCGGCCGCAATCTTCGTCAGGAGCCATCCCGGCCGGAGGAGATTCTGCAGAACGCGAAATTCCCTTCCAGGCGTGGCGAAGCTGCGGTAGTCGAGCACTCGTAAGGGGTAGCGGTGACGGAAACTGGCCAGCGTGGCATCGATTTCCACCGTGTTGAAGGCCGCATAGGTTGCGGCGGCCTGGCTGTCGACCAGAAAAATCAGGTTGTGTTTGAGCGGCTCGGGCGTGTAGTGCCACATCTGGACGAAGAGTTGGCCGTCCGTGACCACCACCGGTCCTTCAGCGAGTGCCGAGACCAGTACGGATTCCTCGGCCAGCACATTGCGCGGCTGGGAAACGGTGGCTGTCACTACAAACAGCGGAATCAGGCAGAGCGCCATCATGACGAAGGCCGGCAGTTGGCGCCCCGCGGAGAGGCGCGACACCACCGCCGGCGCCAGCAACACCACGCCGGCCAGCGCGGGCAACGCATACCTGGGGAAGAACACATGAGTGATCAGGATGCCCGTGGCCACTACGAAAACCGGAATCGTCAGGAACAGAATGCCTGCCAGAAGTTCATGCGGTGGCAATCGGGGTGGCGCGTCCGATGGCGGGCCAGGCTCTGGCCGCTTCCAGGCCCAGAGAGCCACCACCGCCAGCGACAACACCAATACGCTAATGGCGGGCCGTAGCGCCCCTTCCCAAAACTCCAGAATCTGAAACGGGTACGGTTGATCCCAGGCGGACCCGGCGAATCCGCGCACCACTGACCGGATGGTGGCAGCGTGCCAGGCCAGCGGCGCGGCGCCCACAGCCATGCCGATCCAGATGCCCCAATCCACGCGCCGCGCCTGCCAGCAGCGCCAGGCTTCGCTGCCGGCCACGGGAATATAAA
>Ga0182030_10002879_pt1 | contig 36628 bp, 23 predicted proteins | sample 812S3MmetaG_FD_121299 | JGI IMG/M metagenome (GOLD analysis project Ga0182030, IMG submission 121299) | Permafrost microbial communities from Stordalen Mire, Sweden - 812S3M metaG (Illumina Assembly) | ecosystem: Environmental > Terrestrial > Soil > Wetlands > Permafrost | place: Sweden...
CATTCGGTCGGTCAGATGCGCCGTGCCGTGCCCGGTCAGCGCCAACAGGACTTTGGCGATCGGGTCCTCGGCGGGCGGCGTTCTGAGGGCCGCGCCCTCGGCGGCGCGGGCGGGCCGGTATTTGGCGCCGGCGCGAGCGAAGAAAGCGACGAAGCGGTGGCTGAGCGTGTCGAGGAACGCGTGCAGCGAGGACGACCGGTTGCGCAATGCCTGCACGACGGCGTCGGTGTAATGCCGCGGCAACACGCCGGAGGGACCGGTCAGCCCGATCATGGCGACCGTCACGTCGGGCCGCCCCGCGGGAGGGCCTTCACCTCGGACGTCCAGAACGTCGGCGGCGGGAAAGGTCAGGCCAGGCGGGCTGCGGAAGCGCGCGACCTCAGCCGGATCCTCGGTGCGCCGGGCCAGCGTCAACACGCGAACGGCGGCGTCAAAGGCGAACCGCCTGGGCGTTCGCGCCAGCGCCTGGAGCGGCGACGGCGCTTTCATACCAGCACGCGGGTTCCGCTACGGGCAGGCCAGGCGCCGGCGTTGCCGGGACGGCCGCGCAGCACCGCGCGGGTGCGGGTGAAGCTGTTGATGGTGGCGTGCAACGCCAGGAAGCGTTCCAGCACGCTGGCCAGCAGGAACAGCCCGCCGACCTGCCAGGCGCGCGGATCGAACTCCAGCGTGATGTCCAGGCCGCGGCAGAACGCGCCCATCCGGCCGGGCGCGCGGGCGGTGCCGGGGGCGGAGGTGACGCTCATCAGGGCCTCGATCGCCGTGGCGGTTTCCGGCGTGTCGCGGAACGCATAGAGCCGCAGCACTTCCTTCAACGCGTCGGCGCCTCCCGTGCCACCCGCGACCGAAAGATGACCAAGCGACAGGTGCGAAATCAGCCGCCAGAAGCCGTTTTCGCGCAACGGCGGGCGCAGGGTCGTGGTTGGCGGCGTCACCGGCGTGATCGCGGCGACCGAGGCGGCGCCTTCGACCAGCCGCAACGTGGGCCGCCCGCCGCCATACGGTAGGTCGGTCGGCAGATCTCGGTTCAGGCAGAGCGCGTCCACCGACAGCGTCGCGTTGGCCGGGGCCGCCGGGTCGAAGCCAGGATCGTGCGGCGCCAGGAACACCTCGGTACCGGGGACCCCGGGCGACGCGGTGCGCCTTGTCGCGTGATAGAACCCGCCGGGAAGGTCCGGATCGGGGTCGGATTCGGTCAGCCGGTGGAACGGCCGCCAGGGACGTGAGGACCCGTCGGGCAAGGTCTCCCGCACGCGCTCGACACTCCAGACCTCGGCGTATCGCGGGCGCCGCGCGTCGGGCACGATGCGATATTCGGTCTCCGTATGGGTGATGGCGATCGGTTCGCAGCGGCGGTGGAACAGGTTGACCAGCGGCACGCAGCCCAGAGCCAGCGACTGCTGGCCGACGGTGCGCTCCAGCTCGGTGACGGCGCGATCGAGATACAGGAAGATTTCCAGCCGGTTGCCGCCGGTCGCCAGGGTCTTCTTGTCGATGCCGCCGATGTCGATGAACAGGAACTTTTCCGGAAAAGTGAAATATTCGGTCAGCAGCCGGAAGCCGGAAAAACCGCGCGCGGACCAGGGCAGCAGCGCTTCATCATCGGCGAAGCCGGCCGGTTGCACGACCTGCGCCGGCACGATGACCGGGTTGGGGTCGATCGCTGAATCGGCGAAGGCCACCGACAGCACGTGACCGCCCAGAAGCTCGTACAGCGGCAAGGTCTGGTTCGACGGGCCTTGCAGGAAGAACCGCAGCCGATCGACGCCCAACTGGGCGAACGTCATGTCCGGCATCAGGCATTTCAGCGTGATCCGCAGTGCCGCGACCGCGCCGGACGCCGCCGGGTTGGCGGGGGCGACGATCGGCAGGCCGGTGAGGCGGACATTCTCCACCTCGATCGGCCACAGGGTTACCGGCGCGGTGGTGCGATAGCGCAGCGCCTCACCACGCACCGGTTCAGTGTCGAACTCGGTGCCCACCGGCCGCGTATCGGGCAATTGCAGATCGGGGGAGCAATCCAGCCTGGCGATCATGCAGGACGGCACCGGGGCGAGGTAATGCGGATACAGCATGCCCAGAAGGGCATCGGTCAGTTCGGGGAACTCGTCGTCCAGGCGGTGGTGCACGCGGGCGGCGAGGAAGGCGACGCCATCCAGCAGCCGCGCGACATGCGGATCGTCCACCCCGCCGGGCGACAGCCGCAGGCGGCCGGCGATCTTCGGGTAGGCCTCGGCGAACTCGGTCGCCAGCCGGTTGATCGCCGTCAGTTCGCGGTCGTAGTAGGGCAGCAGCGTGTCGGACATCAGATGGACTCGTTGGCGCGGACCCGGACGTTGTCGTTCACCGTATCGACGATGGTGTCGAAGGTGACCTGTTCCGGGGCCGGATCGGCGTGCAGCACGGCATCGATCCGCAACCGCAGCGACGAATCCAGGCGTTGCTCGTTATCGGTCAGGTGCACGCGGACCGAGAGAAAGCGCGGCTCGAAGCGGCGGATCGTCGCCTCGATCTCCAGCCGCAGCCGGTCGCGCTCGGCCTGGTTGTTGAACACCCCGGCGGCGAAGTCGGGAATGCCGTAGCCGATGGGCGAGTTCGGCAGTTCGCCGAGTTCTGACGGCGGAGTGCGCCAGCGGCGGCGGGCGTTCAGCAGCGCTTCCAGTTCCTGACGCACCGATTGCCGCAGATGCCGCATCGCCTCGGCCGAGGACATCGGCGGGTCGCGGTCGCGGTCCGGGGCGTCGTCGATCAGCCGTTCCAGCAACGGCAGCTGGACGCGGACCGTATTGGTCTGGCCAATCGGGCCGCCCCTGCCGCTCACGCGCCAAACCGCAGCAGGCCGACGTCCATGATGGCGACGTCGTCCTCGCCGGCCAGCCAGACGCGTTGGCCGATGCCGCGTACCGGACCCGCGCCGGGATCGGTCCAGTCGGTTTCGCGGCCCAGTTTGAGGAGGTCGGAGGCGGGATCGCCGCCGGTGTAGACGACGGGGATGTAGACGTCGCCATCGGGCCCTTCGGCGACCGACATCGAGCAGCGGCGCCAGATCAGATCGCGCGGGCGGATCGGCGGGTGGAATTCGGCGGTGATCACGCGCTCGGTCGGGATCCAGAAGTATTTGCCGGTGGTGGTCAGCACCTCGAAATTGCCTGCCAGCAGGTCGTCGGCGTCGCGGAAGTCGTCGAACGCCACGTCGTTGTGAAAACCGGGCGTGCGCGGGCGGGCTTCCTCGGCGGCGGCGGCGTTCTTCGCGGCTTCAGCCGCGTCGTTGGAGCGCAGGGCGACCAAAGCGGCGAGTTGCAGCCGCTGCACCTCGGTCGGATCGGACAGCAGTTCGGGCACGCGGCCGTCGCGGAACAATTGCCGGCGCGCCATGTCGGCGCGGATCAACTGGCGAAACTCGGCGACCACGAGCGCGGTCGAGGGGTCGATGGTGGACGCCGCGTCCAGCAGGACGTCGGCGCGCTCCAGATTGCCGGTGAACACCAGCAGTTCCGCCAGCAGCACGCGGGCGTTGAGGTCGGTCGGCGCCTTGCGCACCGTCGCCTGCGCGGCGGCCAGTGCCTCGGTGAGTTTGCCGTCGCGCAGCAGTTCGGCCGCGGTCTGTTCGGTCATGGGAACTCCTGGGATATTCCTGGCGGGGTCATCGCCCGCCGAGATCGGTTACGAGTTGGAATGAGGCCGCGACGTCGTCGATCTGGTAGTGCGGCTGCAACATCACGGTGCAGCCATAGCTTCCAGGTTTGCCGGGCAGTTCGTGCACCGTCACCTTGCCGGCGATGAGCGGATAGCGGGACCGCGTTTCGTATGGCGCGTTGGAGCGGACGTATTGCTTGATCCAGCCGTCCAGCGTGCCCTCGATTTCCTCGGCGGTCTTGAAGGAGCCGACCATCTGGCGGCCCAGCATTTTGATGTAGTGGGCGAAGCGGGAGGCGCACATGATGGTGTTGATCTGATTCGACAGTCTCGCGTTGGCGTTGGCCGCGTCGGCGTTGGCGCCGATGAACCGTTGCGGGACCAGCGGGCTGCGCGCGGCGCCGAACACCAGTTCGTCGGTGAACGGGATCGACGCCAGCGGGATCAGGCCGGCATCGAGCAACTCGCGTTCCTGCCGGTCGTTCCAGACGATCTCGACCGATTTGCGGATCCAGACGCCATCGGGATCGGTGCGGAACGATTCGATCGGCATCTCGTCCACCAGCCCGCCGCCGATCCGATCGAGGTCGGCGCCGCGGATGTCGCCGGGCCACGCGCTGCTGGCGAAGGCGCGGGCGCAGACCTGGCCGAAGGCGAAGCCGGCCGACATCCAGACGCGGTCCTTCGCTTCGGGCGCGTATTCCTTGTAGCGGAAGCAATCGGCGCGGGTGCCGTCGTCCTCCCACGGGGACCGCGCCAGCATCCTCGGCAAAGTGATGCCGATGAAGCGCGTGTCGGTACGTGTGGTCAGATTGCGCCAGCGCGCGTGATCGGCGTTGCGCAGCGGACTGGCGATGTCGGTCACGGTAGCCAGATCGGCGAAGTCATCGACCTCCAGCAGCGCCGGATGCGCGCCGACGATGGTCGGGCAGAACGCGGCGGCGGCGATGCTGGCGAGCGCCGCCAGCGCGCTGACGTCGTCGGTGCGGGAGGCCGGGCCGGAGCGGTGGCGGATGTCGTGGTCGATCAGCATCACCCCATAAGGCTCGCCGCCCGGGGAGCCGAACTCTTCCTCATATACCTTGCGAAACAAATTGCTCTGATCGAACTCGACCGCGCGTTCCAGGTCGCGACAGATTTCCGGCCAGGTGATGTTGAGGATTTTGCACTTGAGGCGGGCGCCGCTGTCCATGCCGCCGACCAGCCAGGCGAGGCCCCGCCAGCAGCCTTCCAGGCGCCGAAGCCTTTCATGGTGCAGGATCGCATCGACCTGTTCCGACAGCATCGCGTCGATGGCGACAATGTCGCGATCGAGCAGTCCGCGCATGTCGTCGGGCGAGCCGTGCCACCCCTCGGGCATCCAGGCCGTCAGGGCATCGTCGTTTTCGGCACTGAGAAACCTGGCCAGCGAGTCTTCCAGCGCGTGATCGCGGTTGCCCAAAAAGCGTCCGTTGAGGATGGCGCCCCGAATATCGTTGCGCTCATACGCGACGATCCCGCCATCGGGGATCACCGGCTGTGCGATGATCTCGTCGATGGCGGGGCTGGCGTCGTTCACGGGTCTTGCTCCGATGGCGCCGTTTGGCCGGTCGTTTAGCCTGAAGCGGCCGGGATGCGGGCAACCATGCGCAGGCTGGTGGTCAGTTCTTCCATCTGCAGCCAGGGCCGCAGATAGGCCACCGCGTTGTAGGAACCCGGACGGCCCGGAATTTCCTGCACCCGCACCTGCGCCTCCCGCAGCGGATAGCGTGCCTTGGTCTCCTGGCTCGCCTGTTCGTTGCTGTTGACGTAGTTGAGGATCCAACGGTTCAGCCAACGCTCCACATCGGTGGCTTCCATGAAGCTGCCGATCTTATCGCGCGCCATCACCTTGAGATAATGCGCGAACCGGCTGGACGCCATGATGTAGGGCAGGCGGGCGGAAATCGCGGCGTTCGCGGTGGCTTCCGGCCGGTCGTACTTCTTCGGCTTCTGCGTGGTCTGCGCACCGAAAAACACCGAATAGTCGGTGTTCTTGTAGTGGCAGAGCGGCAGGAAGCCGAGATTGGACAGCTCGAACTCACGCCGGTCGGTGATGGCGATTTCGGTCGGGCACTTGGCGTCCATGTCGCCGTCGTCGGACTGGAACACGTGGGTCGGCAGATTTTCCACCTTACCACCGCCCTCGGCGCCGCGGATCGCGGTGCAGAAGCCGTACTGAGAGAACGCGTCGGTGAGCCGCGTGCCCATCGCGTAAGCGGCGTTCATCCAGCAATATTCGTTGTGGTCCATCGCCTTGGCGGCACCGGCCGCGTCGAACGGGGCTTCTTCGTAATTGAACTCCTCGATCGCCTTGGTCGCGTTGCCGTACGGCAGGCGGGCGAGCGTGCGCGGCATCACCAGCGAGACGAAGCGGCTATCCTCGCTGTCGCGGAAGCTGCGCCATTTCATGTAGTCGCTGGTCTCGAAGATCTTCGCCAGATCGCGCGGCTTGGCGAGTTCGGTGTAGCTGTCGAAGCCGAACATGCCGGGACCGGCCGCCGAGATGAACGGCGCGAAGGCCGCCGCGGCGACATTGGAGACCAGACGCAACGTCTCGATATCGTCCGGATGCTGCGACCACTCGTAATCGCCGATCAGCGAGGCATAGGGCTCGCCGCCCGGGGTGCCGAACTCGTTTTCGTAGATCTTCTTGAATAACTGGCTCTGATCGAATTCGACGGCGCGCTGCAGGTCGCGTGACAGATCGCGCTTGCTGGCGTTGAGCAGGCGGATCTTCAGCGACGTGCTGGTCTCGCTGTTCATCACCAGATAGTGCAGCCCGCGCCAGCTGCCTTCCAGCTTGAGGAACTTCGGATCGTGCATGATCGCGTTGAGCTGGTCCGACAGCTTCTGGTCGATCGCGGCGATGGCGCGGTCGAAGGTGCGGCTGAGGTTCTTGTCGAACGTCACGGTTCCCGACATCGCCTGCTCGACCAGGTTCTTCATCAGATCCTGAGCCTGGTCGGGTGCCGTCTGTTTGGTGGCCGCGACCACCTGGTCGAGGATCGATACGCCTTCGGCGGCTTCCGCGCCGGCGGCCTGGGTTGCGGTCTGTGCGCCCGACATGATCAGCTCTCCTTCGATTCAATGCCGAGCTGGCCGCTCAGCGTCTTCAGTTCACTCTCGTTCTGAAGCACTTTCTCCAGCAGGCCTTCCAGTTCCTCCGAGCGATCGACCTTGCTCATGAGGTCGCGCAGCTTGGCGCGTGTCTCCATCAGCGTGCGCAGCGCCGGGACCTGCTGCGCGACGCGCGCGGGCTCGAAGTCCTCGATGCCATTAAACTTGAGATCGACCGCCATCTGGCCGCCTTCCTCGCTGAGCTTGTTGTCGACCTTCAACTTCAGGCCGGGGTTCATGCGGGCCATGACGTCGTTGAAATTGTCACGGTCGATCTGCACGAACTTGCGGTCCGTCATGGACTGCAACGGGGCCGTCGGGTCGCCCGAGAAATCCCCCATGACGCCCATCACGAACGGGAGTTCCCGCTGGATCGCGGCGCCCTCGGTTTCGACATCGTAGGAAATATGAACCCGCGGCTTGCGGACTCTGTTGAGCTTGTCATGCACGCTACCGCTCATGGTACTTTTCCCCTTTTCAGAATTCGGACATCCCAGGAAGGCGGCAAGCCGGGAACCGCCGATCCGCGCAGGCTTCGGCGCCGATACTAGCGAGTGCGATCAATCCAGGTCAACCAGTGTATCTGTGAGGTTGCTCACACTTTCCAGGCAAATCCAACACGATCGGCGCGTGTTTTAACCCCCTTCCGTCACCGGGCGGATGCCGAGCGAGTTCAGGATCGCCAGTCGCGTGTTGGCGTCGGGCACCACTTCTTCCAGCAATTCGGGCCAGCTCAGCTTCGCCCGGCGGATCGCGTCGTCGAGCGTGTACGCCAACGGCGACACCGGCTCGGTCTTGCGGAAAAACGTCGCGATGGTCTCCAGGGTCTTCAACGCGTCCTCGCGGGAGACGGTGCGTTGCGTATTGGCTGAGAACCCGCCGATGCCGGGCACGCCACCTTGCGCGGCACCCGCTTCGCCACCCTCCGCCGCGGCGCCTTCCTCGCCGCCGGCTTCGGCCGCCGCTTCCGGCGCGGGGGCGTAACGGATCGTCGCGGCGTGGATCTGCCGCAGCATGTCGCGCACGTGTGAAGTGGACGGCGGATCCTCGCTGGCTTTTTCGTCCAGCGTCGTGGCCATCGCTTCCCAGGCCTCGAGCGCCGCGGTGGCTTCGTCACGCAAACGTCCCAAACGCGGCGCGCCCACGGTGCGCGCCTCTTTTTCCATGTCGTCCCACGGAACCGCGCCGGCCTTGACGCGGGCATCGCGCCGCTCATTGGTCAGCGCGGGCAATTGCTCCGAGGATTGATAACTGAAAAATGTCACGGGCGTGCCGTCGGCCCTGTCAAAAAAGTGTATTTTATAAAGTGGCTGAATCAACGAGCCGCCGCCGTCGCGGCCGTTCAGTCCGGTGATCGGCGCGACACGGGTCTCCACGCCGTAATCGTCCGGCAGCGGAAACACCCCGTCCCAGTACTGATCCACGAGTCCTTTGATTAAAGTCGCGCCGGCGGCAAGCCCAGAGAGGCCATGGCTGCGCACGTAGGCTTCCGTGACCCAGGCGGCGACTTCCAGGTCCTTCGTCGTCTCTTTGAGTGTTTTAAGACCGATCTCGCGTACCGTACGCCACATCGGCGACGGGTCGGCGGCGTTGGGATCGCCGTTGTCGAGCATCTTCTCCGCGTCCCGCGCGTCCGACCTGGCATCCCGCAAACGATTATAGGGTGATTGTGAGGAGAAATCTTCCCTGATATCTACCCCCTGTGGAGAGTCGCCGGGTATTGGCTCGAGGAGAGCGGCCAGATCGAAGCCTTCGGGAAAATCGACCATGCGCATGCCTTTCTTTCTGGACAATGCCTCAAAATAACACCTACAGTATCGGCACGGAAGGCTACGTCGATCTCGCCGGACACCGGTATCAGCAATGGTATCGAGATTCGTTCCGCGTGTCATCGCCGTGGTCCCCGGCGGAAGGGGAAAAATGGCTGCCATCGATCTGAAACAGCTTGTCGCGCGGCTGAACGACACATGCCGCAGGGCACTTGAGGCCGCTGCCGGCCTGACGCTGTCGCGGACGCATTATAATGTTGAGATCGAGCACTGGCTGGTGAAGCTGGCCGATCGGGCGGATGGCGACATGGCCGCGATCCTGCGCCATTACGATGTCGACAACGCACGCTTTCTGACCGACCTGAACCGCTCGCTGGAAAAGATGAAAACCGGCAACGGCCGCGCGCCGTCGCTGGCGCCGGAGATCACCGACCTGGTGAAACAGGCGTGGCTGTTCGCCTCGCTGGAACAGGGCAGCGGCAAGATCCGCTCCGGCCACCTGCTGTGGGCCTTGCTGGCGGATGAAACATTGGCCCGGAGCGCGCGCGATGCGTCCGGCCAGTTGCTAAAAATTCAGCCCGATCTCCTGAAACGCGACTTCGCCGCGATCGTCGCCAACAGCACCGAAGCCGCTGAGTCCGGCACGCTGGTCACCGGCGCGGCGGAAGGCGGCGGCGAGGGGGCGGCCGGCGAGGGCGGCGTGCCGCGCACCGGCGGCGGCGCGCTGGAGCAGTTCACCATCGATCTGACGGCACAGGCGAAAGCCGGAAAAATCGATCCGATCCTGGGACGTGATTCGGAAATCCGCCAGGTGATCGACATCCTGACGCGCCGGCGGCAGAACAACCCGATCATGACCGGGGAGGCCGGCGTCGGCAAAACCGCGGTCGTCGAGGGCTTCGCCATCCGGCTCGCCTCCGGCGACGTGCCGCCGGCGCTCAAAGGGGTCACGTTACGCACGCTCGACCTCGGTTTGTTGCAGGCCGGCGCGGGCATGAAGGGTGAGTTTGAGAACCGGTTGCGTGGCGTCATCGATGAGGTGAAGGCCAGCCCGAAGCCGATCATCCTGTTCATCGACGAAGCGCATACCATGATTGGCGCCGGCGGCGCGGCCGGCCAGAACGACGCGGCGAACCTGCTGAAGCCCGCTCTGGCGCGTGGCGAATTGCGCACCATCGCGGCGACGACATGGGCCGAATATAAAAAGTACTTCGAGAAAGACGCGGCGCTGACACGGCGCTTCCAGGTGGTGAAGGTCGAGGAACCGAGCGAGCCGATCGCCATCGCGATGATCCGCGGCCTGGTCGGCACGCTGGAGAAGCATCATAAGGTGCGCATTATGGATCAGGCGGTCAGCGAGGCGGTTCGCTTGTCCGCCCGCTACATTCCGTCCCGTCAGCTGCCCGACAAAGCGGTCAGCCTGATCGATACCGCGTGCGCGCGGGTGTCCATGAGCCAGGCGGCGATTCCTCCGGCGATCGAGGACCGTGAACGCCGCATCAGCCTGATCGATACCGAGGTCGCCATCCTTGATCGCGAAATGGCCAGCGGCGAAGACCACGTCGAACGCCGTGACGCGCTGCTGGCGGAACGCACGGTGAAAGCCTCCGAACTGGTCGCGCTGCATGAGCGGTGGGAACAGGAGAAGGTCCTCGCCGCCGAGATCACCGCGACCCGCGACAAGATCGAAAGCAAGGAAGACACCGCCGACAAAGCCGCGCTGCGCGATATTCTGACGGCCACATCGGCGAAACTGCGCGAACTGCAAGGCGAGGAACCGCTGATCTATCCGGTGGTGGACGGCGTCGCGGTGGGTGAGGTCGTCGCCGGCTGGACCGGCATCCCGATGGGCCGGATGCAATCGAATGAGATTCGCACGGTGCTCAATCTCCAGGAAACGATGGAGAAGCGCATCGTCGGCCAGTCGCACGCGTTGGAGGCGGTGGCTCAGGCGATCCAGACCAGCCGGGCCGGTTTGACCGATCCGCGCAAGCCGATCGGCGTCTTCCTGATGGTCGGCACATCCGGCACCGGCAAGACCGAAACCGCCCTGACGCTGGCCGATCTGCTGTACGGCGGCGAGCAGAACATGACCGTCATCAACATGACGGAGTTCAAGGAAGAACATAAAGTCAGCCTGCTGATGGGCTCGCCGCCCGGCTATGTCGGGTACGGCGAAGGCGGCGTGCTGACCGAGGCGGTGCGGCGCCGTCCGTATTCCGTCATCCTGCTGGATGAAATGGAAAAGGCGCATCCCGGCGTGCAGGACATCTTCTTTCAGGTGTTCGACAAGGGGAACATGAAGGACGGCGAAGGCCGCGACATCGATTTTAAGAATACCGTCATCATCATGACATCGAACGCCGCCACGGATCTCATTACGCGTCTGTGCGCGGATCCCGACACGATGCCCGACGCCGCCGGGTTGGCCGAGGCTTTGATGCCGGAACTGATGAAGACCTTCAAACCGGCGTTTCTTGGCCGTGTGACGCTGGTGCCGTATTTCCCGCTGGCGCCGGACATCATCAAGAAAATCGTCGGACTGCAACTCAATCGCGTGCGGCGCCGGGTGAAAGAGTCGTATGGCGCGGAGTTCCTGTGGGACGACGCGCTGATCGACACGATCGCCGCGCGCTGCACCGAAACGTCTTCTGGCGCTCGTAACGTGGAGAAGATCCTGTCACGAACGCTGTTGCCAGAATTGTCAGCTGAGGTTCTGTCGCGTCTGGCCGAAGGCAACGCGATCGACTCGATAACCGTGGGAGTGGACACGGGGGGATCGTTTCAATATTCGATCAACTGACAATCCATCCACCGCACACCGCAACGAGGGAGTAGTACAATGGCTATCTTCATGAAGTTTGGCGACAAAAAGGGTGACGTCGATACCAAGCAATACGCCGGGTGGATCATGTGCCACTCGTTCCAGTTCGGGTCCGGCCGCGGCATCAGCTCCGCCACAGCCAGCGGCGGCAACCGTCAGGGCTCGCACGCTTCGGTGTCCGAGGTGACCATTTCGAAGATCCTGGATCCGGCCAGCCTGCATCTGTGGCGCAACTCGCTCGACGGCGACCTGAAAACGACGGTCGATTTCTCGTTCACCGTCGCGGATCAGGACAACACCGAGTACCTGCACATTACCCTGTGGGACACCGGGGTGTCCGGCTTCTCGATTTCCTCGGGCGGCGATCGTCCGTCGGAGAGCATCTCCCTGAATTTCGCCAAGGTCGAACTCAAGGATACGTCGAAGAAAGCCGACGGCACCGCCGGCGACAACCTGGCGATCACCTACGATCTGACGAAGCAGGTCGCCGGCTAATTCATCGCCTCGCGGCTTGAACGATTGGGCCGGGGAGGTTTCCCCGGCCCTTTTCGTTTTATGGCCTCATTGGATCGCGCCATGCAGGAGAACGTGACTCTCGCGCAAGGTCTGGCACTGCATCAGCAAGGCAAACTGGCTGAGGCGGAGCGCATTTATCAGGACATTCTCCGCCGCCAGCCGGACGAGGCCGACGCGTGGTATTTGCTCGCGGTGGTCGCGTCGCAAACGAAACGGTTCGCCCAGGCCGTCGAACTGTTCGAGCGGGCGATCGCGTTGCGGCCGGACAACGCCGACGCGCACTTCAATCTGGGTGCCGCGCTGGCGGCTCTGCGGCGTCCCACCGAAGCGTTGGCAGGGTTCGATCGGGCGATCGTTTTGCAACCGGATCACCCCGGCGCGTTGCTTAATCGTGGCGCCGCGCTGGCGAATTTGGGCCGGTTGGAGGATGCGTTGGCGAGTTATGAAGCCGTGATCGCGCTACGGCCCGATCTGGCGGAAGCGCACAACAATCATGCCGCGGCTTTGGCCGCTTTGGGCCGGCCGGCGGACGCTCTGGCGAGTTGCGACCGGGCGATCGCGCTGCATCCGGATCGCGATTGGGCGCATTTCAACCGCGGCAACGCGTTGCGCGATCTTGGGCGGTTTGAGGACGCGTTGAAAAGTTATGACGCGGCGATCGCGTTGAAGCCGGAGCACGCGGGGGCCTGGAACGCGCGCGGAACGATGCTGGCTAAACTGGGACGCCTGGAACCCGCTTTGTCCAGTTACGACCGGGCCATCGGATTGCAACCGGGCATGGCCGAAGCATTTAACAACCGGGGCGCCGCGCTGGCGGAACTCGGGCGATACGAGCCCGCGCTGGCCGACTACGATCGGGCGATCGCGTCGCGGCCCAATCACGCCGGAGCGTTTAAGAATCGCGGCGCGGCGCTGGCGGCGTTGGGACGGCTGGAAGACGCGCTGGCGGACTGCGATCAGGCGATCGCGCTGCGGCCCGATTACGCGGAGGCGCACGCCAATCGCGCGGCCGCGCTGACCAATCTGGGTCGTATCGAGGAAGCATTGATCAGTTGCGACCGGGCCATCGCGTTGAAACCCGATCTCGCCGAGGCACGGTATAATCAGGGCGCCTGCCAGTTGGCTCTCGGCGATTTTGAAAACGGCTGGCGCGGATTTGAAGCGCGCTGGTCGTATCGTGCCGGCGCCGTCAGGCCTGATCTGCCCGGACCGGTGTGGGATGGCGCGGCCGCGATCGACGGCAAGACCATCCTGGTGTCCGCCGAGCAGGGACTGGGCGATACGTTGCAGTTCTGCCGCTATGTGCCGATGCTGGCGGCACGGGCGCGGGTCGTTCTGGATGTGCCGCCGTCGTTGCGCCGGTTGCTGAGCACGCTTGCCGGTGTCGCCGGGTTCGTCACCGCGGAATCGGCGCCGCGGTTCGATACCTGGATCCCGATGATGAGTTTGCCGCTGGCCTTCAATACCACGCTGGCGAGCATCCCCGCCGCGGTTCCGTACTTAAGCGCCGATCCGGAACGGTCCGCCGCGTGGCGTCATTGGCTGACTTCGTTGCCGGGACGCAAGATCGGCCTGGTTTGGGCTGGGTCGCCGTTCAGCCGGCAACCGCGGGCGCAGGCGATGGACCGGCGGCGTTCGATGGCGTTGGCGGATTTCGCCCCGCTCGCGGAACTTCCTGGGCTGTCGCTGATTTCGTTGCAGAAGGGCGACGCCGCGGCGCAGGCGCGGACACCTCCGGCGGGGATGCCGCTGCATGACCGGACGGACGAACTGGATGATTATGCCGACACGGCCGCGCTGATCGAGGCGTTGGACCTGGTGATCAGCGTCGATACGTCGGTGGTGCATCTGGCCGGCGCGCTTGGCAAGCCGGTTTGGGTGCTGAACCGGAACGATCAATGCTGGCGGTGGTTGCGTGGGCTCACTGATAGCCCGTGGTATCCGACTGCTCGGCTGTTCCGGCAGGCGACGCCGGGAGATTGGGCGGGCGTGATGCGGGATGTGGTGGCGGCGTTGAAGGGATAATACCAGGCGTCCGAAACATTGACCCACGTCATGGCTCGGCTTGCCCGTGCCATCGCTCGACGCAAACTGTGCGTCTGCTGATGGCCCGGTCGAGCCGGGCCACGACGATCAGGGCGATCGAGAGTCAATGTTTCGGACGCCTGGTATAAGACCAATCGGCGTTGACATTGGCCGTCTCTCGCGACGACTACGTAACGTCATCCTCGGGCTCGACCCGAGGATCTCTCGACATGCGATGAAGTCAAAAGTCGGACAGGGTGCCCGGGCAGGCCGATCCTCGGGTCGAGCCCGAGGATGACGTTCGGGGGAAGGTTTTCCTTTCGCCGGTCTTATCTTGATGCCTATGGGGGCAGGCCCTGGCATGACGGATCGGTGGCCGGTCCGTCATTCCTTTCGCCGGTTGGTCTGAGCGTTCAGTCGCGCCGGCCGCCACACTCGCCCGAGGCCGGCGGGATTTCGACCGCCACCGCCGTGACGTTGTCGGTGACATCCAGCGCCAGAGCCGCCGCGATCAGTGACTGCGGCGGCGGCACGCCGTTGTCGCCGCGCATCAAATCCGCCATCTGCTGAAACGGGACCGTTTTGCACAATCCGTCGCTGCACAGCAGAAAGCGGTCGCCGTGCTGCAATCGGCCGCTGACCTTATCCAGCACCAGATCGTCGATGTCGGCGCCGACCGCCCGGGTGATGATATTGGCGTGCGGATGGCTCTCGGCGTCTTCCGGCGCGATCGTCCCGGAATCGACCAGTTCCTGCACCAGACTGTGATCTTTGGTGATTTGCCGCATTTCCCCGTCGCGCATCATGTAGGCGCGCGAGTCACCAGCCCACAGGCAGGCGAAATGCTCGCCGCGCGCCAGCAGCGCGACCAGGGTCGAGGCGATCATCGTGTTGCCGCCGCGCCGCGCCGCTTCCTCCTGCAAGGCGCGATGGGTTTCGGCGATGCGGGCGCGCACCGCGCCCAACAATTCGGAGGCGGAAAGTCCCGGGGGTAGCGAATCCAGCGCTTCGGCGATCATGCCGGACGCGACTTCTCCGGCCTGGTGCCCTCCGGCGCCATCGGCGACGGCCCAGATGCCCAGATCGGGACGATCGACCCAGGTATCTTCGTTGTGCTTGCGCTTGGTGCCGTTATGGGTGGCGTGCCAGGAACGGATTCGTTCCGTTGTCATGACGCACTCTCCGATGGTGCGAGATGGCCCAGCATGGTCGCGAAACGCGCGGCATCGGGCAGGGAAGGCAGCGACAGGCGGGAGGCTTCGACACGTGGCCCGCCCTCGGTCCACCAGAGGCAACTCGTTTCGCCGGTGATCGAGGGTGACAACGGGGTGGGTGGCGGCATGAGACGATCGGGCGGCGCGTCTTCATCCAGCGCGAGACGGCCAAGGTCCTCGGCGGTGTCCAGCCATCCGGACCATTCCTCGGCGTTCGGGGCTCCCGCGTTCGGCAACGCCGCGAAGGTCAGCGGGAAATAGCGGCCGACCTTATCGACGCTCGGCATGATCAATCCGATCACGGCACGCGGCCCGCATATGCCGGGCGGCAGCACAAAACGCCAGACCGGGGCTTCGAGAAACGCTTCGAGCCAGGCGTCGCCCATCATCGTTCGGCTGCCGGCGATCACTCGCGATTGCCAGTCGTGCCAGGGGTCGGTGAACTCGCGCGGCAATCCGGCATGCACGAAATCCCCACGGGCCGGAATTTTTCCGGCATAGCCGCGGATGATTTCGGCATCTACAGCGCCGGGCATCGGAAGTCTCGTAACAGTCCTGGCGCCAGAGGATTCAGAACGGATCCGGCGCGGATGTCGAACGACGCCGAGCGATCGCCCAGAGTGAAGTCGAGGACGTAACGATCGGCGCTGCCGGTGGCGTGCAGCGTGCCTTTGTCGAACAATCTGAACAAAGCCCAGGGTCCGGAGGTTTGCAGGACGGGGGCGCCGGTGGTGGGGGGCGGGTCGAAGGCCAGGCGGGCACTCATGATGCGCGGCGTGCCAGGCCAGGCGACCGTAATCGGACGTACCGGTCCGTGCGCGTAGGTGATTTGTTGGTCTCCCAGATCGATGGTGACTTGTTTCGTTACGTTGTCGGCGGATGAAGGGGTGATATCGAAGCGCACGGTCGCTTCTTTCCCGCCGGCTCCGAAGAACAGGTCGCGGATCGCCGCCGCTCGTTGGAATTGCGCCAGATCGCCGGGACCGATTGGCGGCTCGACCCCTCCGGCCGATTGCAGCCGCCATTGGCCGCCGGCCGTATTCACGAAAGGCAGCAGTTGCGCGGTGAAGAACGCGTCGAGCAAGCCGCCCGGCGAGAACAAGCGGGCGAAGTCGTCGAGCGGGATGTCGTTACTGGAACCCGGCATGAACGGGTATCGTCCGGCCACCGCTGCCTGACATAGCGCCGCGGGACCTCCCGGTGCGTTGAACGCGGCGTCGGTGGCTTTTTTCGCGGCCTCATTCAACTGTTTCGGAATGGCACCGGCTGCCGGCGGGGGTGGCGCGCCGCCGCCTCCGGCGGGAGCACCCGGGGCCGCGCCGGGTCCGCTTCCCGTTGGCGTCACCGGACCGCCGCCGACGATCGCGTACAACCAACGCTGCACCGGTTGCGGGGCTCGCGCGGCTTCAGCGCGCAACTGCGAAATCGCCACGGCCGCGCCACCGGGAGCGGCTGGCGCGCCCGGGGTCGGGTTGTTGAGCCGTTCCAATTGCTGTTGCAGATCGCTCATGATCTTCAACACGTTATCGATCGGCGCGGCGGGCGGTTTGCCGACGAATTTAATGAGCGCGTCATAACGGTCTTCGATCGCCTTGCCCGGCGGTTCGGCGGGCGTGGCCTGATTGCCCAGAAGCGCACCCAGGCGCGACGTCGCGCTGTTGGCCGCCGCGGCCGCGGCACTCGCCGCCGCCTGCGCGGCGCCGGCCGCGTTGGCCGGCACCGGAGGCGCCTGGGTCAGCGTCAGTTGTTTGACGATCGCCGTCAGCATGTCGCGCATCGGCGATTGCGGCGACGACAGAACGTACAGCGTCTGCGTGCTTTGTTGTGAGTTGGTCAGCGGCGGCAAATCCAGATCGGCCAGGAAGGCGTCCCAGTTCGCCGCGTACTGGTCGGTGTAAAGTTTTACCACGTCGCGTTGCAGGGTCATCGCCTGCGGGCTGGTGACGTCGAACTCGGATTGCTTGCCAAGCACCCAACTGTCGCTGGCGACCTCCGACAGAGCGCGCGGCAAATCCGCCAGCACGACTTTATAGAAGCCGTCAACGGTGTAGAGGCCAGGCAGGCCGGTGCTCAGCGGCGTGCCGGAGCGGCGGGTGAAGACCTGCGCGCCGGCCGCTCCCGCGGCGTCGGCGGGAATCCAGGGCGGCAGGTTCGTTGCCTCGGGTGAACGGCGGATCACCTGGAACACCCGTTGCGCCAGCGAAACGCGCGAGAAGGTGCGCCGCGCCTCATCCACCAGCGCGCCGTCGAGTGCCACATGCGGCAGCGGTTGGTTCAGCAGCGCGTCGAGATGCACCAAAAGGCTGTCCCGCATTGGCTGGTTCAACGGCCCGGGAAACGCGGCCATCCAATCGAGGCGCATCCATTCCTTGATGGAGGGGCGATCCAGCGGGCCTTGCGAGCCGAGCATCAGGTACGTGCGGGTCGCTTCGTACAGGAACGGAGCGTCAGTGATTTGAGCGCGCATCTGAGCTTCCAATCGCCACAGCAACCGCGGCAGCAGGATGTTGTTCAGCGCGTTGGCATAGATCTGATCGGCGCCGGCGCCGAGTTTGCTGGTCTGCGACAACCCAGGGAACCATTGCGTTTCGGTCGCCGGCATTTGCGCGCCGAACGGCAGCGCGCGCGCCATGTCCAGCACCGGCGCGATCTTCGCCAGGTTGGCGTCGTTCACCGGATCCAGCGGCAACGCCTTCGCCGCGGCGACATAGGCCGCGACGGCGGAATCCTCTTTCGCGATGGCGTTCTTGTTGACGATCGAGGTCTGGATCAGCGCGGCGACGCCGACGATCGCGACCAACGCGGCGATGCCCGCCGCGCCGAGCCGCATCATCCAGGCGCGTTTCACCGCCGCCGGATCGCGCGAGACCAGCATCGCCTCCCCGAAGATGACATCCTTCAGCAGGCGCGTGAGGAAGTAGCTTTTGCCGGCCTCGGGCCGCAGCGAGGGCGCGCGTTGCTGATCGATGCCGAAACCGCGCGCCAGAGCGCCGGTCAGCCGGTCGATCGGCGTGCCTTCCTGGGTGCCGGAGGCGAAATAAATGCCGCGCAGGAACGGCGCCGGATCGAGCCGCGTGCCGCCAAACGCTTCCTGCACGAACTCCGTCAGCGGTGTTTTCAAACTCCCAACCTGGGCCGGGAATCCCGCGATGGCGACGCGCCGCTCGGGCGAGCGCTCGGCCTGCAGGCGATCGACGAGGCGTTCGTTCAGGCGTTGCAGCAGCAGATCGAACTCGGCGGGGAAGGCGGCGACACCGCCGGCGTCGGTTTTGTTGAGCGGGAAGGTGGTGCCCCAGACCGCGCCGCGCTTTTCGCGGTCGAGGTCGTCGAAGAACTCCATGAAGCCGGCCAGAAGGTCGGCTTTGGTGAAGATCGCGTAAACCGGCATGCGCACGCCAAGCTGATCGCTCAGTTCCTTGATACGCCGGCGGATCGAGCGCGCGTGCGCCAGGCGTTCGGGCGCCGAGGCGGCGGCGATATCGCTCATGGCGATGGCGATGATGACGCCGTTCAGCGGCTGGCGCGGGCGGGTGCGTTTCAGCAGGCCGAGGAACGCGTCCCAACCGGCTTTATCGACGGCGGAATCGCTGTCCTGCGTGGTGTAGCGGCCGGCGGTGTCGATCAGCACGGCGTCGTCAGTGAACATCCACTCGCACATGCGGGTGCCGCCGACGCCGGCGATCGGGCCCTGGCCCATTTCCGCGGCGAGCGGGAAGGTCAGGCCGGCGTTGAGCAGCGCGGTGGTTTTGCCGGCACCGGGCGGCCCGATGATCGCGTACCAGGGCTGCTCGTACAGATAGCCGCGGGATTTCGACGCGGTTTTCAGCAGGTTCAGCGCGTTGGTGAGTTTGTCGCGCATCGCCGCGACTTCCTCGGCCGAGGCGGCGAGCGAGGGATCGGCGGCGGTGGCGGTTACCCCGGCCACCAGTGCGTCGTCGTTTTTCTTGCGCCTCCGGTCGAGCAGGAAGTTCACGACAGCCCAGATCACCACGATGACCGCGATGATGCTGGCGCGCACGATCCAGGATTCGAGGAACCCGAGGAACGGGCCGAAGAACCAGATCAGCAATCCGACCAGAACGACGCCGATGAACGTCAGGAACCAGCGGGACCCGAAAAAACGCAGCACTGCTCGCATGACTTAGCCTTGCCTCCGCAGCACGACTTCGATCCGCCGGTTTTGATTGCGGCCTTCCTCGGTGGTGTTGGGCGCGATGGGATCGGCGTCGGCCTTGCCGATCGCGGTGACCCGGCCCGGATCGCCCAGAGCTTTCACGACAAGGTCGCGCGCGGCATCGGCGCGGGCGGTCGAGAGCTGGAAATTGGATGGAAAACGCACCGTGTGGATCGGTTGGTTGTCGGTGTAACCGATGACCTGCACGGGACCTTTCTCGGCGCGCAAAGCGGCGCCGATACGGTCCAGCAGATTGTAGTAACCCTGGCTGACGGTGGCGCTGCCGGACGGGAACATGCCCTGATTGCGGATGCGCACGATCGGCATGGAATGATCGCCGAGCACGGTGACGAGGCCCTGATCGATCTCCGGCTTCAGGAACACATACAGCGGCTCGGGCGGCGGCGGCTGCACGATTTCGGGGGGGCGAACCGGGGCGACGCGGGTAATCGCCGGCATGGAGGTTTGCGGTGCCGCGAGCATGGCGGAGAACGTCGCGTCCGACGACGCGTTGAGGCTGGAGGAAAACCAGATGAACAATCCGCCGACGATCGCCAAAGCGGCGGCGGCCATGACCCAGGCCGGCACCACGGCGCGCGACGGCTTGTACGGCGAGTTCACGCCCTGCCAGTGCGGCGCCAGCGCCGGATCGGTCGCGGCCCGCTGCGACACGATCATCGAGTAAAGATTTTCCCGGATCCGGTCGACTTCGCCGGGCCGGTGCGGTGGCAGCCGGTACTGGCCCAGAAAGCCGAGGCTCAGGCAGTAATACATCAGTTCGAGCACGGGCAGGTAGGTCGCGGGCGTTTTGCCGAGGTCTTCCAGAATGCGGAAGAAACGCTCCCCGGAGCGGGTTTCCTGATGGAATGTCGAGACCAGGGAACGCGCGGCCCACCCGCCCTGGCTGCCCCAGGGCGTGTTGAGGACGACGTCGTCGATGCTGGCGCACAGCGCGTAATGCGCGGGCCGCAGTTGCTCGTTCGGCACGCCGCTGTCGCGGGCGGCCTGCTCGAACTGGCGGACCTGACGCACGGTGCGCTCGCGCAAATCGTCCACGTTCGGGTTGGAGACGGTATTGCGCAGGCGGCCGAGCAATTGCAGCAGCGGCGCGGCGGCCTGGACCAAAGGATTGAGGCCGAACTGGATCGTTTCGGCACCCGAACTCATTGGCGGCGGTGCGACATTCTCGAACGCGGACGCACGCCCGGGAGGTGGCGCGGCTTGCGGCGGCGGGGCACCGAAGGGCGACGCGGACGCGGGAGGCGCGCCAAACGGCGACGCGGGTTGGGCCGGCGGCGGAGTTGCCGCGCGTCTGCCTCCCGGTGCCGGCCGGATGACCGTTTTGTCGGAGTCGTCTGGTTCGGCGAAAGGATCGTCGCTCATCCGCGGATCGCCCATAGTTCAAGCCGGAGATTGGGAAATTCACCGGCGATGTGAATCGCGAAGCCACCCGAGTTTTGCATTTGCGCCCAGTGGGGGCTGCCTCGGTCGAGTTCGAAGTAGGTGGCGCCGGCGTAGAACGGCAGTTGCCGCGGCGCCACCGGCAAAGGACGCACCGCGATCCCTGGCAGCGCCACGTTGACGAGTTCGCGAATGTGCTCGACGGCGCCGATTTTCACCTGGGTTGGGAACAGGCGGCGCAAGGTCTCGGCCGGCATGTCGCATTGCACGGTCATGACGAAATTCGACGCGCGCAGGATGGAGCGGTCGGTGATCGGGCCGACGCGTACGCCGTGGCGGGCTTCGCGCAACGGGATCGGAATCGCGGTCTGCTCCAGCACCGCGGACAGAGCGCGCCGCAGATCGGCGACCACCGGGGCGAAGCTGCGTTGCAGGTCGTCGTGCCGGTAGGCGGGGTAGGTACTGGGCCGGCGGCTTTCCAGAAACGTCGCGAATTCGCCAGCCATTTGCACCAGCGCGGTGTAGAGCGTTTCCGGATGGATCGAGGCGGCGTCAGCCCAGTGTGAAACGACGGTTTGCCAGCCGTTGATGGATTGCAACAACAGGAAATCGGCGACCTGCGCGACGCCGGCCTGGCCGGGCGCGGTCATGCGGGCGGCCAGCGCCTCACCGCGCTGGTTCAGCATGCCGGCGAGCTCGGCGAGCAGGCCGGCCAAAGGTTGAGTCGCCGAACAGATCAGCGCGGGCGGGATCCAGCGATCGTCCAGGATGACGCGGCGGTCGGCGGTCACCTCGGTGATGCGGGCGAGGCCGATGCACTGGTATCCTGTGCGTTCCTCGGCTTCGAGCATGTAGCGCAGCCGAGGACGGGCGACCTGCAGTTCGGCGGGAATGGGGGAGGCGGACTGGGTGTCGTACGCCTCGAACGGATGGGCGCCGTAACGGCCTTCGGAGCGGTCGTCGGAGACTTCGACGCCGCCGGCCTGACGGATCGGCAGCGCGAGATACACCAACGCGTTGCGGGCACTGTCGGGCACGTCGATCGGCGCGGGATGGTCGGCTTCGCCGGGCAGCATGAAGGGCGTGCCGTCCTCGAACACGCCGGAGGCCGATGCCAGGGCGAAACGGCCGGTGCCCAGAAGGTCGCGGTCGAGGGCGTAGTCGATCATGCCCCAGGGATGCGGGCGCAACGCGCGGGTCATGCCGCGGACGAGCGCTTCGGTCCAGCGATCCTGCTGTTGAAAATGCTGGGTCCGGAGGAACATGCCTTCCCGCCAGACGACGCGGTTGGACCAACTCATGGAACGTTCTGCCTCCTGCCCGGGTACCGCCCGGACGCATGATCGCGCACGATCCGGTCAAAGACCAGCACTCGTTGCCGATATTTCGCGGCGCGACCATTTCGCGTTGATATCGGCATTCTCCCCACCCGTCGTTGACGATTTCGTGTCGTTGTTTGAACGGCTGGCGTGCCGTTGGTGTGTGGTCCCGCGTGCGCGGTTCAGGCCAGGCCGTTCGTCGTCATGGGCTCGACCGGTCCATCGTTCTCTCCAAACCCGGTCTCACCGGTGTGTTCATGGCGATGGTCCGGTCGAGCCGGACCATGACGGATCGTGGGTGGCACGCCTCTCGTGACAGGCCGGTACGGTCATTTCAACGTGACCGACAGTTTGGCAACCGTCGCCGTCAGCGTGGTCAGCCCGTGCGGCTGCGCCGGCGCGTCGGCGCGCCATTTCGCGGCGTCGATGTTGCTGTACATCACCGCGACGCCGATCGAGGACACCCCCGGCTTCAGATCGATCTTCACCTGTTTCGTATCGCCCGGCGCCAGCAGGAATTCCTGCGACGAAGACCCCGGAGCCGCTTCCGTGCCGAGCGTCTTCGTCTCGGCATCCTTGAGCGCGAAAATGTCGGATTGCTCGAATTTCGCGGTACCGGCGAGCTGGTAGACCCGCACCGCGACCGGCGAGGCGCGGTTCGCGGCATCGGGGTTCTGGTCGGCACTGCCCTTGATCGTCAGATCGAGCACCGGCGGCGGCGGCGGCGGCGAGCTGCATTGCGTCAACGCGAGCAGGCTGACGAGTCCCAAACTCAGACGGCGGTTCATATGCGTTCCCCCATTGCGGCGTTCCCTCATTGGCGTTCCCTTTGCGATATTTCGTCCAGGGCACGTTCGTAGGCGCGGGCGAACGATTTGCCGAAGATGCTGTCGAAATCATCCACCAGTGCCTGGACCACGGCCGCGTGTTTGGCCTCGAACGCATCCCAGGCGCGCGCCTTGCGTTGCGCGGGCAGCACCGCCATTCCGCCCTGGTCCGTGCCGGCGCGAATTTTGTCCGGACTCAGTTCGTCGAGCATGGCGCGCACGGCGACCTGCATGGCGGCCATCGTCGCCAGTTCGTGCAGGCGCAGATCACGCAACGAGTCCTCGATCGCCTCGGCCGGGGCCATGTCGGTGCGGCGGCCGACGCCCAGAAGCGCGGTCAGCGCGTCGTCGTCGTTGGCGGAGAACTTCAGCGGGTTGTTGCCGCGGGCGCGGATCATGGTCTGCTCGATACGGAACTCGCCTTTGATGGTGGCCCGGGCGATCAGCACGGCGCGCAGGCCGGAGACCATGGCGCGAAACGCCTGGCCGAGGCCGGTCATCATCGCCAGCGGGTCGGCGGGATTGGCGCCGCTGAGCTCCGCGCCCGTGAAGAACGCCGCCAGCGCGCCGCCGTCGATTTCGCCCCTTGGCGCTCCCGTTGGTGCTTCCGCTTGTGCCACCCCGGTTGGTAGCGCGGCGGGCAGCGGCGGAACGGCGGCCTCGGCTGGGGCCGATTGCCTGACGGCTGGCCGCGGAGTGACGACCGGAGCGAGCTCGGCGAATCCGTCCTCCGGTTCATCGAACGTCGAGGCGGGGAATGGCGAGGCGGGAGGATGCGGTTGCGCCGCGAAATTCTCTCGCGGCGCGGGGAATGGCGCGGGCGCGGCGGGGGGCTGATCCGGCTCGCTGAACGGATCGGCCTCGAAGGCCGCCTGAGGGGACGGTGCGGCGGCGGGACGGGGTGTACGCTGGCGCACAACCGGCGCGGCGGCCAATGGCTGGGCGGCCGGGATCGGAGGCGGTGCCGCGAAATCGGCGGTTGGCGTGCGGGCTCCCGGTTCGCCCGGCACGGCGGCCACTGGATGGACGTCCCCTGGTTGGAATCCCCCTGACTGGACGGCCGGCGAGGGGGCCTCCGGGGCCAGCGGATCGGCCAGGAAGTCGAAATCCTCCAACGCGGGGGAAGCGGCCGCCCCTGGGGTCGCTGCCCCCGGGGCGGCCATTGGCGCCGCCTCGTCGAAGGGCGGCGGAGCATGTGGTGCCGCAGGTGCCTGAATCGGCGCCGCCGGGCTCGGCGAGGTCCGTGCCACCGGGCCCTCGGAGCGTGGCGCCTGGACCGGTGTGGCCTGGAACGGCGGGGGTTGCATCGGCGCCGCGCCGGGCGGGGCGATGCCTTCCAACAGGTCCTTGTCCCAGTCGTCCGGCAGCAAATCGTCCCCGGGAATGATGCCACCGGCCTGAGGCGCGCTGTAGCCGGCGATCGGCGGCGGGATCATCGCGTCCTCCATCGAGGACCGGTTATCGGCCTGCACGGGTCCGCGGAACCCGCCGCCGAACGCATCGTCGCGGTCGGGCGCCAACGGATCGAAGTCGTGCGGCAGTTGCGCGCTGGTGGGCGCCATGCCGAGGTCGGGATAGGCTGGCTCATCGAAGGGCCGGCGCGCGGGGGCGGCGGGCGCCATCGGGTCCTCGCCGAAGGGATCGCCGAACGGGCTCTGCCCCGAGCGTCCGCCGAAGCCGCCTTGCGATCCGGCGCTTTGGTAGCCGCTCTGATAGCCAGCGCCCTGGCTGTAATCCGGTTGCGCCGGCTGATCGACCAGCCGCATCTCGATTTCATAGGCGCCCAGACGCAGCCGGTCACCGTCCCGCAGTGTGCGCGCGGCGCCGCGGCCGATCGAGTCCGGCTCGGTGTTCAGAAAGGTGCCGTTCGTGCTGGTGTCGGCGACCTGCCAGCCGCCGCCGCGGAACGCCACCGCGAAATGCCGCTTGGACAGCAGCCGGTCGGGATCGGGCAGCACCCAATCGACGTCCGGCCCGCGGCCGACGTGGAATTCGCCTCCGGACACCGTGCGAGCCTCGGGCGCGACCTGATCGGGGCACCGCAGCACGGTCATCGAGAGTTGCATGGACATGGCCTCTTATCGTGAACGATCCGGTTCCTCACCCAGCACAGAGCCCTTTTTGGCCGCGATCCCGGCGTCCGGACCCTGGATTTCGCCACTGGCGAAGCAGGAGGGTCGTCGCCTGGATTTCGGTCGATGTCCAGGTTCAGGTCTTCCCCCCGGGGTCCCGCCCGGGGGTCCGGCCCAAGGGTCCCGCCTGGGGGGATCCGCTCATGGTTCCTCGGGTGGCATCCGTCCCGGCCCACCCGCGGCGATATTACGACCACTTTCGAGAAAGCGTTTCAACCGTCCAAGCCGTCTTTTCACATCGCCACGCACCGCCGCGAGGGACACCGCTCCGGCCACCGCGGCGCCGGCCGCGTTGGGCGGCGGCGGAACCGGGGGAAGATTTTCCGGCGCCATCGAATCGCCGCTCCAGAACGCCGCGACTCCGGCCCAGGCTTCGGGAGACTGAAACCCGCTGGCCTCGGCTTGCTGCATGGCGGCGCGGCGCTGCTCGTCCTTCTGCTGGCGCACCCACTGCTCGGCCAGTTCGCGCGCCAGACGGTCGGGCTCCTTCAGATCGGGCGGCGCGGTGTTGGCCGCGCACATGCAGGCCCACCAGACCCCCTCGCGCTTCGGCAGCGCATGCGCCATCACGCGCACCGCTTCCGCGGTCAGGCCGGCGGCTTCCAGCCGGGCGAGCACCTCTCCGATTTCCACGCAACCGCGCAGTGGCTCCAGAGCTTCCGGCGAAAGGATCGCGCGATCGACGACCGTCGCGAGATCCACCCCGGTGAGTTTTGACAGTGTGCCGGCCATGTCAGTTGATCATCGTGATCGCGCCCTTGAGCGTCAGCATGGCCTCTCCCTTGAGCGATGTCATCAGGCCTTTGATGTCGGTCGAAACCTGGCCGGCGACCGCGATCATCATGCCTTTGATCGTCACGCCCGTGTTGTCGAGCGTCAGCGTGCTCTGGCCGACCTTGAGGTTGATCGAAAGCTTCGATTCGATGTTGATCGCCTGCGCCGCCGTGATGCTGATGGCTCCCGCGCTCGCGTCTACCTTGATGTTGCCCAGAGAGACCGTGGTCGTCTGGTTGCCCTTGCTGACAGTCGTCGTGTCGTTGCCGGTGTCGATCTTCAGGTCGTGGTTGCCCTTGGACACCTCGTACAGGCTGTTGCCTTTCGACACCGTCAAAGAGTGATCGCCGGTCGAAACGGTGACTGTGCTTTTGCCCTTGTCGATGGTCGATTTGTAATCGCCGTCCGTCACCTCGAACGTATGATCCTTGGTGATCGTGATGGTCTGCTTGCCCTTCACCTGGATCGTTTCATCGACCTTGACCAGCACCATCCGGCAGTTATCGACGGTCAGCGATTCGTCGTGCTCGACCTCGGTGGTCAGGTCCTTTTCGGCGTGGATGAAGATCAGTTCGCTGCCGGACTTGTCGTCGAAGGTCAGTTCGTTGAACTTGCTGGTGTCGCCCTTCAGGCTGGACCGCGTGCGGAAGCCGGACTTGGTCTTGTCGGCGACCGCGTAGATCGGCGTCGAGACGCCGTTGTACAGGCCGCCGATGACGATCGGCCGGTCCGGATCGCCATCGACGAAGGCCACCGCGACCTCGGTGCCGACCCGCGGGATGAACTGGGCGCCCCAGCCCTTGCCGGCCCAGGGCTGGATGACGCGCGCCCAGATGGAGGCGCTGCCGCTGGCTTCGTTGCGCCAGTCCCAGTAAAAGCGCACTTTCACGCGGGCGAGATCGTCGGTGTAGATTTCCTCGCCGTCCTGCATCTTGATGTCGGTGGTCGCCGTGCCGCCGGTGCCTTTGGTGTCCGCGCCCTGGGTCTGCGGCCCCATCACGACCGCCGAGTGGACGCCGTCCATGCGCGGGTGCGGCGTGGCCAGAGGTTGGCGCCACGCCAGAGCCGCTTTGAACGCCTCGAACCGGTTCTGGTAGGAGACCCGGCCGTCGTTGCTGATCCAGGTGTTGTCCTCGGCGATATGCTGCACCGAGCGCAGCGCGAAGGAGCCGTCGTCGGTCCCGGCGGGATTGTTCTTCAGGGTGAGTTTCGCGCCGGCGACGAGAGCGGCGAACCGGCTGGCGCCGTGGTAGAGCGAGGTCGATGCTTCCGCCGCCTCGATCTCGAACTTGGCGCGGGCTTCGACGACCGAGCCGGTCGCGGTCAGAGCGGGCCAGTGGTACACGTCACGAGTCGCGGCTCCGCCGGTTTTCAACACCGTGGTCTGTTTGTTGTAGAGCTTGGTGCCCGGGTTTTCCGGGTCGTAGTCGCCCATCGCGAAGGAGCCGGTGGCGGTGCGCACCGGCGGCCTCCATTCGGTGATGCCGGTGGGGTCGTTCGAATTGCTCGCGAAATTCAATGTCGCGTTTGGAACGTCCGGAAACGAGGAACTTTTGTCGGTGATCGTCAGCGTGTGCTTCGACGCGGTGTGTACGAAATAATAGAACCAGCCTTCCTGCTCCATCAGGCGCATGGCGAAGGAGTAGTCCGATTCGTTGAACTGGATGGTGTACGGCCGGGCGGTGCTGGACGACACCGAGAAGCTGACATCGGTCAGGCCGGCATCCTGGAACATCTGCGTCAGGATGTCCTTGGACGACTTTGCCTGGAAGACGCGGCAGTCCTGGGTCTGGTGCAGGAACCAGAGCCGCGGCACCAGCGTCAGCGAGTAATTCTGGAACTCATCGATCGTGTTGGCGCCGCGTTGGATGCCGTTGGCGCGGCATTCCTGGACGATGCCGTGGAAATATCGGATCGGCGCCTCGGGGCCCCGGATCGTCAGGCAGGCCGGCTGGTTCAGCACCTGGGTCGGGTCGATCACTCCAAGCTGGCAGACCGCCTGGATCTCGAAGGTGAAGGTCTGGCTGATTTCCTCGTGGGCGACGAGATAGGTTGGAATGAACGCATCTGTCTTGAGCGCCGAAGTCATCGACATCAGGGCCTTGTCGCGCACCCAATCCGCCATTTTCGGTCGGCCTCATGCAGTCATTCGGTTTGTGAGGAGACATCCCCGCCTTCGCGAAGCGTATCAGATTTGAGCGACGGGTGTCGATAGTGAAACCGTATCAATATCTGGGACGCTTCCCCGCGGGTGGGGCATGATCAAGACCGTGATCATGACACGGCGGCCGGGGGAAAGCGCCGGCTTTCTCTGGCATCATCGGGCTCGCACCGGTGACGACGGCGAGAGGAATATGCGACGGCTCGCTGACATAAAGGCCTCGCTGTCCCGGCGCGTCCTCTGCGTCATGGCCCGGCCCCATGCGCTCTGACATACGGCGGGCGAGGACGCGAACCGTCTTCACCGGAGCCTTTCACCGTCATGGCCGGGAGCCTTTCACCGTCATGGCCGGGCTCGACCCGGCCATCTCGCCCCGCACAATGTGTGTGCCTCGACGGATCACCGGGTCGAGCCCGGTGATGACGACGAGAGGCCCGGCGAAAACAACGAGAGGCCCGGCGATGACGACGAGAGGCCCGGTGCTGACGACGAGAGGCCCGGTGCTGACGACGAGAGGAAGGCGCGACCGCTCAGACGACCGAAGTCTCTCCCTGGGGACGGGGCCGCGATCCTTCACGCCTTATCCGGCGCCGTCATACGGCGGATGGTGCCCGAGGTGCTGTGTCCCTCCCGCAGATCGACCAGCAGCACCTGGCCGCCCCAACCCTGGACCAGATCGCCGCCGACCACCTGATCGATCGTGTAATCCGCGCCCTTGATCAGCACGTCGGGCCGCAGGGCGCGGATCAGTTCCAGCGGCGTTTCCTCATCGAACAGCACGACCATGTCGACCGGCGACAGCGAGGCCATGACGATGGCGCGCGCGTCCTCGTTCTGCACGGGACGGGTGGGGCCTTTCAGGCGGCGAACCGAGGCGTCGGTGTTCAGCGCCACGATCAGCCGGTCGCAGCCGGCGCGGGCCCGCGCGAGTAAATAAACATGGCCGGGATGGATCAGGTCGAAGCATCCGTTCGCCAGTCCGACTCTCAGGCCCTGCGCGTGCCACGCCTCGACCTGGTGCTTCGCGTCGGCCAGCGCGCGGACCTTGCGGTCGGTGCTTGCCAGGCCGCCGGAGTGCAGTTCGTTCAGCAACTCGGTCTGCGCCACGGTGGCGGTGCCCGGCTTGCCGACCGAGATGCCGGCGGTGACATTCGCCAGCATCGCCGCCTCGGGCAGCGACGCCCCGGCGGCCAACGCCACGGCGAGCGCGGCGACCAGCGTGTCGCCGGCGCCGGAGACGTCGGCGACCTCGCGGGCGCGGGTGGGGAAATGGCGCGCCGGCTCGCCGCGGCATACCAGGGTCAGGCCGCGGGCCGAGCGGGTGACCAGCACGGCGTCGCCGCCGGTGGCGTCCAGCGCGGCGCGGCCGGCGCGATCGGCCTCGGCGTCGAAGCGGGCGTCGATGTGGGTGGCCGCGCGCACCTCCAGCTCATTCGGGGTCAGCACCGTGACGCCGCGATAGGCGCTGAAATCCGGCCGCTTGGGGTCGGCGATGACCGGCTTGCCGTGCGCCGCGAGCATCGCGAGCAACCGGGTCAGCACGGCGTCGCACAGCACACCTTTGGCATAGTCCGACAGGATGACGACGTCGGTTTCCGGCAACGCCCGCTCGACCCGCGTCAGCAGAGCGTTGGCCGTGACGGCGTCCAGCGCGGCGGTGGTTTCCTCGTCTACCCGCAGCAGTTGTTGCGCGCCGGCGATGTAGCGGGTCTTGGCGCTGGTGGGCCGGCCGGGCGCGACGATCAGCGCGGTTTCGATACGGCCTTTTTCGCTGACCAGCCGGGCCACCGCGGCGCCGGCGTCGTCGTCGCCGATGACTCCCGCCAGGATCGCCTGACCGCCCAGACTGACGACATTCATGGCGACGTTGGCGGCACCCCCGGGCGTATCGTGGCTGCGGGTCGGCCGCAACACCGGGATCGGGGCTTCCGGCGACAGTCGATGCGCGTCGCCGATCCGGTAGCGGTCGAGGATCACGTCGCCGACGATCAGCACCCGCGCGCGGCCGAAATGGCGGACCGCGGCCGCGAGCTCCCGGTCGTTTGGTGGGGTGGCGGCGTCGTGGGTCATCAGTTCGTCCGGTCGTTCAACCTGGCGGTGGTGCCAGCGAAAGGGCCCAGGGAAAGGACCCGGGAAAAGGGCGGGAAAGGGTGAGGCGCGTGGGAGGCGTTGAATAGCAGCCTCATCGTGGCGCCGCATCCGCGAAATTCGCTTTTCCGTGGTTCCATGGCGGCGAGCGTCGCGTTACAAGATGCCATCCTGGCCGCTGGCCGTCGCCCAGAGAAGGGCCCCAAGGAGGGGATATTGAATTATTTTCCGCCTTTCGAGGTGATCCGCCGCTCCGTCGATATTCAGGCTATCCGCGGCGACCTTCGGGTTAACATGTCGTATGAGGATTTCGTTAAGCTTCTGAAACTCATGATCAGCGGCATCGAAGTCGATGAGGAGTGGTATGCCCGAGCTTACGACGACATCGGACAGGCGATCCGCGCCGGCAGCATTCGCAGCGCGCGACAGCATTTCATCAACGATGGTTACTTTGAGGGCCGTCTGCCGGCGCCCATCCGGGTCGATGAGGCGTGGTACCTGCGCCGCTATCCCGACGTCGCGGAAGGGATTCGCAAGGGCATTCTGACCTCGGCGCAGGAGCATTTCGACATGGATGGATATAAAGAGGGACGGCTTCCCTTTGAGATGTGAACGCAGGGTGAGTTTCACCCGTCCGTGGCCTGGTTTCGCCACGGATGCCGTGCCGATTGACGCGATGAGGACATGATGAAACGGCCGCCGAAGCGTCAGGGTGCCTCCCGCTCGTCCGATGACGCCGCGAAGTCCTCCGAGGACAAACACGGAGGTAAACGAGGCGCCGGGACAACCAGAGAGGCCAACGCGGGATCGATGGCGCATACGACGCCCATGCCGGAGGTCGCCGGGTTGGCGGAGGCGCTGGCGGAGGATCCCGTACTTGAGGCGGCTGAATCCGCGATGCCGGAGGGAACGGAAAATCCCGCGCCGGAGATGACCGCGGGTATGGCGTCGCCGCAGCGCGCCCCGATCCTGGTCGAGATGAACGCCGAAATCGAAGGTTGGCCGGCCCAATCGCGCTTCGATGTGGTGTTGCGCGGGCAAATCATCGGCAGGGCGCCCGCCGATTCGTTCTCGATCCACGATCCGAAAGGCGTCGAACTGGTGGGCATCCAGTTTGGCCAGGCCGACGTGCAGGAAGTGGTGACCTTGTCCGGCGGCGACACCGCCTTTCGGACCGGGTTTCAGGTCTATCTGCCGATGCCCGGCGGCGAAGAAATTCGCATCTCGGACCTGTGGGTGCGCGCGCGGGCACGCGATGGCTCGGTGTTCGAGGAAGGCATGCGGCTGGGGTGCATGGGCGACCGGGCCGCGATCCTGGCCGGTCCGGCGCATGACATGACGGGCATCGTGCTGCCCGAGCCGCGCGGCATGGTCTACCTGGAAACGGCGGAGATCAGCGCCGACGGGATGCTGCTGGCGCACGGCTGGACGCTGGCGATGTCGCCAATCGTCGCGGTGCAAATCTTCGTCGATGGCCAGCGCGTCGGCGCGGCGATCCAGGGACGCGATCGCGGCGATGTGGAGCAGGCCTATCCACGCTACGCCAACGCTCGCCATCCCGGTTTCATGCTCGAAAAAGCTCTCGGGCACGCCATGCTGGGCGCCGGCCGGGTCACGGCGCAGGTGCTGTGCCTGAGCGGCGCCTGCCTCTCGACGACGATCCCGCTGGAACGCCCGAACGGGCAGGCGAGCGGGCCCGCGATTGGGACGGCGATCGAAGCGGTCAACACGACGGCGACCACGGCGGCGACCACGGGGGCGACCACGGGGGCGACCACGGGGGCGACCAGGGAGGCGATCGAGGCACAAGCCGCGCCACTCCTGGTGATGGAGACAGACGCCGCGGAACCCGGCGCGCCCGACGCGGCCGCGCCGGAAACGACCGCCGCGGAAGTTGCCCAGGATGGGGGTGAACCGGTGGGGGCGCCGGCGCCTCCGGCAACGGGGCTCGATCTGGGCCGCGCCATCCTGCTGATTTGCGATCACGCGACCGTCACCGCCAGCGGGGTGCTGACGGTCGAGGGGTGGGCCGCCTGCGGACAGGGCATCGACCGCATCGTCATCGAGGTCGATGGCGTCCCGGTGGGCGACGCGGAGTACGGCCGGGAACGCGCGGACGTCGCGAGCGAATACCCGGGTATGCCGATCGGCACCGGCTTCGGTTTCGAACGTGAAATCGCCGGCATCGCCGGCAGCGCGCATGAAATCCGCATCGTCGCGTTCAGTCACGCCGGCGACCGCAAGGATGTCGCGGTCACCGCCGCCGCCCCGCCGCTCGCCGCGTTCCGGTTCGAGTTGGATAATCCTCCCACGCGGGACGGCATCGTCGTGCACCCGGTCACCGGCCGTCTGGTGATCGAGGGATGGGCTCTCGCGCGGGACGGCATCGCGGGGATCGACGTGCAACTGGACGGCACGCTGCTCGGCCTGGCGCATTACGGCATGGCGCGGCCCGATGTCGGCGCGGCGTTCCCGGACTGGGACGGCGGCGCGCGCAGCGGCTACACTTTCCATTGTCCGTCGCGCGCTCTGCCGGACGGCGAGCATGTGATCGAGGTCGTCGCGCGGTCGAAAACCGGCGGCAGCCATGTCCATCAGTTTCGGATCACGGTCAGAAAGACCGACGATCCCGAGGCAGCCGCCTCGATCCGGCGGCGGATTAAACGAGTCGAGCGGAGCACAGTCGAGGGCGTTCTGGCGCAACTGGAGTGGCTACCGCCGTTTCATCTGTTCGTGGCGGGCGACGCCGCCAGCGAATCCGCTCGCGCGCTGACCCTCCGGTCCATCCTCGAACAATCCTGGGCTGACTGGCGGGTGACATTCCTGGTCTCCGGCGCGAAGGAAGCGCGGGCGGCGCGGGCCACGATCAAACGTGTCGCCGGAGACATGGCGGGACGCTTCGCGGTGCTGGATCCGTCGCACGTTGCGTGGGGCACGCCTCTGGCGGCACGCGCCGATGCGGCGGTCATCGGATTCCTGGCACCCGGCGACGAGTTGGGGCGCGACGCGCTGGGGGGCTTCGCGGTCGCCAGCGGCCTCCATCCGCGCGCCGATTGCTTTTACGCCGACGAGTTCCGTCTGGCCCCCGGCGCCACGCGGCCGGAAGCGTTTTTCAAGCCGGATTTCTCGCCCGGTTTGCTGCTGTCGATGAATTATATCGGGCGGCCGCTGATGGTTCGTCCGGCGCTGCTGACCGAATTGGGCATCACGGCTGACTCGCTGATGCGGGACGGGTTTCACGACCTGGCGTTGCGCTGCGCGGAAGCGGCGGTGGAGACCCGCCACCTCGCGGATTTGCTCAGCCGGACCGATGGCGGTACGGCGCCGGACGACAGCGCCGCCGCGTTGCGGGCCGCGATGGTCCGGCGCGGCATCGAGGCTGAAGTGTCGCCGGACGTGGTGCCGGGGTCCTGGCGGGTGCGGCGGACGGCGCCGGTCGCCGGCAAGGTCTCCATCATCATCCCGACCCGCGCGGCGAAAGGCTACATCGTGACCTGCCTGACCACGCTGCGGACGGTGACCGCTTACAAGAATTTCGAGATCGTCTGCATCGACAACATTCCGGAGTCGGACGCGACGGCGAAGGCGTTCGTGCGCGAGCACGCCGACAAGATCGTGACGATGCCGCCGCCGTTCAACTGGTCGCGCTTCAACAACGCGGCGGCCGAAGCGTCGGACGGCGAATTCCTGTTGTTCCTGAATGACGATATCGAAATCGAGCAGCCGGACTGGCTCGACGTGCTGCTGGAGGCGGCGTCATGGGAGGGCGTCGGCATCGTCGGCGCACGGCTGCTGTATCCGAATCGGACTGTGCAGCACGCCGGGATGTTTCTGGGCGCCGGCATGGGCCGTCACGCGTTCCGCCACGCGGGGGAGGAAGACGGCGGCTATTTCGGCCTGGCATTGATCCGGCGCGAGGTGATCGCGGTCACCGGGGCCTGTTTGCTGGTGCGGCGCGACACGTTCGAGGGTTTGGGGCGCTTCGATGAGGCGCATGACGTCATCAACAACGATCTGGATTTCTGTTTGCGCGCTCATCGCGCCGGGCTGCGCACGATCTACACGCCGCACGCGACCTTGATCCATCACGAGTTGGCCAGCCGGGATCACCTGAGCGACGATTTCGACACCACGCGATTCACCGGCGAATGGCGCGCTTTGTTCGCCGCCGGCGATCCGTATTTCAATCCGAGACTGTCACGTTATTCCGACGATTACCGCGTCGACGACGAAGGCGTGCGCGTCATGTACGCGGGACATCCGTTGATCGACCGGGATTCGGTGAAAGCGATTCTCGTCGTCAAGGTCGATCATATTGGCGATTTCATTACCTCGTTGCCGGCGATCCGGCGGTTGAAGGAGGCGTTCCCTGGCGCCCGGCTGACTGCTTTGGTGGCGCCCGCGTCGGCGGCGATCGCGGCGATCGAGCCCGCCATCGACGAATGCATTCCCTTCGAATTCTTTTTCGAACGTTCCGAACTGGGCGAGAAGGAACTGACCGAGGCCGAACTGGACGCGCTGACCGCGACCCTGGCGCCATATCGTTTCGATATCGCCGTCGATCTGCGGAAGCATCTTTCCACCCGGCATCTGCTGCTGTGCGCGGGCGCGCGGGTGCTGGCGGGCTTCGATTCGATCGATACCTTTCCCTGGTTGGACGTCGTCCTGGAGTGGGAGGGCGACAAGGCGCTGCAACGCAAGCGCAGCCACATCGTCGATGATCTGGTGAACCTGGCGCGGGCGATCGACGCCGCGTGCGAGCCCGACCGGCGGCTGTTCGAACCCGCGCCGGTGGCGTTGACGGTGGACGAGTTGCCCGCCCATGTCCGGCATCTGTTCGACCGGCCGGTGGTGGCGATCCATCCCGGCTCGGGCAACGTCATGCGGCAGTATCCGGAGAAGCATATTCCGCCGCTGATCGATCTGCTGATCACGCGCGACGATGTCTCGGTGCTGTTGATCGGCGGGCGCGACGACGAGGAGAAGGTTGCCTCGATCATGACACAGGTGGCGCGGACGGATCGGATCGCGTCGGTGGCGGGCCAGGTTTCGTTGCGGGAATTGCCGCGGGTGCTGGCGGCCTGCGCGCTGTTCATCGGCGGCAACAGCGGGCCGAAGCATATCGCGGCCGCGTCGGGGGTGCCGACGATCGGCATTCACTCGGGCGTGGTCGATCCCGGGGAATGGGGGCCGATGGGGGACCGCGCGGTGGCGCTGTACCGCGACATGAGTTGCGCGCCGTGCTTCCTGGCGAAACCCGAGCATTGTCCGCGCGGGCTGGCGTGCGTGGAGATGCTGGAGCCGGCGCTGGTGCACCAGATCGCGCGGATGTTCCTGGCGCGGCCGGAGAAGCCGCGGCCGCGACAGGCATTCGTCCCGGCGCCGCGGCTTTCGGCGGAGGCGGAGAAACCAGCGAAGAAACGTGCCCGCCGGGCACGGGTGACGGGATAGAAATGACCGACGCGGAGTTATTGGAACTGGCGGCCGGTCTCGCGGTCCGGGCGGCCGGAGTGATCCTGGACATTCGCGCGCGAGGTTTCGCGGTGTCGCGCAAGGCGGACCGGTCGGTGGTGACGGAGGCGGACCGGGCCTCCGAAGCGCTGATCTCGGCCGCGTTGCGTGAGGCGGCGCCGGAGATCCCGGTGATCGCCGAAGAAGCGGCGGCGGATGGCGCGTCATTGGTCCCCTCCGCGTGTTTCTGGCTGGTGGATCCGCTGGATGGGACACGCGAATTCACCGATGGCGGCGACGATTTCGCGGTCAACATTGGCCTGGTGCGGAATGGCGCGATGGCTTTGGGCGTGGTCGGCGTGCCCGCGACGGGGGAGGTGTTCGGCGGCATCGTCGGCGTCGGCGCCTGGAAGCGTCAGGGTGGCGTTCAGACGCCGGTATTCGCGCGGCGGGTGCCGGACGAGGGTCTGACGGTGCTGGCCAGCCGGCATCACGGCGATACCGCTCAATTGGAGGCGTTTCTCTCTGGGCGCGTCGTGGCGAAGACGGTGAATTTCGGCTCGAGCCTGAAATTTTGCCGGCTGGCGGAGGGGATCGCCGATCTGTATCCGCGGTTTGGCCGCACGATGGAATGGGATACGGCGGCGCCTCAGGCGGTGCTGGAGGCGGCGGGCGGGACGGTGCGCACGCTTGACGGCGCGCCGCTGCGGTATGGCAAGCCGGGGTGGGAGAATCCATTTTTCGTTTGCACGGGCGTGCCGGAACAGGGCGCGCATGGCGATGCGGCGAGGGGCTTGAGCCCATAAGCGCCATGATAAGCCGAAGGAAACGAATTTTGTCGTTTCCGCTTATGCGCGGTCACCGTGGCCCGGTTCAAAAGATCGCGATTGTATATCCGCCTGGTTGGCAGGCCAACGTCTCGGTTCCACGGGGTGTGTCCGTTCCGGATACGGAAAGTGTTACCACTAAGACACTAACCAGGCGTCCGAAACATTGACTCTCGATCGCCCTAATCGTCATGGCCCGGCTCGACCGCATAGGCATCAAGATAAGCCACCGTGGAGGACAATGACCGCCTTTTCCCGTCATCCTCGGGCTCGACCCGAGGATCTCTCGACCCCGCCAAGGACGCTAAAAGTCGGGCAAGGTGTCTGGGCCGGCCGATCCTCGGGTCGAGCC
>Ga0182030_10002880_pt1 | contig 36628 bp, 43 predicted proteins | sample 812S3MmetaG_FD_121299 | JGI IMG/M metagenome (GOLD analysis project Ga0182030, IMG submission 121299) | Permafrost microbial communities from Stordalen Mire, Sweden - 812S3M metaG (Illumina Assembly) | ecosystem: Environmental > Terrestrial > Soil > Wetlands > Permafrost | place: Sweden...
GCGATTTCCTGGTATCCGGTAAGGGAAGTATTGAAAACAACCTCACCCTGGCATTCACCAAGGGAGCCATAGCCGTGGCCACGGAAGATGCGCCCGTCTTCGAGCGCCAGAATCGCCTGCATCAAAACCCTCTTATTGGAATCAGTGAGTTACGGCAAGTGTTGAGCATTTTGCTAAAAATTTGCAAAAGGCATACAGTGGGTGCATGGCAAACGAACCGAGTACGACGACCATCACCGTCTTCACCCGTCACGGCACCAACAAGGGCGTCAAGTGTCCCAAGACTGATCCGCAGTGGAAGCGCTGCAATTGCCGCAAGTCGCTCTACATTTACGAGGGGGGCAAGACGACGTTCGTGTCCGCCAAGACTAGGTCGTGGGAGGAGGCAGAGAAGTTCGCCCAGCATGAGCGTGACCGACGCGATCCAATCAAGAAACGCCTGCTGGAAATTGAGGAGCAAGAGGCTCAAAAGGTTGAACTCCAGTCCAGTCAGAATATCACGGTGACTATTGCGACTGACCGCTGGTTGCGCTCCCTCAAGGCTAAGACGGAGGCAACATCCATCGTGCAAAAGCGGGCGGCTTGGCGCATCTGTGCATGGGCGAAGGACGTCAAGATCATCAACGTCCACGAGATCACTCCCGCTGCGCTGGATGAGTGGCGCGGCATGTGGGGTGAAGAGGCCGAGAAAGAGTACAGTCGCATCGGCCCGACCAGCCAGTCAACCTTTCAGGGTCGCCTACGCCAGTTCTGCCGGTGGGCGGTTGCCATGGGGCATCTGCGGAGTGACCCCACTGCTTCTTTCAAGGGGATACCGAAAGGCAAGGAAGTCACCCAACCACTCACGGCAACCCAGTTCCTGCAACTGTTCGACGCCATCAAGCCGTTCACAGCTTCACAGCCGGCTGAGGTTGAGGTCAAAGATTTCGCAAAGGAGTTGAAAGCGCTGTTCCTTCTCCAGCGGTGGGCTGGTCTGCGCATTCTGGACTGCCTGATGTTGCCGCGCACCGGGCTGGTGGGTAACCGCCTCAGTCTGATCACGAAAAAGACCGGCGCAAAGATCGAGAACCGGATAATCCCCGATTACGTTGCCGAGGCGCTGGTTGCCTTGTCACCGGATCGGCCCACCTTCCGTCCGGGTCACTTTTTCTGGAACATCGGGCGGAAGAACTGGACGAGTCTGACCACGAAATGGACGCAGATCATTAAGGGGATGGCGCCGTTCCTGAATTTCAAGCATCCGGAGACGGGTGAACCGATGGGCTTCCACTCCCACATGCTCAGGGATACCTATGCCGTCGAACTTTTGCTGGCGGGGGTGGCACTGGAGGATGTTAGCAAGCTGCTGACACACACCTCCATCAAGACGACAGAAAAGCATTATGCACCGTGGGTCAAGCCGCGACTTCAGCAGTTAGAGGACAAGTCCGTCGCTGCCCTGCGGGCGATGGGTGTTGTGGTGACCGCGTAAACGCACTTCTCACCGCACCGTGAAAGAGGCACGATCATGGCACTTGAACTCACTGCAGCCGATGTAGAACGTCAGGCTCTTGCGGAAGCCCAGAAGAAATACTTGAAGGAGCAAGAAACCGAGGGGCAAGCCCCGCCCTCCACTCATACGGCCTCAGCGTCAGCCGCCGCGCCATCACGAATCGGCTTCTGGACCATCGTGGGTGCCATCGTGCTCGGCAACGTCATGACCGGCATCATTGGCGGCATCGTCTACGCCGCCATCAAGTAACGCACTTCTGACCTGCACGCAGAAAAGCCCCACCGGCCGCGATGCCAGGTGGGGCTTTTCCATTGGGGCGAACTACTCGGAAATCTCATCCAGTACCCGCTTCATCTCCGTATATCGATCACTGTCTATGCACACTGTCCAGCGATCATTATGGCTATGCCAAGTGAACTCGCCGCCAGCCTTGTGTTTCCGGAGAGCCTTGCGGAACTTGCTGGGGTCCAAGTCTTTTTGGTTCGCCATCTCCACCGCAGTTATCATCGGCATTCGAACTCCTCCGCTGAAAACAATTATCCCCCGGCGTTGTGCAAACCGTACAGGGCGTGGGTGAGCGATAGGTCTGAGCCGTATCGCTCAACACCCTCGCCGCTTCGCCAGGATGCGCAGGTAGTGAGCGATGATGAACTTCTCGCACGTCGGACAGCCGTCGATGTGACTGGCAAAGTAGGTATGATCCTTCAAAGTCCGGAAGCACCTGAGCGCGATCTCGCACACGCCGCCGCTGCTCGTGCCGCCCTCGCCAAGGGAGATCCCCATCAACAGCCCCAGCATCGCCCGGCCGGGGAGTGCCTTGCCCTTTTCCCAGCGGATAACGGTCTGGACGCTGACGCCGAGCAGTCGCGCCAAAGCGGCTTGGGAGACCTGGTAGGCGGCGCGGCTGTTCTTGAGATTGAAGATTGTCTGCTCGGCCAGCCACTTCTCTTCTTTCGTGAGCATCTGGTATACCTCCTGACATACCGGATGATACGACATACTGTATACGGTCTGGTAGCCTCCAGGATGAGTCCGCCGGCCCCGGTGACACTAGGACCCGGCCAGGGTGGGCGGGGGGCAGGGGGAGGCAGGTGTGCTTTATTGATCAGTATCAGAATGGGGGCGGCCGTATCTTACGGCCGGAGGATTCACCGGCGATGATTACCAACGAAGCTGCTATGGATTTCGCAATTGCGCAGATCGACGCGCACGAGCGGGGCGAACTGCGCCCCGATCAGATACAAGAACTGGAGTCGATCCCTGGCTGGACCTGGGATCGCGAGAAGGCAGTCGAGTACCACCAGCAGAAGTGTGACGCCTGAAAGTGTTGACCCGGACGGGATTCCCGGAGAGCATGGCGGTACCTGTGTGCTATGAGGAAGGCATATTATGTAGCGTGTACCTTCTTTCATGGAGAATGCGATGAGTGAGCAATTCAAAACTGGGGACGTTGTTCAACTGAAGTCAGGTGGTCCAAAAATGACTGTTAGTCAGGCAGGCAAGGCCGCTATGACCGGCAAACTTTCGGTTTGGTGCGATTGGTTCGATGGAACCAAAAAGATGGAGGGGACGTTTCCACCTGAATCCTTAAAACGGATCGAGTAGATAGCCCCACATGCAGAAAAAAGCCCCACCCGGCGCATTTCCCTATAATCAGTCTTCTTCCTCAGGTAACCCTGTTTGGTCGGACTCGACCCTGTCAGGCGTGAGCCAGTCGCTGTCTGGGCGGCACACCAATCGAGCGTTCTTATAAGCCCATTCCAATGGAAGAACCGTTCGGCCCTGGTATGAGCCAGAGGGATTACGAGTGACCACGAGGGCGATGTCGACCTTTTCATCGCTGACAAGGGCGAGCGGGAGGAGAAAGCTCATCGTGTTGTGTGTCGGGTAATACTGGGGAATTGCGGTCTTGAAGTTCCATCGGGTCCGCTTTTCTCCAAGGGCCTTGGCGTCCTCAAGACGATTCTTGATCGCTCTGGTGCATTGCAGATCCTGCTCAATCGCGTGACTGAACCCAACGAGGTAATTTTCCCTGTCCGCTCGCTGGAGCTTCGAATAATCCTGCCACTGAAAGCCCTTAGGGATATGGTGTGCCAGGAAGTCAGCGGGAAACCGGTCGCGACTAACCCCGTCGAGAATCACATGCTCGTAGTCGACGTGGATGTCCTTGGTTGTGTCAAGTAACATGTCGAAGTTGCCGCTAAAGTAGGTCGCTGGCTCTGGAAGAGGATCAAAGATTTCCGTTAGCTTCTTGCCTGAGGACCCCTTCCCAGGTACGCAGAAGTCATAGAATTTCCACGCAGGTGACGGCCGATCATTGGAGGCAAACAACGCATATATTGGGTCGTATAGGCGGTCGACTAATCCAGTATTGAAAGTCGCCCACCCGACCTTCCCGTCTTTAAACTCCAAGACTCGTTTCTCGTTTTTTAGCTTGAAGAAGGTGTATCGGAGGTGGCTGTCGAGGATCGGGTATGGGTTTCGGGGGTCTGATTGTGTGCCAAAAAACCATCTTTCATCAATGGCCAATTCGGCCAACAATTCCAGCGCAGAGTTGTACTGCTTACCATTCTTACCTCGAAACTCAACGTACGGCACGAACGACCATTGCCTCAAAACATCGCCAGGACGTACCGCTGTTGACCGTTTTCTTGTGCCCATGGGGTCGAGTATGGCGGCGTGACGAGCGCTACGTCCGAACTCGCCTTCCTCAAGTTGGAACTCGACATCGCGACCTTCATCTGCGGTGCTTGGACCGTCGCCGCCAAAATCGGAAACATGGAAATGCACATCAGCAGTTCCGTCATTCGGGACAATATAGCCCCACTTCTGTGTCTTGCCATCCAAGAACTTGATCTTTCCCTGCATATTTTCTGCACTCCCGGCGATGTACTCGCACTATTTGACCAACGATGACCCTGCCAACGGCGTCAAAACCGAAAGGGAAGAAACATCAAAGGAAGCCTGAAATATACTCCACATACGGTCTGTGGTTCAAGTGCCGAATTCAAGGATGCGGCCGGCAAACTTCAGGCCGCCAACGGCACAGCATAGTTCCCGATCAGGTCGTGGACGTATGCACCCACCCCGGCCGAGAGCGTGATCATCGGGTGCCCCGCATTCCAGCATTCGCCGATGGCCGGCAAGCCTTGAGGCTTCCACCTGGCTAGGAACTTGTTGAGTTGCTCCACCGCTGCGACTCCGCAAGCGTGGAGGTCGTCATAGGTCACGGGCGTGTACCCGGCTGGCGCGTTACAAAACATCTGCTGCCATGGCCCGTAGCTGCACGCTGCTGCTCTCCCCCACTGCACCAGGAGCGGCTGCATCACGGCATTGTCTCCGTAAGCGCCACCCACATCGAACACGGGCTCGTGACGGGGCAAAACGTCTTCGCCGAATGAGGACTCGTTGCCGGAGATCGCCCATAGCAGTTGAGTCCCATCGATGGTTGAGGGAAGCGGTGCGAGTTGCGGACCGGAAGCCTGGCACTCCGCTGTGATCTGTTGTTTCGTAAAGCTCATGATGTACTCCTCAAAAAACATAAGCCCGGCGTCCCTGCCGAAAGGGACACCGGGCACCGTGGCAGCGGATCTTCACGCCGCTGATGAATATCAGAATTTTATGTGCGTGAAGACGTAGAGCAGTACCGCTCCCACGCCGGCCGAGATGGCGATGAGCAGCGGGTTCGAGACTCCGGCCGCGCCAGTGGTACTGGCAACCGCGCTCCCCAGAATCTTCAGTTCACTCACGATGGATGCCAGAATAGAGTCGCTGGTATTAAACCGGGTGGCCATCGTCGCTGTGACAGTGCCGAGTCCTTTGAGTTCATTGAGCATTGACGCCATCAGAGGATCGACGACCGTACTCTTGCCTTGCCCCTCGAAGATGGACCGTTCACAACTGGCCAGGCGCTCAGTCATCGGACCGACCACGGCCTGGAGCTGTGTCGCCAGGGCACTCGCCGTGGTGGCGACAAGGGCTCTCTGCGTCTCAGCGGAGGCCGAAACCTGGGCAGCCAGAACGTTGGCCTGCTGCACTGCACGGTCGGAAGCAACGCTAACAGCGGTGGCGTCTACCACGCGGATGGAATCGAGACGTTTGGCTTCGGCGTCGCGCATCTGCTCCTCGTAGCGGGATGACACCATTCGGAGGTACTTGTCAGCTTCGCGTAGGTCGTCGGTGCGCCGGGTCTCAGCAGCATGGAGGTCCCTGTGGTGAATGTCGGACAGACGCATCAGTTCTTTTACGTTTCCGGCGGTATCGTTGGTGATGGATTGGTCCATGGTGGTGCTCCTTATGCAGTTGCTTACGCAGTGGTGATCGAGCCGATCAAAAAGTAGCCGAGCTTGCCGAGGAAGTCCGATGTATGGATCGTGGCCACTGGCGTAATCGCGCCACCGGAGAACGTCACATCAGTGTAGTAGACGTAGTACAACGTGCTCTGCACGAGGCTCGGGATGGTGACCGCGCCGGCCGTCAAGCAGGCAACAGACAGACTGCCGACCGTCGCCGTGAAGGGAGCGACGACAATATCCGCGGTCGCTCCGGTGACCGCGGTGGTCAGTGTGCCCGAAGGTGCAACGATCACACCTGAGGTAGCTGAGATCGACAGCGTGATGCTCATGGTGTCCGAGGCCGTGACCCAGGTGCTGAATGTTCCGCTGGGACGCAGCGAACGGATCTGGAAGTTGTATGCAGAGCCCGCCACGACTCCGGTGACGAATGTCTGGAACAGGCTTACATCGACGATGCCGGCGCTCAGCCAGGTCGTCGCACCCACGGCCTGATACTGAACTTGAATCTGCGTAACGGTGTTGTCAGCAGGTGCGGTCCATGACACGAGAGCACGCGGTGTAACGTTGCCGTCCGCACCGATCAGAGCTGTGCCGGCCGAGCTGGTCACCGTCATGGATGATGGCGGGGCCGGGGTGTTCGGCATCTGCATCGCCATCGAGGTAATGTCTTCGGGCGTTAGCTCCTCAGTGATGCTCCATTCGTAGACTGACGGGTCTGTTTCCTGCACGCTAACCGAGCAGGAGAGCGCAAGCGCACCATCCTCGCCGCCCGCCCCCTTCACGGGCTCAGCGACCATCTTGATTTTGTCAAACTCCAGATACTTGCCGCTCCATCCCATCGCGCCCATTGTGAAGTTCATCACGTCGATGGGCTGTGCCTGCCAGGCCGCGAGGCTCATGGGAAATGTTCCCGTGCCCTGCTGGCGATTGCGCATCATGTTGATCTTCGCCACGCGCTGGGCCTGCACTACGCTGATGACTGCCCGCAACGTAAGCTCCATTGGGAGCATGATGCCGCCGTCCTCTGCAAGGAACTGATTCGATGAATACCCGTGCAAGACATCTGCCGCGTACTGTGGAAACGATGTTGGCTGCCATGCATAGGGCCAGAGATTGTTCGTCACGCCGTAGTACCAGCCCGCTTTGTCGTACAAATCGCCCGTGAGGGCGTAGGGGTAGTTCGGCGCGGTGTAGGTTCCGTTGACGCAGTTCACAAGGTCCTTGAAGCTGCGGTTCGGACTCCAGGAGATGGCATCGGTCAGAGTGGACTCATCGAAAGCGAAGCTGACACCCTGCCAGTAAGCGGGGACGATGTTCCACTGGCCACCGACGCGAGTGAGCTTGCCCGCTGCGGCCGGCATCATCATTGCGAGCGCATCGCCGGGACTCGTCGAAGTGTCGTAATGAATGTGCTGGGAGAAGTTGAACTCGTTGCCCTGTGACGTCAGAACCATCTGATCGCAGACGTTGGCACTCGCGATGAGTTGTGCCTGATTAACGGACGGATCGCCCAGGCCGAAGATGGGATCGGTGATCACGTCAGCAACCTGCAACGCCCAGTTCGTCGAGAAGCCGTAAGTCGAAGTGCGCGGGTCCCAGATGGTGTTCTTACCATTCACCGTGACGCGGATTTCCGGCTCACCAGGAAACTGAGTCGTGTCGTACCCGACGTTCAAATACAGATACGCAATGCCGCCGCCGCGTGCTGTGGTGGGGTACTGCGAGTCGTTCGCAGTCAGGGACGCCATGTAGTCGCCGGCCGGCTGATCGCCGAAGCGCACTTCACAGAAAGCCTTGTTTGCAAAGTTGTAGTGGACGCCGCCAGGTCCGATGCCGTATCCGAGGCCGTAGTTCACCTGGGTTGGGTCCTGCTCATCCGCCGCCGCCGATCCACCGAACACGTACTTGCCTTGCAAGTCCGCTTGCGGTGTGGACGTGTAGCCACTGCCACCGGTGACCATGGTGACGGTCCATGCACCAGGAACAAAGGTTGTTCCGTAGCCTCCGGCGCCTGCGTTCGTTGCCCATGCTTCCGCGCCAGATCCGCCGCCGCCTGAAATGAACACGCGGTACCGAGTAGCTTTCACATTCGAGAAGCCAGACCCACCGGTCGCAGTGATGCCGGTGACGACTCCACCAGATGTGGTGACCACGGTGGTAGGCGGGGTAGAAACATGGCCGCAGCCGATGTTCGCGGAGTTGCCATTCTGAGCAAAGAAGAGTTGCCGGCCGTCAAGGTAGATATTGATGTAGCTGTCGATTGTGTGCGTAGCGACGGGGATGATGTAGTTCATGACGTAGTTGCCGCCAGAGCCACCCGCGCCGGTTGTCGATTTGTAGACGATGGTCCCGCCGACACGCTGCTGACCGTAGATGATCTGGCGCAGTCCCGCAGCAGTCCTCGTGGAAATGTTCATGCCCCGATTCGAGGTGAGGGCTTCGGCGATAGCTCCGCCTTCCATGCTGACGCCGCCGCCGGCCACGGCCAGCATCAGATCGAAGAACAGAGGCGTGTTGGCCAGTGCACCGAGTCCGCCTGTGGCGAAGTCCATCGCCAGGAACATAGCGCCTGCAACACCCAGAATGATCGCCCCGTCGATTGCCTTGCTCATAGTCTCCACGCTCTCTTGATGGTCATGATGTCCATTCGCTTGAGCCCTGCGTCACCCGCAGCGACGATGTGTTTGCCGCTCAGGTGCACGATGCCTGCAATGACACGGCCGGAGTCCATGAGGACCACCAGATCGCCACGCTGGGCCATGAGGGGATGAGTCAGTTCCACCAGGCCATGCTTTGCGGCACAGTAGGCAGCGGCGTCTTCGACGGTCCCGTTCTTGATGCCGGTGACCGTCTCGATCGCGGCCTTCGCGCTGGCTTCGTCCGTGTAGAGGCCGCGGAAGTCAGAGGCTATGTCGACACCGGTGAAGCTCTTGATCGCGTCCGCAGCCATGAGAGCACAGTCATGCACGCCCCAGGCGAACTTGGTGTGCGTGCGGTCGATGACGAACTGATGCAGCTCTCTGGTCGCCCAGTGAGGAGTGCGAGTGAGTGACATGGAATGCTCCTGAGTTATGCGAGCCAGAGAAGGGCCTGGTCGTTCAGGCTCTCGACGCTCTGAAAGAAGGTGTCGCCGGGGTAGTAGAGTTGCTGATCGGCGTTCGTATATCTGCGCATGTTGGCGCGGGACAGGTTCGACAGCTTGTTCTCCAGGGCCAGTGCGATGGTCATCGCCTGCGTGCCCATCTGGATCGTCGGCTTATCCACCGTGCCGACAAACAGTGGGTACGGCGTGCCGAAGATGCTGCCGTTCGAATCCAGCAGCGCAAAGAAGATCGTTGCCGGCGCACCCAGTTGAATATCCGCTAGGCACTCGGCCAACAGAGCAGGATCAATGCCGCTGAGTGAGATGGAGGACCCGTATGCTTGAACGTCTGTTCCCTCGACGACAGCAGCCAACTTGCCGAAGTCTCCCACGCCCTTGTAAGTGTTTCCCGCGTAGATGAGATCGCAAGGACCGGTCCAGACGTACTTGGTCTCAGAGTGAAATGTGAGGATGGCCATGAAGCACGGCCGGATGTAGTTCGACAGCATCGGGGCAACCATGGGAGTGGAAATATCTCTGGGCATGGTTACCTCGCTTCCATCGCGGTGAAGCTGATCTGAGCCAGCCGTGAGAAATCGTTATGCCAGCTACGCGAGTTGTCCTTGAGCTTGAAGAGCCCGACGCAGTTGATCAGGTTGATTACGGTGAGGTTCGGAGGCGACTCGCGAAGCGAAGGCCAGATCGCAATCGTTGCGTTGCCGCTGGCATCGGAGTTCACGTCCTCACAGACAACATGAAGCCGATAACCGACCTGTAGATAATCACCACTGAGAAGCTGCCCGAACACGAGAGGCGTCCACCCGCTCGTGACAAGCGAAGTAGCCGATGCGAGGTTATTCACTCCGGATGTGGCGCACACGGGCGCCCCATCAGCCTGCCCGAGCGGAGTAGCACAGTAGGGATCACCAATTTGAAAAACATTGCTGATGCCTCTCAACTCAGCCATGAACCCGCGCCAGGGAGAAGCAACCCAGCGATTCATCTTCGGGAGTGTGAAGCTCAGCGACCAGGCGTCCGCACCCGGCCACGCCTGCGTCTGATTGATGCCGGGTACGAATGGCGACCCGACATTGGCCACAGCGTCTTCCATCGTGACCGACAGTTGATTCAGGCCGGGGTACTGCGGGATGGGGACAAGCGTGAAGGTGCTGCCGCTTGGGAGCGTGATGATTGAAGACATGGGGACTCCGTGGTGCTATGCGTGGTGGGTCGAGTTAGAAGCGGGAGTTATGAACGTGAGCTTGGACGCCTGCGCGACTGGTCCTTCTGTGCCGCGTTGCTTGCCGCCACAATATGCGGGGCAGCAGCCATAATGGCCCTCTGCGCGGCCTGGTAGGTTGCGGCCGGGTCGGTCGCGCCGCGTGCATCGATGTTCCAGTTGTGGACGGGTGAACCAGATCCACTGCCGGTAGAAAGCATCGCGGATGTGTCCCGAGCATTATTGATCTTCGAGGTTGATCCAACCTGCAACAGTTCCGGACCTTGCTCACCCGTCATATAGAAATCGCCGGGAGACAGCACGCCACCGTTGGCCATACCGCCGCCGAAGATGCTGCCCGCACCGAAGAGCTTGCCGCCGAACAGCGAACTCATGAAGTTGTTGTTGTTCGCCCAGCCGAGAAGTCCGGTACTCTTCGAACCCAGGGGGTTACCGCTACTGATGCCAATCTGGTCGTGGTTGTCTACGATGACGTGTTGAACTTTGGTTCCCAGGCCCAGCGCCTTCATGCCGAAGCCTTCGGCATCCTGTAGCCCTGTTTTGGCCACACCGGTGAACAGGGACTTGCCCATGTCCTTCCAGACGCCGCGGTGGTCCTGCTCAGTCATCATCTTGACCAGGGCATCGTTGACGCCGTTGATCGCTTCGGTGAGGACTTCGTGAACTTGCTTGCCGAGATCATTGGAGCGGGCTTCGAACTCGTCGAACACTTTGTCGATTGCACCGATGGCGGTGGACTCGTGCGCAGCCATGAGGGCCTCGAACGTAGCCGTCATCGTTTTGACGTCCAGCGTTTGCGATCCCCTGTCTTGGGACAACGCGGCCTCGTTCTGCTCCTGGCGATCCCGATCCTGTGCCGTGTCGAAGTCAGCCGCGAGCTTCTTATACAGCGTATCGACCAAGTACGTCAGTGCGGAGCCGCCGTACTGCTGCGCGTACTTGTCCTTCATGCTGTCATAGAGGGTCTGGTCTGCGGTTTGTGTCTTGTCGCGCTTGTCGTTGGCGGCTTGGACCTGCTCATCGTACTTGTGCTGGAGATCGAACTTTTCCACGTTCGCGGTGCTGGAGATGGTCTCCATGCGGCGTTTCTGATACTCCGCCTCCGTCATCGCACCAACTGACAACTGCCATTTGTCAATCGCCGTCTCATACTCCAGGGCAGCCTGGGTCAGAGAGAGCGCAGCCTTGTCCGCCGATTCTGACAGGGTCTTCATCGCCTCGGTGAAACTCTTCCGCGAATCCACACCGAGACGAGTCTCACCGGCGTTGTATTCCTTTTCTGCATTCGCCGTCTGCTCAGAGATCCTCTGGTCATCCGCCGTGTTGCGCTCCTGCCCCTGCTTCACTAGCTCGGGGAGCAACGTGTTGGTGATCCTGTCGGCCTGCGCCTGTGACATCCCCTTGGCCCTGTCAGAGCCATTCAGCGCCACCTGGCTATCGAGCCACGACTTCATCTGTTGAGGTTCGGAGTCGCCTTCACGACGCTTCTGCGTCTCCAACCACTTGGGGTTGGCGGCGATAGCGGCCGGGTTGTCATTGAATGCAGCGTCCGCAGCAGCGACGGTCTTCAGGTGTGCAGCATAGAGCTTGTCGGCTGCCTCCTTCGCCCGTGCAGCAGCTTCTTTCGCTTCCTTGCTTAGGCGGTCCTTTTCACTGAGGTCCTTCTCCTCGCCGGCGTCCCTGCCAACCTTCAATGTGTAATCGTGCGCCCTGTTCATCTTGGTTACTTCGTTCAGAGCATCTTCCACACCTTGAATGTTCTTCGCTTGATCGGGAGCACCTAAGCCCAGGGGCACCCCGATACGCGACGGGGTGTCGTGAGCTACCTGAAGATCCGCGAACACCTTCTGCGATGCTTCAAGCTCACCCTTTGCATTCCTGAGAGCACCTGTCACCTGTCCGTCAGCATCCCAGTTCTGGATGATGCCGGCATCGCGCTTTGTCTGGATGTCATCGAGCGTGCTTTGCATCCGGCCCAGAATTGCTTCGGCACTGATCGGATTCTCTGCCGAGCTATCGGCCTTGTTCAGGAGTGCCCGCTGGAAGATTCCCGCTTCCTGCCCTTGCAGGTTCATTTGTATCTTTTTGATGTCCTCGTCGAGCTTGTCGCTCAGTTCGCCAGCGGCCTTCGTTGCCTCGTCGATGGCGTCCTTCATGGCGTTGTGCGGCTTATGCTGCAACTTGTCGATGGACGCCTGAATCTTGTCGTCCTGAACGATCAGCGATCTGATGTTGGACTGAAGCGAGCGGTCTACCGACTTCCACGCCTCGTCATGCTTTTTGGCTGCCTCTTCGGTCTTGTGAACAAACTCGACAACCTTCTCGCCGACTTCATAAACGGTCTTGATCAGAGCGAACACAACAACCGCATCAAAGGCCAGGTTCATTGCCGTGGTGACACCGGGAAGGCCCGCAATGATCCGCTGCAATCCGCGTGGTACTCCCAGGCCCAACTCTTCAGAGAGCAGCTTCACGCTCTCGCGTGAGTGCTCCATTTCCTCGCGCATTTCGGCACTGAACCTCTTCGTGAGACCGCCGGCCTCACCAATCGCAGCCTTGAACTGGGCGATCTGAAGCTGCAGGTCAACGTATGCCGATGCTACTTTTCTTGAGGCCATGAGTTACTCCAATAGAAAGGGCGACCTTGACGGCCGCCCTCGATGTTGCACGGGGAAGGTGAGACTCTACAGGTCGCCAGCGCCCCAGAGTGCAGGCTGTGTGCCAGGCAAGAATGTACCCATGGCGAAGTAGTCAGCCGCATCGCGCAGAGCGGTGAGCGGGCCGGTGTAGACGGTGATTGCGCCGGTCAATGACGCGCCGGTCAGGATACCTGAGTTCAGAATGGTGATTCCTTGGCCGGTATTGGAGGTCGCAACCCATGAGCCGTTCCCGAGGTTGAGGCAGTTCATCACGACGGGAGCGCCGGGAGTTACCACGAAGGCCGAGTCGATCCCGCTCGATGAAGTCACTGTGCCGAAGCTATAACTGATGCAAGCGATGTTCGCTACCCAGTCATACGTCTTACTGGTGGCCGTCGCGGCCGGAACTGAACTGATGGCGATCCCGGTTGGCCCGGTGATGCTGTAGGGCGTGGTGAGCAGGATGTGCGCATGGGCCATCGTCGCGCACATCAGTACTGCGAGTAGCAGGAACTTCTTCATCGGTGTGTCTCCTAGTTGCCGTGGGCGATCTGGACCTGGATTGTGTAGGCAACGCTTGCGGTCGGTGCTGTGCCTGTCAGGTTCACGACCGCCGTTGTGGTTGTGGTTGAGCAGGCGGAATCGATGAGCGTAAAAGGAGACACCGCGAGGCGTACCTGCGAGGTGCACTCCGGTTGATTGTTACGCGTCACGCCTGTGGTGAACGTGAGCAACACACCGGTCGTGGGCGGGGTTGTTCCGTTCGTCAGGGATACTGTGCCGCCTGTCGAATCGCAGATATGCGAGGTGGTGCATGTTGGAGAGCCGGGAGTCCCGCCCGCGCCGGCGCCGGCTGCGAAGGTTGCGGTGCCGGTGCCTGCGATACTGTTCGTGATTTCGGCACCGAGGTTGCAGATCGAGACGGGGCACAGCGTTATACCGCCGAATGTTGTCGGAAGATTGATAAACGTAGCACCGGTGACGTTGGCGTCAAACTGTAGCACTGTTGTGGGGGTCGAGTTGGCTAAGGAGAACTCGCCGTTGTGAGCACTGTCTTCGTGCAACTGGGCGAGGACGTTGCTGCTGGCGGAATCGACAGCAGCCCATGCATTCGTGCTCACGGCCGCGGCCTTGAATGTGGCCAACCCTGTGGTGACTGCGCCGGTGATTGCCGCATTGCCCGTAACGCACAGCGCCTTTCCGCAATCTGTCGTCGTGTTAATGAGGAAATCTGCGCCGGAGTCAAAGAAGGTGGTGCCACCAGAACCAGTGCCAACCTGCACGGTGGTGCCCGTGCCGTTCTGCATCTGAAACTGGCCGACTCCTGACGAGTCCTGGCGAAACTGAAGCAGCGGGAAGCTCGCAGTCGAGTCCTGTATGTAAAACGGAATTGACGAGTTGCCCGTAGCCTGCACTTCAAGGGGTGATGTGGGACCGGTCATGTTGATGCCGACCTTGCCGCTGACATTGAGGTTGACTGCTGACGCTGTACCGGTGATCGCTGGTGATGCGAGCGGAGCCAGCAGCGCGAGAGATGCGGCAAGCCCCGTCACCTGTGATTGAGGGAGTGCAAGAGCGGAGAGGGTCGTCAGGGTTGAATTGCTTGTCCCCGTGACGTTGCCCGCATTGCCGGTCGTTGCGAATGCGCCTGTGCCTGTCATGTTGGTGACGGCGATGGTTGGTGCGTTCGAGCAGCCGATGACGCCACCACTCGTGGTGGTGGCCACTCCGGCCGTAGAGCATCCGGAGAAGGTGATGTTCGGCGCTGTGATGCCGACACCGAACAGGCCGCCGGTCGAGCTGAAGGTCAGGTAGCTGGTGTAGATGAGTCCTGAGTCACCGCCGCGGATAATGACCACGCCGGGTGTTCCACCCACATTGCTTATCGCGTCGAAGTACCCGGCACCAGTCGTGACCACCGATGCTGAGTACTTGAAGTTCAGAGCGGAAGCAATCTCAGTGAAGTTGCCCGTGAGGTAGAAACTCCCCGCAGTAAGGAAGGGTGCTGTCACGAGTCCGGTGAATGTAGGAGACGCAATTGGGGCCAGCAAAGCCGCTGCCGATGTGGTCTCGTAATTGGCAATCGTCGCTGTCGCGCCCGTTCCCAGGCCGGTGATCTGCGTAGAGGGCAGGCTCAAGGCCGACAGCGTTGTCAGTGTCGAGTTCGACGTTCCCGTCACATTCGCAGCGGTGCCTGTGGTGTTCGCGTTGGGCAGCGCGTAATCCGTTCCGCTCACAGCGATCGAGGGCACACCTGTCGTTGTAGTGCTCTTCAAAATGCCGGTTGCGAGCGATGAAAGCAGAGTGCCGTTGATGCCCTTCACAGTCGTCGTCAGCGATCCGGCCGTGTTGGTCATGTCGCCGGTGTGAGCGGGTTGGGCAGCCGCCGGTAGGGTGGCCGGCAAAGAAAGAACGCCGGCGGTGTCGTATAGAAGGCCACTGGACGCAGCTAGGGTGGGGAGCGCAATGCCGGCCAGCTTACCGACCACGGTTGCACTTTGAGTTCCGGTCACATCCCCAGCCAGCGAGCCGGTGAATGAGGTAGCGCCGGTTGCCGTTGTTGCTGTCGCAGCGTTGCCGCCGATGCTGAGGGCAGATGCTGTTCCCGTCAATCCTGTGCCAGCGCCTACGAAACCGGAGGCGGTCAACACATTCGTGGATGCGTTGTAGCTGAGACCGCTGTCATCGCCGAGTGACTCATTCGCTCCGTCTGCAGACACCATCACCGGGAAGAAGGATCCTGTCGTTTGAGCCGTGATGAATGCTTTGGTTGCGCTTGCGGCGTTGCCAGTCGTGCTCTGATTCCAGGTGGTAGGGGTTCCCGTCAATCCTGTGAAGGGTACGGAGCCAGCCGAGCCTGTCGTGTTCGCATTGGGTAGAGCGTAGTCAGTTCCAGAGACGCCGCACACAGGAACGCCGGTGGTCGTCGTGTTCTTGAGCAGGCAGGTCGCCAGCGAAGAGAGCAGCGTGCCGTTGAGTCCTTTGACAGTGGTGGCGACGGACCCGGCCGTGGTTGTCATATCACCGGTGAACGCTGGAAGGCGGGCTGCGGCTACTGTGCCGCTGGTGAGGTTGGAAGCGTTGGCCGCTGTCGCATTCGCCGATGCGAGATCGGTGGTTGCAGTGCCGAAGGCGTCATATTGAGTGGAACCGATCAGCGTGGTGATGTCCGCCGCGACAGCAGGAGCGAGCACGCCGGCTGCACCCTTGATGACTCCGGTGAGCCCTGTCTCCGTGGTTGAAGTTGAAACTGAATTCGGGCCTGAAGGGCCGGTTGATCCTGTGGGTCCGGTTGGACCAGTCGCGCCTGTTGATCCAGTTGGACCAGCAGCCCCGGTCGAGCCGGTCGCACCCGTGGTACCAGTTGCGCCCGTGCTACCTGTGGCCCCGGCAGGGATGCCAAACGCGAGAACTGCTGCGCTGCTGCTGCCTGTGTTTGATGCCGTGGCGGATGCGCCTGGTGAGAGCGTGGTTGTAGAGCCTACGGAGATCGTTGCTGCTGATCCGGCTGTTCCGGTTGCCCCTGTGCTGCCTGTTGGTCCGGTAGAGCCTGTGGCCCCTGCTGAGCCCGTTGGGCCGGTACTGCCTGTGGGACCGGTGAGCCCGGTCGGACCCGTGGGTCCGGTTGATCCAGCTACGCCGGCAACGCCTGTTGAGCCGGCTGGTCCAGTTGGACCCGTCGCGCCTGCGCTGCCTGTTGATCCCGTTGCACCGGTTGGAATCGTGAAGTCAAGCACCATGGCGCTTGATGTGCCTACGTTGTTCACTGATGCGGATGTACCCGGTGAGCCGGTCGAAGTTGTCCCCACCGCGATGGTGGCCGGACCTGCAACACCAGCAGCGCCGGCCGGACCCGCTGGTCCCACTGGGCCGGTTTGTGTAACTGACAGCGTGGGCAGTGCAGGCGTGTACAAATCGAGGTTGCAGGTACCTCCGGACGTGAGAGTGGCCGCGGTACAAAACACATCACCGCCGGCAACCACTGATCCCGAGCCCGCTGGCTGCACGCAGGCGTAACCTCCGCCCAAAAGTTGCTTGCCGTTGATGTTCGATTTCACTGTGACGTTGAAACATACGTGCTGCGGAGAGGTCAGCATCGTGTCTGCAAGCTGAAGAGTGAATGCGCCGGTTGTGACTTGCGCAGTGACGGCGCTGTCGATGACTTGTCCAGATCCGTTGGCGCGATAGCTGATCGGTGAACCCGAGTTGTCAGTCGGAGCGAAGTAGATCGTCGCGTTCGTCACCAGGGTGCCGGTCGAGTCCTGAAGATTCGCTCCGCTCAACTGGACATAGCCCAAGGGCACAGTGGCGAACAAGGGGATCGATAGACACGCGAGTGCGATAGCTGCAAAGAACTTCTTCATGGGATTTCCTCGGGAGTGACGCGAGTGAGTTAGTCGACGATCCAGGAGCCGCCGTTGCAGTAAGCAGGGACGTGATTCGCTCCGCCGCCTGAAATGGGGCTTCCCCATGTGGCGACAGTTGAGTCAGTCACTGCGCCGCGCCAGCCTTCGAGCGATCCGTTCTCACAGGCATAAGTGGCCTGCAGGAGGGCATAGGTCATCGGGGGCAGGCTGTAGCCTTGAGGATCGAGCGAGAGTTGGTTCAGAGCTGGGTTGTAAGAAAGCGGAGGCAGCACGGATACGGCCGTTGGGGACGGGAGAGCCGTTCCGGTGTAGTAAACGATGATGCCGACAGAAGCTATGTCCAGGTTGACCGTGTCCGGTGGCGAATTGCTATACCCCATCAATGCCGAGCAGGTAATCGACCCTATGTCCCCTGCGACCGTCGAGTTCAGCAGAGCGGTTGTCTGGCGGAGTGACCATGTGGATAAGCCGCCGCCGGGTATGATGTTTTCGCCAGTGTCGTGATCACTTAAGCACTGGACCGTTCTACCAACCGACCCCGGCCAGTACGGCCAGTAGCTCGTGAGGCCAAAGGCATACACAGCCGTGACGCTCACGGAAGAGATCGACGGGGGCAGGACGAAGCCCGACCAGGCCGCACCCCAGTAATTCGAATTGAAGGGGTTGCCGCAGCCGTTCACCGTGATGAATGCGGAACTGACACTAGACGCGATAGAGCCGGTGGGCAATGTGCCGCCGCAGTAACTGCCCATCCCGCCGACTGTGTTCGCGACGGAGGTGGGATAGAGCACGATAAATTGACCGGGGATAGGAGGCGTCGGTTGATATGCGAGTGCGCTTCCCACATTGAGCGGATGCGCAGCTTCGTTGGTGACCAGGCCCTTGGCGTTGGTTGTGATCGCACAGATGTCACTCACATCACCACATGCACCTGGAGTGGAGTTCACGTTCGGCAGAGTGGCTATTTGAGAGCCGCCGCCCGGTCCCGCATTCACATCGCCGGTCAATCCGCTCAGTCCGCTTCCGGCCGGGCCAGTTGCGCCAGTTGGTCCGGCTGGGCCGGCTGGGTTCATGACGATGTTGGCTGCAATAACCGGCGACCACAAATCGAAATTGCAGGAGCCGCCTACGGTGAGTGTGGCTGCTGTACACCAGGTATAAAGGCCGGTGATGGCCGCGCCCGAGCCCGATGGCTGAACGCAGTTGTAGCCCGGTCCGAGCAATTGCTTCCCGGTTACGTTGTCCCGCACTGTCGTGGCATAACAGACGTTCGACGGCTGCGTGAGTGACACGTCCGCAAGCTGAATGCTGAACCCACCGCTGGTGACGAGAGTGGTGACCACGCGGTCGACGGCCTGGCCGAGTCCGTTGACCTTGTAGCTGATTGGGAGTCCTGCATTGGTGACAGGAGTGAACGAGATCGTCGCATTTGCAACAACCGTTCCTGTCGAGTCCTGAAGATGGCTTGCGCTCATCATCACGTATCCGACTGGAGTCGTAGCGAACGATGCCGCGGCGACCGCGAGTGAGCTGATGGCCAGCAGAGCGGACCGGAGGAACTTGTGCATTGTGAGACTCCAGAGGGGATCACAGTATCGGGACGCCGGGACGTACGGCGATGAGAGCGAACTTGGCCGCGAAGTCTTCCGCGATGTCGTCGTCGGAAAGCTCTTTGACCTTCCGGCCAAGCATGAAGTCGCCGGCAGAGAGCGGTTCTTTGGGACGGCACATACTGAAATTGGCCGTGACTGAGGCGAGCATTCCGACCAGGTAGTTGCTGCGGTCGAGGCCCTGCTTGTGGCGGCGCAGGAGTGCAGAGAATTGTCGCGGCGTGAGGGACCAGAATTCAGCGTCAGACAGGTGAAGGTCGATACGCGCTGACGTCCACAATCCCATCCACCGCTGCGCGTTGCTCAGCTCTGGTCCGTCTTGGGGTCCACGGCATCATCGTCGTCCGAATCAGGTTCTGCCATGCCGGCGGACCAGCAGGCCAGTACCTTGGCCCAGACATCTTTTAGATTCACGCGGGTTACGAGGGCCGAAGCCTCACGGTATGTGGTCTCGGGGTTCAGAGGTAGCAACGAAGCGAAGAGCATGGCCCTGACGAGATTGATCGTGGGGGAGTTGAAGTCCCGTGAACGAAGGCCTGTGAGGAGAGGGCGATCAAGGAGTGACTCGGCCGTAGCGATTGCTTCAAAGTCGAACAGGAGTGAGAACTTGACCTTGTTGATGGTCAGTTCCGTCGAAGGCTTTACTGGATTCGGTGTCATGGTTTCCTTTGTTCAAGTGATGCGGGCAGAGGCTGTGCCCCCCCGCCCGTCATGTTGTGTTTCTAGCTGCCTGTCAGGACGGTCATCACTGAATCCAGTTTGAGGCTGATCTTCACAGTGACTGCCTTGCCGGCGTCGATGTTGGTCGGCACAGGGTTCTTGGCGACGTAAGCAGAGAAGGCATACACGTTGCCGCTGGTGGACTGTCCTGAGATCGGCTTGAGCTGAATCTGGAAGGCATTTGGCAGGCCAGTCTGGAAGGCCACCTGTAGGGCCACGATCCCAGGATCACTGGGCAAGAAAATCCCTGTCGCAGAGAACTCACCCGGATCGACCAGGGTAGCGAGCGACTCCTTGAGCACGCCGACGCCGACTGCCGGTGAAGATGTGTTCGTGATGTCGTCATAGCTCCACGACTGCTCGGGAACCGTGAACTCCTTGAGTTGCAGAACGGCAACGCCTGTCGGTGTGACGGCCGGTGCGACAGTGAATGCGACGGGTGGCTGTGCTGGTGCCGCGCAAGGTGCGGCGAGAGTTGCAGCGACAGCGGCAATGACGAGCAGAGACCCTGCGCCCGTACCTGATTTTGTAGACATTTGAGTTACCTCGTGGTGATGGGGTTAGGGATCAGCTCTGGTAGTCGAAGAGCACTGATACGTTGGTTACGGAAAGCTCTGCGTCTGACTGATAGAGATCGGTCACATTGACCACGTCAGCAAAGAAGACTTGTGGTCCGCCGGGGAGAAACCCCATGTAGCCATTCAGGGCGGCCTTGAGAGCCACACCAAGTTTGTGCGCGGTCAAATAGCTACCGGGGCCGAATGCCGCCTGGCAGGAGAACAAGATGCGACAGTGCCCAACGCCACTCGACCCTGAGAGCGTCATCTCGTCGTGGTCACTGGGCATCTGGTACGTGATCGCGGGGAATGCGGATGCCTCAACGGGTGTTGGGATCGGGCCGATGGAGTTGCCGCCCGCGATGACGGCCGTGATCGCAGTCTTGGTCAGCAGGAGCGCGACAATGCCTTCGATTAACGTGACCATCAGTCGTCCCCTTCTTCTGCTTCAATGCCGGCCGTGTCTGCAGCAGGATCATTGATGTCCTGGGTGAGTGTGGCTGCCAAGTTGTCGAGCATCACATCGACGGCTCTGCCGATGGAGCTATCGAAGCTGCGCACCATGAATGGGTTCGCATCTTTGTGCGAGGTGACATGTGCACCCTTTTCGCCACGCTTGCCGCCCTCGATGTGGTCGAAGCCGTTCTCGACCCAATAAGCGACCTTGCCGGTGCCAATGCCGGGACCGACTTTCACAGCAGGGTTGTACCTGGTGCCGATGACCACTTGTGTGGTGAGGCTTTCCTTCAGTACTCCGGGTGCGAGTGCGTCGCTGTCCGGAGTCGGCTCGTCGGTACGCTCTGGACACTCCGCGGTCATTGCATCGAGGAGGATGTCTCCACCGGCCTGCAGCGCATTGCGCACAGCTCGCTTGGCCACACGCTTTGGGAGGGCCTTCAGGAGTGACTCCCATTCGTGGGTGTCGATAGATAGAGAGACTTCGTCCATCAGGAACTCGCCGTATCGATGCCGATGCAGGCCAAGATCAAAACCTTATGGCGCCGCTGAACATCGTCGACGTCCTGGATCGTATAAACCTGATCGCCGAATATGACCTGCATTCCAGGTGCGACCGTCACGGCGGGGTAGCGAATCGTTATGCAGTCTGTCGCGTTGGCCGCGAGTGTTGAGTTCTGAAATGAGAACTTGAACGTCAGGCTGGCCGTGCTCTCGATTGCGGCACGCGTCGTCAACACCGTTGACCAGGTCGCCCCAAGTTGGCCCGCGGTGTCGCGAGTGGAGCTAGGTGCCTGGATGGTGATGGCGTGACGTAAGCGGCCGGCGGCGAGAATTGTGGGGTCGAAGGACATCGGTTACTCCTGCTGATAGCCCATCGTTTCGAACATCTCGCCGGCCAGAAGAGCGTCGATGCCCATCTCGATAGCCTTGGGCGGGCTGCTCATAGCAGACTCGCGATTGATGTACCAGTAGCCGATCAGCAGCATCATCGCCTGGGTGATCGTCGCTGGGCAGTTGCCGATGAAGTAGTTGGCCGTCAGGGTCTGGCCCACATACCCACTGGCCACGGTGAGCGTGTTGGCTACATTCGTGAAGATGACCGGATTGCTCTCCGCATCCACCAGGGTGGGGTTGGCGACCAGCAAGGCTGTCCCGGCCGTGAATGCCGCGGCCTGGCTCAGAGTGACGGTATAGGGGCCAGGAGATGCTGGGACGACGAGCGTGTCCGTAACCGGGACCGCATAGGTTGCAGCCGTGTAGAGCACGGTCACAGAGCCTGGCAGATACGTCATGGTGTACGGCCAGTAGAGCCCAGGCAGTGGAACGATGCGGGCTGGCTCACTGGACAGGTCCGTGTAATAGGTCAAAGGCGAGAGCGTCTGTATGTCGCCGTTCAGATCCAGGTAAGTGATCGACTGGACCGACAGCGCGGCCACTAGAGGCAGCTTGATCGCAAGCGAGTGCCAATACTTGCCGTACATGCAATGGCGGTCGTTCGCGCCAACCGTGTCGCCATACCGGGCGAAGGGAAAGTTGTCGAGGGTCAGACGCATGGCGCGGGGAAAGATCGCCCGCTGCATTTTCTTCTCACAGAACTGGCGGGCGGCGATGATCAAGCCCGTGATCAGCGTGTCATCCAGCGTGTTGCCGGTGTCGACGATGCACTGCAGCTTCGCTTGTGCGAGTGAGACGGGCTCGACAATCGGTGCCGACATTTCTTTATAAGAGAGGGGCATGGTCTACCTTGTGGCGCGTTCGTAGGTCTTCGGGAAGGTCGCGGTTTCGCGGGGCTTGCGCACGGGCACCTTGATCGGCACCTGAGGTACAGGGGGTTTTGTTTGCACGGGAGTCCTCACCGAGGCCGGCATGAACCGGCCCCAGCATTGAGGGTTGAACTACTTGACGGTGAGGGACACAACGGGCTGCGTGGTGCCGCCGGCCGCGCCTGGGTTGGTTACAGCTCCACCCACACGAGCGAAGGCGAACACGCCGAGAGCGTTCAACTCGATGTAGCGATCGGAGGACTTTTTGATCACGACACCGGGGAGAACTTCGCGGAAAGTATATGCCTGGGCGAACGATCCGAACTGCACAGCGACGTTGCCAGTTGCGACAGCAGGCTGATACGGATTCAACTTGACGGGGTAGCCAAAAAGCGTTCCCGTGAAGCCCGACACGCCACCCGTTCCGAACGGCAGGAACAGCGGACGGCCATTGCTGTCCGTGATGTTCAACACGGAGTTCGCAAGCGTCTGCGGACTCATGAGGAACGCAGCATCGGTGTAGTATGCAGGGTCCAGCGAAGCCAGAAGGCCCGTGAAATCCGCATACTTCAGGACGCCTACGGATGCACCCGTGATGCCGCTGTAGCCGGTGGACAACGCGCCCACGTTGGAGGTGTTGCCCAAGGTGATCCAGCTTGACGCGGAACGGAGATACCGTGTCTGGATCGCCGCCTCCAGGTAGCCGATCAGATCGAACTCCACGTCATTGACGAGGGAGTTCATCACCTGAATCGGGTTGGTCTGGATGTCATCGATCGAAATCGTGACACCGGTCACAGCCGGATCAGTCGTGCCTGCGGCGTAAGCCGAAGACAGGATGAATCCGTTGCCCAGATCGTTGAGCAGCGGAACCTTGACCGACTCACCGCTCGTTGACTTGAAGCGATAGACCAGATCGAGGATGCTACCAGCCGACTTCTGCGCGATCTTCGGATCGGTGACGCCCACAGGAATCATGACTCCGCCATCAGCAGCGATGGTCAGTTCACGACTCTCGAAACGCTCACCCTTCATGTAGCTGCGAAGAGCTGTGCTGGTGGCCTTCCGACGATCCTCATAAGAGCGAGTCTCGGGCTCAACCACTGCGGCACTGACTGCACCCTGAGGCACCTTGCCGGGAACGCTGCGCATTTCCGCTTCGGCATTTTCGAACTGGATCATCCGCTCAACATCGCCCTTGAGCGTGTTGGCATCCGCCAACATCTTGTCGACATTGGTGCGCTGTTCCGTGGTTACGTCGGCGAGGCTCATGATCGCGTGAGCGTCGAACATCAGCTTGCTGCGCTTGTCCAACATTTCCTGCTTGGTCATTGTGGTACTTCCTTGTGGTGCAGATTTTTGGGGCGTGTGCAGGACAACCAGGGCAGCAGGCCGGGGCTTCGCAGCAGCATGACAGACGGGTGCGAGTGAACGCGGCCGGCAAGCGGCGCATCCGTCATGCGTGGAACTAAACTTGGGCTACTCCGCGAAAGCTAAGCGGATAGAGAGTCTGCGATTCGCATCAGCGTTCCGGATGGAGCGGGCTTCAGCGCAAGAGCAGTTTTCGTCATCGCAGTCTGCATCGCTGCAAATTCCGCAGTCCCCGCCGACACACTGGGCGCAATCGCATTCACAGGCGTCAGCATCACGCTTGACCAACTTCGAACGGAGTTCGACGGGACAGGATCTGACGGACACCTGCGACGTGGGGTACGCCGGGAAGCTGACGGCGGAGATTTCATAGAGGTCAACGGAGAGCAGTGTGCGAACGACGTTGCCGGCTGCGTCCGCCAGCCACTTGTCTTCAATCGTGCAGAACCCGAAGCTGTTCGCATCCAGGTCACCGCGCTCAACCGACGCGACCAGGTCATTGGCCTGAGTCGTCTTCGGGAGCGTGCAGGTGAAGCGCAAGCCCTCAGGTGAATCCGTCAAGGTGAGCGTCTTCGACTTCGTGCGGCCAAGGAGATTGGAAACGTCATGATCGCGCAGCATGAGAACGTCGCTGCCGGGTGCGAGAGCGCCAGCGAATGCAGAAGGCGCGATCAACTCGGTGAAGCCACCAAGATCGAGGCTCTGCGAGTTGTAAGGCACGAGGCCAGACAGCGTACGTGTGCCGTCATCCGCCGTGGCGATCCGGAACTCACTCGTGGGCAGGGTGCGTACTTCACGTTCGCCGGATTTAGGCTGCTTGATCATCGAGGTCCTCTTCAGGGGCTGCTAGTTCTAACACTGCTTTGGCCGCGGCTGTGTCCCGCGAGACATTGACGTGAATGGCCCGGAGTGCTTTCACGAACTCTGTGTTGGCATAGGCGGCGACTTCACCCGGCGGGATCACAGCAGGCCACTTTGCGGCCCGCTTCTCCATCGCCTTGAGTGCATCGTTGATGGCGTCGTCTGCAACGTCCCCGGCCGGGTCCGGAAGTGCGCCAATCTTGCCCATTGCGGCATCTGCAATCGACCGGAGAACAGGCCGGAATAGGGTCGAAAGGGTGTCGTAATCACGCTTATTGCGGGTTAAGAGCCGTCCGAACGAGTCCGAATAGATGTTGATGTAGCCTGTCGTGTACTGGCCCAGCATGGACCGCTCTGCAGGTGTCGGCAATGCAGCATCGATGGGTTGATCTTGAAGGCTCTCAGTGTCGAGTAGTCTGTCACTGTTTTGGAAATTTACGGCCGTGATGTAGACATCACAGGATGCAGGGCCTGGGTTCTCTCCCAGCTTGCGGAGTACGTCATTTGCTGTGTACCATCCGCCGATTCGACCGGCCTGGTACGCCTCGTTCTGTGACTTCAGATCGGTGCGCAGAATTCCTGATGGATCAAAGCTGGTGTAGAACTTGCCGGCCTTACGTCCGACCACGGGGCAGAGCTTGCGATTGAACTCGGCTTCGAGCTTGCGCAGGTACGGAGCCAGGGCGATGATCAGGAACTGGAGCATCAACTGCTCAGAGTTCGTGCCGCTCAAGCGTGACGTGTCTCCTACGAGGTGGGGACTGATGCGCCACATGGCCGCGATGTCCGCACGGGTGAATGCGCGGGTCGCGAGGAACTGTGCCTCGTCCGGAGTGAGCGAATTCGACTGCCAACTCCAGTCTCCGTACATGAACTGCGTCTTACCTGAGTTCGTTCCACCAGCCGATTCCTGGAATGTCTCCTTGAAGTTCGCCCTTGCCTTGTCAGCGATGGCTGAACCTGTCTTATTGACCCAGGCGCCGGAACCTCTGGTGCCATTCGCGAACAGTCGTGAGCCATGCTTCAATGAAGCCTTTGCGAGACCCAGCGACTCTCTGGCCATGAGGATTGGGGACATTCCCCGGCGACCTTCGAGGCCAAACAACGGGACGTGAATCACGTCGACGGCCGGGACGATTCGATGAGAGCCCAGAGGCTCACCATCAGAGGTTTTGTACGCAAGCACCTTCGACGGCAGACGGACCGGTTCTGTCTTCAGGGGGTTCAATGGCCATAGGGCCACCGGCTGCTTCAGCGGGTTGCGTTCGATCTGGGCATAGCAATTTCCAAGGGCCAAACAACCGACCATCGTTTCCACGAAGGTCGTGCTCGTCATTTCAGGGTTGGGCTCTACGGCCAGCAGATAGTGGAGGTCAGAGTTCAGAGCTTCGATGTGACCCGCGTCGGTGCGTTCCATGAGCCGGAGCGGCATTGATCCGGCCATGCTCGCGAGCAGAGTAATGCACTGGTACACGGTCGTGATCTGAAGACTGTTCGCCTCATTGATGGTCTCGCCGGCCGTCGTAGGCTCTCCGCCGACAAGCCACTCCCAGACCGCTGGGCTGTTGATCGGGACCGCTGGATTGTCGAGCGGAGAACCGCCGCGAAGCTCCAACGAGATCAGATCGGATTTGCTGCCGAATAGGGCCATGTGTAAGGTCTCTGTCGTACGTGAACTACATTGAGAAACAGCCGATGCCGGAATCGATTGAGATCGGATTGCGAACGGCTTGTGATGTGGCCATTACTGCGGCGACAACCCCATCGACCTTCTTCGCGTTCGAATTCCGCTGCGGCCGGATGGGTCGGCAGTTGCCGTCGTTGTCCGACAGGATGCAGGCGTTGTCGACCATCCAGCGGGCCATCTGATTGCCGTCGTGCTCAAGGCCGTTCGAGACCACTTGAGCCTCAAACTCCTTCGTGCCCTCAGTCAGCGGCGCGTATCGCTGTGCAAGCTCGATCATCAGCACGCCGTCGTCAATGAGTTCGCCGGCCAGCCGCGACATGTGCCAGGGGTCGAATGCAACTTGCCGCAGGTCGAAGTCGGCTTGCCACTTCCGCACGTCTGCGCGGACAACGGTCTGGTCGGTGATCGCGCCGTCTGTAGCGATCAGCAGGCCAGCCTTGACCCACTCCTCCCAACGGAGGTCCCCGGCCTGCTTGTAGCGGTCCACTGTGTCAGCAGGCAAATAGAAGCGCCAGAGGTATCGCCATTTCTCACCCTCGTTAATGGGCGGGAAGCATAAGCAGCCTGCGGTGAGATCGAGCTTTTCAGCGAGATCGATTCCGCCGAATGCCGGCCGGCCGAGCATGTCTTCATAAGTGAATGCAGCCTTGCACTTGTCCCAGTCTTCGAGCTTCAACCACCGCTTGCCCTGTGAGGTCCAGCGGCACAGGCACTTCACCAGGAAATTGTTCATCGCGCCGGCGGAGCGAGAAGCCCTGGATGCTTTCTCCCTCAGATCAGGGAGCAGGGTCGGGATATATCGAATGTTGGGGTTCGCCTTCTCCCAGCATGTCTCGTCTGCATACTTGTCACCGTCATCGAGGCAAGCGATGAATGCAAACCACTGATCGTTATCCACGACACCGTTCAGGATGTCGATCACGAACGAGCGCAGTTCAAAGCAGATGCCGGCCTGGTTGAACCCGGCCGTCGTAATGATCCAGATCAGTGGCTGGCTTCGTGAGCCGGTCGCGGTGTCGATGAGTTCCCACACATCGGCGTTCGGGTGCGCGTGCAGTTCATCGACTACGGCGCATGAGATGTTGAGCCCGTCCATCCCCTTGCTGTCGGATGACAGCGGAATGAAGGTGCTCTCTGTGCTCGGCACCGCGAGCGAAGACCGGTAAATCTTGATCGCCTTGAGAAGCTCCGGACTCGCTTTCACCATCTTGCGTGCTGCGTTCCAGACGATCTTGGACTGGTCCAGCTTTGTTGCGGCTGAATAGACCTGACCGGATGGCTCCCCGTCCAGAAGCAGCATGAACAGCGCCACGGCCGCGAGCCATGTGCTCTTTCCGTTCTTACGGCCAACCTCGACATACACGCGGCGAAACCGCCGCATGTTATCGCTGGCTTGTTTCCAGCCGAACACGACGTAAGTGCAGAAGGCTTGCCAGGGCGACAGCATGAAGGGCTGGCCGGCGAAGTCACCTTCAGAATGTCTGAACAACTCGAAGCAGGAACAGACCCACAGAGCTTCTTCACGGTCGAAGTAGAAGCCGCGCTCACCCGCCGTTTGTAGGTCGGCTAAGTGGCGCTCTACGGCCTTGCGAACGTAACTCGAAACGACGATCCTGTTATGCAGAACGTCATCGATGAACCCCTCAGCCGGATGCCGAGGCTGGTTTGCCTGCATTCCGGATTCTGTTGCGGTCATTGAGGAGCTTTCCTAACGCGCCGCCCATCTCACCCGGTGCACCGTCTGCGCTGATCTTCGAGCGGCTGGCCGGAGTCATCCCGAACTCGATCAGGAACTTGCGCATCTGGTCCGTGGCCGTGTTCGAAATCCCTACGTAGGGGTTCTGAATAGGAAAGCCGCTCTTCGGCGACTTGATCACCAGGCCGAACTTCTGAAGGCTGTCCTCTGCTGAAACCCAGCGCGACCAGACGCAGCAGTACGCGGCCAGTGCTGCTCGGTCAACGGAGGTCAGCAGGCCGAGGGTAATGAGTTCTCCGGAGATGCGTTTCCATTCGGCCTTCGCTGCTTTGTCCAGGTGTGCTGGGCACTTCGGTATCCCGGCCGGCTTGGGCTCTGAGCGGTTAAGAGGCCGCTTGCCGGGGTTACCTTCAAGCAGTTTCAGGGCTGTCGGTTTGGGTCTGCGTCCGGCCATGCGGCATCAATTCTGGAGCGAGCGGGTCGGATTCGTCCGCCGACTGATGAGGGGTACTCACCGCGTCCGTTTTCACTCGCGTGGGGTAAGGCTTTTTCAACTTCGTGATCTGCGTGCGGATGGCGTCATCCAGGGGCATCAGGTATGTGTGTTTCCGTGACGGGTCCGTGTTGGTTGCGTCCAGCCCGAACTTATCTCGTAGAACAGACACTTCGGTGGTTCCGTATGCAGAGGAGACGGTCCGCTTGTGCACCGCTTTGCCGTTGATGAGGAGATGACGGTTTGCAGTCCCAAGCCCGACGTACACCCAATTCCCAGCCTGGTAGATGCCGCCGTGATGCCCTTGTTGCGGGTCAGCATAGGAGACAATCAACCGGAGGCCGGGAGACTGCTTACGGAGAAACCTGATCGCGATAGCAGCGATCCTTGAGACCGGTGCCTTATGGCCGCGTAGAGCGATGCGGACTAGCTCCGCCGTCTCGGTCTGAGTTAAGCCGTATGGGCTGCCGATGTGGTTGTTCGCGCCGTGGGCGAACAACACGCAACCGATGTACTGGCCGTCTTCCCACACGCCGATCTTGACGAGCTTTCCGGGTGGGGTCGAATGAGAGTAGTGCCAGTGTGTAACGGCGAACTTGGCCGCTTCGAAGGATGCCCAGTCGAGATGGAGTCCTTTACTTGGGACTGAACTTGTGATGGCAGTTGGGACATTCGATGGGGCTTTTCTCATCTAGCTTGCCTTGCTCTCCCTCAGTACCTGGTGCGAAGTCCGGCTCGGTGATGCCAAGCTCTTTCAACTCGTTCACATCGAAGTAAGGCAGCAAGTCGATCTCTCCGGACAACTCTCGGAGAATGTCAGGGTCCCATTCGAGGCCAAGTTCGGCGGTGCGGTTGTCTGCCACGGCCAGCGCTTTTGCTCTGGGGTCCGTCTCCAGGTCCAGGTCGGTGCGTTGAACGGCAACGATCTTGGTGCCGTCAGAAGGAACGATGATCACCTCGTCCAGTCCGGCCGCGACCGCATTGGCCACCGTTTTGTTGCCGGCGATGATGCGGCCCTTGGAGTCAATCAAGATGCTGCGGCCAGTGCCGAAGTCCCTGAGAGACCGCTTGACGGCCTCAGAGCCGCGCTTGGTGCCTTTATTCGCGTTCCTGCTGTCGGCGATGAGGTCGGAAATCTTCATTAATGATGAAATACCCCGACCGTTCATTTCGCGGTTTCGTGTAGATGACGCCCGTGGTCTATAGCCGAGGTCGTCAAAATGTTTCAGAGGGGCCTATCCCCTGGGTGAAACTCGGGGGTGTCCTCAAAGAGTGTCCGTGCATACCTATTCGCCGCGCCGCGTGCGCTCGTCATGATGGTCTGAACAGAGCGCCATCAGGTTGCCGGCGTCGTACTTCAGGCCCGGTGCGAACCGTAGCTTGTTGATGTGGTGCACGTCCGTAGCCAGGGTCACGATGCCACGCTTCTCACAGTCAACACAGAGAGGATGTAGCCGGAGGTATGCAAGCCTGAATCGCTGCCACTCATAGGTGTAACCCCTGCTATTGGCCGTGCCACGAAACCCAAACGTGGAGGCCGCGCCCTTGTGTGCATCGCAATACCCGGAGGCGACTAAGCCGGGGCAGAGCGGATATGGACAAGGGCGCAACGGCTTTGAAGGCATCTACGCCTTGGCAGCGGCATCAAGCAGCTTGTATTCAACCAGAGCCAGCGGAAGGAACGTTGACTTGAAGTAAGTGAAAAACGACACAATGTCTGTGACTTCCGCAACGTCTGCCGGCACGTTCAAGCCATCGCTGGCAACAAGCGCAGCACCATTGCTGACGGCAAGCTCACCGGCCTTGATGAGGTTGAGCACAGCAGCCTTGATCGGTGTTGCATCCACGAATGCGGCGTCGATCAGCTTGATCAGTTGGACGCTCTTCTCGAACGGCTTTTCAATGTCCTGGATGATGGTTTCGATGGTCATGATGTAGCTCCTCAGATCAGATGTGTGCCCGCTGGTGACGCGTTGATAGCGTCACTCGGCCGCGGGCTTGGTAAGGTTTGCCGGTTGGAGCAGTTATGCTCCTCTGGTGTTGGTCATACAGACCGCCCGGTCTGCCGGCTGGACCGTAACTCTTGAAACTTTGCATGTGTGCGCTTCCTGCTCCTCTTGCACGAAATCAAGCAGGTCGATGGGTGACTTGTGTATTCGCATCGGAATTTCGATCTGATCTCGACAGCCACTGCAATGGAGCGAGTGCAAGCCGATCTGGAGACGAGCCATATTTCACCCTACACATACACAGACGCAGATACAGAATGGAATCCCCGGCACTTGTCACGAATGCGGTCGAATCGATTGCGAACGGCCTTGAGCGTGAGTCCCGTCCCATCTGCGATGTCACGCAGGTCATCGCCGTCGAGCAACGCACGCACGAGGTCAGCCTGTGCAGGTGTGAGCGGCACATGCAGAGAGTCGTATGCGTAGAACGGCTCATCATGGCCGTCACTGCATTGCGTCTCCTGTGCCGGCATCTCGACGATAGTGGCGTTAGCCAGCATCGACCGTTCATGTCGGATCTTGTCTGTGATCAAGTTGAGAGTGAGTCTACGCAGCCAGGTGGTATAGCTCGATCTGCCTTCGAAGCCGGCAATGCATTGCCACACCTTGACGAGAACCTCCTGGGTGAGGTCCTGGGCGTCACCAGGACGCTTCTGCCGGGCGATGTGCTCTATGAACGGCTGAGAGAGCAACAGCAAGCCTTCCAGGCTCATGGCACCAGCCTGAAAGAGAAGGTATGAGGCGTGAAGTGAGTTCGGAGTCACGCGGCCAACTCTTCAACGCGGATGAGGCTCTGCCAAGCGAGACACGGCCGCCAAGCGGCGATGATGGCACGCGCAACGGGGCTGCGCTCTACGTAAGCCTGCGAGACGCGTGCATCGGGACGCAGCGATTGAGCGCAGGGCAGCTTTTTGAATGGGGCGTGTGCTGCGTCGCTGAAATTCCGCCAATGCGGTTTGAGCTGCGCGGCCGTAGTGCGCTTCTTATGATCTGTCAACTTCCGTGCTGTCATGTTTTGAGCCTCCGGAGGTGAACTGCCTCCGTAGCTCAATCAGGAAGTCGAGTTGTTGAAAAGGGGTCATGCCGCCCGCTTCTCAGCACGTTCAGCAAACTCCCAATTGAACCGGCCGGGCACCAAGCAGGAGCACATCCGCTGCGTCTGTAGCATCATCGCGGCCGGGTACCGGGGATCTGGATCATCTTCACAGGTGCTGCCCACACCGGCGCACAGCTTGCAATCAGGATCAGGCACCTGCTCACGGTCGAAGGCGTTGGCAGGGTATTCGTAGTGAGGGGTCTCGATCTCCATCTGCCTTTGCATCAACGGCAGCGCCGTCGCCAGGCGGACGTGACTGCTAATATCCGCATGGCGCGACTGCCAGTAAGGGCTGGTTGACTTCACCGTGTGCCAGTAGACAACATCTCTGGCGATCAAGGTGGTGAAGTTGCCGACGCCGGTCTCTTCATCCAGGGCCATCACATAGCTGAGGGCGTCCCAGGGGTGCTGCTTGTCGGGTTTCAGGGATGCGGGCTCTGCAGATTCCTGTGAAGAAGACAACACAGCCGGGTCCTGATCAGTTGCTGTTGTTGTTACTGCTACTGGTTCTGTTACTGTTGCTCGCTCGACCTCGCTCTTGGATGCCCCTTCGAAGCCCCTTACCATGCCCCTTCGAAGGGGCATCGGAACCCGCATATCCAGGGCCTTTCGTACATCCTGAAGGTTAAATGCCTCTTCATACGCATCCAAGAACGCTCCGATGAACGGAGAACTCAGGAAAGTCATCAGGTGCGTCCGGATCATGAACACGCGTTTGTCTCCGGCGCTCAGTTTCTTCCCAAGCTGAAAGCGGGCCATGTTGGGGATGAACACGACTTTGGAATCAGCATCGTAGTGTGCGAACCCAATCTTCTCCAGGTTGCGCATGTCGCTCAGCACCTGGTTAAGCGCCGCGGCCGGGTCCATCGTGAGCCCGAGATGCTCAATCACGGCACTCAGCGGCAGTTTGTACAGCCCCGTCATGTGCGAGGTGGGCGCGGTAAGCAGGTACATCGCCGTCAATTGAGCATCACGGCCAAGCGCCCCGAGCGCCAGACCGGTCTCACCATCCCAGAATTCCGAGAACACCACTCTATATCCAGACATCGTGAACGCCCTCTCCAACTACTTGTTGTGGTTCTGCTTCTTATTCGCCCGCTTCTCCCGAGCAGCCTGGGCAGCCTGTGACTGTGCAACAGACCGCGCCACATTCGCATTGATCTCGGCCTGCGTGTTCTGCCGCACGCGCCTTGTCACCGGATCGACGAACAGGTCGACGGGGTCAAACCCTTTGCCTGACCTCGGTGGCTTCGGACATGAGATGATCATCCCGTTCGCCTTCTTGATCTCACCGTGGTAGAAACAGCCGATGACACAGTCCATTCCTTGACTGGCGGATGAGTAGTACTCGACCGCATTGCAGTCCGCAAAGGTGCCATATTCATCGCCGTCCAGGGCCTTCGCGGCCTCGAAGCCGCTGCGGTTGCTCTGCAGTGGCGTGAGGATCACCAGTTTCTCGTTGATGCTCAGCGCCTGCAACGTCTCGAAGTCGCGCTTGTGCGCGTCCTGCTCACTCTCACCCCGCTGCTTCTGAACCTTCAAGTGCGCGACATAATCGACGGCGAGGACCGAGTAACCCTTCCGCTCCCGGTGCGTTTCGTAGTGCTCAAGAATCTCTGCAAGCGACTCGGCCTTGATCACCTCAATCGAGCCAGGCAGACTTTTCCAAGCCTCGATTGCCGCGTCTTTGGCTGTCTGTTCCTCGATGCCGATGTTCTGGTTGCAAGCCCAATCAAGCAGCGACGGCAGGTTGGGGATCTTGCTGTCGAAGGCATGGCACCAGATCAAATGAGACATCGCAGCTTCTGGGCTTTCTTCGCGTGGACAGAGCAGAATGTTCGCCCCCTGGCGAACAAAACTCAGGATCAATGACTTGAGGAAGGTCGATTTCCCAGAGCCCAGATAGCCCAGAACGCCGATGTACTTTGTAAATTCCGGTCCGATCACCATGCCGGCGTCGATCTCTTTAATGCCTGTGAGCAACCGTGCTCCGAGCTTTGGCCGCAGCATCTCATCGAGGCCCGCACTGACAGCGTCGAGGTTCGCGGTCACGTCCCCTTGCAGCACCTTTGCGCCCGATCTGACGAAAGGATCGGCGGCGATCTTTCTTGCCAGATAGATCCTCGCCTGGTCCGGCAATGCCATTCCGACCAAATCCTTGATGTCCGGGTCTGTGGATTCAACCTCCGCTGGGCTGGCGCCGCTCGCCATGTTGGTCGCCCTCCTGTGATGGTCGACGTGATATTCCTGCCTGGCCGCATCGAGCAACGCCTGGATGATCACTTCGAGGTCCGTGCTCTTTTTGTACGGCTGCATCTCGGCCGTCGTCCACATTGCCACTTCGGCCTGGAGTGCTGAGAGACTCGCATCTCTCGAACCAGCGCGACCACCCAGGCCGGTGTTCACCGTAAACCACTCGACAACGGCTTCGACGGATTCAGGGTGCCGCTTGTTCTCATCAAGGAATGCCAGTCCCCAGCGGGTCAGGTGCCACCAACCATCCTCGTTGTTCATGTGCGCCAGGGCTGTATTGATCCGCCTGCGATAGTCGCGCAGAAGGTCGTTGTGGGTGCCCTCCGTTAGGGCGAAGAGAATTGGCAACAGAAGGAACTCCGGTGCCGGAATCGTTGCAGCATTTTTGTATTTCGTGTCAATCATTTACTTACCCTCCCAGGGGTCGTGCGATTCAAGGATCGCGTCGGCATACGATGTTTCGGTGGATAAAACCCAGCCCAGCTCATGACCGGAGAGCAGCGTGCCGGCCGCCCACTGTGGCGGCTCTTGTGACGGCTGATAGTTGATCTGATAAATGCTCATCACCCCGCCGCCGGTCACGGGGCAAGGGATCTGTCTGAGATCGACAAACCCGAGTCGGGTTAGGTTCTTTATCCACTTCTGCGCCACGCCGCGATCCATGCCCGCGATCAGTCGAATCGCTCTAAGGGTGCCCTGGCCGCGATCCAACAAAGCCAGGGAAGCCAGAACCAATCGCTCAGATGGCGTCAACGCGCTGCGCCGGAGAATGTCCCGGTGGATCTCCTTCTCCGTCTCGACATGCGCGAACTCGTCTACCGGTACGGCCGCGGCCGTCACCGTGCCACCATCGGTTCCGCGGTCATGCTGAATTGGTCGGCAAGGCGCTCCAGGCCAAGGTTGATATCCGGGCTGATCATCCAACCCGGTCGGACCAGCAGGGCACCCGGCCGGGTTGCGACCTGGGTGCGGACGACCAGTCCGGCCCGTTCGAGCCAGGCCAGGCGCACGACCGCGTAGCTCTGATTTACCTCACCTGCCTCAGCCAGTCTGGCAGCAGTCAGCGGACCTGCATCGGCCAAGAGAGTCAGGAACCTGAGATCAGCCCTGGGCAAAACCAGGCTGGCCGTTAAAGCGTGCTGTACGTGTACATCCATTGTTTCCCGCCTTTTCTGTCGCCCGTCATATTCAGGGGCACAATAGCTACTACCGTCACCAGAGGAACTTCGCAGACTTTTCAGCGAAAATAAGTGAAATAGTTTGAAAACCCGCATAAACATTGTGGATCAGGGTCAGGAGTCACAGATTGAGCTTTTGAGGACAGACGGGAGTCCGGCCGGGTGTCACGATCAGGGACATGGGGAAGCCACAGACAATCGGATTACGCACATTTGGGACTAAGGACGCCGCGGTCAAGGCGATTCAGGAAGTCCTCTACCGCCACCCGCTCCTGGAACCGATAGAGGGCGATGACCATGCGTTCGTGATGGACCTGCTGAAACAGCATCCTGATGCGGCGAAGAAGATCGGCACCGGCGTCAAACACTTCACCGTCGAATCAAACAAGGGTGGGACCCGCTCTTTCTATGTCACTCGGGTGGACGGGTCACGGGATGATTTTTCATCTGGAAAGTGCTTGAGAGGGGCGTGAAAGATCATTTCGGCTCAGACCCATGAGGTCGCACGGCCGGATGCTAGGTGAGCAGAAGCAAGGAAGGAAGTTATGACCCATGATCCAGAACTCGCGAAGCGACTAGCACGGAAGAAAAAGATGCAGGACCCAGCAAACGAAGAAGAGGCCGCGAGAATAAAACAGCAGTCGGAGGACCCCGCTTGGCAGGATGCTCAAGTCACAAAGCGCCGGGAGGCGGAGGCGAAAGCGGACGTGCCTTAGCCTCACCGGATAGGCAAAGACGCCGCCACGGGGCGCGGGCGGCCTTGATTTTCGACGAATGCACACAGATTGGGGCAAATGATCCGCCGGCCGGGAAACCGTGAGCTATCTGGGAGGGATTCCGGCGGCTCTGGTGATTCATGCTGGAAGCGTGGGTGCATCATGACGGCAACCGCATCGGGGATCATTCCAGACCGCCGGCAAGCTGAGGATTCTGGTGTAGACATGAGGGACATTATTTGAGACCCTCACAGAATGACGAAGCGAAAAATCGAGCCCGCGCTGCTGGTAGAGGGGGCGGACATACACCCCCCGGCCGCGGCCGGCGATGGTTGTACTGAGGCAGGAGACGGCTGAGTTTTGTCTGGAGTTGCTGCGCTCGTTGTCGGAGATTAAAGCTCTCAAATCTGAATCCGGTAAGGCCGAACTGAAGCAGCATGTTCGGGCTCTGGACCAGGCGATTGGGAATTACTACGAGGATGAGGATGAGGATAAAAAATAGTTGAAAATAAGTCTGCGATTCCTGATTCCCAACGGTAGTAGCTATTGTGAGCACCTTTTTAGAGCAGCATTTCACCATCGGATTCTTGGCCGAACAATGGGGCTGGGACGTGGACACGGTCAGGCCGTGGTTCGAAGGGATGCCAGGCCTTCAAGTCGTCGCCCATCCGGAGAAGATGCACAAACGAAAGTACACGTCTGTCCGCGTGCCGGCCAGCATCGCGGAGCGGGTTTACCTTGCTCACGCCACCAAATAGAAACCAAGAAAAAGAACGCCCTCACCGACACATGGTGAGGGCGTTCTTTTTTGCTAAAGATTTGCAATGAGGACTGTCGTTTTACCCTTGATATTCGTCTTATTCGTCTTCGATTCTAAAAGACTTACTGATTCTAAAGTGGTTACGTCTAGAGAGTCACAAACGCCTGCATCGCGTCTCCGGGTAATAGATTCAGCTGATCGCCACCTGCGCACACTATCCTCTTTGCAATCAGCGTCTTTTAGTGCCGGGAGTTTCCTGTTGCTGAGGTTTTGCGGAACGAGGA
>Ga0182030_10002881_pt1 | contig 36626 bp, 28 predicted proteins | sample 812S3MmetaG_FD_121299 | JGI IMG/M metagenome (GOLD analysis project Ga0182030, IMG submission 121299) | Permafrost microbial communities from Stordalen Mire, Sweden - 812S3M metaG (Illumina Assembly) | ecosystem: Environmental > Terrestrial > Soil > Wetlands > Permafrost | place: Sweden...
CCCTCCTGGGGCTTTTCCTTGGCGCTGTCCGGAATGATGATGCCGCCCTTGGTCTTTTCCTCGGCGTCGATACGCTTGACCACGACACGGTCATGCAGCGGACGAAATTTGGTTTTAGTCATGGAGGTTCCTTTTGGAGGCTTGGTTTTCAGCTCCGGTTGCCATCGAGCGGCGCTTGGGATACGGGCCTGTTCGACACCGCCATGGGGCCAGAAAAGTTCGCATCCTTAGCAATCACGCTCTCGGAGTGCTAAACGTGCGCCCGGGAATATGGCTTGGCGCCGGTCCTGTCAAGGCAGGCGGGTTAAGCCGTTGGTGAGGACGATAGTGGATGCTGGCGGGAAACCAAATCGGAGCGGTGGCGTAGTTGGTTGGACGTCATTGCTCCGATTGCAGTTTTGCGCTTGGCTGCGGGGCGGATGCGGTCACGAATTTGCTCGGGGAGAAACCATGTTCAGGTCATGTAGCGCGCGTAGGTTTGCCAGCTTGGGGATTGCGTCGGCGCTGACGATCTTCCTGGCCGGGTGCGGGAGCATGAGCCTGCCGTCATTTTCTTCATCGACCCCTCCACCGGCTGCGGAGCCGGGCACGGCGCCGGAAATGCCGGCGACGATCCGCCCGGATGAGATCGTCGGCCGCTGGGGTCTTGCCTCGTTCCAGAATCCCAACGACCGCGCGCGCACCGAAATCGCAGCCAAGGCGCAGTGCAAGCAGCCTTACGTGATCGGGGCCGGCTCCTCGGGCGGGGTGATCATGCATCTGGCCGACCAGGCAACGCCGCAGGAATTGCGTCTCAAGGGCAGCCCGAGCGGCAAGAACTATATCGGGCCGCCCGGGCCTGCCGGCGGCGAACTGGACCGCGAGATCGTCTCGTTCGACGGGCGCGTCATGGTGACGCGTTTCATCGACAAGGATGCCGCGACCCGCTACGGCAACATGGTCTACGTCCGCTGCGCGCCGCGGGCCTGATCCGCGGGCCGCATCGCTTGCCGAACCAGAGGTTATGATATGACGGGGTTGGCCTGACGATATTGTCGGGGCCGCAGCTGGCTCGCCAGAAGGGCGCTCGCCGCCGCGGCGGCGCCGGCCGGTTTCCGCAGCTTTCGGCCGCCGGGTGCTGCCACCCGGCGCCTTTCAAGTTGATCTTCAGTCGAACAGCGCGTCGATGTCGTCCTGCGACGCGTGGCCGATATCGTCTTCCAGCTTCGGGCCGTTCAGCAGCCGGTCGTCGCCTTCGCGGGTATCGACGATCGGCGGCGCATGCGCCTTGATCGCATCGACGCCACCCCAGATGTCCATCATCACGGTGATGTGGTTTTCGATGAATTTCATCGTGGTCATCACCTTGTTGATGCGCTGGCCGGTGAGATCCTGGAAATTGCAGGCCTCGAAGATCGAAATCACGCGCTCCTGGATTTCCTCGCTGAGCAGTTTCTGCTGATCCGGCGAGTTTACCTTGGCCAGCGCGCTCGCCGCCTGATCGATCGCCTCGGCGGCTTCCAGAATTTGCTGGGTCGCCTCTTCGGTGCCGCCGACCACGGCGCCGAGTTCGCCGTTGACTCTGGCCATTTCCTCGCCGTTGAAGCTCTTGCCGTGCAGCACCGCGATTTCCCGCTTGGTCCGGTTGATGGCGTCGTAGATCAGGTCGAGCTCGACCTTGAGTTTCTCGCATTGCTCGATCTGGGCACGGTAGGTCTCGAGCAGCGCATGGGCCTCGGCGACCTCGCGGGTGACCGATTCGCCGATGGTTTCCGCCGCCGCGCTGTGGCCGGGTCCGGGGCGGGCGCTGGCCATCTGGGTACGGATGGCGCGCAGTTCGCTCATGATCTCGCGATGCATGGGACCGACCTCGCCGTCAACGACGGACGATATCGGCATGTCGCCGATTGCTTCTTCGATGCGAAAACGTCTGCGATGAACCGGCATGAGATTGTTTCCTGACCTGCACTCGTTGCGTTTTAAGCAGATGCGATTTAACGCCGGGTTCACGCCGGAAATTCTTGTGACGGCGGCCCCGGGCGCCGCACACCAGCGGTTAACCATGGGGACCGCGGATTCATCGAAAATAAACGCTAGCGGACAAATCCGCGCCGGATTGACGACGTGGTGAATCGAAACGGCGGTTCTGTTTACCAAACCGATGCGGTTTTGATCTTAGCTGGTGGCGTGCAAGGGCGCTGACCGGGCGCTCCCATGGCGAAACAGTACAGAGTACGTCGATGTTCAGAAAAATCTCTCTTGCGCTCACAGCCGGCGCGTCGTGTCTGGCTGCCGGACTTCATCAGGCCGCGGCGATCGAAGCCGCGCCGGCCTCGGAACCCAGCGTGATCTACGCCGATCGACCCGCGCCGGTGCGGACGGGCTATGCCGAGCGCTCCAATATGGGCGGCGGCTTCATCGAATTCCTGTTCGGTGACGGACAGAATCAAGGCGAGCGCTATCAGCAGGCGCCGGTGTATCAGCAGCAACCATCCTACGAAGCGCGGCGTCCGCTGTTCCCGCAGGCTGAGCCGCAGCAAGGCATTCCGCAGCAGGAACAGGCCGGCGATCCGACGCAGCGCCCGTTCGATCCGAAATACGAAAAGCAGCTCGTCGACTACAATGGCAAGGAAAGCCCCGGCACCATCGTCGTCGATACGCCCAACAAGTTCCTGTTCCTGGTGCAGGGCAACGGCAAGGCGCTGCGCTACGGCATCGGCGTCGGCAAGCCCGGATTCACCTGGTCGGGCGTCAAGCAGATTTCCGCGAAGAAGGAATGGCCGGACTGGACCCCGCCGCCGGAAATGCTGGTGCGGCGTCCCGACCTGCCGCGGCACATGGAAGGCGGCCCGCAAAATCCGCTCGGCGCGCGCGCGATGTATCTGGGATCGTCGCTCTATCGCATCCACGGCTCCAACGAACCATGGACGATCGGCACCAACGTGTCGTCCGGCTGCATCCGGATGCGCAATGAGGACGTGATCGACCTCTACGGCCGCGTCAATGTCGGCGCGCGGGTCATCGTGATCTGAAGCTTTGGCGGCCCGAAAACAACACGGCCGCCCGCAGGGAGCGGCCGCGTTGCCCTGCAGCGACGGAATCCGTCAGGCGTAGTCGCTGTCGCCGTCGCTGCCGAAGTCGTCCGAATCCAGATCCATGTCGTCGTGATCGTCACCGTTCGATGCCGAATCGAACAGTCCGGTGCGTGAATCGTCGTCGGCGTGATCCGCAGAGGAGCCGATGTCCTTGACGCCGGCGTCGCGCGCCAGGTCGCTTCCGGATTGATCGCTCCACGGAGACTGGCTCGCGGCCCGGTCGCCCATTCCGCCGGCATCGCCGAAACCGTAATGGCTGCCCCCCATCATCGAACGGATGCTGCCGAGCAGCAGCGATCCGCCGACCACGCCGGCCGCGGCCGCCGCCGCCGTTCCAAGAAATGAACCGCCGCCACCGCCGATCGGCGACTGCGGCGCCCCGTAGGACCCCTGATTATAGGGTCCCTGATTATAGGGTGCCGCCGCCGGTGCCTGCTGCATCACCTGGCCGCTGTTCCATACCGGGCGGCTGGCGACCTCCGGCGGACGGACGTTCGGCACCGAGCCGTGGCTCTGCCCGAACACCGTCTCGCGCATGGAATCGAGGAACCCGCCGGATTGTTTCTGCTGCGGCGTATCGGCAGCCTCCAGCTCCTGGATCCGGGCGTTGGCGCGCTTGAGCGCCTCGTCCTGAACCAGCACGGTCTGCACCAGCGCGTAAACCGCGTTGGGCGCCGCGCGCAAACCCTGCGCGATAGCGGCAACCGCGTCCGGATCGCGCGGCGCGCTCTCCATCTTCGAAAGCCGGTCGAAAAGATCGTCAACCAATTGGCGTTCTTGCGGTGTCATCGCATGGTCTCCCTCGCTGAGAAGCGCGGGGGGGAATGTAGGGGCGCTTTGTGTCGCCAGTAGTGCTGGCCGGAATTAAATTTGCCGATCCGCACGCGGGCGTTCGCCAGGTTCAGGCCAAGGTCACTTTGTGGGCAGCCAGCAACGGCGGGAACTGCTCACCGCCGAGAAAAGCATGTTCATGTTCGCGCTGGACGGTGAGGGGGTCGAGGCCGACAAGGGTGTCATCGACGAAGCCCGGATGACACATGATCAGGCCATCCTCCGGCATCCCCTCGAGAAACTGCCGCATCAGCACGCCGAAATCGGGCTGTCGGGAAAAATCGTAGGCGCCGGCGAATCCGGGGTTGAAGGCGATATCGGCGCGCGCGGCGCGCTGGCGGAATTGCGCGCTCAGAATGTCGAGAACCAGCGCCTTCGGGGTACCGAGCCGCCGGGCCAGGGGCTGGTTCCGCCCGCCCTGGCGAACCCAGGCCTCGGGCGCGGCCTGTTTCACCGCGGCCAGGAACGCGTCGCGCACCTGCGGAAACAGCTGCGCGTGCTGGTGAGCGTCGACAAAATCCGGCGCGCGGCCGAACATTTCGCCGAAAGCGGCGAGCTGCACCATCAGTTCGGCCTGGATGATTTCAGGATCGAGCCGCCGCAGCAGGCCCGCGCGCAGCAGTTTGGCAAAGCTTGGGAACATGCCGCCGTCGAGCGGCTGATAGTGCATGGTCAGCGGACGAAACGGCGCCGTCAGGGTGACATGCAGGCCGATGGCGCAACGCGGACGGTCCGCGGCGACGGCGCGAAGTGCGGCAACTTCGCCGCGGTCGAGGGCCGGGCCGACCACCATCGCCGACGTCGCATTGAGACGGCCGCGCTCGATCAGGTCGCGAATGGCGCGGTTGACGCCGGGACTGAGACCGTAATCGTCGGCGCACAGCCAGATCCGGCGCGACGGCGCGGCGTCGTTCATTCGGCGGCGGTCCTTTCGCTGGCGCTGGTTTCCGTCGCGACCCGTTTTTCGCTGTGCTCGGCCACGAAATAGATCGGACGGGCTTTCAGCTCGGACAGAATCTTGCCGATATATTCGCCGACAATGCCGATCATGATCAGCTGCACGCCGCCGATGGTCATCAGGCCGACCACCAGCGAGGGATAGCCGGGAACCGATTTTCCGCTCACCAGGGTTTCCCACAGGATGGAAAGCCCGAACAGGAAGGCCACCGAGGCGAGCAGGGCTCCGAGCAGGCTGGCAAGCCGCAGCGGCGCCACCGAGAAGGAGGTCAGGCCCTCGATCGAAAGTCCGACCAGCCGGCCGGCGCTGAAGGTGGTCATGCCGTGCGCGCGGGCCGCAGGTTCGTAGTCGACGCGGATCTGACGGAATCCGATCCAGCTCGCCAGGCCCTTGAAGAAACGATTGCGCTCCGGCAGCTGCCGCAGCGCCGCCACCGCGCGCGGCGACAGCAGGCGGAAGTCGCCGGCGTCTTCGGGGATTTTCTGCCGGGCGCCCCAATTGATCAGCCCGTAGAAGCCATGGACCGCAAACCTTCGCAGCAACGATTCGTTGTCGCGATGCGCCTTGGCGGTATAGACCACGTCGTAGCCGCCATCGATCCAGTGCCGGACCAGTTGTTCGACAAGATCCGGCGGATGCTGGCCATCGCCGTCCATGAACAGCACCGCGCCGCGCCGGGCGTGGTCCAGTCCCGCCATCAGCGCGGCTTCCTTGCCGAAATTGCGCGACAGCGACACCACCTGAACATCGAGCGCATCGGCCGCAAGCCCGCGCGCAATGGCAAGCGTCGCATCGGTGCTGCCGTCGTCGACATACACCACCTCGCAGCCGAGGCCGTAGCGCTGCCGCAGCGCGCTTGCCCGTTCGCCAAGCCGGGCGTGCAGGGCCGCCAGTCCGGCCGCCTCATTGTACAACGGCACGACGATCGACAGACCCTGCGCCGCGGCCGAGGCCGCGGTGGTCGAAAAGCTGGAAACATCCGTACCGAGCATCATCGATCAGGTCTCAATCGTTCAGGTAACACCCTATATGGCAATCGCGGCGCATTGTCGCCACGCCCGATCCGCGGCGGCGATGGTCTCACTGCCGCAGGAATGCCTCGAGCTTGGCGAACAGCGGATTGTCGCGGTCGAGCACATAGTCGAGCGACGCCACCGAAACCGTGTCGGCGCCGTGGCCGCGCAGAAAACTGCCGAGCGCGTAAAGCTGCGCCGGCGGACAGTGCAGCGTGACCATTCCCGAAGATGTCGGTCCGCCGAACGGCGAGACCACACCGAAGCGGTTATGGGCCTCGGCCAGCAGGGCGGCGTCGCATCCGGCAAAGCGGGTGCGGACTTCCCGGTATTTGCTGGCGCGCGCCCGGGCGGCGATGTGATCCAGGATGACGCGCGCGGTCTCGCGGGCGTCGCTCGACCAGTCGGCGTCCCGCGCGGCCACCAGGTTGGCCTGGCTGCGCAGGATCACGCCGTCGTCGAGCACCTTGAGACCGTTGGCGGCAAGGGTGGCGCCCGTCGTCGTGATGTCGACGATCATCTCGGCGGTGCCGACCGCCGGGGCACCTTCGGTCGCGCCGGCGCTCTCGATGATGCGGTAATCGACGACGCCGTGGGAGGCGAAGAAAGTCCGGGTCAGATTGATGTATTTGGTGGCGACCCGCATTCGCCGGTTGTGCTGGGCGCGGAATCCGGTGGTGACGTCGTCGAGATCGGCCATGGTGCGAACGTCGATCCAGGCCTGCGGCACCGCAACCACGACATTGGCGCTGCCGAAGCCCAGATTGTCGATCAGCAACACGCGCTTGTCGGCGTCGGCGATGCTTTCGCGCACCAGGTCCTCCCCGGTGACGCCGAGATGGACCATGCCGCGCGCCAGTTGCCAGGCAATCTCGCTCGCCGACAGATAGGCGATCTCGACATTGTCGAGCCCGTTGATGGCGCCGCGATAGTCGCGGGCGCCGCGCGGTTTGGCCAGTGCAAGGCCGGCGCGCGAGAAGAACGCCTCGGCATTTTCCTGCAGCCGGCCCTTCGATGGTACCGCGAGTACGAACGGCGTCGTCATGAGCGGCTCCCGACCAGACCGCTTGCGGCCGGCTTGCGGCCGAGCTGGATCAGGGCTTCCACCCAGACCGAAAACCCGACCGCGGGAATCGGCGTGCCGGCGCCAAGCTGGGTCATCAGTCCGTCATAGCGTCCGCCCGCCACCAGCGGCTCGACTCCATCGCCCCTGGCGTGCAGTTCGAACTCGAAGCCGGTATAATAATCGAGCCCGCGGCCGAACGAGGTGGAAAAGCGCATCAGAGCGGTATCGATGCCGCGCGCGGCCATGAAGCCGACGCGGCTTTCGAACGCATCGATCGCGGCGGAAAGGTCGAGGCTTGCGTCATCGGCGAGTGCGCGCAACCGCGCGATCGCATCGTCGGGATCGCCCGCGATCGCAAGGAAGCGCTTGATCAGGTCGAGCGCATCGCGCGGCAGCGCGCCCCCCTTCAAGGTCGACTGTTCGAGGAAGCGGTCGGCGATCTCCGAAACCGAGCGGCCGCCGACATTGGTGGTGCCGGCGATCGACATCAGGTCGGTCACCAAGGCCAGCGCCGCCTTGCGGTCGGAGCCGGCCAGTGCGGCGAGCACACCCTCATATTCGTTGCGGCTGGCACCGGTCGCCAGCGTCAGCCGCTCGAGATCCTGCTCCAGGCTGATCTTGCGGTTGAAGTCCTTGATCAGCCGGCGCCGCCAGACCGGGTAGAGATCGAGGGCGTCGATCAGCGCATTGAACAGCGCCACATCCCCGGTGCGAATGTCGACCTCGGTCAGCCCGAACGCGGCGGTCGCTTCGAGGGCCAGCGCCAGCATCTCGGCGTCGGCGGCGGCGCGATCCTGCCGTCCGAAGGATTCGATGCCGGCCTGCAAAAATTCGCTCGGCCGGCCGCCGCGATAGCGAAACACCGGCCCGAGATAGCTGAATCCGGCGGGCTGGCCGCAGCGGTCGGAGGCGAGATAATCCCGCGCCACCGGAATGGTGAGATCGGGCCGCAGGCACAATTCCTCGCCGCCGGGATCGGTGGTCAGATAGAGGCTTTTCCGGATGTCCTCGCCGGAGAGATCGAGGAACGGCTCGGCCGGCTGCAGGATCGCCGGCTCGGCCAGAACGTAGCCGGCCTGCGCGAACGACAAGAGCAGGGCCTCCGCCCATGCGGCGGGTCCGGTCGCACGAGGGGCGGCGGTCAGGGTCATCGCGAAGTCCAAATATCCGAAAAAGACGGGTTCCATCGGGGTCGAGCCGGCGCAGCCCCTTAGCACGGCCGGCGCAGGGTTTCGACCGGGATCGGCCAAGTGGCTTAATGACAGGCCATGAACCGCGGGTGAAGCCCCGTCCTATCCGCGGTCGCTGGGTGCGGTCCAGTCGCCAAGTGCGGCCTGCACCAGCGCCAGCGCCGCCACCGCGGCGGTGTCGGCGCGCAGGATCCGGGGCCCCAGGGACAGCCGCAGGATCAGGGGTTGTCGCAGCAGGGCGGCGCGCTCTTCCTCGGCAAATCCGCCCTCCGGGCCGACCAGAACGTCGATTCCGCCCGGAATTGCCTGATGGCTGCGCAGCGCCTGCAAGCAATCGGTGGTCTCGGCCGCCTCGTCGCAGAACACCAGCAGCCGCTGCGCCTCGCGCCGGCTCAAATAGCGATCGAGCGCCACCGGTTCGGCGACGGTCGCAAGGCTAAGGATGCCGCATTGCTCGGCCGCCTCGATGACATTGGCCCGCATCCGCTCGCCATTGACCCTGGCGACCTGGGTAAAGCGGGTCAAAACCGGCTGCAGCGACGAGGCACCCATCTCGACCGCCTTCTGCACCATGTAGTCGAGCCTTGCATGTTTGAGCGGCGCAAACACGTAGGCGAGGTCGGGCAGGCGGTCCTGCGGCCGGGTCTGGGCGACGATATGCAGGCCGTCGGGCCGTTTTCGACCCGCGACCGACGCCTGCCATTCGCCATCGCGTCCATTGAACACCAGGACAGTCCCGCCTGCGGATAGCCGCAGCACATTGCCGAGGTAGTTGCTCTGGCTGCGCTCGAGGGCGACCGTTTCGCCCGCGGCCAGAGCGGCATCGACGAAAAGCCGGGGGCTGCGAAAATCGATTTGAGGCATGGTCGGTTCCAACCGCTGTTCCGGCGTCCGCGTGACTTGCAACATTGTAAGCGGTTTGGCGATAAGTTCATGCGTTCATTTGATAATTTGGAGACCACCGGGGCCGGAACCGGGCGCTGCGGCAGCCGGACCGGGCTGGGAAGGGGCAAATTTGCGCAAATATTGCCGTCCAGCGCGGCGCTACGCCGCGCTGTTGCCAAATTCCACGGGTTGTTAAGCAGTGGCAGGAATCGTAAAGCCCCATCGTAAATTGCGCTCTTATCGGAAAAGAGGTTGGGGACCGTTGGACCTTGCCGGAGGAACAGTCTTGATCATCCGCCGCCTGATCGTGCCAGTCACCGTGGCCGTCGTCGCACTGCACGCCGGCCACGGCTTTGCGCAGAGCGCGTTTCCCGCGCCGCTGCCTGGTCAGGCGGCCGCGGCCAGCGATCCGGCATTTCCGCCGCTGCGGGGTGGTCAGGGCGCGCCGCCGGTCAACGATCCGGCATTTCCGCCGGTCAACGGAGCGGCCCCTGCGGCTTCGTTTCCGGTCACCGGAGCCGCGCCGCTCACCGGCGCCGGGCTCGCGCGGCCGCCGGGTCCGCCGCAGGGCGGTCCTCCGGACCAATGCATGAAGGGATTCCTCCCGCTGCGCGAAGACGCCGAGAAGCGCGGCAAGCTGATCAAGGCCGCCAGCGACCGGCACGCGCCCCCGGATGAGGCCTGCAAGCTGATCGGGAGTTTCGCCCAGTCCGAAATCAAGATGATCAAATATGTCGAGGCCAACTCGGCGCGCTGCGGGATTCCGGCGCAGATAGCCGAGCAGCTGAAGACCGGCCACAAGAACACCGAAGGCATGCAGAAGAGGGTCTGCGAAATGGCGCAGCAGTCCCAGCAGAGAGGACCGGCCGGACCGAGCCTGAGCGAGGTGCTCGGCTCTGCGGCCACGGTTCCGGAAGCCACCGCCGCCAAAAAGGGCGGCAGTACCTTCGATACCCTGAACGGCAACGTCCTCACGCGATGACCAGTGCCGCCGTTTTCAAGGGCCTGCAGCATTTGCGGCAAGCCCTTGCCCGCAACTTCGAATCGGGGAGCGGCACGGCGAGCACCCAGCGGGTGTCGGGGCCGGCCGCGCCGGATCGGCAGCTTCGGAAGCCGGGCGCGGCGGTCCGATGAGCGGTGCCCGCGTTGCCGATGCCACCGGCAACTGGGTCGATACCCGGGCGCCGCAATGGTCGCGGCCTTATCTGCGGCTCTCCCGGCTCGACCGGCCGATCGGATCGTGGCTTTTGCTGCTGCCATGCTGGTGGTCGGCGGCGCTGGCGGCCAGCGTCGCCGGCGACATCGGACAGTTGCCCCTCATCCTCGCTCTGTTCCTGGTCGGCGCCTTTGTGATGCGCGGCGCCGGCTGTACCTGGAACGACATCACCGATCGCGACCTCGACGCGCTGGTCGAACGCACCCGGTCGCGGCCGATTCCGGCGGGCCAGGTGAGCGTGCCGCAGGCGGTGGCCTTTCTGGTCCTGCAGGCGCTGATCGGGCTTGCGGTGCTGCTGCAATTCAACCGCTTCGCGGTCGCCACCGGCATCGCGTCGCTGGTCATCGTCGCGGTCTATCCCTTCATGAAGCGGATCACCTGGTGGCCGCAGATCGTGCTCGGACTGGCGTTCTCCTGGGGCGCGTTGATGGGATTTGCGGTGACGCTGGCGCGGATCGACGCGCCGGCGCTCTGGCTCTACGCCGGGTCGATCGCGTGGGTGATCGGCTATGACACCATCTATGCCCATCAGGATGCCGAGGATGACGCGCTGATCGGCGTCAAATCGACCGCGCTTTTGTTCGGCGCCCGCACCCGCCCGGCGCTGCTGGCGTTTTACGGGCTGGCGGTGGGGCTGATCGGCATCGCGCTGGCCTCGGCCGGCGCCGGCGTGCCGGCCTGGACCGGGCTTGCCGCCTTCGCCGCGCATCTGGTCTGGCAAGTCAGCCGGCTACGGATCGGCGATCCCGCATTGTGCCTGCGCATCTTCAAATCCAACCGCGATGCCGGGCTGCTGCTGTTCGCGGGCTTGCTGGCCGATGCGGTGATGCGGGCCGGCAGCTAGTGCACAATGGCTTTGAGTCGGTCGGCAGCCACATCGTGCCCGGACGCAGGGCAGCACGCCGCCGTTGCGGCGTGGTGCGCTGCTGAGCCGGGGCCCATCGTATAGAGCAAGAGTGGGTGATGGTGTGTGGGTCCCGGCTCTGCGGAGCAGCGTGAAGGACGCTGCACCGCGTCCGGGACACGAGCGCTCCAAGCCTTGTCGCTATTCCGGCGCGATGATCTCGCGCTCGCCGCGATGATGATTGGCCGGATTGAGCAGATCGCCGCCGCGCCGCCGCACCAGGAATTTCGGCCGCCGCGACCGGATCGTGTTGTGACGCCGGCGCCGTGGCGCTGGCTGGGCTGCGGTTTCTTCCGTCAGTCGTGGCAGCGCGAAGATGTCGCTCCAGGCCTGCCATGCCGCCGCGATCTCGTCGCGGTCGGAACTGACGCACAGCGGGATCGTCAACGACGGATCGCGATGGGCGAGCACCAGGATCTGGGTGTCGTCGATGCCGCGCAACGCCACGCCGAGAAAATCGCTGACGCGAACGTTGACCGCCATCCGCATGCCGTGAAGCGCACGACGCAGCACGACGCGCTCGCGGTGAAGCTCGATCTGCCGCACGCCGCCGTCGGCGCGGCTGTCGTGCGCGTCGAAGCTGACGGGCAGGGAAAGAGGGTCGAGCCGCAATGCGCGGCCCGACCCGGCGGGGTTTATCCCGCTTGTTGCTGTTTGACGCCTCAAGGCCTTGTCTCCCCGCCGGGATTATGTTCCCGGTCGACAGCCGAGAGCTTGCCGCAGCGGTGTCGGTTTCGGCTTAAAAAGGCTGGTTAATCGAAGCTCACCTGACCGGCATTCGCCGGCATGATTGACAAGACCTTGGCTCACATGATTGACGAGAGCTTGCGGCGGCAGCCGAAATTGTTTGGCTTTGCACGCATGAAATGCTTGAAGTCCGCGTCAATCGGGCACATCTCATGTGTCGGCTGATTTGCAGCCGGGGCTTCTCCAATCGTTGGGATTTTATTCGTGATCTCTTCACCATCCGCCGCGCCGCTTTCGCCCAAGGGCGATTCATCCGCCCTGTTCGATCAATCCGCCCTCAGCACGCTGGCGCAGCGCCTGGTCGAGGCCGCCAGGCGCGCCGGCGCGGATGCCGCCGATGCGGTGGCGGTGCGCGGCATCTCGCAGGGCGTCGAGGTGCGCGACGGGCGGGTCGAGGAATCCGAGCGCTCGGAAGGCGACGATGTCGGACTGCGCGTGCTGGTGGGACGCCGCCAGGCGGTGGTCTCGACCAACGACGTCAGCGGCGACGGCGTCGCCAAACTCGCCGAGCGCGCCGTCGCCATGGCGCGGGTCGCGCCCGACGACAAATATGTCGGCCTCGCCGATCCGTCATTGCTGGCGCGCGATTTTCCGGATCTCGATCTGCTCGATCCGCAGATCCCGTCGACAGCGGAACTTGAGCGCCGCGCCTGCGAGGCGGAAGCGGCGGGCCTCGCGGTCAAGGGCGTGACCAAATCCGGCGGTGCGTCGGCCTCGACCGGCATTGGCGGCATGGTGCTGGTCACCAGCACCGGTTTCCATGGTTCCTATCTGCGCTCGAGCCAGGGCATCTCGATGACCGCGATATCGGGTGACGGCACCGGCATGGAGCGCGACTATGACTACACCTCGGCGCCGCACGCTTCCGATCTGGCGTCTCCCGCCAGCGTCGGCCGTACCGCGGGCGAGCGCACGGTGGCGCGCGCCAATCCCCGCAAGGTGGAAACCTGCAAGGTGCCGGTGGTGTTCGACCCCCGGGTTTCCGGATCGCTGGTCGGCCATCTGGTGGGGGCGGTGAACGGTGCCTCGATCGCGCGCAAGACCAGTTTTCTGAAAGACCGTCTCGGCGAGCAGCTGTTTGCCAAGAACATCCGCATCATCGACGATCCGCTGCGGGTGCGCGGATTGCGCTCGCAGTCGTTCGACGCCGAGGGCGTCAAGGTCAAGAAGCTCGCCATCATCGATGAGGGCGTGCTGACCTCGTGGCTGTTGGATTCGGCGACCGCGCGCGAACTGGGGCTGGTCACGACAGGCCATGCCCAGCGCGGCGTATCGTCGTCGCCGTCGCCGGGATCGTACAACCTGCATCTGGAGGCCGGGGAGCCGACGCCGGCCGAACTGATGAGCGACATCCGCCAGGGATTTTACGTCACCGACCTGATTGGTTCCGGCGTCAATGGCGTGACCGGCGACTACAGCCGCGGCGCATCCGGCTTCTGGATCGAGAATGGCGAAATCAGCTACGCGGTGAGCGAGGTGACGATCGCGGGGCATCTTCTCGAAATATTCAAATCGCTGGTGCCCGCCAACGATCTGCAATTTCGCTACGGCGTCAATGCTCCGACGCTGCGCATCGAGGGCTTGACGGTTGGCGGACGGTAGCGCTGACGGCCCGCACCACACCGGTTTGACGCGCGATGGCTTGTCACGTGATGGCTTGTCGGGTGAAGGATTGGCGCGTGACGCCGCGCTGCTGAAGGACACCGTGCGCGAGGCGGGCGCGCTGGCGCTCTCGCTGTTTCGCACCGAACTCAAGAACTGGACCAAGGGCGCGTCCTCGCCGGTGTCCGAGGCCGATATCGCGGTCAACGACCTGATCCAGCGCCAGCTGCGGTCCGCCAGGCCGGACTATGGCTGGCTGTCGGAAGAGAGCGCCGACGACGAAACGCGCCTGGGCAAGCCTCTGGTCTGGATCGTCGATCCGATCGACGGCACCCGCGGTTATCTCGCCGGCCGTGAAGACTGGTGCGTCAGCGTGGCGCTGGTCGAGAACGCCGCCCCGGTGCTGGCCGCCGTGTTCGTGCCGGCCAGCGATGAATTCTTCTTCGCCGTGCGCGGGCAGGGCGCCGCACGCAACGGCGTGCCGGTTTTCGCAACCTCGGGCACCGCGCTGGATTTTTCCCGGGTGGCCGGTCCGAAGCCGCTGGTCGAACGATTGAGCCGGTCGTCGGACGAAATCACCCTTTATCCCCGGATCGGATCGCTGGCGCTGCGGCTGTGCCGGGTCGCGGAAGGAAGGCTCGATGCGGCCTTCGCGGGCGGCCAAAGCCGCGACTGGGACCTTGCCGCGGCCGATTTGATCGTGCACGAAGCGAATGGTAACATGACCGCGCTCTCGGGGGACAGCATCCTTTACAACCTCCGGGAAGTGACCCACGGGGTGCTGGTGGCAGCGGGGCGCGATCGTCATGCAAGCATTGTCGAGCACTTCCGCCGCCGTCCGTTGCCCTGAACGTGCGCCAAGCGGGTCGGAAATCTTGCCTTGCCGGGCACCGCGTTAGGAAACCGAATCATGCCAGATAGCGCCCAGCAGCAATTGCTCCATCTCGTCATCGGCGGCGAGCTGACCGATCTCGAGCACACCACGTTCAAGGATCTCGATCAGGTCGAGATCGTCGGCGTATTCCCCAATTACGCGAGCGCCCACGCCGCCTGGAAAGCCAAGGCGCAGCAGACCGTGGACAACGCCCATATGCGCTATTTCGTGGTCCATCTCCACCGGCTGCTCGATCCGGGCCAAGACGCGAAGCCTGCGCGTTGAAAAGAATGCTTCGTAACGTGCTGCGCAGCAGCTGGCTGCAGCGCGCTGTTGGCTTCTTGGCGGCCGAATTCCTGCGGCTGGTCTGGCAGACCAACAAGTTCAGTCTCGATCCCCCGGACGTCTATCAAATCGTCGAGCCGCAGATGCCGGCGATTTTCGCATTCTGGCACGGCCAGCATTTCATGACGCCGTTCATCAAGACCAAGCCGAGCCATCGCGGCAAGGTGCTGATCTCGCGGCATCGCGATGGCGAGTTCAACGCCATCGCCGTCGAACGGCTCGGGATCGGCACCATCCGCGGCTCCGGCGATCACGGCTCGGCGTTTCACCGCAAGGGCGGCGTCGGCGCGTTCAAGGAGATGGTGCGTGCGCTCGAAGAGAATTATAATGTCGCGTTGACCGCGGACGTGCCGAAGCGCGCGCGGGTCGCGGGCCTCGGCATCATCATGCTGGCGAGGGAGTCCGGACGGCCGATCATGCCCTTTGCGATGGCCACCAGCCGTTTCCTCCGCCTCGACAACTGGGACCGCACCACCATCAATCTGCCGTTCGGGCACGGTGCGCTGGTGGGGGGCGACATCGTGGTGGTTCCGCCCGATGCCGATGCCGAGACGATGGAAAGACTGCGCGCGCAACTGGAGACGACGCTGAACGATGCGACGCGCCGGGCCTATGCGCAGGTCGGCCGTCCGGAACAGGCGCCTCATGCCTAACTCGCTGCCGATGACGCTGCGGATCTACCGGAAGCTGTCCGCTGCGGCGGTACCGCTGGCGCCGGTGCTGATCAAGCGGCGGCTGAAACAGGGCAAGGAGGATCCCGCGCGTATCGGCGAGCGGCGCGGCGTCAGCAGCGGCGCCCGGCCGCACGGGCCGCTGGTCTGGATTCACGGTGCCAGCGTCGGCGAGGTGCTGGCCGCGGCGGCCCTGATCGAACGGCTGCGCGCGCTGAATATCCGCATCCTGCTGACCTCCGGCACGGTGACCTCGGCGGCGATCGTCGCCAAGCGGTTTCCCGCCGATATCATCCATCAATACGTGCCCTACGATGCGCCGCGCTACGTCGCGCGTTTTCTCGATCACTGGCGCCCGAGTCTGGCGCTGTTCATCGAGTCCGACCTGTGGCCCAATCTCATCCTCTCGAGCGCGGCGCGGCGGCTGCCGATGGTGCTGATCAACGGCCGGATGTCGCATCGCTCGTTTCCGCGCTGGCGCCGGATCAGCGGCACGATTTCGGCGTTGCTCGGCCGGTTCGATGTCTGCCTCGCCCAATCGCATGTCGATGCCGAGCGCTTTGCCGCGCTTGGCAGCCGCAACGTCGTGACCACGGGGAATCTGAAGCTCGATCTTCCGGCGCCGCCCGCCGACGCGGCGAGGCTGGAGCGGCTGATGTTGGCGACGCGGGGCCGCCCGGTCATCGTCGCCGCCTCGACCCATCCCGGCGAGGAGGAAATCCTGCTGGAAACCCATCGGACGCTGGCGGCGATCTTTCCCGGCCTATTGAGCGTGATCGTGCCGCGCCATCCCGATCGCGGCGAAGCCATCGCCCGCCTCGTCGCGGCTTCCGGGCTGCACGCGGCGCTGCGCTCGCGCGAGGAACTGCCGACGGCCAGGACCGACATCTATGTCGCCGACACCATGGGCGAACTGGGATTGTTCTATCGGCTGGCGCCGATCGTGTTCATGGGAGGCTCGCTGGTCGCCCATGGCGGGCAGAACCCGATCGAGGCGATCCGGCTCGGCGCGTCGGTGGTTCATGGTCCCCACGTCTTCAATTTCACCGATGTCTATGCGGCGCTGGACGGCGCCGGCGGCGCCCGGCGCGCCGACAGCCAGGAAGCGCTGGTCAAGCAGCTCGGCCAGTGGCTGGCCGATCCGGCGGCGCGCCAGGCCTCGCTGGAGGCCGCCGAACGCGTGGTCGAACAACTCGGCGGCGCGCTCGACCGCACGCTGACCGCGCTCGAGCCGTATCTGTTGCAGTTGCGGCTCGAGATGGGGGCGGCCAATGCGTGAGCCGGACTTCTGGTACCGGCCGCCATCATGGAAGTCGCGATTGCTGATGCCGCTCGGCGCCGTCTATGGCTGGATCGCAGGCCAGCGCCTGCAGCGCGAGGGTTTTGACGCCGGCATTCCCGTGCTTTGCGTCGGCAATTATCATGTCGGCGGCGCCGGCAAGACCCCGCTCGTGCTGGCGCTGACCCGGCTGCTGCGCGAATCCGGCGAGAGACCGGTCGTGCTCAGCCGCGGTTATGGCGGACGATTGCAGGGGCCGATCAAGGTGGATCCGGAGCGGCATGTCGCCGGCGATGTCGGCGACGAGCCGCTGATGCTGGCGCGGACGGTGACGGTGGTGGTGGCGCGCGAACGCATTGCCGGGCTCGCTTTGGCGCGCTCGCAGGGCGCCAGCGTGATCCTGATGGACGATGGTTTCCAGAACCCCGCCGTCGCCAAGGATGCTTCCCTGATCGTGATCGACGGCGACCGTGGCCTCGGCAATGGCTGCGTGTTTCCGGCCGGCCCGTTGCGCGCGCCGCTGCCGCCGCAGCTTGCCCGTACCGACGCGCTGATCGTGGTCGGCGCCGGGACCGCTGCCGCTTCGGTCGCGGTGGCCGTCGCCGCGCGCGGCAGGCCGGTGTTGTCCGCGCATCTCGAGGCCGACCCGGCATCGCTGGCCTCGCTCGGCGGCAGACGCGTGCTCGCCTTCGCCGGAATCGGCGATCCCGAGCGGTTTTTCAGGACGCTGCGCGCCAATGGGATCGAGGTCGTCCGGCAGCACGCATTCGCCGATCACCACGCGTTTTCCCAGAGCGAGATCGAGGCGCTGCTCGCCGAGGCCGAACGCGATGCGCTGATCGCGGTGACCACGGAGAAAGACCTGGCGCGGCTGCGCTGCGGCGGCGGGCTTCCGGGCTGGGCGCGCGACATCGTGCCGTTCGCGGTGACGCTCGAATTCGAGGACATCGCGCCGTTGCGCAAGCTGGTGGCGGACCGGCTGTTTCAGGTGCGGGCGAGCAAATTTGTCAATTAGAGCACGATGGCTTTGAGTTGAAACGGCACGCGCTTCCGCTCCCCTCCCTGCCGCTTGCTGGGAGGGGTACGCAGTTTAGGAATGCCGCTTGACCCATTTCCGGCGTTGAGGTTGCTGACTTAGAATGAGCGGTTGAGACCATGCGCGACGACCATGACGAGGCCCTTGACCGCCGGAGCCGCATCCTGGACGGGGCGCGCGCGGCCTTCCTGCGCTTTGGTTTCGAGCGCACGAGCATGGCCGACATCGCGACCGGAGCGGGCGTTTCTCGCACCGCGGTTTACCACTACTTTCCGAGCAAAGAGGATGTTCTCCGGGCCGTCGTCGACGAGCTCAACGCCAGAAGTCTGAGTGCGGCCGCCGAGGCGCTGGAAAAAGGCCAAAGCCTGGACGCGACCCTGACGGGCCTTCTCGAAGCCAGGTTCGGTCGGACGCTTGCCGTGATCACCGAAAGCCCCCATGGCGTGGAACTCGTGGACGCCACTCACCGACTTACGGGGGCAGCGACCCGCGCCGCCGACGAGGCGTTCCATGGGCTCGTCGTCAAGGCGCTGGTGCGCCATCGCCGCATCGAGGAAGTAGACGCCGTCGCGGACACGCTGATCGCTGCGGCCAAGGGTCTGATGCGGTCTGGCGAAGTTCACGTCTCGAGGGCGAGGTTCGAAGAGCGGATCCATCGACTGGTCGCCTGGATCAGTGACTGACGTATTGACGTTTACAGTACAAAGTGTCAAAAATGGCGGACTGGGAGGCCCGGACCCGAGCCGGGTGACATCATTCGTGCGCCTCGAAATCGGAGAATCTCCATGACGCCAGGCGTGCAAATCCCGGATCCACGCATCGTTTGGCCGCCGGAGCACTCGCCGGCCTCATCGAGGGTATTCGCGCAAAACACGATCGAGATCGCGGCTGCGCCGGACACGGTCTGGTCGCTGCTGATCGACTGTGCCGAGTGGCCGTCATGGTACAAGCATTGCTCCGACGTATCGGTGGTGCGTGGCGGCCCGCGGTTGAGCGCCAGGTCGAAGTTTCGCTTCAAGACGCTGGGATTTTATTTTGAACCCGAAATCGACACGTTCGACCCTTCGCGAATGCTGGTCTGGTCGGCAACGGGTCCCGCCGGCACCAGCGGGGCGCACGCCTGGTACATCGAACCGACGCCGGGCGGCTGTCGGGTCATCACCGAAGAAGCCCAGCGGGGCTTGCTGCTGTTTTTTCTGGGGGCGCGGACGCGCGGCCTGCTGCTCACGTCGCACCAGGAATGGCTACGGGCACTCAAAGAGCTGGCGGAAGCGAAGCGATAGCGCGTGGGCCGATGCAACGATCAAAGCTCCGCTCGGGTCGATTCTGGCGGCGAGCAAGCCGACATCCGGTCTGTTTGGCGATTGCTGCCGGACGCGCCGTGCGCCGGTAGCCGGGACGGTCGGCGCCGGCGTGCGCGCCTGCCGGCTCAGCTCGCCGGCTTCAGCGCGGCCGGAAAATGCCGCTGCAGCACCGCGCTCGGAATGGCATAGGCCTCCTGCAGGTCGACGCTCCAGTATTTCAGCTCGTCGAGCGGTATCCGCGCATCGGTCACCGCGCACCGCACATAGGTCCCCGGCGAGATCACCCGGAAATCGCCGTCCAGATATTGCAGCTGCGCTTCGCCATGGCCCGAGGGACCGAATTTGTTCAGCACGTTCGAACTCTCCGAGCACACCCCGACGGCTGCGCCGCGGGGCGAAATGATTCAATGATCTAACATAGATAGGTTCTGCTGTCCGCCCGTCAAACCCACCGATTTGTGATGAATTTTCGAACTTGGCGCATAGTAGCCTTGGTAGCGATGGTCCGCTGTTTTCCCAGCGCCACAACGAGCCGGCAAACCGCGATGCGCCTTCTGTCAGCAACCGCATTCCTGGCGCTTCTGGCGCTGGCTTTTGCCGCCGACGCGGCGCCGTTGCCGTCCCCGCAGCAGGTCGACATTCCCCTCGCCGACGGCATATTGCACGCCCAGCTCTACAAGCCCGACGGGGATGGCCCGTTTCCCAGCGTGATCGCGCTGCACGGCTGCGGCGGGCTGGGCGGCCATTCCGAGCCGGTGCTGCCGCGTTATCGCGATTGGGCCGAGCAATTGCTGAAACAGGGCAACGCCGTGCTGCTGCCGGACAGCTATGGTTCGCGCGAACTCGGCCCGCAATGCCGGGTCAAGGAGCGCCGCGTGCTCGCCCGTCGCGAGCGGGTCGCCGACATCCTGGCCTCCCGGCAATGGCTGGTGCAGCAGCGCTGGGCGGCCGCCGATCGCATCAGCCTTCTGGGATGGGCCAACGGCGCCAGCGCGTTGCTGTGGGCGGTGCGGCCGCAACTGTCGTCGCGCAAAGTCGAGCCGGATTTCCGCTCGGCGATTGCATTTTATCCGAATTGTCGGGTGTCGTCGGGCCTCGGCTGGAGCGCCCGGGTGCCGACCTTGCTGCTGATCGGCGCCAAGGACGACGTCAGTTCGCCGCCCGCCTGCCGTCAGATGATCGACGGCGCGCATGGGCGCAGCGCGCTGGCGCGGATCGTGGTCTATCCCGAGGCCTATCACGATTTCGACCGCGCCAACCTGCCGCTGCATGCGCTGGCCGGGACATCGGACGCGGCCGTGCCGGAGCGCGGCCATCTCGGCACCGACACCGAGGCCCGCGCCGATTCGCAGAAGCGGGTCGCCGAGTGGCTGGCGCGGTAGGCGCGCGCGTCGCCCGAGGAGCCAACGGTCGCGCCGATGCGCGCCCCGCGCACACGAAGCAATCCGTGCGCGCAAAGAAGAATGGATGGCTTCGTCGCTGACGCTCCTCGCAACGACGAGGCCACAGATTCAAGTGTCAAACAGCCAATATCGTCATTGCGAGCTCTTGCGAAGCAATCCATGCCGCGAGGAAACAGTCGATTGCTTCGTCGCCCCCGTTTCATCCCAGCGGGTCGTTCGGCTGCGGCAAGGGCCGGCGTGATCGTCCTGTCACAACCCTGACATAAGCGTGACCGCAGAGTTTCCCGCGATCGCCATTGGCGGAAATCATCACGCGGTCCGGGCCGGATAGACAATTGCTTGCTGAGAGCGCACCTGTGAATGCCACCATCCGAGCCGGCGCGCCAGCGGGTGCCCGCCGGCATCCGCATCGCATGCTCGTGACGTCGTCGCTGGCGGCCGCAATGCTTGCCGCTTGCCTTGCGGTGGCCGTTGGAGCGGCCATGTCGGTGTGGGCGGCCGAGCGCGGGGATGCCGCGGCACAATCCGGCTTGATGGTGTTCGACATTCCCGCCCAGCCGCTGGCGTTCGCGCTCGAAGCCTATGGCGCGGTCACCGGGATCGAAGTGTTCTATGATGCCGAGCTGGCGACCGGGCGCCGGTCCGCCGGTGTCAAGGGGACGTTCTCACCGGCCCGCGGTCTCGAAGCGCTGTTGCACGGCACCGGTTATGTCGCGAGGACGACGGGCTCGGGTGCGGTCTCAATCGTGCTGGCGTCCGCAGCGGCGGCGCAACAGGTGACGGCGTCGCGGCGGGTCTTCAATCGCTACGACCGCTATTTCGCGGCTCTGCAGGCGCGGCTCGGCCAGGCCTTGTGCGGCAGCGACCATGCCCAGGTCGGAAGCGGCGAGATCATCTTCAAATTCTGGCTCGCCGGTTCCGGGGTGATCGCACGCGCCGATATCGTTGCCTCCGGCGGCGACCCCGCCCAGGACCGGGCCATCGCCAACGGGATCGCGGGATTGGACATTGGCGAGCCGCTGCCGGCGGGTTTGCCACAGCCTGTCACGATGGCGGTGCTTCCTCCGGTGCAAGGCGAGGCAACGGGGTGTCCCGCGGGTCATGGTAGCGATGCCGGTCATTGAGAGGGCAGACCGTTGCGTGGCCGGCCGCCGATACGGCGCCGGAGGCGCGCGCCCGTCCGGTCGGGCGTCATGAGCGATCTCAACCTTCTGCGCCAGCTGTTTCTGGGCGGCTATGGCGAGCTGAAAGCGCGGCTGGCGCAGCGTCTCGGCTCGGCCGAACTGGCGGCCGATGTTCTGCAGGATACCTGGCTGCGGCTGCAACGGGCGGCGCCGATCGGGCCGGTTCACCGTCCAAAATCCTATCTGTTTCGCATCGCCTATAACATCGCCTTGAAGCGTCGGCGGGCCGAACGTGAAATGGTGACCCTCGACGATGCCAGGGGCGCGCTCAGCCTGGTGGATGACGCGCCGGATCCGGCGTCGGTGATCGAAGGCCGCTCGGAGCTCGCAAAGCTCAACCAGGCGGTGGCTGAACTCTCGCCGCGCCAGCAGGAAATCCTGTTCGCTTCGCGGCTGGATCATGTCCCGCTGGCTGAACTCGCCGTCCGGTATGGGATTTCGCAGCGTTGGGTCGAACGGGAGTTGCGTTACGCGGTGTTTCATTGTGCTGGGCGGCTTGACCGCGACGTTGTCCAGAGGTTCGGTCCAAGGCCCCGCGGGGGATCAGTAGATAAAGAGGAAGATGCGAGAAAGAGACGGCAGGACGATGAGACCGGGTAGGGCGAAGCCGCGACATGCCGTGCCGCGTGGCCAGCAAGGTAACGGGCATGCCTGACGACGGACCGGCCGACGCCGCGCCGATCGAGCGCGAAGCCTATGACTGGATGAGGCATTTTGCTTCCGGCGCGGCCCGCCCGGACGATCTCGCCGCGTTGCGGCTCTGGTCCGCGCGCAGCCCGCTCCACCGGCAGGCCTTCGACCGCGTCAGCCGAACCTGGCAGGCGCTGGGTCCGGTCGGTGAAGCGCGGCGGGCTCTGGACAGCCTTGCCGGATTTAAAGCCGACACACCGCGTCCTCATCGGATCGGCCGCCGCGCCTTTCTCGGCGGCGCACTCGCCGCATCGGCGGCGGGGGCGGCGGTGCTGGTTGCCCGTCCGCCGCTGGGACTCTGGCCATCCTGGTCGGAACTCGCGGCCGATTATCGCACGGAGCCTGGCGAGCAGCGCCAGGTCGCGCTCGCCGGCGATGTCTCGGTCGAGCTGAATACCCGCACCAGCATCGCCATTCGCCCGGGCGGCGCACAAGCCGGCGGAATCGAGCTGATCGCGGGCGAGGCGATGGTGCAGGCGAGGTCCGGGACGGCTGGGGCCGTGACGGTCGTGGCGGCTGACGGCCGCATCGTCGCAGCCGACGCGCGATTCAATGTGCGCTACGACCAGGGCCGGACGGTTTACGTGACCTGCCTCGAAGGCGAAGTTCGGGTGGAACGGCTCGCGGCGGCCCTGCCGCTTCCGGCCGGCCGGCAGGTGATCTACTCCGAAGGCGGGCTCGGCTCGTCGGTCGCCATCGATCCCGCCGCGGTGACGGCCTGGCAGCAGGGCCTCGTCATCTTCCGCTCGACGCCGGTCGCCGAGGTGGTCGCGGAGGTCAACCGCTACCGGGCAGGGCAGGTCATTCTCACCAATGCGGCGCTTGGGCGCCGTCAGCTCAATGCCCGGTTCCGCATCGAGGACATCGACCGGGTCGTGGGGCAGATCGAGCAGGTATTCGGCGCCCATGCCACCACGCTGCCCGGTGGTATCGTCCTGCTCGGCTGACACAGCGCGATCGGACCCAAAAGAATTTCGCATCGAAGTTTTTGTGGGCCTTTCGAAACTATTTTGACCGGTCGCGGGCTTTGGCGGGGATCAACAGGACAGGGAGCCCTGCGATGCTCCCGTTCGTGACGCCCATGTGCCGAGAAAGTGCCCGTTGATGACCGTTCGCCAGGCCGCTATCCGTCCCCGTACCCGTGTCGCCCTGCTTGGCGGCGTCAGCGCGCTCTCCTTGATGCTGGCGATGCCGGCGCAGGCCCGCCCGCTCGGCTCCTCCGCATCGTACTCGGCGACCACGGCGGCGAGCGACGCGGCGCAGGCGGCATCGCAGCAGGCGGCGGCGATGGCCAAGCAGGCGCAGAACGCGCTGACGCGGGCGGTGCAGGCGCTTCAGGCCATGCAGGCAGCGCAAAATGCCGCGCGTGCGGCGGCAGCGAGCGCGGCGCCGACGTCGGTGACGGACGGCCTGTCGGCGGGCGGCCTTATCGTCGATCCACGCGTGATTTCCGGCACGGATTCCAACCTTTGGGTCAACGCCAACCTGCCGACGCAGAGTTCGAGCAGTGGCCAGACCACGGTCACGGTGCAGCAGACCGCGCAGCGCGCGATCATGACCTGGCTCCAGTTCAACATCGGCAGGAACACCGCGCTCGATTTCGACCAGAGCGGCGGCAACTCGGCCAACGGCAATTCCTGGGTGGCGCTGAACCGGATCGACGCGACGGGCGTGCCGAGCCAGATCCTGGGCTCGATCACCGCCCAGGGCACGGTGCTGATCATCAATCCCAACGGCATCATCTTCACCGGCACCAGCCAGATCAACGTCCACACGCTGATCGCCTCGTCGATGGACATCAACAGCTACAGCGGCAACGGGGCCGGCAATGCCGGCGTGTTCAGTGCCGGCGGCAGCTACACGTCGTTTTCCGTGAACGGCGCCAACTTCATGGCGCCGTCGAACGAAGACAGCGGCAACACCGCGTTCCTGAACAGCGGCCTGTTCACCAACGGCATCGGCAGCAATAGCGGCGGAACGCTGGTGTTCTCCGCCGGCAGCGGCGCCGGCCTCAATGCCGGGATCCAGGTTCAGCCCGGCGCCGTGATTTCGACCAATGTCAGCGGCTTCGACAATGGCGGCATGGTGGCGCTGGTCGGGCCGCAGGTGAACAACGCCGGCAGCATCGAGACCGCGGCCGGGCAGATCGTGCTGGCGGCGGGCAGCAATGTCCTGTTGACCGCGCCGGCGTCGGGTTCGACGCAGACCGGCTTCATCGCCACCAACGCGCTGTTCGGCCAGGGCCTGGTTTACCAGGCGGCTTCGGTACCGGGCGGCGCGATTGCCGTCAACGACGTGACTGGCATCCTGACCGCGACGCGCGGCAACATCACGCTGGCCGGCGATAGCGTCGAACAGCTCGGCTATGCGGAGGCGACCACCTCCATCACCCGCGCCGGCTCGATCACCATCACCGCCACCGGCGGCACCAGTTCCGTTCTTGGCACCATCTTCGGACCCGGCAGCATCACCACCATCCTGCCGGACGAGAACGGCGAGAGCATCCCCTCGGACGCCACCTCGCTCGCCGCCTTCGTGGCGCCGCATATCGACATCGCGACCACCAATCTCGATATGCAGCCGAACTCGCTGATCCTGGCGCCGGGTGCCAACATGAACGTGACATCGGTGCCGGTGCCAAACGTCGGCACCGCGCCGCCGCCAGCTGGCCGGGTATTGCTCGAAGGCGGCAGCGAGATCGATCTCGCCGGGCTGACCGGGGTTACCAGGTCCGTCACCGACATGTTGTACACCTTCAAGGTGACGGCCAATGACGTCGCCGACTCTCCGCTGGCGCAGGGCCTGATCGGGCAAACCGTGACCATCGATCTCAGCCTGACCGGCACCCGCGCCGATGGCGAGACCTGGGTCGGCTCGCCGCTGTTTGCTTCCTCGGGTGCGGGCTATCTCGCCAACATCGCGCAGAACATCGACCAGCTATTGACCAAGGGCGGCTCGCTGTCGATCGGCGCGGCGACCGGCACTGCTGCCGGACTCACCAGTGCCTTCACCGACGCGCTCACCGCGTCGGGAGCGGTGATCAACCTCTCCGGCGGCTGGATCCAGTACACCGGCGGCATCGTCAACACCACGCGGCTGGTGGGCTCGGATGGCCGCCTCTACGACATCGGCAGCGCCGATCCGTTCATCGGCAACCGGATCGACAATGGATTCGTCGTTCAGCACCTGATCAGTGGTCAAATCGATCCGGCACTGACTGAAATCTGGTCCAATCCTCTGTCGGGCAGGGGCTATTACAAGCCGGGCTATATCGACGGCGTCAGCGCCGGCGGTCTCACCGTGAACGCGGTCAACCCGATCCTGCAAGGCGATATCGTCGGCGACATCGTCACCGGCCTGCATCAGCTGACGCTCGGCCAACCCGGCACCGGGACGGGCGGCGCGCAGGCGACGCCGGACCAGTTGCCGAGCGGGGCGTCGCTCACCATCAATCTCAAGGCGTCCGACAGCAACAGCAATCCCGATGCCGTCGTGCTCGCCGGCAGCGCATCGGACATGCTCGGATCGAACGTCTCATTGACCTCACCGCTGTCGTTGCCGGACACGGTCGACGGCTTGCCGACCATCACCTATTCGGCCAATGCGCTGTCGGCGATGGGTCTCGGCTCGATCACCATCGCCGGTGCGTCCGATCTGTCGATGAAACAGGGCGCCAGCCTGTCGGTGCTGTCCGGCGGCAGCATCAAGCTCGGCGGAGCCACCACGATCGACGGTACGCTCATCGCCCATGCCGGCAGCATCTCGATCACCGGCGTGGTTCCCGGCAGTGCGACGACGCAGCCGGCCAATGATGCGCCGCTCACGGTCGGTCCCGACGCGCTGATCGACGTCAGCGGATTGTGGGTCAACGATTCCGGTGCCTCGGCAATGCAGGGATCAGCCTTCATCAACGGCGGCTCGGTCACGATCACCACCGACGTGCTGAGCAAGAATGCCACCTATAATCCGGCAACCCAGTTGGTGACCGCCCAGGATGCGACGCAGTCGATCGCGCTGGCCGCCGGCAGCGTCATCGACGTCTCCAGCGGCGGCTATGTCGGAGCGAACGGCAAGCTGGCATTGGGCGCCGATGGCCTGCCGAAAGGCAATGGCGGCAATGTCTCGCTCATCACCTATGCAGGGTCCTGGCAAAACAACCAGGTGCCATCCGGAAATTTCCTTTCCGGCAACAACTCCTACGCCCCGGCCACGGCCAACACCGCGACGGTGACGATCGACGGCACCATCTTTGCCGGAGGCCTGTCGAGCGGCGGCACCTTCGCGCTGCAGGCGCCCGGCATCACCATCGACGGCAACGCCACCGACATTACCACCATCGCCTCGGGCGCGCAGGCCGGCGCCGTGGTGCTGCCGGCGTCGTTCTTCGCCGATAATGGCTTCTCCAATTTTAATCTGACCAGCACCTATGGCAGTGTCACCGTCACATCAGGCACTACCGTTGCCCTGCGGCAGAACAATTATCTGCTGTCCGGCGCCACGGCGTTGCCGGCGACGGGAGCCTCGCTCCGCGACTTCGCCAGCTTCGGCCCCGCGCCCGACGGGCTGCGCCACCCGGTCAATCTGACGCTCACCGAAAAGCCGTATGTCTACAGCGCCGCTGCCGACGCCAGCACCACGGCCGGCATCCTGATCGACACGGGCGCCAGCATCGTTGCCGATCCGCTGGCCGCGATCACGCTCACCGCGGGCGGACCGGTCACCGTGCTCGGCAGCATCATCGCGCCCGGTGGCAGCATCAGCCTCATCAACGACGAGACCTTGACACAAGGCGGTTCGTTGGCTGCGCAGGACGTCTGGATCGGCGCCGATGCGGTGCTCGATGTCGGCGGCGTGTTCGTGCGCAACCCGTCGATCGACAGCTATGCGACCGGCAATGTGCTGCCGGGCGGGTCGATCACCGTCGGAAGCGTCGATGGCACCATCGTGGCGCAGGCCGGATCGGTGTTCGATATCGCCGGCGCGAGCGCCACCATCGATGTGCCGAATACGGCGGGCCTGAGCGGATCGCGCACGGCCCCGCAGCAAGCGTGGAGCAACGGCGGAGCCCTGACGTTCTACAGCAGGGACCTGTATTTTGGGGGCGACGTCGTCGCGGCCGGCGGCGCGCCGCAGGCCTCGGGCGGCACCCTCAATATCGGAACCACCATTACCGTGACCTCGGGCGCCTCGTCCCAGACCAATGTCGCCGCTTATGGCACCATCGTCATCGCCGAGACGGGCGATATGAGCGCGGCCTTTGCCGGCGTCAATGCGCCGGCGACGCCGACGAATCTTGCCCACGCGTTGCAGTCGGTCATGACCGGCGCTGCCTTCATCACCGCCGATACCATCAACACCGCCCACAGCGGGCTCGACTCGGTCTCGCTCACCGGCCCGGTCACGTTCAGCGGCAACGTCAACATCAATCTCACCGGTGCGCTTTATTTGAACGGCAGCATCACGCTGGCGCCGGCGGGCATCACGCCTTCGTCCCCGCTGTCGGCCTATGCATCGACCGCCACTTCCTCCGGCATCAATACGATCGGCGCCACCAATGTCACCCTTGATGCGGGCTACATCCGGTTCCTGAGCGGGACGGTGACGGCCCCGACGCTGGCCGACGGCACGCTGACGCTGAACGCCAGCGCGCAGATCGATCTCGCCGGCGTCGCCAGCGTGTCCAACGCCACCCAGGTCAATCTCGTCAGCGGCGGCGATATCCGTTTCCTGCCCATCAGCGATCCCGACATCAGTCCGTATCTGGCTGGCATCAACCATGCCACAGTTGGCAGCGGCGCGACCGCTGTGACCAGCAACGGCGACGGCGGCCTGCCGTCGCCCGGCGCGCTCTTGGTCGCCGACAACCTGACCCTGACGGCGCGCGAGATTTATCCCGCCACCGACACCGCCTTCCTTTTGATGTCGCTCGGGCTCGCGCCCGGCACGGCAACGGGCACCCACAACACCATCGCCTTCGCCTCCAACGGCGCCACGCCCTATGCGCCTTTGTCGGCGAACGGCGCCATCCTGGTCGATGCCAAGAATATCGTGCAGGGCGGCGCGCTCTATGCGCCGCTCGGCACCATCCAGCTCGGCTACGGCCAGGGCCAGACCCTGCCGGCGATCTTTCTCGGCAGCGCCGACACCGGCAGCAATCCCTACGATCCGGTCGGCAACCTCTTGCAAGGAGCGCTCAACCCGATCCTGGCATCGCTGGCGACAATGGTGGGCGCGAACTCCACCGTCGCCACCCAGAGCGTCACGCTGACGCCGGGCAGCATCACCTCGGTCTCCGCCACGGGGCTCAGCATTCCCTACGGCACCACCGTCGACGGCACCAATTGGAGCGACGGCGGAATCGTTCTCAATGGGCCTCCCGCCAAGCTGATCGTGATCGGCGGCGCCAGCGTCAACACCCAGTCAGGCGCGGTGATCGACGAGCGCGGCGGCGGCGATGTCTACGCCACCGAGTTCGTCCCCGGCACCGGCGGCAGCCGCAACGTGCTGGCGACGCCCGACACCTATGCGCTGGTACCGAGCTTTGAGGCGAAAGTCGCGGCCTACGACCCGAGCTTCGGCAGCACGGTTGCGCCGGGCACATCCGTCACGCTTCCCGGCGGCAACGGCATCGCGGCCGGCACCTACATCCTGATGCCCGCCATGTATGCGACCCTGCCGGGCGCCTATCGCGTGGTGGTGACCTCCATTAATGCCGGCACCATGCCAGTCAACTCCGTCGGTCCCGACGGGACCATCACCATGACCGGCGTGCTCGGCAATGCGATCGACGGCAGCCGGTCCTCGCAGACCGCGTTGCTGCAGATTCAATCCAATGCGACCTGGACCAAATACTCCGAGATCGACATCGCCTCGGGCAACAGCTATTTCGCGGCGCTTGCCGCGACCAACGGCACCGTGACGCCGCGTCTGGCGATCGACGCCGGCCAGTTGGTGGTCGCCGCCGCCAACGCGCTCACCCTCGATGCCAGCAATCTGTTCGCGCCGGCCACGGGGGGCAGAGGCGGCCAGCTCGATATCGCCGGTACCAACATGCTGGTGGTCGCCAGCGACCTGCGGCAGAGCTTCGCTTCGAACAGTGCTTACAGCGGCTACCTGTTCCTGGATGCCGACATGATCAGCAACCTCGGCGTCGAGAGCGTGCTGATCGGCGGTACCCGCAGCGCGACCGCCGCCGGCACGCTGATCACCGCCACCGCTGAGAATCTCGAGGTCGACACCGACGCCGGCCATGCGCTGAGCGCGCCCGATCTTCTGCTGGTCTCACTGGCGCCGACCAGCGCCGATGGCAGCAGGGGACTCGTCGTCGATTCCGGCAGCGTCATTGCCGCGAAGGGCAGCGTTTCCACCGCTTCCACCGATCCGCTTGTCTTTGGCGTAGCTGCCGGCGCCAGCGGCGACGGATCGTTGCTGCGCGTTTCCAACGGCAGCATTGCGTCGGTGACGCGGCTGAATGTGCCGATCGCGCCACTCGGCAGTCTCAGTATCGGCAGCGGCGTCACGCTCAGCGGCAACGCGCTGACGCTGGATTCCAGCGGTACCACCACCGTCGCCGCCGATACCGTGCTTACTGCCAACAACTACGACCTGTCCGCTAACATCATCAATCTCGGCGGCGGCAGCGGCGGCCTGGTGCTGTCGCCGAGCCTGCTCGCCAGTTTCGCCGGCGCGGATACGGTCTCGTTGCGCAGCGCCTCGGTGTTCAATTTCTACGGCAATGGCTCGCTCGGCGACGCTGCTGCGCCGATCGGCACGCTGACCCTCGACGGCAGCGGATTCTATGGCGACGGCGGCACCATCACCATCGCCGCGACCAATATCGCCTTGGTCGACAGCCAAGCAACGACCAACAGCACCGGCGCCAACACCGCCGGGGCAGGGGGCCACCTCATCGTCGATGCGACGGGCGCGGTCAGCTTCGGCGCCGGCGCCAAGACGCTCTTCGGCTTCGCCGACACCACATTTACAGCCGGTCAGCAGATCCTGTTCGCGGGTTCGGGCAGCCTCGATGCCAAGGGCGCCAACGTGATCCTGACGGCTCCGGCGCTGGTCGCCAATGCTGGCAGCACGCAATCCCTCGTCACCACAGGCGCGCTCACGATTCAGCAAGGGGCGGGCACCGCACCCGCGCTCGATCCCGCCAACATCGGCGGCGCGCTGACGCTGACGGCAGCCGGCATTCTCGACAGCGGCACTATCGTCGCCCAGGGCGGCAAGCTCACGCTGGAAGCGACCACGGGCGACGTTACGCTCGACGGCAATGCCAGCCTCAGCGCCGCCGGCACCCGCATCTCCCTGTTCGACCTCGCCGAGGACACCCCCGGCGGCACCGTCAAGTTGATCGCCGATGCCGGCAATGTCACGCTCGGCGCCAACACGCTGATCGACGTCTCCGCCGCCGGCAACGGCTACGCCGGCACGCTTGGCATCCAGGCCACGAACGGCACCGCGACGCTGGACGGCACCCTGAAGGGCAACGCCGCCTATAACGATCTCGGCGGTAACTTCGCGCTCTCCGCCAACAATCTCGCCGGCAGCCTGCCGCTCGGCGCCTTCACCGGCAGCTTCGCCGTCAGTCTCGGCAATGGCGACATCAATATCGCTAATGGCCAGACTCTCACGTCGCAGAACGTGTTGCTGGTCGCCAACAACGGCTCGGTCAATGTCGACGGCACCATCGATGCCAGCGGTCCCTCCGGCGGCACCATTGCGTTGTACGGAACAGGGACGACGACCGATGCCGCTGGCACCGCCGGTGCGACCGGCGTCAGCATCGGTTCGACTGCCAAACTTTACGCGCGCTATCAGGCCGACGATCCGAACGATCCGGCCTATGCCAATGGGACGTCCGCGCTGGTCCAGCGTGGCGGCACCATCACGCTCGGCACCACCGGCACGCCCGATGGCACGCTGAACGCCGCCTATGGTTATGAGAACGTCCCCGCCTCGGGCGCCATCACCGTCGCCTCGGGCGCGATCTTCGATGTCAGCGGGGGTCCTGGCGGCGCCAACATCGACAATACCGGCGGCTCGGTCATCATCCGCGCGCCGATCCTGACCAACGACACCATCAATGTCAGCTTCAAGGGCACGCTCATCACCAACGCCCAAGCCGACGGTGTCACGCCCAGCGGCAACGGCATTGTCACCGACACCTATGCCGTCTGGAGCACGGCCGACGCCTCAACCGATCCGAACAAGCATTTCGACGGCATCATCGATCCGGCGGGTTGGTACAACAGCGCAGGCACGCTGCTGGCTGGAACGTTCACCAATGCCGCCGGTGCCACCGTCGCCACTTGGAGCGGCGCCGCGATCACCAGCCTTACCGTCCCCCCCACAACCTCCTGGACAGACAGCAGCAGCAACACCCACACCGTCTCCTATAGCTGGGATAGCAGCACCCCAACTTTCACCACCACCATCAAAGTCACGGCGCCGTTTTACCTTGGCGGAGCGACCACCACCACCAGCACGTCGATCTCCGGCACCGACAAGGTGCTGGCCTATCTGCTCGCCAATGATTATTTTGCCGTTTCTGGTAGTCCCAATGGCGCGCATCAGACGTTCTACGGCTACGCCAACGGCGATGCGACGCAGGCAACGCCCGGCACGCTAATGGGCTTTGTTCAGAACCCCTTCAGCGGCAATGACGCGGCGGTGCAAGCGAGTTTCGCAGGTGCCAAGGTGCAGGTCGGTAGTTCGCCCGCGACCGCGCTGCCGTCTTCGATGCTACACGTGGCGCCGGAAATAGATCTGGTGAACCCAAGCGCCGACATCAACAACGGCAACATCATCGTCGCCACCAATTGGAACCTGGGTGCCGGTACTTTCGACGCGGTGACCGGGGCATATGTGCCGGCTTATCGCTACAACGGCCAAGCCCCGTCTCTCTCTATCCGGGCGCTCAACAATGTTCAGATTAATGCGAGTATCACTGACGGATTCTACGTTGCCCCAACGTCCGTAACCAGCGTCGGGTCCGCGTTGGACTACAACACTGTCTTCGCGAGCTATACCAATGCATCGGCGGCCGATGCCGGCTTGCTTACGTCTACGAACACGGCCGATCTACCGTTCGACGTGACGGCATCCGCTTTGGCTCCGCTTGCCACCCCAAGCGAATTGCATCTCAGTGGCGCTGACCCTTACGATGGCTATTTCGGTTCATATTCAGCCTATCTGAATGAATATTATCAATTTGTAAATTATGGTCTTCACGGCAATAGTGGGTATTTCGGAAGCGTCGCATCTGGCGGAACTGCGGCGCCTCCGGCTGTGACCTCTCTTCTTACTGCCGCGCAATCTCTGTACAGCGCCACGGACAGCCGAACCTATGCGAATTATGGTGCCTATCTGGTGGCCTATGACAAATATATTCAGGCGTATATCAGCTGGTCCTATTCGCAGAATGTCGTCGGAACGGTGCCGGTGGCGCCCGCGGCGCCGCCCGACGTGTCGGTAGGCGTCACTCCCGTAACGATCGTCACGTATCCGTCTGCATCGGTCAACGCTCCCTCTCTTGCTCCTTCGGCGGCTAATCCTGTTCCGATAACGTCGATGAGCCTGGCTTCGGAAGCGAGCAGCAGTTCCTATCGATTTATCGCCGGTGCCGTCGCCGGTAGCGCCGATCCGCTTGCCGTCAACTCTGCAGGACAGGGCAACGTCACCATCGACGGTCACACGACTTACAGCGACACGGTCAGCCCCAACAACAACGGCTTTTTTCCAGCCATCGATATCCCAACGCTGGTGCGCACCGGGACTGGCTCGATCGACATTGCGGCGGCGGGTAGTTTCATGCTGCTCGACCAGACCGCACCGGGGGCGGTCTATACGGCGGGGACAATTGCCGCCAATGCAGACGGTTTCACGGCGCCGACATTGCCGACGACAACAACGTCTAACGGCTTGCTCACCACTCCAGTCTGGGCGACCGGCGGTGGCAACATTACGATCAATGTTGGCCGCGACATTGTCGGCATCGAAACGCCGGTTGACGCGGATGGCAGCCAGACCGGCGCCGTCGGTGTCTCGACCGGCCAGTTCTGGAGTTCATGGTATTACACCGCAGGAAATTTAACCCCCAATAGTCCCGCGCCGTTCGATTCCAGCGCTGGTGGCATCCAAAACAGCGCCTGGATCAACTACGGCACGTTCTTCCAGGGTGTCGGCGCGCTCGGTGGCGGCAATGTCACACTGACAGCCGGTCGCAATATCTATGATATCTCGGCCTCACTGCCCGAGACCATTCAGGTCAGCGGCGGCCAGTCAGCCGGCAGCCCGGCGGTCGCGCATTACTATGGCGGAGGCGATCTGCTGGTGCAGGCTGAAGGGAGTATTTACAGCAGCGCCTTCTATGTCGGGCGAGGCACTGGACGGATCGTGTCCGGTGGCGATGTCGTCGCCGATCCGCTCAATCCCGTCACCGGCAAGCCAACGACGATTTTCCCCAACACCTTCTCAAGCGGCGTTCTGTCAGGGGTGGATCTCACACAGAAGACAGCGGTGCCACTGCTGCTCGCGGTGCAGGATGGCTTCATCTCGGTGCAGGCGTCGGGCGATGTGACGCTCGGCGGCATTTTTGAGCCGACCCGTATTCCTGCTGACAGTTCCAGGATCGATAGCGCGCTACCGACGGGCTTCGGGCTCGGCTTCGACAGTTACGGGCCGAACAGCGGTGTCGCGCTCACCAGCCTCACAGGCAATGTCGTCGTCGACGCTTTGCAGCCCAGCCTCAACGGCGCCGGCATCACAGATGCGCTGTTCACCAAGGTTTTGGAATCTGTCGCCACCGCTAGCCGCAACAATCTTGGGATCACACCGGCGACCCTGGACGTGAATGCGATCAGCGGCAACATCGCCATCGCCAACAGCCTCTATGTCATTCCGTCGGCGAACGGGTCGATCACCCTGGCCGCGGGCGGCGACCTTTCTACCGGCGGCCTCAATTCATCCGGGAACTCGACCAGCGTCAGCGTCACGATGCTCGACGACACGGTGTCCAGCACCCTTGCTGCCAACGTTCCGCTCTACGACATTCTCGGCGCGCCGACTCCGGCGGCACTGACGTCCGCGGTGCATGCGGACGACGCCGATCCGGTGATCCTCTATGCCGGTCTGGACATCATCGGCGGCGGCCTGAGCAACTTCAGCGATTTCGTGTTGATCAAGCCGGCGAAGGTGCAGGCGGGCCGCGATATCGTCAACGTCAACTTTATCGGCCAGAACAACAACGCCGGCGACGTCACCAGCATCATCGCCGGCCGCGATATTCTGGCGCGGCAAATCATCAGCGTCAGCGGCCTGCCTTTAGACAGCACCAGCACCCTCAAGCTCTATGGCCCTGGCGATTTCCTGGTTGAGGCCGGACGCAACCTCGGGCCGTTCACCACCGATGACGCAGCGACTATCGCGCTTAATCCATCCCACAATTTGGGCGGCGGCATCCTCGCGGTCGGCGACGGCAGCAACTCCGGCGGCAACGTGCTGTCCTATCTGCCGGTGCAGGGCGCCAACATCACCACATTGTTCGGCGTCGGATCCGGCATCGATGTCGCGGCAGCGATCGCCAATTATGTCGATCCGGCGACGGCGAACGTGGCGGGCATCAACTACCTGCCCGACATCGCGAAAATTCTCGGCGTCGGCGAAGACCAGGCCTGGGCGACATTCCAGACCTTATCGCCCGCGCATCAGAAACTCCTCGTCGAGCGCGCCTTCCTCGACTTCCTGACCGAGGTCAATCTCGACTTCAGCAACCCGGCGAGTCCGTATCAGGGGCAGTACGCACGCGCTTACGAAACCATCGCCACGCTGTTCCCGGCTTCATCAGGCTACACCGACAACGACAGCGGCGGCAGCAACGGCGCCTCCGTCACCGTTCACACCGGCGATCTGCGGATGGCGCATTCGCTGATCGAAACCCAGACCGATGGCGACATCAACATCCTCGGGCCGGGCGGCAACGCTTTTGTCGGCAGCAACTCGGCCGACACCCTGACGCCGGCGCAGCAGGGCATCCTGACGCTCCAAGGCGGCAGCATCCGCAGCTACACCAACGGCAGCGTGGAAGTGTTCCAGAGCCGCATCTTCACCGAGCAGGGCGGCAATGTCGAACTGTTCTCGGCCAATGGCGATCTCAACGCCGGCAAGGGACCGAAGAGTTCGTCAGCCTATCCGCCGCTGCGGCTGGTGTGTGACGTCGACGGCTACTGCCGCGTCAGCCCGGCGGGCCTGGTGACGGGGGCGGGCGTCGGTGCGCTGTTGAGCGTTCCCGGCCAGGACCCGACGCTGAGCAACGTGGTGCTATCAGCCCCCCACGGCACGGTCGACGCCGGCGCCGCCGGCATCCGCGTCGCCGGCAATCTCAACATCGTGGCGCTGCAGGTGCTCAACGCCTTCAACATCCAGGTCGGCGGCGTCACCACCGGCATCGCGTTTGCGGCAGCTCCCAACATCGGCGCGCTGACCACCGCCAGCAACGCCGCCGGCGCCGCCGCCAAGACCGCGGAAGTGCCGACCCAGCCGAACGCCAACGAGCAGCCGTCGGTCATCATTGTCGAGGTGATCGGCTTCGGCGGCGGAAATGGCGATGACACGCCGCCGCAGGATCAGCGTCGCAAGGACAACGGCAAGCAAGGCTACAACCAGACCCAGGATCCGCACAGCCGTTATCAGGTCATCGGGGTCGGAGAAATCACCGACGACCGGGCCAAGGAACTGACTGAAGTGCGTCGACAGGAAGCTGGACGATGATCTGGAACGGGATCGTTGCGGGTCTGAATCGAATGGGACGCGGCGCGCCGGCGACGCGGGATATCCAGTATGTCGCGGCCTCTCGATTGAATCACGAACGCCTTGGATACTGGGTCATCCGGTCATCCCCGATCGTGTCGCGGACCGACGCCGGGTGATGTGGCTCGCCTTCACACGACAGATTCACTCGTCAAACAACCAAGGCCGTCATTGCGAGGAGCACACGGTCGCGAATGCCGCCCCGGCGCACACGAAGCAATCCGCGCCACAAAGAAAGAATTGATTGCTTCGTCGCTGACGCTCCTCGCAATGACAGCAAGACACACGGCGGCCTCTCGATTGAATCAGGAACGTCAGGGAGTACTGGGGCGCCCGGTCGAGCCTGGTCGAGCCGGGCGATGACGGCTGGAGTGTGCGGCGCAGCGCGCAACTCCACAAACGCCGTCATACACGGGCTAGAACAGACTGCCCTGATCGACCGGTTTGACGACGCGTTTGGGTGCGGCGGCTCTTGGCTCGCCGGCAGCCGGCCTGGCGGCAGCAGTCGCCGCCGGCCGGTCGGCGTCCGCGGTGGCCCC
>Ga0182030_10002882_pt1 | contig 36612 bp, 28 predicted proteins | sample 812S3MmetaG_FD_121299 | JGI IMG/M metagenome (GOLD analysis project Ga0182030, IMG submission 121299) | Permafrost microbial communities from Stordalen Mire, Sweden - 812S3M metaG (Illumina Assembly) | ecosystem: Environmental > Terrestrial > Soil > Wetlands > Permafrost | place: Sweden...
CCGTTGATCCGCAGCACCAGCAGCGGATGATGCGCCACCAGGTAATCCCGCGGATAATTCGTACGGTATTTGTCGTAGCAGATGGCCACAATCAGCAGATCATCCTGCTGATTGCCCAGCAATTTTGCTAGCTGCGTCAGCGGAACTCCGCTGACGATTGCCTTGCCGGAAAAGTTCGAGTCGTCACTGACCGTGTACGTTTCCTGCGGCAGCTTCAACAACTCCTCGTACCGCAAATAGCGCGTGGGGCCAATTGGAGCTCCCGCAAGCTCGCCCCCCACTTCCAAATCGCCCGGAGAAGACCTTTCCAGATGCAGCAGGTGATCGGGATCAGCCCCCGGACCCGCGCTCACAGCGGCGCCCGCAACCAGCAGCAGAAATAGGGCTCGAAGCATGGCCTCATGCTAACCGCAACTGCCCGGAATATCCAAAGAGATTTCCTCACCGCGCGTGCTACATTCAAAAGCAAATGACGCCGACCTCATCGCCTGAAGAGAAACTCGCAGCTCTTGGACTCACGCTCCCCGCCCTGCCTGCGCCGGGCGGAAATTACGTCTCCGCCAAGCGCGTTGGCGCCGTCGTCTACCTGTCTGGAGTCATTTCCACGGGCCCCGGCGGCATCATCACCGGAACTGCCGGCATCGATCGCACCATCGAAGAGGGATACGCTGCTGCGGCAGCCTGTGCGCTCACCCAGTTGGCTGTCTTAAAGCGAGAGCTCGGATCCCTCGATTCCATCATCGAATTCATCTCCGTCAACGGCTACGTCAATGCCGCACCTGGATTCGCCGATTCCCCCGCGATCATCAACGGCGCTTCCGATCTACTCGTCCGCGTCTTCGGCGACGCCGGCCGCCATGTCCGCGCCGCGGTCGGTGTCAGCGCACTGCCGCGCAACGCTCTCGTCGAGTTGCAAATGACCGTGAGGGTCTCCGAAGCATGACCGAACACATTCTTTCCTCCTCGCCTACGCACTCTGTCTGGGACCGCTCCCTCCCGCCGCGCCTCCATATTCATTCCGGCGACGAGGTTGCCTATGAGTGCGTCGATGCAAGCGGAGGGCAGGTGCACCCCGGCATGACGATTCAGGACTATGTCGCCATCGACCGCACCCGTATTCACGCCCTCACCGGCCCCGTCTGGATCGACGGCGCGGAGCCCGGCGATGTCCTTGAGGTCGACGTGCTCGCCACGCGCCATGCCGATTGGGGATGGTCCAGCGTGCTTGAAGGCCTCGGCTTCCTCAAAGATCGTTTCCGCGATCCCTATCTCTTCCACTGGCAACTGGATGGCGAATCCACCGCTTCTCTCGCTCCTGCCGTGGTTCCGCTCCGGCCGTTTCTCGGCGTCATGGGTGTAGCCCGCGCCGAAGACGGCAAATTCCGCACCCGTCCCCCAGGACCCTTCGGCGGCAATCTCGATGTGCGCGAGCTCTGCGCCGGCTCCCGCCTCTACCTGCCCGTCCTCAATCCCGGCGCGCTCTTCAGTTGCGGCGACGGCCACGCCGCCCAGGGCGACGGCGAAGTGTGCATCAACGGCATAGAATGCCCGCTCGATGTAACCTTGCGCTTCCACCTCCACAAGCAGCAGCCGCTCTCCAGCCCGCTCATCGAGTCCAGTGAGGCCGTCGCACCCGACTCTTCTGCCAATGCCTGGGTCGTAGTCGAAACCGGAACCGATCTCGCCGACACCGCTCGCGCCGCCACCAGCCGCATGGTCGACCTGCTCGTCAGCCGCTGGGGCTTTTCCCCGGTTCACGCCTACATCCTGTGCAGCGTGGCTCTGAAACTCCGCCTCAGCCAGGTGGTCAACGAGCCTGTCTACACCGTCAGCGGCGCCATCGCCAAACAGATCCTTCCCAACCGCAAGCTCTTTCCTTTCGCATGAGCTTACCCATCACCATCAACAATCCCGACGTGGTAGCCGAGCTCACCGCCCTCTATCCGCGCTATGAACATGCCCTTGTGACGAACGATGTGGAAATCCTGGTCGAAATGTTCTGGGCGGGTCCCCACGTCATGCGCTTTGGAGTAACCGAGAATCTTTACGGCCCCGATGAGCTCGAAGCGTTCCGCAAGAACCGCCCCGGCTCTAACTTGGCCCGCACCGTCACCCGCCTCGACATTGTCGCTTTTGGCCCGGATTTCGCCAGTATTACGCTCGAATTCGAGCGCGCTTCCGCATCCGGAACCGTTCGCGGCCGGCAAAGCCAGGTGTGGGTTCGCCTCCCGGAAGGCTGGCGAATCGTCCAGGCCCACGTTTCGCTATTGCCTTCAGCATGAGCATTTCCCGCCGGAAATTACCCCACCGGAAACGCCAAATCTTTAGACGATTTTTATGCAAAAATCGATATCCTAGCCACACCCCGAGGTTCAAAACGGCCCATATCAGACCGAAAACGAGCTCAACTCGTATAGCGCAGTTGTTTCCGTGCTTTTTGAAGCATTCCAAACGCATTCCGTTCCAGGCGTTTTTTGAAATATCAAAAACCCTATGGGGAAAACTTTACTTTCGAGGCCCGCCACTTGAGGTATTCCATGCGTATTTTCTCCTCTCTGCTTCCCCGGCTGCTGGCAATCGCCACAGTCGCTGCGCTGTGTTGTTCTTCCCTGTTCGCACAGCAGACACTCGGTGGCATATCCGGCCAGGTCAGCGACGCATCGGGCGGAGTTATCCCCAACGCCAAGGTGACCATCACAGACGAGCAGACCTCGCTCACGCGCAGCACAGTGACCAACGGCTCAGGTGAGTACAACTTCGTCAATCTCCCCATAGGCACCTATACCCTTACCTATACCGCCGACGGATTCGATGTCCAGAAGACCCAGCACATCACGGTAGTGGGCAACCGTACCGGCACAGTGAATGCCGCCCTCAAAATCGGCCAGACCTCAACCACCGTCGAAGTGGAAGCGGCACCCATGATGAATGCAGCCGACACCACCAACGGCTACGTCATGGAGAGCGCGGAGATCGAATCCGTGCCTCTGCCCACCGGCAGCTTTACCGGCCTCGCCACGCAGTCCACCGGAGTCACGGCCGAGTTGAGCGGCGGCACCGGCGCAAACTCCGGCCTCGGCAATGCGCCCATCTGGGCCAACGGACAGCGCGACACTTCGAACTCCTTTCTGCTCAATGGCGTTGACGCCAGCAACCTGTTCAATGGCAAAAGTACTAGCCAGGTGGGCTCCGCACGTGTCGTGAACTCCACTGGCGTGCAGACAAGCCCTGGGGGGGGCGGCGGCGTCATCCAGTCCGCGGCCTCAGTCTACCTCTCTATCGGCAACGCCATTCCTACCCCGGCCCCTGAAACCATTGCGGAAGTCCGCGTCAACGCTTCCATGTACGACGCGCAGCAGGGCTCTACTTCCGGCGCGCACATCGATCTCAGCACCGCTTCCGGCACCAATACCTGGCATGGCACCACCTATGCCCACCGTGGCACCAACTGGATCAACGCAGCCCCCTTCTTCTTCAATCAGGACCCCGATGTTCCGGCCGCCAATAAAGTACCTAACCTGCACCGCTACATTGTCGGAGGCACTTTCGGCGGTCCCATCATCAAGGACAAGCTCTTCGGCTTTGTTGGCTATCAGCACCTGCATGTCGCGGACGCCGAACTCGGCGACTCATTCCTCGACGTTCCCATCGGCCTCAGCGACGACCGCTCTGCAAACGGGATTGCGAATCTCGCCAACAATTCATTTGGCACCAGCCTGACCAGCGGCAGCGTCGACCCGCTCGCCCTCATCCTGTTCAATTCGCCGGCGCTTCCCGGCGAGCCTGGTAAGTGGCTTATTCCCAACGATGCGCTCAACGGCACACCGCCCACCATTTCTCACCTGGACAATGCCTTCATCCCGGGAGCGGCACGCTTTACCGCCGATCTTGGCGTGGCCGACCTGGATTGGAATGCCACCAAGAAGGACACACTCGCACTCAAGTACTTCTACCAGCACGATCCCACCGTCGCGCCCTTTGCGTACTCCAGCGTCCCCGGATTCCCTGAGCACCTCGACTCCGGCTCGCAGGTTGCGGCCATCACCAACACCTTTATCGTGAAGTCCAACCTCAGCACCACGCAGACCCTCGGCATCATCCGCGAAAAAAACTGGGCCGACAATGAGCAGGCATTCGGTCCCGGCTCCATTCCCGGCGGCTCGGCGGGCACCGGATCAATGAATATGTTCGGATCCAGCTACTTCCCGGGCATTTCCGTCGTCAACATCCTGGGCGGCTTTCAACCCTCCGGCGTCAGCAGCGTTTACCTCAACATCGGTCCCAACGCGGAATCGCAATCCTCCAATACCGGCGTCTTCCAGAACCGCCTCGCCCCCCGCGGCGACGCCATCTGGATTCTCGGCAAGCACACCGTCAGCTTCGGCGGCAGCTATACCTATACCCAGCTCAACACCATTGACAAGCGCACAGGCACAGGCACAGTTGCATCGGACGACTTCAGCCAGTTTGTGCAGGGATTCGTCACGCCGGGCAGCTCCTCCACAGCATTCTATGTGAGCTCTTTCCTGCAAGGAGACGCCAGCCGCTACTACCGCTCAAACCAGCTTGGCACGTATGTGTCGGACAAGTTCCAGATCACACCGACCCTGTCACTCACCGCCGGCGTGCGCTACGACTGGGATGGCGGCCTGACGGAAAAGTACGGTCGCATTTTCAACTTCGACTCCAGCCTTTACAACTACAGCGTTGGGTCTGACACCATCACCAACTCCGGCCTGATTATCGCTGGCAACAACACCAACGGCACCAAGGGTGTCAGCAACACCACCCTCACTGGCCGCCAGTGGGGCATCGGTCCCCGTATCGGCGCTGCATGGGCGCCTTCAATGAACCACAACAAAGTGGTCTTCCGCACCGGCGCTGGTATGTACTACGATCGTGGCGAGCTCTTCACCTACTTCTCGCCTGGCTATGCCATCGGAACCGTTCCCGGAGGCCCGTTCGGCGTCAATCAGCAGCTTCCCTTTGTCAACGCCTCAACCTGCCCCGCGTCCTCTCAGTCTCTCTATGAGTATTACCTTCCCACCTGCGGCGGAAACGGCGGCTTCGGGCCGCCCACCGGACCGCCAACTGCTCAATCCGGCAATCTTGAAAATCCTTACGGGACTTCCCTTGAATACGCCGCACCCGTCAATCCCAAGTCTTCCGATCTCAACAATTACCTGCCCAACGCCTGCAGCATCGTGAACTATGGTTTGGGCGGCATCCCCGGTATCTGCACCAGCACGCCCAATACCGAAGCAACAAACAATGGCCAGCCGATTTCTCTCGGCGTCTACGACCGCAAGAACAAGTTGCCTTACACCATCAACTACACCTTCGATATGCAGTGGCAGCCACGCCCCGACATTGCCATCGAACTTGGCTACGTCGGCAATGTCGGTCGCCACCAGGTTATCCCCGTGCCCTTCAATCAGCCGAATATCGCCACCACTGCCAATCCCGCCCTTCCAGGCAGCCCCTACCAGCAGAACTACAGTTACGGCTACACCGTGGAAAATGCCGGTGCCGACAGTTGCTACGGAGCCGGCAACTATGGACCACTTGTCCTCCCTGACGGTAGTTGCTACCAGGCGAATAATGAGGGCGGAAACGTCGATCTTCGCGTTCCCTACATCGGCTATGCGGCCGAATCCATCGACTACAAAGCCGCAGGCGTCGACGCCTACAACGCCCTGCAGGCACACATTGAAAAGCGTATGAGCAAGGGCTTCCAGATGGGTGTTTCTTACACCTGGTCCCATTCTCTCGACGAGCAGAGCGGTCTTGGACTCTTTTACAACGGCAACAATGCCCAAAACTTGCGCAGTGGCTACGGCTCGTCCGACTTCGACCGCAAAAGCATCTTCAGCACCAACTACATCTACCATGTCCCCGATTTCATGAACAAGAATTCATTGGGAGGCAAGATTGCCGACGGTTGGTCCCTGATAGGTCTGGCCGTGTTGCAGAGCGGTCAGCCCTACAGCATCATTGACTTCTCCGGTTCGGTGGGCAGCATCTTCTACTCCACCTACAACGGAATTACCAACCCCATCGTCCCGCTGGCTCCGGGTTGCACGGCCAAGTCCGCGCTTACCGGTCACTCGGGCGCATGGACACCTGCCGGTGCGCCACCCGCTTTGAATGCCGCCTGCTTCACACTTCCCATCCTTCCAGCCGGCGGACTCGGCGGAGCCATACCCGCCTCCGATCCCTATGAAACCGGATTCACCACCGGACAGCGCAACATCTTCCGGCAATCCACACAGAAGCGCGCTGACGCCTCGGTGGTCAAGATGATTCCCATCAACGACCGGTTCAACCTCAAGTACACCTTCGACGTCTACAACGTCACCAACACCACAAGCCTCGACATTCCCGGCAACGAGGTATCGCAGAACGCCTTCTACAACGCATTCCCGGCCGAGGGAACGCCCGTCCTGCCCACCGGTTGCGGTACCTCCGGCGCTACCAATAACTTCTATAGCTGCCCCTCCGGCCTCGGCATCGTTCAACACACCATCGGCGCCCCAAGGCAGATCCAAATGTCTCTGCACCTGGATTTCTAAACCCATTTCATCGTCAAAATCAAAAGGGAGAACGCAATCAGCGGTCTCCCTTCAGGTTGACGAAAAATCCGCAGTTTTGAAAGGGCACGGATTCATCCGTGCCATTAAAGGCCACAAAATGAGCCGGGCTTTAGCCCCTGGGGGGACGCTCTCTCGTCCAGCTTTTAATACCTCTTCGGGGTTTCTGGTCCGATTCCAAGAACTGGCTCCTGGCCCTTTGCAGATAATTGCCCTTCACTGGCGCACAATCATTCCAGCATCTTCTTCAAAAACCAGAGGCTGCCCCAGAAAATGCCCGCAACCCCTTTGAAATGGCATATCTGCAAAGAACTCCATTCGAATCAGCGAGTTACAGCTGGACACCAGCTCTATCCCCATGAAAACAAACCACTTCTTTGCAGGAATGGGGGGGGAGGGGTAAGACCAAAAAATCATGGGAGCCAAATGCGATGCGCCTGTACGCACGGTTTACTCGAACAGCGTCACCGTCAACTGCTTCACCGGTTCTGCATGAAACGCCGCCGCCAGGCTCTGCGAATCAGCAAAAATATTCCCCTGCACATGCCGCGCTGGGAAAGTAAAACTCATCTCCGGTTTCGCAAAGGGCCACGGCTCCAGGCGAAAATGGCGCGGCCCGATCGGATGCACTTCCACCTCGGAGGTCCCACCCCCATTCAGCGGCAGCGGGTGCAGCAAATGGGCCGCTGAACCAAATGCCACGCACGTCAGCAGCGAAAGATTGTCGCACGCCTGCAATAGCCTGAAGTGTTCCGTAATCGTGTCCTCAGCCTTGTCCTTCGGCCGCAGCGAAGCGTCCAAAGCAATCGCCGCCTTCAGTTCGCCCTGGTAAGCTCGCTGCCTTTCCAGAAATGCATCCAGAAGCACCAGGCCCTCCGGTGCAATGGTCGAGCGGTCTGCGTGGGCGGTCAGCAGGTTATAAGTGTGCATCGAGATCAGCAGCCCAGCGTAAGCATCCTCTTCCCCAATCAGCCGCACCGCGCGGTCGCGCACCGCCAAATACTCCGCCAGGTCGATCTCTTCAAACGCGGAATACTTCCCCACCAGCTCAATCGAGAATGCGGAAGGCCTGCCCTGCCGCGTAATCGATGGATGCGCATCCCGCGCCGCCCATCCATCGTCGTGGCACGCAATTCCCTTCAGCACCCGCGCGCGCGGCTCCGGCTTGCGAAATCGCGCATTGCCCCACGCCGCGGCAAACTCGCCCGCCAACCGCGCGTGATCGGGATGCGTGATCAGCCACCACCCGCTACTCGATTCCATCCGTAACATCCGCTATCTCCCAGTGTTCTGAGTATCAGATCTCCCAACAAAAAAATCGCCTGTCATCCTGAGCGAAAGGGGCCCCGAACGTTTTTCAGTTCGGGGGTGGTGAGTCGAAGGATCTGCTTTTGTACTTCCACACACTTCAGACCTGCCACCCAAGCAGCATCTAATAATGCTCTACTCCGCTGTCGCTGCACGACTCGATTCATGCCAGTTATGAAGGGCCAGCCATTCCAGAAACATCACAATAAAAAAGAACGCGAATCCGAGCACCGTCGCCGCCAGCACCAAGGCGAACATGTAACTTGTTTCCATCTGGTTGTTCGCATAAATGATCGCATAACCTAACCCGCCCTCACCCACCCGCGTGGAACCGGCAAACAACTCCCCTGTCAGTGCTCCAATCACACTGATGCCGGCCGATATCCGAATCCCCGTAAACAAGTTGGGCAGCGCATTCGGCAGTCGCAGCTTGAAAAGGATCTGCGTTGGAGTCGCTTTGTACATAAGAAATAGATCGATCAGGTTCGCATCCACGCTGATCAATCCTTGCGTGGTATTGGCAATAATCGGCGCAAGGCAAATGATGAATGTCACAATGGTAACCGAAAGAATTCCAGCGCCTGCCCACAGGATGATCGGCGGAGCCAGTGCCACAATCGGCACCGTCTGCAGCAAAATCGTGTACGGATAAACCAGTTGCCTGAGCCAGCGCCACTGCGCAAACAGCATGGACACCACAACCCCCGCAACAATGCTGGCCGCAAGTCCGCCCGCCGCCTCCTCCGTCGTAATCAGTAACGAATCCAGCAGCGAAGGATACCGCTCCGCAAGCGCATGCGCCACCACCCACGGCCCAGGGAGAATATAAACCGGCACATGATTGAAGCTCACCACCGCCTGCCACAGCCCCAGCAGGCACAGCAGCACAATCAGGTTGTTCAACGCCAGCAGGCCCTGTTTCTTCATCCCTGGTACACCCCCCGCAGCAATCGCGAAGCCCATGTCACCTGCTCTTCAAACATCTTCGACTCGCGTGTCACCGCCGTCCGCGGCCACGGCAGATCCACATCGATCGTGTGCGCAACGCGCCCCGGATGCGCCGCCAGAATCACAACGCGCGTCGAAAGAAACACCGCCTCCGCTACGGAGTGCGTCACAAACAACACTGTCCACTTCTGTTCGTTGTAAAGCCGCAGCAACTCCTCGTTCAGCCGATCCCGCGTCATCTCATCCAATGCCGCAAACGGCTCGTCCATCAGCAGAATGCGCGGCCGGCTCACCAGCGCCCGCGCAATCGATGCCCGCATCTTCATGCCGCCCGAGAGCTGCCGCGGATAGCGCTTTGCGACACCACCAAGGCCAACCAGCTCCAGCATTTTCGCTACGCGCTCAGCACGCAAACTCCGCGCTGCATGCTCAAGCTCCATCCCCAGGCCCACGTTCTGTTCCACGGTCCGCCACGGCAGCAGCGTCGCATCCTGAAAAATAAAGCTCATCAGCTCACGCGCATTCACCGGCGTCATCCCGTTAACATGCACACGTCCTTCGCTCACCGGGCTCAACCCGGAAACCAGCTTCAGCAGCGTGGATTTGCCGCAACCCGAAGGTCCCAGGAACGTAACAAACTCGCCGCGTTCCACCGTCAGAGAGATCCCTTCAAGCGCAACGGCCGCGTTCCTGAAACGCTTGCTCACACCTTCAAGCGCGATCTCCGGAACCGCTCTGTTCATCGCGGTTACCATCCCGGCTCACCCTTCAACGGCAGAAACAGCGCCGAAGGATACGCTTCCGAATGCAACACCTGCTGTGTCGAGCGCCCCCAATTCCAGTTGTTCGCACGCTGCGCCGCAACATCAGTGGAAGGATTGCGGTCGTAAAGAGGAAACGCCGAGCTCGCAATCTCCAGCCGTAGCCGATCCTCCTTTGCAAGCACAAATGAAACCGGCTCCAACGTGAACTCCCAAGCATGAACCTCATCGGCCGCATAGCCCGTATCGCGAAACAGCCAGTCACTCCGCGCAATTCCAATCGACACAAACTCCGCGAGCCCGTTCTTGGTTACGCGCACCAGCTTTGCGGTAAAGTCCGCATGTGCCGCGGAGGTCGCCGCGTACAACACAATCCGCGGCTGCCCGAACACCGCAGTCTCCTCGCCCACAGCTTGCGTCGTATACACCAGCAGGTTGTTGCCCATCTCCAGCCCCGCCTGGTCGAATGCACCGCTCAGCGCCTGCGGCCCACCCGGAGCAGTCACCGGTACTTCCGGGTCATACACAAACACATCGTGCGGCTCCTCCCATTCCGGCGTCACCACGGACAGAACACCATCGCCCTTGCGCGAATTCGCATTGCCCCGGCTGCGCAGATACAGCGGATAATCCGCATCCGCCGGCCATTCCCCCGCACTCCGCCACGCATTCGCGCCTAGCGCAAAGTGCCGAACGCGCGGCTCGTCGATGAACGTATCCGCGTCCTTCAGCCAATGATCGAACCACTTCAACAGCAGCGCATCGGTATTGAGATTCGCCGCCTCGCCAAGTTGCCCATCGCCCACGCAGTCTCCCCATGGGATGTGTACCCATGGCCCTGCAATCAAGTACTGATTCTGGCGCGCCAACTCACTGCCAGCGTGTTTCCGCAACGCGAGATAACCGGCAATCGAACCCTCAAGATACGTATCGAACCAACCTGCAATGTGCAACGCCGGAACGCGAATCGCATCGAGCCGCGTACTCACATCCATCTCCGTCCAATACTCGCCCGCCTCGCGATGAGCAATCCAGTCGCGCACATAGCAAGGCATCGCCGGATCGGCAATCGCCGGATGCTCCGCATATGGAACGGGCACAGCCTGCGCGCGCACATTCGCCCACGCAGCTTCAAGTCTGTCGCTTGCCTCGCGAATCCCGAGCCTGCGCGCATCTTCGCGCAGCATCTGGATGCCCCATCCGAAAGTCGAGCTCAGCCGCAGCGCTCCATGATGATAAAACCATCCGTGGTAGAGATCCACCGCCGTCATGTGCGGCGCGATGCACTGCAATCCCTCCGGCTGCTCAGCGGCCGCAAGCAACTGCGTCGCGCCCTGATAAGAGAACCCGTACATGCCAATACGTCCGTTCGACGCCGCATGTGCCCGCAGCCACGCAATGGTCTCCGCCCCGTCGCGTCCTTCGTGAAGGAACGGATAGAATGCCCCTTCCGAGCCTCCGCGCCCGCGCACATCCTGAATCGCCACATGATAGCCGTGTCGCGCAAACCACACTGGGTGCGCATACACCACCGTCGAAGCAATATCGCGCCCGTACGGCTGCCGCATCAGCAGCGTTGGCCATGGCCCTTCGCCATCCGGATAATAATGATCGGACACGAGCGCAGTGCCGTCGCTGAGCCGGCACTTTACTCCCCGCTCCAGGCGCACCCCGCTTCCGCAATCAATCAAGTCTGTACTCAAGCCCCATGCCTCGGCTCAAAACTGTACATCGCCACCAGGATCTCAGCGATCCGCGCTGCCGCTTCATTCGACCATCGCTCGCCATGCTCCGCTGTAGCCGCCGTCGGATCGCCCATCACCCCACTCGGCGCAATGTCTTTCGTGAGCCATGCAAAATTCGCCGCCGATCCCTCAGGCTTTAATAGCTCCGGTTGATCAACGCGCGCGATGTAGTTCGCCGTGTACTCATCCGTGTGCACCAACTCCGGCGTTCCGTGCAAAAGAAACGCAGTCTCAATCTCCCCCGCATGAAATCCATACGCGCGTTCCTGTGCGCTCACACCCTCAAACGCCGCACCCGGCGAGCCAAACAAACTGAACGTCCGCAAGCCGAACTCCGCCCGCAGATCCCGCGCCAGCACATCCACCAGCGAAGTGTTGCCGCCATGCGTGTTGTAGAGAACCACCTTCTTGAATCCACTTGCCGCAATGCTCGCGCCCAGGTCGCGCACCACCGCGAGAAACGTCTGCGCGCTCACCGACATAGTCCCCGGAAAACCCACATGCTCGTTGCTCTTGCCATAGCACACCGGCGGCAGCGCATAAATCGGCAAGGCGGAAGGAATGAGGGTGAGCGCCTTGCCCAGCAGCAGGTTATTAATCAGCGTATCCGTGGCCAGCGGCAAATGGTGCCCATGCTGCTCGATTGCCGCCGTTGGCAGCACCAGCAGTGTCGTCGCGCGCGGCAGCGCGTCCACCTGCTTCCACGTGAGATAAGCAAAATTGCGCGCATCCGGAATCCATGTCTTCATTGCGTCGCAGACTCCTTGCGAAAGCTGATCATCTTCCCCGGATTCATCAGGCCACGCGGATCGTACTTCTGTTTCGCAAGCAGTTGAATGTTGTCCGAGCGGAAACGTCCTCCATCCTCCAGATAATTCACGTGCGGATTCGCCACAAACACCCCGATTGCCCGGCAATAGTCGATCATCTCGTTCAATCGCGCTTCGTTGATAAATCGCACCACCGGAATCGCCACCGGAATCACAACACCAGCGCCGTTTTTCATGAACTCAATGTGGAACAGAATCTCTTCTCCAAAGCGTTCGCGCAGCAGCCTGAACTGTTCCTCACATTCGGTCGGCGAAAACCCGCATTGCAAATACGTGTATGCAGCATCGGCTTTCATCGCCCACAACGTTGTGTGGTTCCACGTGTAATCGCTCAGCAGCGGCTGCGTGCGCGGTCCCTCGTACGGTCCGCTGAACGTCACCTCGCCGCCTGCCAACCCAGCGGCCGCGCTCAATGCCCCCACCTGTTCGGTTGCAATCATCAACAGCGCCAGTGCCTTGCCCGCCCGCACCACTTGTTTCACCGGCACAAAGAACGAAGGGATAGGCCATTCGAAAACCGTGGCCAGCCGCTTGGTCCATGCCCCATCCACGGCAATCGATTGCGTAAACCGGAATGCCTGTTCATAGGTATCGAATGCCGCCGTCCATTGCGTCCACTCCACAGCCGGCGTCAATGCAAACCATATCCGCGTGATCACTCCGTTGGTGCCCCACGCATGCAGAATCTCGTGTACCGCAGAGCCTTCATGCATCACCACGCGCGGCTCTTCTTCCATCGTCGCTACTTCGAACGCGCGGACCGTATCAAAGTCGCGCAACCCGCCATGCGTTACCGAACCAATCCCTCCCGAACCGCCCGCCAGGAACCCACCGATCGAAGCCTTGGCCAGTGTTGAAGGATACATGCGCAGCTCCCATCCCTTCTTGCGCGCCTCGGTCTCAATCGCGCCCAGCCGCACACCAGGCTGGCACACGGCCACGCCATCTGCAGTGATTTCTTCTAACTTGTCCATCAGCGAGAGGTCCAGCACAATGCCGCGTTCCAGCGGCACGCACTGCCCGTAGTTGCCCGTGCCCGCGCCGCGCACCGTCACCGGCACTCCGTGTTTCCCCGCATAGCGCAACACCGCCAGCACTTCATCCGTGCTCACCGGCTGCACTGCGACCTCGCCCACCTTGTCCACCAGCAGCGGCTTCAGCACGGGCGAATACCAATAGAAATCGTGCGACAGCCTGTCCAGCACCTGCGGCGCAGTCAACACCCGCGCACCATCGCCAATCAATTCTGACAGTCCTGCTGCAAGTCCTTCCGGCACGGCGGCAACCTCTCCTGTCAACTGCGCTTGCGGGTTTGCCACAGGCGAAATGCCCGCAGCATGTGGGGATGAGTAAAAAGAGCATAGCATTCATCGCGCATCAGCGGACCATCGACAACACAGTGCATATCGCTGCGCGCGGCCACTTCGGTCGCGGGTATCTGTATCTGGTTGCAGTGCCGGTTTGCATCCTCAATCGTTGCGCCATACACCACGCGATCAAGCCCCGCCCACAGTGCCGTGCTCATGCACATCGGGCATGGTTCACACGTTGTATAGAGCGTATATCCGGCCAGCGAAATCTGCTTCAACCGCCTTGTTGCCTTGCGAATCGCACGCACCTCGGCATGGGCGCTGGGATCGCTTTCCTGCTTCACCGCGTTCAACGCGCGCAGCAGCACCGCTCCCGTTTTCGTATCCACAATCGAAGCGCCGAATGGCCTCGGGCGTTCCGTGCGCATCGACCGCGCCGTGAATGCAATCAGCGCCGTCATCCGTTCCCGGTCGAGACCCAGGTTGCTCGCCGTGGCCCGCTTTCCGCTTCGCGCCTTCTTATCTTTGTTGGGAACTCCCATACTCGAACTTAGCATGACCGACGCCTTCAAATCCTCTCAAATCGCGCCCCCGCATTCTTTGCGTTTCACGCCCGTACAATCTCTCTATGACCACGCCTCCGTGGACCATCCGCGGTCTTCGCTCCGTACTCGCCAGTCGATCCGTGCGGCCGACTGAATTGGCAGCGCAGGCGCTCGATCGCTCCAATGCGAACGCCGGCCACAATACGTACTTGTGGCAGGATCCCGCGTGGACCCTCGCCGAGGCTGCGCGTGCGGAAGCCGCGCCTCGCCCCTTCGGTGATGGCTCCGATGACCTGTGGGCCCTGCCAATCTCCGTCAAAGACTGCTTCGACCTGGCTGGCGCTCCCACCAGTTGCGGCGTTAAGTTCTATCGCGATCTGCACGGTCCCGCCGCGCATGATTCATGGCTCGTGAGAAGGCTCCGCGCCGCGGGCGCCATCATCACTGGCAAGACCCATCTTCATCCGCTGGCCTACGGAATCACCGGCGAGAATCCCGAGTTTGGCGATTGCGTACAGCCCGGCAATCCTAACGCGCTCACCGGCGGCTCATCCTCCGGCGCAGCAGCCAGCGTCCTTGAAGGCTCCGCAGTAGCCGCCATCGGCACTGACACCGGAGGCTCTATCCGCGTGCCCGCCGCGCTCTGCGGCCTCGCCGGCTATCGCGCCTCCCATGGCCGCGGCAACTGGCGCGGCGCAGCCCACCTTGCCGAGTCCTTCGATACCATCGGCTGGCTCTTCCGCGATCTCGAAGATGGCCCTACCCTCGTCAGCCTTTTCGCCGACCCCCGCACAACTCCTCCCCCCACCTTCAAACGCATCGCCGTCATCGACGACAACTTTCTGCGAGACTGCGACCCGGAGATTGTCGCCGAACTCTACACCACCCTCCGCGAACTCGAGTCCCTCGGCCTGCAATCCTCCACCGTCAACGTCGATTGGTGGGCCGACTCATTCCAAATCTTCGCCCCCATCCAGGCCTGGGAAGCCGCCCGCATCCACGCCGGCTACTTCGAACACTTCGAACCCTCCATCCGCGAACGCCTCGAATGGGGCGCCCGCATCACGCCCGATGAAATCGCCGCCCTTCGCAAGCGCCACGAATCCTTCCGAGAGCGCGTGGACAACCTCTTCGCCGAGCACCACCTGCTTCTGCTCCCCGCCGCGCCCGTCGCCTGTCTTCCCGCCGGAGCGGATCACAGCCAGACCCGCGGCCGCCTGCTGCGTTACACCACCCCGTTCAGCCTCGCCGGCGTTCCCGTCGTCACCATCCCCTGCAAAAACGGAGGCATGCAGCTTGCCGCCGCCCGCGGCAATGACGAAGCGCTGCTCAAGCTGGCCGCCCGTCTCGGCGCTCAGCGAAATGCTTCGGCCTCGCAATCCAACCCGTGATACCGTTCATTGCAAGCCCCCTCTTTTTCCCAAATCTATCCCTGAGATCAACCCCGAGGTCAGCGTTGAAATCAAGCAGATTCCTTTCCCACACCGCACTCCTCATCCAGCTGGCCTTCGCACTCGTCATCTCCGGCTGTCACAGCAATCAGCCGGCAGCCGACAACGGCCTCACCCCGGTGCGCCTCCAGCTCGATTGGTACCCCCAGCCCGAGCACGGCGGCTTTTTCGCCGCCCAGCTCCTGGGCTATTACAAAGCCGAGGGCCTCGACGTAACCTTCCTGCCATTGCCCCAATACGGCAGCGCCGTCCAGCTTGTCGCCACCGGCAAGGCAGACTTCGGCCTCGGCTCCAGTGACGCCATTCTCGAATGGAATTCCAACGGCCTTCCCGTCGTCGCCGTCGCCGCAACCATGCAGCACGATCCCCAGGCCATCATGGTCCACAAGGATTCGCCCATCCACGACTTCAAAGACCTCGATGGCCACGCCGTCGCCGCCCAAACCGGCGCCACCTGGATCAAGTACGTCCTCTCCCGCTACAACCTGCAACAGGTCCGCCAAGTCCCGTCCACGCTCTCCATCGCCAACTTCCTCGCCGACCCCAACTACGTCCAGCAAATCTTCGTCACCAACGAGCCCTTCCTCGCCAGGCAGGCCGGCGCGGACGTCCGCACCCTCCTCATCAGCTCCTCCGGCTACGATCCCTACCGCGTCCAATTCACCACCCGCGATTTCGCCGCCCAACACCCGGACATCGTCGCCAAATTCGTCCGCGCCAGCATCCACGGCTGGCAGTCCTATCTCAGCGACCCCGCCGCCACCAACGCTTTCCTCCTCAAGCTCAACCCCGCCCTCAACCCCGCCCAGGAGGCGTACGTGGCCCAGGCCCTGCACGACGGCGGCTTCATCACCGGCAACGATCCCGCCGGCCCCGAGATCGGCCGCATGACCGCCGACCGCTGGCAAGCCACCTTCCAGCAGCTCAAGTCGCTGGGAATCCTGCGCACCCCCATCGACCCCACCACCGCCTACTCGCTCAAGTTTGTCCCGTAACTTCCCTGCCGGATTCAGGGCGGCATCTATCCACCCGCGGATTGCAATAGACAACACGTATCTCTATCGAATACCATACCTCTTTCCTGGATGCTCTTCGTCACATCTTTTCGTGTCTGAGTACCGCAAAATCGCTTACCATGCACACTTCGCTCTTCATCACGTGCTACAACGACACGCTCTTCCCGGAAACTGGACGCGCCGTCGTGCGCCTGCTTGAACACCTGGGCGTAGAAGTCGATTTCAAGCCACAACAAACCTGCTGTGGCCAGATGCATGCCAACACCGGCTTCCGGTCCGAAGCGTTCTCCCAGGCCAAACGCTTTGTGCGTCTCTATCAGGACGCTGAATCCGTCCTCATTCCCTCCTCGTCCTGCGTCGCCATGATCCGCGACCAGTACCCCGGCCTCTTTCAGGAGCTGGGAAACCAGCAACTGCGGGACCAGTTCGAAGCGCTGCTCCCCAGGGTCTACGAACTCAGCGAATTCCTCATCGACAAGCTCGGCGTGGAAGACGTAGGCGCCAGCTTCCATCATCGCGTCACCTACCACGCCAGTTGCCACGGCGTCCGCGCGCTTCATCTCGGCGACCGCCCTTACCGCCTGCTTTCCAAGGTACGCGGCCTGGCGCAAATGCCCCTTGCAAACACCGACCGCTGCTGCGGCTTCGGCGGAACGTTCTCCATCAAGAATGCTGAAGTCTCCTCCGCCATGCTTGCCGTCAAGCTCCAGGATATTGTCGCCACCGGCGCGGAGTATTGCACCGCCCTCGACAACAGTTGTCTTATGCACCTGGGCGGCGCCATGCATCGCCAGTACGCCAGCATCAGGACCATCCACCTTGCTGAAATCCTGGCCAGCACCGAATCCTCTCCATCGGAGGTGTCGGCGTGACCGCTCCTATATCCACCGGATTTCGCCGGGCCCTTTGTGCGAAGGGGCACGACTTTGCAGCTTCCGGGAAAACTCGTCCGGGTGGTAGGCCGGGGATTCATCCCCGGCATAAAGCCAATCAGATCAGCTTGGGCTTCAGCCCCTGCGGGATGCTTTTCAAGCTTTTCGCTGGAAGCGTGGCCATTTTCCGCAAGTTGTTTGGTCGTGCCAACAGCGCCCAAAACGCGATCCGGGCTTTATATGCTGCGGAAAAACTCATTCGGGCGGTAGGCCGGGGATTTATCCCCGGTATAAAGTCAATCCAATCAATGCGGGATTCAGCCCCTGAGGTATGCTTTTCAAGCTTTCCGCCAGGAATATTGTCTTTTTCCGCAGCCTGTTTAACCCCTGCGGCTTGCATCTCGGGCCTTTCCTCCCCAAATCCCCTCCACTTCGAGCGGAGACCCGCATGACCCCCCGTCCAGAACTCGATCCCGCTCTCGCTCCACCGTTTCCCGTGGCCGCGCTGAACATCCTGCGCAATCCCCAGCTCCGCAAGAATGTTGCGCACGCCACCGACATAATCCAGGCCAAGCGCGCCCGTCTCGTTGCGGAGAAGAAAGACTGGCAGCAACTCCGTTCCGCCGCCTCGGAAATCCGCGCCCACGTCCTTGAAAACCTCGGCGCTTACCTCGAAAAGTTTGAAGACCGCTGCATCGCCGCCGGAGGCATCGTCCATTGGGCCGCCGATGCCGCCGAAGCCCGCCAGATCATCCTCGATATCCTTCGCGAAGAGAAGGCAGATGAGGTCATCAAGATCAAGACCATGACCTCGGCCGAGATTCAGTTGAATCCCTTCCTTGAGGCCGCCGGCGTCCGCACCTACGAAACCGATCTCGCCGAAATCATCCTTCAGCTCGGTAACGACGAGCCATCCCACATCGTCGTCCCGGCCCTCCACGTCAACCGCAGCCAGGTCCGCGACATCTTCGCCCGCACCATGGGCCTGCCCAACCTATCCGACGATCCGCACGCCCTCGCCGACGCCGCACGCAACTATCTGCGCCGCAAGTTCCTGGATATCCCCACAGCCATCAGCGGAGCCAACTTCCTCATCGCCGAGACGGGGGCGGTCGCCATCGTCGAGTCGGAGGGCAACGGACGCATGTGCCTCACCCTGCCCCGCACCCTCATCACCCTGGCCGGCATTGAGAAGGTCGTGCCCCGCTTCCGTGACCTTGAAGTCATGCTCCAGGTTCTGGCCCGATCCGCAACCGGCGAGCGCATGAATCCCTACAACTCCCTCTGGACCGGCGTCACTGCCGGCGACGGCCCCCAGCGCTTCCACGTCATTCTGCTCGACAACGGCCGCTCCAGCATCCTCACCCGGCCAGTCGAACGCCAGACCCTCAAATGCATCCGCTGCGCTGCCTGCATGAACGCCTGCCCCGTCTACCGCCAAACCGGCGGACACGCCTACGGCTCGGTCTACCCCGGTCCCATTGGCGCAATCCTTACCCCACAGCTCACCCAGATGCACCACGCCCAGTCGCTTCCCTATGCATCCTCGCTGTGCGGCGCCTGCTATGAGGTGTGCCCGGTAAAAATCAACATTCCCGAGGTCCTCATCGACCTCCGCGCGCAGGTCACCGACCAGGAGCGCCGCAGGCTCAACCGCTTCCTCGATCCCATCTATCTCGGCATGAAAATCGCCAATTTCCTCTTCTCCCGCGCCTGGCTCTTCCACGCCGCCCAGAGTTTTGGCCGCATCGGTCTCGCCATCTTCACCGGCAAGGACGGCTGGATCCACGCACTCCCCGGCCTGGGCGCCAAGTGGACCCAGACCCGCGATTTGCGCGGCCTACCCAGCCAGACCTTCCACAGTTGGTGGGACGACCGCGCCAGGGAGGCCAAATGACCGCAAAAATCCCCTCCCGCCGCGCCATTCTCGACCGCATCCGCATCGCCACCCAACCCACCGCGGACAACCCGGTTCTCCTCGCGGGCGCATACGCCATCCTGCCTCGCACATACATCCGCACCGGCCATCTCTCCGCGGAAGCCCGCATCGCCCTCATGATCGAGCGCCTTCGCGAATTCGACGCGGAAGTCGTCGAAACCTCGCCCGAATCCCTGCCCGCCGCAATCGCCGCACAACTCGTCGCCAGCGGCAAGCACACCTTCGTCGCGCCCCCGGGCCTGCCGCCCGAGTGGCTCGCCCCGGGTCTTGATTGGAAAATTGACAAGGGCCTCCCAACCTCCGAAATCGAACGCGCCGAAGGAGTCGTCACCGCCGCTTTCTGCGCCGTAGCCGATTCCGGCACCATCATCCTCCATCATTCCATCGCCGAGGGCCGCCGTGTCCTCACCCTCCTGCCTGACTGGCATCTCTGCATCCTCCGTTCCAGTCAGATCGTCGAGACATTGCCCGAATACTTCGATCGCTGTCCGCAGCCGCCAGCCCTAGTCACCACCATCTCCGGCCCCAGCGCCACGGCTGACATCGAAATGACACGCATCAAAGGCGTTCACGGTCCGCGCTTTCTTCATGTCATCCTCGTGAGGGACCAAGGCGGCCAGCCAATTGTTCACTAAGATCAGGATCTGAAAATCGCCTCAACTGAGGAAACTGAACATGAATAACACACACGCCGCAAAACCCGCCGACCAGTCCAAGGCATTTCAAACTCTTGACAGCTTTCAGATCGAGATTCCCTCCTGGGGATTTGCCAACACCGGCACGCGCTTCGGCAAATTCGTCCAAGCTGCCGCCGCCACCACCATCGGGGAGAAATTCTCTGACGCGGCCGAGGTCAACCGTCTCACCGGCGTCACCCCGACTCTCGCCCTCCACGTCCTCTGGGATCTCCCCAATGGCCTCGCCGATGTCCCCGAGGTCAAAAACCTCGAAGAGGTCTACGGCATCCGCGCCGGCTCCATCAATCCCAACCTGTTTCAGGATCAGGAGTACAAGTTCGGTTCCCTCTGCAATCCCTCCGCCGAAATCCGCGAGCAGGCCATCGCCCACGTCCTCGATTCGATTGAAATCTCAAAGCAACTCGGCTCCCGCGATCTCTCCCTCTGGCTCCCTGACGGCTCCAACTATCCCGGCACCCAGAGCATGCGCAAACGCATCGGCTGGCTTGAGGACGCCCTCCGTCGCGCCCACGGCCATCTCGCGCCAGGCCAGCAATTGCTCATCGAATACAAGCCTTTCGAGCCCGCCTTCTATCACACCGATATAGCCGATTGGGGCATGTCCTCCCACCTCGCCCGCCAGGCCGGCCCGCAAGCCCGCGTCCTCGTCGATACCGGCCACCACTACTCATCGCAGAACATCGAACAGATCGTGGCCTGGCTCCTCCACACTGGCCTTCTCGGCGGCTTCCACTTCAACGACCGCCGCTACGCCGACGACGACCTCACCCTCGGCTCCATCGATCCCTACCAGATCTTCCGCATTTTTCATGAAATCCATACCGGCGCAGCCGAAGGCCTCACCCAGGGCATCGCCTTCATGATCGATCAGAGCCACAACCTCAAAGGCAAAGTCGAAGCCATGGTCCAGACCGTCGTCACCGCCCAGGACCTCTGGCTCAAAGCAGCCCTCATCGATCGCGATCAACTCGCCGAACTCCAGCAGTCCTGTGATCTTGTCGCTGCCGAAGAGCTCTACAGAAATGCATTCTGGCGCGATGTGCGCCCCCTCACCGTCGCCTGGCGTGAAGCCCGCGGCCTACCCACCGACCCACTCGCCGCCCTGCGTGCCGATGGCTATGTCCAGCGAATCACCAGGGAGCGCGGGAATCGTCACGCAGTCGTGAACAGCTACGCCTGAAATTGATTGTGTTTATCACCAACCTGCAGTTCATTCGAAACGGTCTACGGAGGCCCGCAGTTTGCCCAAGGCTAAAATCAAGCGTCTCTATCTGATTCCCATCCTCTCCAAGGCGCTCGACGTACTCGAGCTGCTTGAGCAGAGCAGCACCCCGGTCGCTCTCGAAGACGTCTACCAGAAAACCCAGATCTCCAAGACCAGCGTCTACCGCATCCTCAAGACCCTCGTCCATCGCGGCTACGTAGCCCAGGCGCAGAACGGCCTCTACCGCCTCGTCTCCCGACCCCGCCGCCTGCGTTTCGGTTTCGCCGCCCAGAGCGCCGAAATGCCTTTCTCCGTCGCCGTTGCCCAGAGCGTCGTTGCCGCGGCCGCGGCCGCCGGCGTTGAGTTGCTCATCCTCGACAACCGCTATGACCCCGACGTCGCCATCCAGAACGCCGAGGAGTTCGTCGCCAAGCGCGTCGATCTTGCCCTGGAGTTTCAGGTGGAGGAGCGCGTCGCCCCGCGTATCGCCCACATCTTCAAAAAGGCCGACATCCCCCTCGTCGCCATCGACGTGCCCCACCCCAACGCCACCTACTTCGGCGTCGATAACTTCGAGGTTGGCTTTGAAGCCGGGTCCATGCTCGCCCAATACGCCCTCCGCAAGTGGAAAGGCAAGGTCGACTGGGTTCTCGGCGTCGGATTCTCTGAGGCCGGCAGCTTCGTCCAGAGCCGCATCACCGGCGCCTTTGACGGCATCCGCAACCGCCTGCCCGAACTGGCCGCCGACCGATTCGTTCAGCTCGATGGCCGCGGCATGCGTCAGCCCAGCCAACTCGCCATCTCCGATGTGCTCCGAGGCCGCCGCAAGGGCGAGCGTTTCCTCGTCGCCACCGCCACCGACTCCAGCGCCCTCGGCGTGCTCGATGCGGTCCGCGCCGCCGGCCGGGAGTCCGACTTCGCCGTCGTCGGCCAGGATTGCATCCCCGAAGCCATTGAAGAGATGCGCTCCGGCAAAAGCGCCCTCGTCGGCTCCATCTCCCACGAAGTCGGAACCTACGGCCCACGCCTCATCCAGCTAGGCATCGCCCTCCTCCGCGGCTACACTGTCCCCCCCTACAACTACGTCCGCCACAAAGCTGTAACCCCAGAAACCCTCGGCGCCGAACAGGAATCGTAGCTCGAGCGCGTAGGTCACGGCGGGCGTCGTTGAGATTGAAATGAACAGTGATCGGAAATCGGGTCCTTCGCTTGCTCGCTGACTTGCTATCGCGGCGAAGCCGCGGCTAACTTGCTGAATTTCTTCGACCGGATTTCTTGTCCATTGGGAGTGTTATACCCATGCTGCGAGCCACCATCCGTCTTGCGTCGACGCTTCTCATCTCCCTCGCCGCCATCGCGCAAGCTCCGGGACCCAAAACCGCACCCGCACCCACCTTCGACGTAGTCTCCATCCATCTTGCGCCGCCCTCACCCGACGGACACAACCACATCTGGAACGACATTCACGAAAGCCACTTCCGCACCGGCAATCTCTCCATTCGAGACCTGATTCAGTACGCGTACAACCTGCCCAAGTCGCAGATCCTGGGCGGTCCCCCGTGGCTCGACTCGGCGATGTACGACATCGATGCCAAGTCCGCCCCTGAGCAGGACCTGCGGCTGAAGGCCATGTCGTCCAATGATGCGGCGCAACAAAAGCGGCTCATGGTGCAGGCGCTGCTTGCCGACCGGTTCGCTCTTGCCACACACAACGAGACGCGCCAGCTTCCCATCTACAACCTGGTCCTGGCCAAGGGCGGCCCGAAGTTCCAGCCCTCGACATACGAAGGCACCTCCATCAATACCGGCCGCTCCCGCATGCACATCGCAGGCAGCGACGACACCATCGGCCTGCTGGCGCGCGAGTTGGCGCAATCGCAGGGCCGGGTCGTCGTCAACAAGACAAGTCTCAGCGGCCGCTTTGACCTGACCCTCCGCTGGACGCCCGATGATGCGCCGCCCCCGGTGTTAAACGGCGCACCCGATCCCAGCGCCCCACCCGGCCTCTTCACGGCCATTCAGGAGCAGCTTGGCCTCAAGCTCGAACCCGCCAAAGGCCCGGTAGGAGTCCTCGTAATCGACAAAATCAACCAGCCTACGCCAAACTAGCCTCAGTCAGCACGTGCCTTGTAACAGGGCACGACTTCAGTCGTGCTGATGAAGCGAATCGAATGAATCGGGCTTCAGCCCCTGCTAAATCCGTCCAACGCGCCATCCAATACACTTGCATCGAACCCAGCAATCCCTCCCGGAAATAGATTCCCTATTGCTTTCAGGTGTATCATTGAACCGTCGCTTCACCCATCTCTTCTAAAGTGGTGTATATGACCCAGGCAACCCTAGCTCCCGCCTCCCTCAAATTCCTTGAAGACCGCTGGGACTCCAGCCTGGCCTCCACCCTCGACGAGCCCGAGCTCCTCCGCTACCGCTCCAACCTGCTCGGCTCCGACCTCCGCCTCACCAACTTCGCCGGCGGCAACACCAGCTCCAAGGTCACCGAGATCGACCCCCTAACCGGCCAGCCCGTTGAAGTGCTCTGGGTCAAGGGCTCCGGCGGCGACCTCGGCAGCATCAAGCGCACCGGCTTCGCCACGCTCTACCAGCAAAAACTCTTGTCGCTGGAACGCAGCTACAAAGGCGTCGACCAGGAAGACGACATGGTCCCCATGTACGCCATCGCCGCCTTCCGCAACAACCCCGTTGCCGCCTCCATTGACACCCCGCTCCACGGCTATCTGCCCTTCCCGCACGTCGACCACCTCCATCCCGACTGGGGCATCGCCCTCGCCGCGTCCGCCAACGGCCTCAGCAAAATGAACGAATTCAATCGCGAATTCAACCACACGTTGGTCTGGGTTCCCTGGCAGCGTCCCGGCTTCGAGCTCGGCCTCATGATGCGCCAGGCCATCAAAGACAATCCCGACTGCGACGGCATCGTTCTCGGCGGCCACGGCCTCTTCACCTGGGGTCAAACCCAGCGAGAGTGCTATCTCAACACCATCACCCTCATTGACCAAATCGGACAGTTCATCGAGCGTCACGGCCACGCCAAAGGCACCGTCCGTTTCGGTGGAGAAGCCATCCTCGCCCGCGCCAACCGCCGCGAACTCGCCACCGACATCGCCCCCTACCTCCGCGGCCGAGTAAGCATAAAGAATCGCTGGATCTCCAGCTTCTCTGACGCTCCCGACGTCCTGCAGTTCGTCAACTCTAAAGACGCAAAGGCCCTGGCCTTCCTCGGCACCTCGTGCCCCGACCACTTCATTCGCACCAAGATTCGTCCTCTCTTCATTCCCTGGCCTGCCGGCGCCGATATGGCCGCCCTCAAGCAGCAAATCGTCGCCTCCCTCGACGAATACCGCCAGCAATACCGCGATTACTACCACGGGTTTGCCACACCCGACACGCCCGCACTGCGCGACCAGAGCCCCACCGTCGTTCTCATCCAGGGCCTCGGCATGTTCAGCTTCGGCAAAAACAAAACCGAAGCCCGCATCGTCGGCGAGTTCTACACCAACGCCATCCACGTCATGGAAGGCGCATCTCTCCTCTCCGAAGGCGAAGTTACCGGCACCCTCCCGCAGTGCGGCCCGTCACACGACCCCGCCAGCTTCAAAGTCTTCACCAACTACGTCGCCCTTCCCGCCCTCGAAGCCTTCCGCATCGAATACTGGGCCATGGAAGAAGCCAAAATCCGCCGCCAGCCGCCTGAAAAGGAACTCAGCCGCCGCATCGCCCTTGTCATCGGCGGAGCCAGCGGCATCGGCCGTGAAGTCGCTCTCCTCGCCGCAGCCCGCGGCGCTCACGTAGTCATTGCGGACCGCGATGAGGAAGCCGCGAAGCACGTGGCCGCCGAGTTAAGCTCCGTCACTTCGAAGGAGTTCACCGCCAGCGCCCCCGTCGACATCCGCAGCCGCGAAGCCATCACCAAGGCCATTCGCGCCACCATCGCAGCTTTCGGCGGCATCGACATCCTCATCAACACCGCCGCGCTCTTCCCATCCACGCCCGACGGCACAATCCCCGACGCAATGTGGGCCACCACGCTCGACGTCAACGTCACCGCCAACTACCTTCTCGCCGACGAAGCCGCCAAGTTCTTCGCCGAGCAGGATCTCGACGCCTGCATCGTCCTCACCAGCTCCGCCAACGCCGTCGTCGCCAAGCGCGGCTCTGAGGCCTACGACGTCAGCAAGGCTGCCCTCTCGCACCTCATTAAGGAACTCGCCGTCGGCCTCAGCCCCAAAGTCCGCGTCAACGGCATCAGCCCAGCAACCGTCGTCAAAGGGTCAACCATGTTCCCCCGCGACCGCGTCCGCGCCTCGCTCACCAAGTACAAAATTCCGTTTGAAGACACGCTCTCCGACGACGAACTGCGTGACCTGCTGGCCGGTTTCTACGCCAAGCGCACCCTCACCCATCAGCCCATCGACCCAACCGACTGCGCGGAAGCCATCCTGTTCCTCGCCAGCCCCAAATCCCGCTGCACCTCCGGCCACATCATCCCCGTAGACGGCGGCCTAACCGAAGCCTTCCTGCGCTAACCTCCAAAGGGCGGCCATTTGGGAGAGGCTGTGATCCTGAGCAACAAGTAAATGGCTGTCATCCTGAGCGAACGGGGCCCCAAACGCACTTCAGTTTGGGGGTGGTGAGTCGAAGGATCTGCGGTTGTCTTTAAGCTCGCTTCATCGACAAAGTCTGCGCGCCCACGGTCTCGCTTCTGAAACCCGGGAAAGAACCAAACTCAACCCTCCACTTTCTGAAACAATCAATCCACTCCCATGCCGCAACCCGCAAGAATAGCCATCGACCTAGGCGCCGAATCCTGCCGAGTCTCCCTCCTTCGCTGGAGGAATGACCCGGGGTCCCCGCGGACAGGCCTTCGTCCGTGGGGTGGTAATGATGACCCGACCATAGAAGTCATCCATCGCCTCCCCAACGGCCCCATCCACAGCGGCGCCTCCATGCACTGGCCCCTCGCCACCATCCTCGCCGGCCTCGAAACAGGCCTCCGCAATGCCGCCGAAGCCGCCCCCGAAAGCATAGCCTCCATCGCCGTCGACAGTTGGGGCGTGGACTACGTCCGCCTCGCCGGGCCGGGCACCGCTCTCCGCGATCCCTTCTGCTACCGCGACGAACGCACCGTCGCCACCAAGGAAGCAGCCGACCGCATCGTTGCCCCCCTCGACCTCTACCAGCGCACCGGCGTCCTGCCCCACCGCATCAACACCATCTACCAGCTTCTGGCCGACCCCGCTGCCGGAATCGATCCCCACACCCCCTGGCTCACCATGCCCGAGTTCGTTCTCCACTGGCTCGGGGGCCGCCGCGTGGCCGAGTACACCCACGCCACTCACACTGGCCTCGTCGACCTCAAAACCGGCGACTGGGCCGCCGACATCTTTCAACTCCTCGGCATTCCCATCGAAGCTGCCCCGCCCATCGTCCCCACCGGCACCGTCGTCGGCCAGCTCCAGGGCTCGCTCGCCCAACTCGACGCGTTCCGCAACACCCAGCTCATCGCCCCCGCCTGTCACGACACCGCCTCCGCCATCGCCGGTATCCCTGCCAGCCTCGACTCAACCCTCTACATCTCCTCTGGAACCTGGTCGCTCGTCGGCACCCTCAGCCGCACACCCGTCACCACCCCGGAAGCCCTCGCGGCCGGCTACACCAACCTCGGCGCAGCCACCGGCGACCTGCTCGTCCATTCGCTCATCAACAGCATGTGGGTCCTCAAGCAATGCATGGACGCCTGGTCCGCCGAAGGCCGCCCCTGGAATATCGAAGACCTCATCCAGAAAGCCTCAGCATGTAATACACAAAGCCTCCTCGACATGGACGCGGAGACCCTGATGCTCGACTCCAACATGCCAGCCCGCATCAACAGCGAGCTCGTCCGCCTCGGCCACTCGCCCGTCCCTGACACGCCCGGCAATGAGCCGGTATTTGCCCGCATCATCTTCGAGAGCCTGGCCGCGCGCTACGCTTCCGCACTTACCAGCCTTGAACAAATGCTCAACCGCAAGCTCGCCCGCATTCACATCCTCGGCGGCGCCAGCCGCAACAAACTCCTCACCCAGCTCACCGGGCAGCGCACCGGCCTTCCTGTCGAAATCGGCCACCCGGAAAGCTCCACCATCGGCAGCTTCGCCGTGCAGTTAGCTGCCTCTGAAGCCAACGGCCAACCCCTCAGCCCCGCCTCCATCCGCAACTGGGCCGCGCACCTATGCCGGTGTTAGCCTGCGCACAGCACAATCCATAAATCAGTTACGATAGCGCAAATGGCAACTGACTCGCGCTTTCATCTCCCCGAGCTGGACATTGTGCGGCTGATCGCTTTTGTGACGGTCTATCTGCACCATTTCCGGGCTTTCTACGCGCAGAAGCCTGGCTGGGGAAAAGAAGCGGAGTACGCGTGCGGCGCCGGTATGCAGCTCTTCTTTTTGCTGAGCTCGTACTTGATCACAGAACTGCTGCTGCGTGAATTGGAGAAGACGCGGACGGTCCATGTCAGGGCATTCTTCGCGCGCCGGATTCTGCGAATCTGGCCGCTCTATTTCGTGTTTCTGGGAGCATGTTTCGCACTATCGAAGACAACGAAGTTGACTGTACTAACCACTCCACAGCTTTTGGCGCTCATCTTCTTTTGGGGCAACTGGTGGGTCGTGCAGTATGGATTCCTGACCACCTTCGCCAGCCCGCTGTGGAGCATATCGCTGGAAGAGCAGTACTACATCATCTGGCCGTTTATAGCGCGAACCGGCAAACGCGGAATCCTGGCGGTGTGCCTATGCCTGCTGGTGTTGTCCAACGGCACCCTGTGGTATCTGGGAACGCATAACACTCCCAGGCCATCCGTTTGGTGCAACAGCTTTGTGGAGTTTCAATTCTTCGCCATCGGTGGCATCCTCGCCCTCGCGTTGCACCGCCGGAAATTCGCGATGTATGGCTGGTTCCGTCCCATATTGTTCGTGTGCGCGGCAGCAATCGTTTTCTTTGCCCAGGTGCGATTCAGAATTGCGGCGAATGCCATCCTCGGCCCCCGTGACCTCATACCGGGTTACGCCTTCTTCGGCGTGGGCGTCGTCCTCATCTTTCTCAGTTTCTATGGTGCAAAGCTGCCACGCGGAAGCGCTCCCTTTATCTATCTCGGACGCATATCGTACGGGCTTTATGTCTTTCATGAATTGGCCATCGTAATCGCCGTCGCCTTCGGCGCGCAGTTTCATTGGCCCATCGCTGTGAAAGTCGCTGCGGCCCTTGCATTGTGCGTCGGGCTTGCCGCGTTTTCCTACCGCTATCTCGAGACGCCGTTTCTTCGATTAAAAAGTAGATTCACATTCATCCTCTCCCAGCCCTCCCAAACGCCTGCATCTCCCCCGTTTGCACCTCGCATCGACAAATGCTGACCCTAAAGTGTCATAGCCTCGGTCCAAGGTTGCACTGAAATGGGACAAAAGAGGGAATCCAAAGCACTTAGTCATGGAGTTATAGTGGCATCACAGTTGGGGAGACACGTATGGCCACCATGCTGCAAATGCAAGACTTTTTTGAGGCCGGCCTCTTCGCCGGTCCGGAGCAAAGACCTCAGGCAATCGATGAACTGGGCGTCCGCAAGTCGTTTCTTGAAGATCTCGCCCTCAAAATCCTCTATGTTTCCGGTTCGCTCTCTGTCCTTGATCTCTCTGAAAAAATGCATGTCGCCTTCGAAGTGGGCAATGAGTTCTTCGTCCACATGCGCAGCGAGCGGTTCTGCCAGGTCACGGGAATGGCCGGCAACATCCCGCACATCTCCATCACGACAGAGGGCCGCAACCGCGCCGCCGAGCTGCTCTCCCACAGCCAGTATGCCGGCCCCGCGCCGGTCACCCTGGAGAGCTACGTCGAGCAGGTCAAGAAGCAGAGTGTGCGCGATGTGGACGTCCGTCCCGCCAACGTCGAGCGCGCCTTCGCTCATCTAGTGGTCGATCCGGAACGGCTGCGCCAGTTCGGTACCGCCCTCAACTCCGGTTCTGCCATCTTCCTTTACGGACCTCCGGGAACCGGCAAAACCACCTTCGCTGAAACCCTTTCGCATGTTCTTTCCAAGGACGATGTCTGGATTCCCTATGCGGTTGAGGTCGATAACCAGGTCATAACCGTCTTCGATCCGTCCGTACATCAGCGCTCCACAAAATCCAACATCGGCGAACACGACGAGCGCTGGGTTCTCTGCCGTCGCCCCAGGATCCTCGTCGGCGGCGAGCTCACCATCGATATGCTCGACCTCCAGTTCAATCCGCAGTCAAAGTTCTATGTCGCCCCCGTACAGATGAAGGCCAACAACGGCGTCCTCATCATCGATGACTTCGGCCGCCAGCGCCTACGCCCCGAAGAGTTGCTCAATCGCTGGGTTGTTCCCCTTGACCGCCGCATCGACTTCCTCACCCTCGCCGGCGGCAAGAAGATCGAAATGCCTTTCGAAATGCTGGTCGTCTTCGCCTCCAACATCGATCCCGCCGAGCTGGTCGACCAGGCTTTCCTGCGCAGAATTCAAACCAAGATCAAGATCGGCGCCTGCACCGAGGAGCAATTCCATGAGATCTTCCGCCGCTACGCGGAGGAGCATTCCGTGGAGTGGGAAGACGGTATCTGCAACGACCTCATCCACTTTATCCGCCGCGCTCTTAACCAGGAACTCCGCTCCTGCCATCCCCGCGACATCGTGAACCAGGTCCGCTGGGCTGCTCGCTACGAAGGCAAAAAGCCCTACCTGGACCGCACCGCCCTCATGCGCGCCGTAGAAGCCTACTTCTTGCCAGCCACGAATTAGTATTCGCCGGGGGGCGAACATCCCATCCAAGTCGAAGCACGAACCGGCATGGATGGGATGCGTTAAATTCCCAACCCTCCGACTACAATCCTCGGCATGCAAATGGGCGAGAAGTATCAAGCTGTGCCCCATTCATTTCGCGCTTTTTGCGAAATGAGTGGGAATCCAAAACCCTCCGCGGCCAACCCAGTCACCTAGTCCCTGGTTCCTATCCCCCAACCACAACCCCACCCACCGCCCGATCAATCCTCTCCAGCACCTCATCCGGCAGCCTAACCCCCACCGCCCGCACATTATCCACCACCTGTTCCGGCCGCGAAGCCCCGAGTATCGCCGAAGCAACCTCCGCCCGCCGCAACACCCATGCCAACGCCATCTGCGCCATTGTCAGCCCCAACTCCGCCGCAATCGGCTTCAACTCCGCCACCGCCGCCAGCAGATAATCCGACCGGTAATGCCGCCCCGCCGTCTCCATAAACCCATTCATCGCATCGCTTGCCGCCCTGCTCCCCGCCGGAGGCGGTTCTCCCGCCGCATACTTCCCCGTCAGCACCCCATGCGCCAGCGGAGAAAACGCCAAATTCCCAATCCCATGCCGCGCGCACACCGCAAAAACCCCGCCTTCCGGCTTCCTCCACAGCAGCGAATACTGCGGCTGGCTCGAACAAAACCCCGTCAGCCCCCGCTCCGCCGCAATCGCGGCAGCTTCATCAATCTGCGCCGCCGTCCACTCGCTGAACCCGATCGCCCGCACCTTCCCTGCCCTCACCGCTTTGTCCAGTGCCCCCAGCGTCTCCTCGACCGGCGTCTCTTTGTCGAATCGGTGGCATTGGTATAAATCGATGCAATCCACCCCCAACCGCTCCAGCGACCGGTCCAGTTGCTTCTCCACCTGCGCCGCCGACAGCCCCTTATCCGGCTCATCTCCCACTGGAAAAAACAACTTCGTCGCAATCAAATACCGGTCCCGCGGAGTTGCCCTGAGCGCCTCGCCCAGCACCCGCTCCGCCGCCCCCGCTCCGTACTGGTTCGCCGTGTCAAACAGCGTGATGCCGCAGTCCACCGCCGCATGGATGCACCGGATCGCCTGCTCGCGCCCAACACCTCCGGCTACCGTGAGCCATGTCCCAAAGCTCAGTTCGGAAACCTCCAGCGGCCCATTCCCCAATCTCCGATACTGCACAACTCCCCCAATCCCCAAGCCGGATTCGAATCCTGTGTTTCTGAACGAGTCTATTCCCCTGCGACCGGGTTATTCCATCCATACACGCAGTCGGCATTCCCCGCTCTTCAGCTCAAAATCCCTAATTTTCAAATTGAAAGCGTCGATCCCATGCAATAGACTGTGCTGGACTTACTAGCGACACCGCACACGCTGCACCAACGCCATGCCATCCAGGTCACCCGCCAGAAAGGCACATCCCAATGATTGTCTTCAAAAAAATGCGCACCACCTTTGCACCACTCGCTCTCCTCGCTGTCAGCTCCATCGCCATGCAGGCCCAAACCGACTTCCCCACCACCGTTGCCTCCACCCACCCCATCGCTTTTTACCGTCTAGACTCCACCTCCGGCCAAAGCCTCGTTGGAACCACTACCTACCAGGCAACCGGCTCCGCCAGCATTGCCACCTCCGGCGCTCCAGTCGCCACCGCCAACAGCCGCTACCTCAAGCTCGACGGCAAAACCGCCTACATCACCACCACACAGATGGGCGGAGTCGGCACCGCCGCCTCCCTCATGGCCTGGGTCAACCTGGCTGAACTCCCTTCCACGGCCCATCACATCTTTTACGTCACCGGAGAGTCCGAGAACGGCAACGACCTCGACCTCCAATTCGAAACCGACAATATCCTCAAATTCTTTACAGCTTCCGGCGGCAATCTCCCCTACAAGGTCCCGCCCGATTCCCTCATCGGCCAGTGGCATCAGATCGTCGCCACGCTCGACACGCCAACCCACACACGCGTCATCTACTGGGACGGAAAAGCCGTCGCGACCGATAAAGGCGGCGGCGAAGCCGGCAAAAAAAATGTCTTCACCCTCGGCGAAAGTTCCGTCTTCCGCGGCCGTTACTTCCACGGATCCATCGACGATGCAGGCATCTGGAATCGAGCCCTCAAAGCCACCGAAGTCGCCGCCATCTACGCCGCCTCCGGTTCAACCACATCCGGCGCAGCCGCATCCCCCGCCGCTCCGGCCGCCTCCGGCCCCACGCCAACAACCGGTCCCTTCGCCACCAAGGCCACTGTTGAAGTCGAAGACGAAGGTGGCGGCAAAGTCCAGCTCAAGCGCGAAGAAGAAATCGCCTACATGTTCCTCTCCGGCATCGAGATCATCGAGCACAACTGCCAGCTCACCCTCCAGAAAGTTTGCCCGTTCAACCAGATCCTCACCGGCTCCTACCCCCCCGCCGGCAAAAACATCGAACACCTGAAATTCGATCCCAACAGGACCGACCCCGACTACACCTACACTCTCGCCGCCAACGGCATGGCCTGGGAAGCCCACGCCAATCCCAAAAAACCCGGCCTCAAAGGCTGGTGCTTCATGTCCCGCGACGTCGGCACCACCATCGTCACCTACAACAAAACCGGCCCCTCCGGCTACACCGACACCCCCATCGGAAACCGCGGCATGTCCGGCGATTCCTTCGCCACCCAATAGCGTTCGAACAAACGGAGGGAGCAGGGGCCGGGGTACCCACAATGTGGGCCGAGGCCCCTGAATCCGGCTCTTCATCTCAATATGGCTTTAGCCCCGGGCCTCTATTCCTTATTCCCTCCTCCCAATTCCCTAAGTCCGTAGTCCCTGAACTCTGAACTTAGAACTCTGAACTTAGAACTCCGAACTTAGAACTCAAAAAAATCCCTTGACATTTACTACTGTGTATTGCACAGTATGTATGACACACTATGTACGACACGGTGCACACATGACCCAGGAAGCTTTTGAGAACCTCCGGCTCGAACTCCGACGCGGCTCCGTAGTCCTCGCCGTTCTCGCCGCCCTGCGCCGGGAGCAGTACGGCTACACCCTCCGCAAAACCCTCTCCGACCACGGCCTGGAGATCGACGAAGGCACGCTCTACCCGCTCCTTCGCCGCCTTGAGACTCAGGGCCTTCTCGACAGCCAATGGCGCGAGGAAGACAAGCGCAAAAAGCGCTTCTATCTCCTCTCCGCCGACGGCGCCCGCGTCCTCGAACAGTTGCTCGCCGAGTGGCGCAGCATCGATCTCTCTCTCGAACAAGTCCTGAAGGAGCAAAGCAATGGAACTCGTTGACCGTTATCTCCAAGCCGTAAAATTCTGGCTGCCTAAACAGCAGAAAGACGACATCCTCGCGGAGTTATCCGCAGACATCCGCGCCCAAATCGAGGACCGCGAATCCGTCCTCGGCCGTGCGCTTACCCAACCCGAGATTGAAGACATCCTCAAGCAGCGCGGCCGTCCCTGCCTGGTCGCCAGCCGTTTCCGCCCGCAGGAATCCCTCATCGGCCCGGTCCTCTATCCCATCTACCTGTTTTGCCTCAAGTGCGCCCTCCTGGGCTATCTCGTGCCGTGGTTAGTGGTAACGCTCATCATCCTCATCGTGCGCCCATCCTTTTCGGCCACCCAATCCATTCCGGCGTGGTTCATGACCATGGCGCAAGTTTCCGGTCACCTATGGACAATGGCCTTCGTTGCCGCCGGAACCATTACCCTCGTCTTCGCCATCCTTGAGCGCGTTCAGGCCAAGTCCCACTGGCTTGAGAACTGGGACCCGCGCAAGCTTCCTCCCGTGCGCAATGCCAACCTCCACACCCGCACCAACGCGGCCGTCGAGCTGACCATTATGCTGCTCGCAACCGCCTGGTGGGCCGCCTATATGGATCGAACGGTAATCTACATCGGCGAATCCGTGCGCATCGCGCTTAACCCGGTGTGGCTCTGGTTCTTCTGGGGCTATCTCCTGGTCCTGATCCTCACCGCTGCGACCGCCGCGCTCATCCTTGCGCGGCCCCACATCGCATGGCTCCCCGCCGCGCTTCGTCTGTTCAATTCGCTCGTCGGATCAATCCTGTTTTGCTCGTTGCTGAGGGTCGGCATGCTCGCCGGAATCAAGGTGCCCAACGTGACTGCACAACAGGCCATTGACTTCACCCTTGCCGCGAATCACTGGATGCTCACCGTCTTTCCACTCGGTGTCATCTTGTCCGTCATCCTCATCGCGGTAGACATCTACCGCATCGTCCGCGCAGTCTCCCGAAGCTCCACTCCCGCGTAATCGCGCAAGCCAATCACCCAAAAACTGTTCACTTAGGGGTAACTGACGGGTTGGCAGCCATACGCTCCCACGAATTCAGGCTGCGGTTCAAACTCACGAGTCGTGACTACTTGTTTAGACAGGCCGGGGACCTGTGACCGCTCCTGGTCCCTTAGTCCCTGTTCCCTGCTCTGCCCACCAGAGTGACCAAGGCTGCCCCACTCTGGCACAGCCGCCCATCAATTCAATTCTTGGCCGAAATTGCCGATAAGGTCTTATGGCGCCCGCGCGCCCTGGCTGTTCCGCTCGGAGATCGGCAGTTCTCTGCCTCCGAACGCACCAGCCGTTCTGGTGGGACCGCGGTGTGCAAACCTGCGTCACCCGGACATGAGTATGGACTTCCAGCTCGATCGGCGACAAGGCGGCTCTCTCAAAGGCGGCGGCGAGGACCTTCGCGTCGAACTGGGAGAACTGGCACTGAAGGGCTTCGCTCCCATGGCGCTATTGACAGGCGCGTGCCTGGTTGCTGGAGCCAGTCTTGCGGCAAAATGCTACGCCGACCCATGGCTGTGGTTGGCCGCATGGGTTGCCGGGCTCATTTCGTTGGCACGGATCCCGATCATCCTTAAAATTGCCAACCGGCCAGAGATACTCGCGGAAAAGTTTGGACTGCTTTGGATCAGCGCATACGGCATGATCACCACGTTGCTGTGCGTCTGCATGGCCACCTTGACCGTGTACAGCTTCAGCATGCATCGGGAGGCCTTGCAGATTCTCTGCCTGATGGGTTCGTTCACCATTTGCAGCGGAATCTCCTCGCGGATCGGGCCCCAGCCACGAGTAGCGCAAGCCAGCATAGTCATCCTGCAGGGGGCGGTCACGTATTCGGCATACCGCTCAACGGAGGCGCTAACCCGGTTTTGCGTGCTGCTGTCGGTGGTCACCGCGTTCGCTTACTGCGTCTCTATCCAAACCCAGTATCGGGTCATGGTGGAGCAGATCCGCAACCGGCGAAAGCTGCGGGCTCTGGCCCATCACGATTCGCTGACGGGCCTCGCGAACCGTCACGAGTTTGAATTGAGATTTCAGATGGTTTGCGCCGATAGTACACCGTTTACGCTGTGGATCCTCGATCTGGATAGGTTCAAGGATGTGAACGACACACACGGCCACGCCACAGGAGACGAGGTGCTGAAGCAGGTGGCGCACAGGCTGGAGCAGGCTGTCCGGCGCGATGACCTGGTCGCGCGGCTGGGCGGCGACGAGTTTGTCATTCTGCAAACGGACACTTATTCAGATACCACCGCGCGGAAGCTTGCGGAACGCATCCGGCGCGATGTTTCCGCGCCTTACTTTGTTGAATGTCACGAAATTCGAATCGATATGAGCGCGGGGATAAAGATCTCACGGCACGGTTTCGGCGATGCGGGCCGCGCGCTGCTCGAAGCCGATCAAGCTCTTTACCGGGTAAAAAGGACAGGCACCGGCGGATTCCAGTTTGCTTAAGCAGATCGACTTCGTCGCTGGAGTGGTTATTCCTTTTCCCTGCTCCTTGTTCCCTGCTTTACCCCACCGCCTGCACCGTCCCCTTGCCCACCAGCAACTCCACCCGCTCCACCCATCCCTTATCCGCCGCCACGCTCATCCCTTCCGGCTCCAAGATCACCGCCCACTCGCCCTTCTTCTCGAGATGCAGCATCACCTTCCCCGGCCCCGGAGCACCGTCCGCCGCCAGCTTCAACCCGGCAAACATCTCCTCCGTCGCCCGGTCCAGGTTGATCCGGATCCGCACTCCCATCGGCAGCTTCACCTGCACCTCGTCCAGCGACTGAATCCCGCTGACTGAAATCTTCGGCGCAGCATCGTCGTCACCCGTCAGTGTTCCCCGCATCAGCACCGGCGCTTCCATCTTCAACTGGCTCGCCAATTTCTCATAGTCCCGCGGAAAACACACTATCTCGATCTTCCCCGCCGCATCCTCAAGCCATCCCTGCGCATACAGCTTCCCTTCGCGCTTGGTCTTCTGCACCCTCAGCCCCAGGATCATCCCCGCTACTTGAATCTCATCCGCGGGGTCAGCCTGAGATCCCCATCGCTTCTCCGGCGGCTTGCGTTCCAGCGCCTCCGCCGTCGAAATCACCCCACTCAAATTCCGCAACTTCTCCGCATATTTATCCAGCGGATGCCCCGACACAAAGAACCCAAGCACTTCTTTCTCATTCGCCAGCCGCTCGCCCTCTTCCCAATCCGCCACGCGCGGCAACTCATCCGCATCCTGCCCGCCGCGCGGTCCTTCGTCGAACAGCCCAAACAGTCCCGTCTGTCCCTGCGCCGCA
>Ga0182030_10002883_pt1 | contig 36611 bp, 29 predicted proteins | sample 812S3MmetaG_FD_121299 | JGI IMG/M metagenome (GOLD analysis project Ga0182030, IMG submission 121299) | Permafrost microbial communities from Stordalen Mire, Sweden - 812S3M metaG (Illumina Assembly) | ecosystem: Environmental > Terrestrial > Soil > Wetlands > Permafrost | place: Sweden...
ACGGCCAAGTGATCTCTTTCTTCAACGCTTAAATGCTTGTAGTTTTTTTTCATGGCCGCCTATCCTATGGAGGCGGCTTTCTTCTGGCACTAAGTGTTGCACTTACTTATGGAACTCGGGAGGTTTAAAAGTGAGAACTAACAAAAATAATGTCATATTGACGATTCTCATATTTATAGTTTTTTTATGTTCGAATGTTTTTGCGGAAAGCCAATTGTTAAAAGATGAAGTCGTTCTTTATGGTTACAATGATGAGATTTATTTAACAGATGGACTAGGGAAGACTGAAAAAAAATTATTAAACAAAATTGATAATAGGTCGGATTTTAATGACCGAAGTTATTCCGTATTCTTTTCACCATGTTTGAACAAGTCTGGCTCAAAGTTTATTTGTTTTAATGACTTTTACCTACCAAAAGAAATTCCAAACAGCGGAACAAAAGTTCTTCTGGCAGATATAAACTCTCCTATCAATAGTACTGTTTTAACAGTAATTCCTTCTGGTTCTGGCTTTGTTCTTTCGCCGATATGGTCGGCTGATGAAACAAAAATTTATTATTTGATTAATAGCTCGTTGATAGAACTCGATGTTTTGAGTAGAAAAAGTAAAAAAATATTTTCCTTCCCGGTCAAGCCAGCGAGCCCTGTTGGCGGTCCAAGTGGAGAAACTTACATAAAATTGTCTGCGGATGGTAATAATATTTACGCTTTGATGCCACACGACAATCAAATTGTAAACATTTTTGGATTTAATTTGGAAACCAACGAGTTGAGAACTTATTACACCGGCATTCTTCTTGATGACCGTGGCAGGGCAAATAAGAATGAAATAAAACCCCTTGATAAGGATGTTATTGAGGAAATGTTTGGTGGGTTAGATTTTCCGGTTTTATCTCCTCAATTTACTGCGGATAAACAGTATTATTATTATCAGATTAGCAAGAATGGTTTTTTTGCAAAACGTTGGCTGGGTATTTTTAACATAAAATTAAAAAAAGAGCGGGATATAAAAGTGTTTTTTAGGGCAATGTATTCGGACGGGTGAGTTCAAAAATTAGGAAGGCTATGAAAATTAGAATCCTAAAAATTATATTAATGATTGTTCCTTTTGCGGTTAATGCCGCTCCCCCATCCCAACCCTGTGGTGTTCACAAAATATCTTCCTGAATTTACGGTACCAGCTTGATAGGTTTATTACCTTAGCTCTATTCTACAGTTGATTTTTCTTTAACATTTTCAGGGAGAGCATGTTTCAACTCGGCGCCTTCACGGGTTAATTGCCTTATATTTTATCGCATTCAACAAGCTCGCCTTGTGGTGCCTTTTGAGACGGGGTTGTATATCCGACCAAAAATGCAAAGAGTGCCATTTAGTTATATGCCGGTAACTGGCTCTTGCGGGGAACATCTGGGTTATCCAGGCCATGCCGTCTCGACACCCGGTAAAGATTTCCCGTAACCCGGTAAAGTCCACCTGATACCCCGGTAAAGTCAGGGGCAAACCCGGTAAACTCGGGCGCAGATCCGGTAAAGGTTGGCATTCCCAAACCTTGTTACAACTCACCCCAAAACCTGTCACATCCTCCGCGAACCCTGTCACACTCCCCGCGAACCCTGTCACACTCCCCGCAAACCCTGTCACTACCTTCCCAAAAACCAGTCACAATCAATTTAGATAGCCTGACTTGCGTGGCATCCTCGTGGGCAGATTTTCTTGATGTTTTGCTGCATTCAACAACCTCGCCTTGAAGTTTCCTTATAGAGTCGATAAAGATACTTTCTAAAACCACCAAAATACTGGATTTAGCCATTTTCAAAGGGTATTCTTTGAAAACTCGCTTTGGCCGTTCTTCCAAAACCCCCGAAAGAAGGTCCTTTTGAAGACTCGCGATGAGTTTTTCAAGTTTTACCTCACATATTGTCCCGTGGCCATGTCTTTTTGGAGATCCCTGGAATGCGAGGAATACACCAAGCGACCCCTCCCGGGACCGGTTCTGGATGTGGGTTGCGGGGACGGCCTTTTTGCTCTGACGGTGTTCGGCAAGCAACTTGAGGCGGGGATTGATCTGGACGAGAAAGAAGTCGAAAGGGCCATCAAGCGAAAAGCCTACAAGAAAACCGTGTGCGGAAGCGTGAACAGCCTCCCCTTTCCCTCCAAAAGCTTCAAAACCGTCATTAGCAACTGTGTTTTGGAACATGTGCCGGACATTGACGGGGGCTTGAAGGAGATCAGCCGGGTTTTGAAGCCCGGCGGAAGACTGATGATTACCGTTCCCAGCGAGTGTTACAACACCCACTCATTTTTTGGCGGGATTTTTCGGTTTCTTGGCCTGGCCGGGGCGGAAAAGAAATACATCGACGGGCTGAACAAAGTCTTCAAGCATCACCATGTTGATGACGCCAAGACCTGGGAAAAGCGTTTTGAAAAGGCCGGGTTGAAATTAGTGGAGGCCGAATATTTTGTATCCATCGATGCCTTTCACGCCTACGAACGCTGGCTCATCCCGTCCTTTCCAGCAAAATTTTTCAAGGCTCTTTTCGGGCGCTGGGTCATCACCCCGCGCCTACTCACCAAGGCCCTTGCTCCAGGATTGGTCCGCAAGGCGCTTCATTCCAAAACCGAAAAGGGAGCGGCTTATTTCCTCACGGCGAGGAAGGGCTAAACCGTGCCCGAGCACGCGGCCGTTCAGCGCTGGCGACACCCGGCGGTTCTCATTTACTTGATGGGCGGGTTCCTGGGATCTGCCGTCAACTTGGGCGTGACTTTTTCAATCGTGTATTTTTTCCCCCGCAATCCCTTCGCCCCCTTCATCGGGTTTTTCCTGGGAACTTTCCTCAACCAGGCTTTTCATTATCTCTACTACCATGTGGTTTACGTAAATCAGGAAATTCGCATGCGGACTTCCTTTCCCATCCATCTTTTCATGAGCGTCTGGGTTTCGGCGGGAAGCGCGCTTTTGCTGTGGGTTTTCATGCAGGTACTCCAATGGCCTCTTCTGGAATCTATTGCGATGTGCCTATCCATCCTGATTGTTTCCAATGCCCTATTAAACCGCATCTCGACCTTTAGTTCGGCAAAGATGGCGGAAGTGGAATATCGGGAGATGGATGAGGATTACTACGACGGCATGACCGACGAGAAAAGGGTCAGTCGTTTTCGGGCCTGGTATCACCGTTCCCGTTACGAACGCCTGACCGCCCATGTGACAGCCTATTTCAAAAAGGGAATGAAAATGGCCGATCTTGGATGCGGCAACTGTTTCTGGAACATCCACCACCTGCCGGTGTTCGGCCTGGATATCAACTCCAAGATGCTTGCATTCGCCAAGCGCCAGAAAAGACTGGCCGGGTTCAAGGTTTGTTCCGATCTTTCCAAAACCGGTCTCAAACCCAAGAGCCTGGATGTGGTGCTGATGAGTGAAGTGCTGGAGCATGTCTTCAACGTGGGGGAAGTGTTATCCGAGGTTCGGCGGATACTCGAGGATAACGGCACCTTCCTCATCACCGTGCCTTATGACTTCTTCATGGGGCCCTTCTTTATTCTTTTCAATCTCAATTGCCTGTATATGGGGTATGTGAAGGGAAGTCTCTACCATAAATATCGCTGTGGACATATTCATCACTACACCAAGAAGCGTTTGGCCATGACCTTGAAAGAAAACGGCTTTGAATTGACCAAGGTCTATGTGGTGAATGGTCTTTTGCTCTATGCCTCCGCCCGAAAGACAGGGGTTCCAATAAACAGGCCGGAAGGTGGCTCTCTCAAGAGGCTCGCGGTAAAATAAACCCTTCGTGGTTTTAACTTATCTGGGAATTCACGAAAAATTTTAAAGGAAAATATGCTCTACTTTCGCTCTGATTGCCGCCATTTTTCAGGTGAGAAACCCTGCGCGCCCCATAAGGCGGAGGGAGTGGTGTGCCGGAACTGCGCCCGATTCGAAGCGGTGGAAGAACGGATCTTGGTCATCAAGCTGGACGCGGCGGGAGACGTGCTTCGTTCCACCTGCCTTTTACCCGCCTTGAAAGCCGCCCATCCCCATGCCGCCATCTGGTGGGTGACGGAAAACTCCTCCAAACCTCTACTTGAAAAAAACCCCTATATCGACACCCTCCTGACACCCGAGGGACCCTTGGGGGGATACTTGGGTGCGACCTCGTTCAGCCTGGCCTATAACTTCGACATGAGCCGGAAGGCCGCCGCCATTTTGCAGTTGGCCAACTCTACCCAAAAGCATGGTTTCGGCCTTTCTAAGGAAGGTGTGGTCGTTCCTCTGGACCCTTACGCGGAAGAATGGTTCGAGATGGGTTTGTTCGACACGGTCAAAAGGGCGAATCAGAGAACTTTCCAGGACCACCTGTTTCAACTGGCGGGTTTGAAATATGGGGGTGAACGTCCCCAATTGATTTTGACCCCCAAGGAAAAAGAGTGGGGAATCGAATTCGCAAAAAAGAACCGGCTTTCCAAGTTCAAAAAAATAGTGGGTTTCAATATTGGCTCAGGGGGCCGTTGGCCGATGAAACGTTGGCGGCTGGATGGTTTCGCCTGGTTGGCCAAAAGCATCCGCAAGAAACATCCCAAGGTCGGAGTGCTTTTATACGGCGGGCCTGAAGAAAAGGAACTTATGCCCTCCTTGGCGAAGAAACTCAAGGGCGCCTGTATCCCCACCGGAACCCAGAATACCCTCCGGCAGTTCGCCTCCCTTGTGAATTTATGCGACGTCATGGTGACCGGCGATACGCTGGCCTTGCATGTGGCCGTGGCTCTTCACAAGCGGCTGGTAGCTTATTTCGGCCCCACCTCAGATGTGGAAATCGACCTTTACGGATCGGGCGAGAAGGTTTTGCCGATTTCCCCTTGCGAAGACTACTACAAGGGGGAATGTACCCAGAAGATTTCCTGCATGGATAACCTGAAGGAAAAGGACATGCTTTCGGCGGTGGAAAGGCAAATCAAGCTCGCGTGAAAACCTTCATCATGGTTCCCACCTATAACGAAAAGGCCAACCTGCCTGATCTCGTCTCCTTGTTACAACAAGCGGTACCCGAGGCTGAAATCTTGATCGTGGATGACACCTCCCCGGATGGGACCAGCGAAGAGACCGCGCGCATGGCAAAGACCGACCCCAAACTTCACCTGCTTCAACGTGACCGGGCGGTCAAGGGCCGGGGTTGGGCCGGACGGGATGGATTCGTCAAGGCTCTCGAGATGGGCGCTGAGGCGGTGGTGGAAATGGACGGCGATCTTTCCCATCAGCCTCGATTCATACCCGCGCTCCTGAAGCCTATTGAACAAAAAGAAGCCGATGTGGTTCTGGGGAGCCGCTACATGCCCGGGGGAAAAGATGTGGACCGGCCTTTTCACCGCCAGGCGACCAGTTCGCTGGCGAAACATTACTTGAAACTGGTTTTGGGGCTAAAGGCTCAAGATCCTACTTCTGGTTTTCGAGCCTATAGCCGGGAAGCCCTGAACAGGATCAAGGCGGAGACCCTGACGGCCCGGGACCCCTTCACGGTTTCAGAAATTCTCTTTCGATGCTACCGAGCGGGCCTTCGAGTGACCGAGGTTCCCATTGAATTTGTGGATCGGACGAAGGGCGAATCCAAACTGGGCCTTTCCACCCTCCTCAAATATTTGGGCCGGGCGCTTTTGCTCCGGCTGAATCCCCGTTTCAAACCCTGAAAGGGCTGTTTTCGACCCCTGATAGAACTATCTGGAAATTGACAGATTTGATAAAGGGCCTTATTCTCGAATCGTTTTGACTTAGGAACCCGTTTTAGAAGGAGTTTTCATGAAGGGCAATCCCTACCTCCCCCCCCTGTTTGTGGACTTGGTGAACGGTGTCTCCGGCATTTTCAAAGGCACGGCTAAGAAAAAGGGGAGTTCCAAAAAAGGAAAAAGGGCTTCCGCTCCAAAACCCATCAAGTTTTTTGCCCCCAAGAAGGAAAAATCCACAAAAACGCCTATTTTTAAACCCTATCGTTGGGCCTTCGTGGGGGTTTCTCTGCTGTTCGCGGCCTTGGGACAATGGCAAATGGCCAGGGTCTGGGAAAACAGCAGCCTCTATTTTGGATTGGGTTTGTACGCCGTGGCGGTTGTTCTTTTCTTGTTGGCGTTTCACAAATTTCCGGACGACGGCCTGACCGAAGCGCCCATCACCTCCAAGACCGAATGGACTGTTTTCGGGATCATCCTGCTGATTGCCGCCTTTTTCCGCATTTACAACCTCGATACCTTCCCCAACGGCATTTTCATGGACCAGGGTTTCGTGGGCTGGCAGGCCCTCAAGATCGGTCATGAGCACTACTTCCCATCGCTGTTCGCGTATCTATATGAAGAACCCATGAACGCGAGTAGTTATCTCTTCTATTTGATGACCCCTTGGTTTTGGATTTTTTCACCCACCCAGGCCCATCTTTTTCTTTTTTACGCGGTTCTAGGGCTCTCGACCTTTCCCCTCATTTATTGGACCTTTCGCCAGATATTGGGACCGAGGGTCTCCCTTCTCCTGCTTTATTTTCTGGCAATCATGCGGTGGCATTTCAACCTGAACCGAAATGGTTTTCCCACCAGCCAGGTGCCCCTGTACATGTTTGGAACCCTGGCCTTTTTTCTCTATTGGTTGAAAACGAAGAAAGACTGGACTCTCTGGGTTTCGGTCGCTTTTTTCACCCTGGGACTCTATACCTACCAGGCCTACAAAATCTTCCCGTTGCTTCTTTTGTTGTTATGTCTCTATGAGTTTTTGACCCGTTATTGGAAACCTTTGACAGCTGGTGATGGGAAAAGCGGGATATTCGGCAAGTTGAACGCCCTTGTATTTTTACCGAAGGGTCGTAAGAAGCTTTTGTCCCTTCTGCGCCTGCCTGAGGCTAAAAAGCTGGGGATTGCCCTGGTCGTCGTTGCTCTTTTTATTTCCCCCATGGTTATTTACATGATTCACATGGGCAAAATCGGGAGCAGAGAAGGCGAGAACATCATCGCCGTCTGCAAGGGCCAGCATAGCTTGAAACCCCTTCAGGAAATGATCGGCAAAACCCTTTTGATGTGCAACCGTTCGGGGGATGACAACGAGAGGCACAATTTACCCAACTACCGAATGTTAGACGACTTTTCTGGGCCTTTGTTTTTCCTAGGGGCCTTTTACGCCATGTCCCGAATCCGACAGCGGAAATTTTATTACGCCATCGTAGGCATCCTGGTCATGAGTTTACCCTGCCTGTTGTCGGTGGTGCCCGCCCACGCCAACCGCATGATGGGGGTAACCGCTTTCGTTGCTTTCCTGATTGCCACACCCCTGGCCGCGATTTGGGGGAGGGTGCGCCAGCTATGGGGAACGGTGGGAGAGGTTTTTTTCTGGGCAGTCCTGGCCATTCCGCTTTATATGGCGGCGGTCCAGAATTACGAGATCTATTTTCATGACCAATACAACGAGGGCTGTTACTGGACGAACAGTTTTTATGGCGGCTATTCCTATGACGCCAGTGAGATCGGCAAGGCCATCGCCAAGTATGGCAACGACTACGACTACTACCTTTATAAACGTCATTACGACCATTTTTCCGTGAAGTATCTTGCCTATCCCTACCGCGACCGGGTTCATCAATTGGAAATTCCGGGCAGTTTCGCGCCCATGGACACGGATGGAACCCGAGGCCTTTTCTTTGCCTTCCAACCCGAGCAAAGCGGCTTCATGGACATGGTCAAAACCGCTTACCCGGATTGCCAGGTGGACGTGATCAAGGACTTGAATGGGAAAGCCGTCATCTATTTCGTTCGGGTGAGCGCCGCCTCGGCGAAAAAAGCCAAAGGCATGGTCCTATACCAAGAAAAAGGGGGAAGCGTCGATGTGCCCCTTTTTCCCCAGGGCCTTCCGCCAGGGCCCTATCGCGGAGTGTTGAAAGGGGCGGTTTATGTTGACCAGACAAGCGATTACGGTTTCCTTAGCCAATCAAACGCCAAAATGACCTGGTCATTGGGTGGGCATTTGATCGGGAAGACCACCTCCTTGCGGCTGGTTCGGGGCTTTTATCCCCTGGAGATCCACTTGTCGGCGGGGGAGGGACCGGTTCAGGTTCAGTTGTCGATCGTTTCAAAACTGGGCCATTCGGAGCTGTTGGACGCCAGCCATTTCACCACCCTGGACCTGGCCCGGGGTTTGAAAGCCGAGTATTACGACCGGACCAATCCCAACATCAAAACACCGGTGTTGGAAGAATGGGACCCGGTGATTAACTTTTCCCAGGGAAATGATTTTCCCTACGTCAACTCGGCCGAATCCGCCCACTGGGAGGGAGTACTGAACGCTCCCACGTCGGGAACCTATCACTTCCTGGCCAAGACCGATGAGTTCGCCAAAATCCTAATTGATAACGAGATCGTTGTCCCTTGGGGACGCAATCAGTCGGGAAACGTCGATTTGGCGGCGGGCCCCCACGCTTTTAGCGCTGATTTTCAAAAGGATTTGGGACCCAGCTTGTCCCTGATGTGGCTGCCGCCCGGGGCGTCCAACCAGACCGTGATTCCCAACACCGCTTTCGGGCAAGCCCGCTGATCTTGGCATCCGGATTTCGGAGTTGGTCGTCAAAAAGACTTTATAAAAACCGTTGAGGCCCTAATAGGGGAAATGACCGCTGGTTGGACCTTGTTGGATGACACGGAAGTGTCGTGGAATCCGGCTCAATAATTCTCTGGAGGAGATTCAACCCATGGCTTTCAATTTACTCGAGAAAATTCTTCCCCCGGTGCTTTACGCGAAAATGAAGAAGGGTAAGAAAAAATCATCCCCCGCCTCCTCCTCGAAAAAATCCAAGTTTTTGTCGGCCCGATTCAGCTTGAGTTTGAAGGCGGCCGCGAAAACTTCCAAAGCTTCCGCGCGGGTGAAGACCCCCTTTGGAACTGGCCGAATGGTTTTAACCGCCCTCGCCTTCGCCTTTGCCGGACTGGGCCAGTATTTTTGGATGCAGTTGGAAGAGGACAAAACCAAGCTGCCCGGGGCCGTATTTTTCATATTGGGTTGCGCTCTTTTTATCCGGGTATTCTGGCCCTGGAGGAAGCAGGAAGAGGGAGAAGACACCCTCTCTCGTCCCGTGGAAATGGTGATTTTTGCTTTGATCCTGTTGTTGGCGGCGTTTTTCCGGATCTTCCGCCTGGGGGAAATGCCTCCCGGAATCTTTTTTGATCAGGGTTATATGGGCTGGTTGGCGGAAAGGATCTTGCACGAGGGGTATCACCCCTTTTATCCCGACGAGTTCACGCATAATTCACCCATGCTGGCTTATCAGCTCGCCGTATGGTTGATATTTTTCAAGTTGAACCAATTCAACTTCCTTTTGTTCTTCTCCGTGATGAGTCTGGTTTCCCTCGGCTTTATTTACTGGACCTTCCGCCAGCTGGCGGGACCCCGCCAGGCCCTGGTGGCCGCTTTTATCCTCGCTGTCATGCGATGGAACGTGACCTTCGCGAGAAACGGGTTTCCCTCCGTCGAAGTGCCGTTCTACATGTTTGGAACGATCGCTCCGCTTTTGTACGGTCTCAAGACGGGAAAACGTTGGACCTTCATCATGGCCGGGATCTTGTTCGGCATGGGGCTTTATACCTATCAGGCTTACAAAATCTTTCCGGCTCTCCTGGTCTTGTTTGGGATCTACGAGTTTTGGACTAATCGGGAGTCGATGAAGAAAAACTGGAAAAATCTTGCGATGTTTTCGCTGATGTTTTTCCTCACGGTGTCTCCCATCGCCTTTCAGGCTATCGCGACCAAGGCGATCGGCTGGAGGGAAAGCAATTACAATATTTTTTCTCAGATCCGGGAAGCCCACAGCCTGAAACCGATGATTGAAATGGTCGAAAAAACCGCATGGATGTACAACCGCACGGGCGACTCGAACGAACGGCACAACGTTCCCAACCACCGGATGCTGGACAACTTCACCGGTGTGCTTTTTGTGATGGGGTTGTTTTTCTCTCTCTTCCATGTACGTCAACGCAAGTATTTTTTCGCCGTGATTGGGTTCCTCGTCATGCTGCTGCCCTGCCTTTTGTCCCAGGACCCGGCCCATGCCAACCGTTTGATGGGTTCGACCCCTTTCCTGGCTTTTCTCGCCTCCTTTCCCCTGGTGGTGGTCTGGGGCAAGATCCGCGAGAAGTGGGGAAGCGTGGGGGAATTCTTCCTCATATTGGCCCTCCTCCAGCCGGCTTTTTTGATGGGCCTTGAAAATTACAAAACCTACTTCGAGGATTTTGCCGCTTGCAACTCGCTTTACAGCACGGGGGTCTTCGCGGGCTATTCGGTTCCCGAAACCCGGGTAGGGGAAATGATCCTCAAGGACGGGGATAAGGAAGATTATTATGTGGACCCCCGTTTTTACGATTTTCCAACGCTCAATTTCCTGAGTTACCCGTACAAGGACCGGGTCAAGAAGTTCGAGATGCCGGGAGACTTCGCGCCCTTTAAAACCGATGACCCCAAGAAGGGCATCTGTTTCGTGATCATGCGCGAACATACCGGGGTCCTGAAGGTGTTGAATGAACTTTATCCGACTGGAACGCTGGAAGAAGAACGCGACCTGAACGGAACCGTCATGGTCGAGTTTTTCAGGGTCACCCCCGAGGCGGCGGCCCAGGCCCGCGGTCTCAAGGGAGATTGGGGAAAGGGAGAACAAATTCTTCCCGCATTTCCGCAGGGGCTCCCGGCCGGTCCTTACCGTGGGGTGTTCAAGGGCGACCTGTTCGTGAAGATGCCCGGGGAATACCATTTCGTGACCCAATCCAACGGCAAGGTGACTTGGTCTATTGCGGGCAAGCCTATCTTACCCTCGACCCATCTTTTCCTGCCCAGGGGTTTTTACTCCCTCGAAGTTCATCTCAACGCCCCGTCAGGGCCAGTTCAATTGAGCCTCTCCATGAATGGGGAAAAGCTAGCGGTACCTTTGAACGAGGACGATTTGACCCCGCTCAATCTCCATCGGGGATTCCTGGGCCATTGGTATTCTTCCCAGGAACCTGGAGGCCCTATTGTTCTCGAGCAATGGAACCCGGTCCTGAATTTTCCGCATGGAGGAGATTTCAACTACACCAATTGGGCGTTCAGCGTCCTTTGGGAGGGAGCCCTCAACGCGCCTGAATCCGGGGAATATGGTTTCGAGGGGAAAACCGATGAACCTTCTCGCCTGGAAATTGACGGGCATCCGGTTTACGACTGGGGGGCGAACCGGGTGGGGACGATCCGTTTACTGAAGGGCAGCCATAAAATGAAGCTGTATTACAAGAAGGTGCTCGGGCCGATTTTCAACTTCTACTGGAAAAAGCCCTCGGATGCCGAATTTACGGATATTCCAATGGAAGCTTTGGGGGAAACAGGCCCGATGGCCATCAGCGCCGTTAAGCCGAAGGCCACTCCAGGGGTTATGGTTCATTAGGATTGGGTTTCGAACCTCTCCCGACGGCAACCGAGGTAGGTGGAAGTCCCCCTCTTCTTAAATAAAAAAAGCCCGCTTCCCTTAAGGGGAGCGGGCTTTTTATTTCTACTTCCTTTTACTTGCTCTCGACCGGCTCCAAGGAAAGAATTTTGACCTGGGCCACTTGTTCGTTCTCCGCCAACAAGAGGGTCCCGTCCGGCGCGAAATCCATACCCCGGATGGAGTTGAAACCATCTTCGCCTTTTTGATCTTTAAGGCTTCCCACATAATCCCCGGCTTCAGGTTTGTAAACTCGAATGAATCCGCCTTCCGCCGAAGAGACGAAGAGATAACCCTGGGCGTTTACGGCTACGTCCGTGGGACGTCCCTCCAAATTGATGGTCTTGATGGGCTGACCCGAAGCATTCAGATATACCACCCGTTTGTTGTCGAAATCGGCCACATAATAATTGCCTTTGTGATCGGAAGCGAAGGAGGTGGGATTGTTGAAGCAAGTTTTACACCTTCCCTGACCACTACCCCATTTTTCGATCAATTCACCCATGGGAGATACTTTCAGGAGACGATGACTGCCGGTATCGGCCACGATAAAATTCTTGCCATCCCAGGACGCGGAGCGCGGGCCATAAGTGCCCATGCTGGTGAGGGAAACGTTTTGAACGATATCCCCTTTGGTGTTATAGACACGAATATCCGCGGACCATGGCTCGATCACGTAAAGATTGCCTTGGTCGTCTGACTTGATATTGGAGAGACCCGAGAAATCGGTCGGGCCTTTTCCTTCTTTTCCCCACGTTTTAACTAAGGTATTGTCCCGTCCAAAAAGGAGAACACGCTTTCCGTGACTGTCCGCCACCGCGAACTTGTCCGCGCCAGCCGATGCTATTCCCTCGGCTGAAAACATTCCGCAGGGTTTTTCGGCGCCCGAAAACCGGCTGATGGTCTCGGCCGGAATGTCCTTTTTCAATTTACCTTTTAGGAATGCTGTGTAGTTGATCGCGACAAAAATGACCCCATAAACGGCAACGATTCCCACGAACCACCATTTATATTTGAATAATATTTCGGCGGCTCCGGGCTGACCGGAAGATTTGCCCTTGCCGACTGAGGAGCCTTTGGGGCGGGTTCCACCTTTCAAATTTGATTTCTTTGAGGATTTGGAAGCCATACTACCTCCCTGAATTTGTTAAAGCTGGCGGGGAAAATTGGGGTTCCGCTGTGAACCCAAGGGGCCCCCGGCAAAATCTCATTTTACATTTTTAAAATGGACATTTGCATTTAGCCAGTTTCCCTTTTCATGGTTCGAATCGTTACTGGCCAGCCAAAAAACACCGACATCTTACTCTTCGGAAGGGGGATTGTGCAACGCAAGCAGGTGTCAGAGGTTGGCTTTTACCCAGGAAACGGTGGTTTCCAGCAGTTCCGATTCCCAGGATGACTTGTTAAAGGTGTGATCCGCCCCTTTAATCAATTGAAGGGTGCCTTTCTCTCCCAGGGCATTTTTGAAGATTTGAGCTTCTTCGGTAGGAACCGTAGCGTCTTTTTCACCATGCAAAATCAGGGCTTTCCCGGGAAAGTTTTGGAGTAAAGGAAGGGGATCGGGCAGGGTCGCCCCATCCTGCAAAAATTCGGCGGAAAGAAGATTGCCCCCGAAATCCCTTTCCCCGTTTGTTTCCCACTCTTTCCGGTTCTTTCCGCTCAGATGATGGTAAAAGGGGAAGTAGCTCGAGCCGCGGGCGCTGGCCGCCCATAACACCAGAGCTTTTAAGGTTGGATCCTGGGCCGCAACGGCGGCTGCCACATAGCCTCCCATGATAAGTCCCAAAACTCCCAAACGATCAGGGTTCACTTGGGATTGAGATCTCAGGAAAGTCAAGGCGGCTTTGGCGTCCTGGATTTCTCCACTTAATGTCATTGATCTGAAATCCCCTTCGCTGTCTCCACTTCCTCGAAAATCCAGGCGGAGGGAGGCGATTCCTTCCCTGGCGAGCAATCGGGATGCTTTGACGAAAAGGCGATGGGGTTCGATCCGGGTTCCCCCAAAACCATGGAAAAGGGCAAGGGCGGGGAAGGGCTGTTGGCCCTCAGGAACGTGAAGCATTCCGTAGAGATGAAGCCCCTTCACGGTTAGCGATATTTGCTTTTCCATTTTTTTATCTTATCCAAAAGCCATTATCAGGATAATGAAATTTCAAGTCGGTGTTGACTCTCCGGGGGGTTTTTGCGTTGACGCCACTTTGGAGCCTATGCCATACTAACGACCGCATAAATTTTAACCATTTTTCCATCCTCAGTTTGATAAGTTTTATCACCCGGGAGGTTCCATGAAAAATCTTAGGTTGTTGGTTGTGTCTGTGGCCTGCCTGCTTCTCATCTCATCCGCCGCGCTTATTGGCTGCGGTTCCAAGTCCTCAGGAAAATTAAAAATCTCATCCTGGGGCGACCTTCAAGAAAACCAAATTCTGGTTGATCTGATTAACGACTTCCAGAAACTCCATCCCGACATCCAAATTGAATTGCAGCGGATCCCTTTTAATGAATACGTGACTAAGCTTTTGACTCAAATCGCAGGTAATGTGGGACCCGATGTTATTTTCACTGAGGTTGAAAACTTTTCGGATCTCTATCTGCGAAACGCCCTCGAACCCCTCGATCCGTTCATTCAAAACGATAAACTGGACATGAGCGTTTATTATCCCCAGGTTTTAGACCGCTTCACGGTGGATAAACAAATTTATGTCATCCCCAGAGACACGGCGCCCATTTGTGTTATTTATTACAATAAAAAAGCTTTCGATGAGGCTGGTGTTGCCTATCCCACAGACGACTGGACTTACGAACAATTTGTGTCAGTCGCGAAAAAGGTCATGAAAACAGACAAATCCGGCAAGGTGACCCGCTGGGGTTTTGTGGATGACTGGGTAATGCCCCAGCCCTGGATATATGATTTTGGTGGAAGTTATGCAAACGATGTCAAACATCCAACCCAATGGACCTTTGCCACTGACCCCAATACCTTGGCTGGGGTGCAATTTCGAGCCGACTTGATCTTTAAATACAAAATCATGATGCCTCCTTCTCAGATGGCTGAAATGGGCGGAATGGGAACTTCTGATATGTTCGTCAACGGCTCCACCGCTATGTTTCTTTCCGGACTTTGGAAAACGCCAAGCTTCCGTCAAATCAAAAACTTCCAATGGGATGTGGTCATGTTCCCCAAAGGTCCAAATGGAAACCGCGCTTTCGGAACGGGTGGATCAGGATATGGGATACTGAAAAACTCAACTCACAAAAAAGAAGCGTGGGAATTGGTGAAATACATTTCGGGAGAAGAAGGCGCGAAGAAGCTGGCCGCCACGGGTTTGGCGCAACCCGCTTTGATGGCCGCCGCCAATTCGGCCCTCTTCCTTGACAACCAAGATCCGCACAACAAAAAAATGCTGTTAGACGGCGTCAAATATGTGAAATACAGCCCCATGTGTAAGAACTGGTCTGAAACAGTGAATAGCATTATCGGACCTGAATTGGACCGGGTGTGGAACGGGAGCGAGACTCCCGCGGATGCCATGCAAAAATTGAAACCTCAGTTGGACAAAAATCCACCTGAGCTGAATTAATCCTGTCCACTAGGAGAATAAAAACATGACTTCGGCTGAACGCAAGGAAGCCATAAGCGCCTTTGTTTTCTTGGCGCCGTTTCTCGTCTGGATGGTGTTCTTGATGGGGGGGCCGATATTGGCGGCCTTCTTCCTTTCCTTTTGCAAATGGGATATTTTAAATCCCATTCAATTCGTCGGTTTTGACAACTATAAGACTATGTTTTTCGATGATCCTCGTTTTTGGCGATCTATGTTCAACACCGCATACTTCACCCTTTTGTCTGTTCCCATCGGCATGGTGCTTTCGATTATCGTCGCCATATTGATGAATCAAAAGGTGAAGGGAATTGAAGCGTTTCGTACCATATTTTACCTGCCATCCGTTATGGCCGCTGGCGTGGCCATGGCTGTGTTATGGAAATGGATATTCAACGCCGACTCTGGATTGCTCAATTACCTTCTATCCACGTTGACGGGATTGCCCATGTCGGAATGTCCCAAATGGCTTGCTAGTGAAGCCTGGAGCAAACCGGCTTTGATCATCATGAGCTTTTGGAACGTGGGTTCAGGCATGATTATTTATTTGGCCGGTTTACAAGGAATTCCAACGACCCTTTATGAAGCCGCAGAAATTGATGGGGCTAATAAGTGGCAGCAGTTTTGGACCGTAACCCTGCCGGGTCTTTCCCCGGTCATTTTCTTTCAACTTATCATTTCCATCGTCTCGTCGTTCCAAATTTTCAACCAAGTTTACGTCATGACCGATGGAAGGGGCGGCCCGGCTGATTCCACATTGGTGATGGTTCTCTACATTTACCAGAAATTCAAGTATTTCCAGATGGGATATGCTTCGGCCTTGGCCTGGATTTTATTTATGGTGATCATGTTGGCCACTTGGGTACAGTTCAAGTATTCCAAATGGGTTTATTACGAAGGCGAACTCCGCAAATAACAGGATGAAAAATGACTGAAAAGATTTTGGCCGCTCCCGCAGGACAGCATTGGGCGAGCAAAAAACGAAACGAGAAGATTTCGAACACCCTGGTGTTCGTAGTTCTCTTGATCGGTTCCGTCACGATGCTGGGGCCTATTCTCTGGATGCTTTCGACCTCGTTGAAAACCGCAACCGAGGTTTTTGCCATTCCCCCCATCTGGATCCCCTCGCCCCTGCATTTCGAGAATTATCCCACGGCGTGGAATATTTCCGGCATGTACGCAACCGAGGGAATTACTTTTACGACCTACCTTATCAATACACTCATCATTGCCGGTTTGAGTTGCATTGGGACCACCCTTTCTTCCTCTGTGGTCGCCTTTGCTTTTGCGCGTTTAAGATTTCCCGGTCGGGGGCCCCTTTTCCTCCTTTGCCTAGCCACCCTGATGGTACCAGCCCAGGTCACCATGGTCCCCAGCTTCATTTTGTTTAACGCGCTGGGGTGGAGAGACACCTTTTATCCTCTTATCGTTCCCGCCTTCCTAGGCGGCGGCGCCTACAACATTTTCCTCATGCGGCAGTTTTTCATGAGTATCCCCTATGAAATGGATGAAGCGGCCAAAATTGACGGTTGTACTAATTTTGGTGTTTATTACCGGATTCTTCTTCCTTTATGTAAACCCGCTTTAACGACCGTGGCGGTCTTCTCCTTCGTCTACAACTGGAACGATTTCATGAATCCTCTGATCTACCTCGATTCCAATAGCAAGAAGACGCTAGCCCTGGGGTTGACTAATTTTATTTCTCTTTATGGGCAGGATTACCACCTTCTCATGGCGGCCTCTCTTTTAATATCCATTCCAATCGCCATTATGTTCCTGGTGGGCCAACGGTATTTCATTCAGGGTATCGCCACCACGGGATTGAAGTAATCCGTTTTGCCGCTTACGAGCCCTTGTCCCACTCGGGGGCAAGGGCTTTGCTTTTATCGGTTGTGGATGAATAGTTTCTCCGGCCTCGACAACACCTTTCCACGCTCTCCTGCTTTTCGAATCAGGCCGTAAAATTTAAATTGAAGGAGAATGGTTTCATGAAGACCGCGCTTTCCCCGCTTGGCAAAGAAAAATTCTTTTTTACCTCCGAATCCGTCACGGAAGGACATCCCGACAAGGTTGCCGACGCCATTTCGGACGCCATCTTGGACGCCTGCCTGGCTCAAGATCCCTTAAGCCGTGTGGCCTGCGAAACGCTCCTGACTTGCAACTGGGTGGTTGTGGCTGGAGAAATCACCACCAAAGCGAACGTCAACTGGCCGCAGATAATAAGGAACACCATACGCCAGATTGGTTATGTGGACGCCAAGGCTGGTCTAGACGCCGATACGGCGGGAGTTTCGGTGGCTATCAACCGGCAGTCTCCTGATATCGCCATGGGCGTAGATACGGGCGGTGCGGGGGACCAGGGAATGATGTTTGGTTTCGCTTGCCGTGAAACCCCCGAGTTGATGCCCTTGCCCATCATGCTGGCTCATCGATTGGTGGAAAAGCTGACCGCCATCCGGAAAAACGGGAAAATTTCCTATCTTCGTCCGGACGGAAAAAGCCAGGTCTCGGTCGAATACATCGGGGGAAAACCGGCACGCGTGGATGCGGTCGTGGTTTCGACCCAGCATGCGCCTGTTTCCCAGGCCAAACTGAGGAAGGATGTGATTGCGCACGTTATCAAGCCGGTCATTCCTTCCCATATGATAGATTCCAAGACCAAGATATTCGTGAATCCCACTGGCCGGTTCGAGATTGGCGGGCCCTTGGGCGACACGGGCCTGACGGGTCGAAAGATTATCGTGGACACTTATGGCGGCTATGGGCGTCATGGCGGCGGCGCCTTTTCGGGCAAGGACCCTTCCAAGGTGGATCGCTCCGCGGCCTATGCGGCACGCTGGGTGGCTAAGAACATCGTGGCTGCGGGGCTGGCCGACAAGTGCGAGGTTCAAATTTCCTACGCCATTGGCGTGGCGGAACCCACTTCGGTGCTGGTGGATACTTTTGGAACCGGGAAACTACCCGAGGAAAAAATCACCCAGCTGGTGCGCCAGATATTCGATCTTAAACCACGCGCGATCATCAAGGCCCTCAATTTGCGTCGGCCGATTTTCCAGAAGACCTCGTCCTACGGACACTTTGGCCGCAATGACAAGGATTTCACCTGGGAAAGAACCGACAGGGCCGCGGCGCTTCGCAAGGCGGCGGGGCTGAAGTAACAAGGTCTTCTCAAGGAAGGCCCTCCCGGGTCCCCGGGAGGGCCGGTTTTTTTAAGACGGATCCCACAACAAAATGGAGGATGATTTCCGATGAAATACGACGTGAAAAATCTCAAGCTTTCAGGCATGGGGAAAAACCGCATCGATTGGGCGGAGCGAAGCATGCCGGTTTTGCGGTTGATCAAGGCCCGGTTTACAAAAGAAAAGCCCCTGAAGGGCGTTAGGATGGCGGCTTGCCTCCATATCACGACCGAAACGGCAAACCTGTTGATAACCCTCAAGGCGGGCGGGGCCCAGGTGGTCGCCTGCGCCTCCAACCCTCTTTCCACCCAGGACGACGTGGCGGCGGCGCTGGTTAAGATCTACGGCATACCCACCTATTCCATCAAGGGGGAGGACCGGAAGACTTACTACAAGCACATGTCGGCCGCTTTGGATTTCCATCCCAATATCACCATGGATGACGGTGCGGATCTGGTCTCCGAGTTGCATTCCTCCCGCGCCTCGCAGGCTGGCGAGATTATCGGCTCCACCGAGGAAACGACCACGGGCGTGATTCGGCTTCGGGCCATGGAAAAGGAAGGGGTTCTCAAGTTTCCGGTCGTGGCGGTCAATGACGCCAAGACCAAGCACTTTTTCGACAACCGCTACGGCACGGGTCAATCCACCCTGGACGGAATCATCCGCGCGACCAATCTCCTCATTTCAGGAGCGGTGGTGGTGGTGGCCGGCTACGGCTGGTGCGGCCGGGGCGTGGCCATGCGGGCCAAGGGCTTGGGGGCCCGGGTTATCGTGACCGAAATCGACCCCATGAAGGCGCTTGAGGCCGTGATGGACGGGTTCGATGTAATGCCCATGGCCAAGGCGGCTCCGCTGGGCGATATTTTCGTCACCCTGACCGGCGACATCCATGTGATCCGCAAGGAGCATTTTGCCAAGATGAAGGAAGGCGCGGTGGTCTGCAACTCGGGCCATTTCAACGTCGAGCTGGACCTGGACGGCCTGGCCACCATCACGAAGAAGAAGCGCGAGGCCCGCGCCTACGTCGATGAGCACACCCTCAAGAGCGGGCGCAAAGTGAACGTACTCGGGGAAGGCCGACTGATCAACCTGGCCGCGGCCGAGGGCCATCCGGCATCGGTGATGGACATGAGCTTCGCCAACCAGGCGCTGGGCGCGGAATTTGTGGTGAAAAACCACCGCAGCCTGCGCAAAAAAGTCTATTCCGTTCCCGAGGAGATCGACAACGAGATCGCCCGCCTGAAACTCAAGGCCATCGGTATCTCGATCGACACCCTCACCGCGGAGCAGGTGAAATACCTGGCTTCCTGGGAAATGGGCACGTAAGAGAAGAAACCCCCCGAAGTTCAAAAAGGGTAAAATCAGCGGCGGACCCCAAAGGGGTCCGCCTCTTTTGTTTCCGGGAGCCTGAATGAATCCACGCGACAACGCCTCCCCTGCTCGCCCCATCGGCGCCGTCGCGGGATGGCTTTTCTTCCTGGGCCTGGGGATTTGGGGCCTCACCCGTTTCGATGCCTGTGAATTTCTGACCGGGTTTGAGCTGGTGCCTGGCGGCCGGGGCGACAACCGGCTGGTTACGGCCCTTTTGGAATATTGGCATCAATACTTTTTAGGCCACGGGTCTCTTCTTTCCCCGGCTTTTTATTTTCCCGCCCAGGGGGTTCGGGGTTACGCGGACGCTTTTTTCTCTCAAGCCCTGGTCTACCACTTGTTCCGGGCCTGGTCCTTCGATCCGTTCTCCTCTTTTCAATCCGCAGTCCTGTTTTTCAATGTCCTGAATTACCTCATGGCCTTTTGGATGCTTCGGATCGGCTTCGGACGCTCGATACCCGCTTCCTCGCTTGGCGCTTTTCTCTTCGCTTTCAGCGCTCCCAAATTCAACCAGTGGAGCCATCCCCAGCTCCAGTTTTTGTGCGGCCTGCCCCTGGTGGTGGGGATACTGGCGATTCTCGCCCGGGAAAGACAGGCACTTTCGCCCCTTCGATTCTTCCTTTGGGGTTCGATCGCGGGGTTCGCTCTCAGTCTGCAATTGCTGTCGGGTTTCTATGCGGGGGCCTTTTTCCTGCTTTGGCTTGGTCTGTGCTTTATCCTGAGCCTCTTGTTTTTCGAAAGCCGTTCTTTTTACCGGTCTCTCTGGCATCGTTTTTCCGGGCCTCTTTTGGGGGCCGGGGCCATGACGCTTCTCTTCCTATCGCCGCTGGCAGCCCTCTACGCACCGGTCATGGCGAGCGTGGGGGGAAAGCCCTACTCCGAAGTCGAAATGATGCTCCCCAATTTCTGGACCTATCTCTGGATGGGCCCCCGTCACGCCTGGTGGGGCTGGTTGTGGGACAAGAGCCCCGCACTTCAAGCCCTACCCGTGGAAGGCGAGATGCGCATGGGTTTCGGTTTGGCCTTGAGCCTTCTGGCGATTTGGGCCATAGCCTTTGGTGTTGTTCGTTGGTTGAAGGGGAGGAAAAAGGGGAATGAGACGGAACCAGGAAACTCTTTTGGTCTGGCGGTCCTTCTAGGGACGGTTCTCCTCTGCCTTCTGGACTTCCAATATGGAGGATTCTCGCCCTGGAAATGGGTCTACCAGTTCGTGCCGGGTCTCTCGGCCCTTCGTGCTCTCGGCCGCTGGTCGGTGGTCTTGGCCTTGCCGCTTTCCATCCTGCTTTCGTTTTTCCTGGATGGGGCCTGGGAGCGGAGCGGGAAGCTTCAGGAACGATGGAGGGTTGTTGCGGGAAAAGGGTTTTTGATCTTCTTCGCCTTTTGCGTGATCTACGAGCAGACGGCTTTCCCGCCCGCGCCGGCCTTTGTCAAAAGGCAGGATTTGGCCCGGCTCTCAAGGTTGAGTTCGAAATTACCGGATGGCTCCGGCGCTTTTTATGTCACGGTCAAGCCTGGATTGATGGTGGGGTCTTATGGCGGGCCCCTGTCGGCCACCGATGTTCAAATTGACGCCATGCTTTTGTCGGCGGTCCGGGGGATTCCCACCTTGAATGGATACAGCGGGGCCAACCCGCCAAGCTGGGGCCTTTACAAGGTTCGAAGCCCTAACTACGAGCAATATGTTTGGGATTGGGCCAAGCGAAGCGGCCTTCAAACTTCTCTTTTTGAATTGGAAATTGACGAGTAGGAAAAAGCCTAAAACCTTACTTCGGCGTCCAGCGATCCGCCCACCGCGATGGAATCCTGAATAGCGGGCAGGCTGCGGGTCAGGAAGGCCAAATCGATCGTGAATGATTTCGTGAAAACACCCCCGCCGAAAGTCCATAGCTGGGATTGCGAGATGTTGTCGTAAAAAGTCCCAAGTCTCACCACCAGGTTGTTTTCCGGGTAATACCGCTCCAGACCGAATTTCCAGTTGGTTTGATTGGGCGCCCATTCCACCTCGCCTATCAGAAAGACGTTTTTTCCCTGGGGGGCGGCCGTGATGCCTAACCGGGTGATGTAAGGAAGATTGGCGGTGAGGGTCTGGTTAGATAGGGTGCTACCCGGGGCCACCGTTTCTTGCCCGGTATTCGAATCCAGATTCAAGGTTTGCTGGGTTGTGGTCCAACTGAAATTGGACTGAATGTTCTCAAACATCATTCCGATTTGGATGGAATCAGTCACCTCGGCCAGGAAGCCTCCGTCGATGCTTAAACCCAGGCCGTTGGAGGAAGTGGTGCGGGTGTACTGGTAGCCGGTGGACGAGTACTTGGTATAGGTCCCGGTGAGGTTGTTTTGGAGGTATTGCACGCCGTCCTCGTATTTCAGGCTTGCTCCGATATAAACGGGCATCGAACCGAAGGGAAGAGGCTGGCCATAGCTCACAACCAGGGTGGCCATCTGCTGCTGGATCTCCTGGAAGTTCAGGTTGCCGTAGGGGTTGCTGGAGAGTGTCCTGTTGGACCTGTCGTTGAAAAACTGGTATGCGCTCTGGGAGGTCTGGGTGGAGAGGCTTTGATCAAAAATGACCCCGCATGCCCCGCTCAAGTAACGGGCCGTGAACAGGCCCTCATAGTCCTGGTAGCGGTTCACGGGATCGACGCCGGATTGAAGGGCCGAGCTCGGGGTGAACCTCAGGATGGGCGAGTTGCTGTTGCTGGTGTCAAAGGCCGAAAAGCCGCTTCCCAAGGTCCAGGCCGTGGAGCTTCCAGGTAGGGCGATCAGGGCCGGGTTCCAAACTATTCCAAAAACGTCCATGGGAGCCGAAGCCGTCGCTCCTCCGATCCCCATGCTGTGAGCGTCTTGAGCCGAGGCTTTGTGAACGGAGAGCGATGTAAAAAGTAGCGTTAATAGGAGAAACTTTTTCATGCGGGTTATATTAACAACCCGACTTCCCTGAAATCAAAGTAAATCCCCGGACCTCTTTCGTTTTTGGCGGGTTTTGGGACGGTGCGATTCTTCTTTAGGGGGTTCCATGGGCTTGTTACAATTTTAAATCATGATTTTCAAACCCCATCCGAACGGGCATCGTTTGTTTTTTCCCGGGTTGGACCGCCGCGTTTATCTAGGGTTTCTTGTCGGATCGGCCGCTTGGATCCTGCTCCAACTCTGGCAAACTTATTTTGGGATTCCATTTTCCTGGGTTATTACCATCAAGGGCATTCCTCTCCTGGCCGGGGCTTCGATTTTTTACGCCTGGTTGGATCGGGACCCTCAATCCCGGATGGGTCTGTTTCCTCTTCTTTGGCTGGGTCTCTCCCGTTTTCAATGGAACCTTTGCCAGACGATGGATCACCGCCCCTGGTATTGGGCGCTCTTCTATATTAGTTGGGTTCTTGTTTTATTGGCGGTTCGGGACGGTAAAAAACTGGCGCTTCTCCTCTCCCCTTTTTGGTTAGGGATGGGATTGATATGGAAAGGATCGCTACTTTTGGGATTGGTTTTTCTTAGCTATTCCAAAAGTCGAATTCGATCGAAGTTTTGGGTTTGCCTGGCGGGCGCGGGTTGTTTGCTGGTAACCCTAACCATTCAAACGGCGTGGAATCATTGGACCTGGAACGAGTTGGGCCTATATGAATTTCTCTGGAATAAAAGGATGGGACTTTACTGGATTCTGGGTTTGTTGGGCTGGATGGTTCTTCCCAAGCGGAGCCGGGAACGGGCGGCAGCCTCAAGTCTTTTTTGGCTGAGCCTGGGATACTTACTCTGGGTTCCGTTTTCCTATCCCTTTTGCATGGATGATCAAGCGTTTGGCTGGTTTCTTCTTCTCTGGGCGGGCGTGGGATTGGAGGCCTTTCGCCGACAGGTGTTGGATGAAAGTTTGGCTTCCAGGTGGGTCTGGGCGGTCTTCGGATTGGTCCTTGGATTGACCGTTTGCCCCGGTGTTTTCTCGATCAATCCTTAGGTGGTAAACTGGCGTGGGTTTATCAATGTTTTTAGTTGGGCGGAAAGGCTTGTTTTTTGATAAACTTCGACTAAATTTTCCCTTTCCACTACTGGAGGTTTGAAATGAAAAAGAATTTATTATTTGTTTTAGCCGTTGCGGTTCCGGTTTTACTCTGCGCCCAGGGGGCACCTGCTCCTCAAACCGGGGCGGCCCCGCCTTCCCAACCGGCCCCCACTCCCACCCTTTCGGCCGCTCAGGCCCCCAAAATCAACTTTAAGGAAACGGCCTTCGATTTCGGAAACATGGAAGAAGGCCCAGACATCACCCATGAATTCTTGTTCCATAATCGCGGTAAATCAAACCTGGTCGTCACCAACGTAGGCACATCCTGCGGTTGTACGGCCGCGGTCGTCCGTAAAAAGGGAACTAGCCCTGACGCGGCCGCCAGCTACCCGGTGACCTTTGCCCCTGCAGAGGGCGGAAACATCAAGGTGACTTACCACACCTCGGGCCGGCCGGGCCACGCCACCAAGATCATCACGATTACCTCCAACGATCCTTCGAACGGCAATTTTCAGGTCAAGATCGACATGACGGTTGTCCGGGAAGTGGATGTGATGCCGGACAAGGTTTATTTTTACGGGATCAAGCACGGAGAAGAGCACAGTTCCCAGGTCAAGATTCTTGGCAGGCCGGGCAAACCGTTGGAAGTCCTTTCCGTCGAATCCACGACAAAAGTTGTTTCGGTTACCTCCACGCCCTATTCAGAAGGGAATGGGGACCAAAAACGGAATGGCGCCACGCTCAACGTGACCTTGCCGTCAACCCAACCGATTGGCGCTATTACCGATAGCCTGACGGTCAAGACCACCGATCCCAAGAAACCCCAGCTGGATGTCCAGGTTATAGGTGAGGTCGTGGGCCGGGTCCAATGGACTCCCAAGAATGTTTATTTTGGGGCCAACCAGGACCAACCGGTTTTCGTCAATATCACGGCCACCCCGCCCCAGGGATTTGCCGTGAGAGGCGTTTCCTCGGTGAAACACCTTTGCCGGCCTTCCATCAAGACCGTGAACAATCCGGATGGCAGTGTGGGATACCAGCTAAGCATCACGGCGGTCAAAAACATTCCCAAGGACAGCGATGGGAAGGATCAAGTGACCGTAAACACGAATGACCCTGAAACACCTGAATTCAAGGTGGATGTCCAAACTTCCCACTAATCTTTCTGAAATGAGGGGTTTTTGACCCCCATTCTTGAGGACGCTTCGGTAAAATAGAGTTGGTATTCAGAAAGCCCGGGCGGCACCCGCCCGGGCCTTTTTGTTTCAACAAGGAACCCCGTGGCCTCCGATACCGCCTCCAACAAAGATTCTTTCAGGCTCTATTTGCGTCTCTTGGCTAACGCGAAGGAATACAAGGGCCGGGTGCGGCTTCTTTGGGTTTGTATGGTCCTATCTGCGGCCTCCACCGCGTTCGTTTTTTCCCAATTGAAGCCTTTGATCGACGGAACGTTTTTGATCACGGATCATCCCGACGTAGCTTTCGATCACCTTCTTTTCTACATTATTCCCCTCATCTTAGCGGCCCAAATCCTTCGTTCGGCATCGGGATATGGCCAGGCTTATTTGATTGGCTACATTGGCCAACAGGTCATCCAGAAACTGCGTAACCAGCTCTATCATCACTTTCTTACCCTGCCGATGTCTTATTTCAATTCCAAACGCACAGGGGAAATGGCCTCTCGGATAACTAATGATGTCCAACGGCTTCAGGATTCCATCACCAATGTCGTTGGGACGGGCATCCAGTCCATCTTGATGGTGATCGCTTTAGCCGGATCTCTTCTTTTTTTCGATTGGAAATTGGCTTTCTGGGCGTTCATCGTGTTTCCTCTAGCGGTTTATCCCATTTATCGGTTTGGCCGCAAAATCCGCCACTCCTCCGGGGACCAACAACAGCTGTTGGGTGATCTGAACTCTCAGATTTTTGAAACGCTCATGGGCATCCGGGTCGTAAAGGCCTTCGGGATGGAAAAATACGAGAAGAACAAGTTTGAAAAGACCAATGACCACTTCTTCTCGGCCGCCATGAAATCGGTCCAAGCCTATGCGGCGTCCTCTCCCATCATGGATAGCCTGGGCGCCCTGGCCATTTTGGGATTGACGATATATCTAGCCAGCCGGGCTCTTTTCCCTCCTCATGACATGACTCCAGGTGATTTCGGCCGTTTCATCGGTCTTACCGCTACCCTTTATCCCTACCTGAAAAACTTTAATGGGCTTTGGGGAGGGCTCCAGAACGCTATGGCGGCTGCGGAACGGTGTTACGATATTCTCGATACCCGGAACCCTATGTCCGATGCCCAGGGGTCGGTGGAGGTCGGGCACTTCAAGCGCGCTCTCGAGTTCAAAGATGTCAGCTTCCATTACCTGACGGGCCATCAAGTTCTTCGGAACGTTTCTTTCAGCCTTAAGAAAGGGGAGGTGCTGGCCCTGGTGGGCCCTTCGGGCGGGGGTAAGACGACCTTGGTCGATCTCATCCCGCGCTTTTACGACCCGACGGAGGGGAAAATCCTTTGGGATGGAAAAGACTTGCGGGAAATCAAACTGGAAAGCCTGCGCTCCCATATCGGGGTTGTGACTCAAGAAACTATCCTCTTCCACGATTCCATCCAAAAAAACATCGCTTACGGCAGGCCGGGCGCCACCTTTTGGGACGTGCAGGAAGCCGCCAAGGGAGCTTTCGCCAAGGAGTTCATCGACAACACTCCCCAGGGGTTCAATACCCTGGTGGGAGACCGGGGCGTCAAACTTTCGGGTGGGCAGCGCCAGCGGCTTGCCATTGCCCGCGCGCTCTTGAAAGACCCGCCCCTGATGATCCTGGATGAGGCTACCTCGGCGCTGGATACCCAAAGCGAACACCTGGTGCAAAAGGCCCTGAATGGGCTGATCGGACACCGCACGACCGTGGTTATCGCCCACCGGCTTTCCACCGTCCGCCGGGCCCAACGCATTCTCGTCATCGACAAGGGCCGGATCGTGGAGCAGGGAAAACATTCCGCGCTGTTGGCGAAGGGCGGCCTTTACTCCAAGCTTTATAAAATGCAATTTCGAACGCCAGGAAGCGGGACCGAGGGCCAGGCGTGAAACAGGTAAAACTGAGGCCCGCGGTGTTTTTGGACCGTGATGGCACCCTGATCGTTGACCGGGGCTACTTGAGCGATCCGGAAAAAGTGCGTTATTTCTCGCATACCTTCGAGGCCCTCCGGATGCTCAAAAAAGAGGGCTACCTGTTGGTGGTTGTCACCAATCAATCGGGCGTGGCACGGGGTTATTACCCCGAAAGCGTCGTGAATTTGATTCATCGCAAAATCAAGCAGGACCTGGTGAAACAGGGCGCCGCCCCCCACGCCTTCTTTTATTGTCCCCATTACCCCGGGGGAAAAGTAAAATCGCTGGGCCGATCCTGTTCCTGCCGTAAACCCAAGACGGGCATGGTTCGACAGGCTCTCGCGGTTCTTCCCATCGACCTGAAAAGAAGTTTTGTGGTGGGAGACAAGATGGATGACCTGCTTCTGTCCCTGAATGCCCGCATGGCGGGCGGCGTCCTGGTTCGAACGGGCAAGGGGCGCGCGAGCGAGCGGGAGTTGAAAAAGAAACCCATTCCCCGAACCTGGGTGGCCTCCAACCTGAAGCAAGCCGCGAAAAAAATATTGTCCCTGGGTGAATCTCAATGAGAAAAAACCATTTCCCCACCAACTTCGCCTCCCGATGCGCGCCGCTTCTCAAGAAAATCTCCAAGCTGAAACTCATGGTGGCGGGAGATCTGGTGGCGGATGAGGCGATCTACGGCGACACCGAGCGTATTTCCCGTGAGGCGCCGGTTCTGATCCTTCGTTATACCCACACCGACCTGACTCCGGGCGGGGCCGCCAACGCCGCCAATAACGCGGTCGACCTGAAAGCGCAGGTATTTCCTCTGGGCGTGGTGGGCGAGGACGAGCAGGGCTCCAAACTTCTCCATTACTTCAAGGGGAAACGCGTGGATTGCACGGGCATCCTGACCGTCAAGAACCGTCCCACAACCGTCAAGAGCCGCATCATGGCAGGCGCCCATCACACCGCCAAACAGCAGGTCATCCGGATCGACAAGCTCGAGGACAAAGAAGTTTCCAAAGCCGTGGAAGCCAAGCTGGTGGGGCGCATCACAGCGATGGCCTCCAAAATGGACGCCCTCCTCATCTCAGATTATGGTTTGGGAGTTGTCACGGAGACGGTCCGCCGGTCCCTGCTGTCGGCCTTCGCGGGAAAAATCATCACGGTCGATTCCCGGTACCATCTGGGGGCCTATGCCGGCGTAAGACTGATTACGCCCAATGTGGCCGAAGCCGGTCCCGCCGCAGGACTTGAAATCGTGAACGAAGACAGCCTTTTCAAGGCGGGGTCTATCCTCCAAGAAAGATTAGGCTGTCAGGTTTTGATTACCCAGGGGCCCCAGGGCATGACCCTTTTTGGCGATGAGAATGAAAAATTTATTCTTCCTGTTTTCGGGGCGGATCAGCCGGTGGATCCCACGGGTGCGGGGGATACGGTCGCGGTAGCCGCGACGCTCAGCCTGGCCGCGGGGGCAGATCTATTAACCGCGGGCGCCCTGGCCACGGTGGCCGCTGGCATCGTGGTGGCCAAGCGGGGAACGGCCACGACGAATCCGGAAGAAATTCTCAACGCTTTGAAACCCAAATAAGGAACCCTCGATGGCGGAAGTTGTTTTAAACCACGATGAACTGGCTCAAAAAACGAGGGCTCTCCAGGCCCAGGGCCGGAAGATTGTTTTCGCCAACGGTTGTTTTGATCTGCTGCATGTGGGCCATGTTCGCTACCTGCGGGGAGCCAAGGCCCTGGGGGATGTGCTGGTCCTGGCCCTCAACTCGGATGACTCCATCCGGCGGTTGAAAGGGAAAGAGCGGCCCCTGCTTCCACTGGAAGACCGCTTGGGAGTGCTTTCGGCTTTTGAGATGGTCGATTTCGTCACCGCCTTCGAGGACGACACGGTGACGCCTTTGTTGCTGAAGTTGAAGCCCGACATCCACGCCAAGGGCACGGACTATACCCCCGACACGGTTCCCGAAAAGGATACAGTGGCCTCCTACGGGGGAAAGGTGGCGGTCGTGGGGGACCCCAAAGACCATGCCTCGAAGAACCTGATAGGCGAAATTTTGCGAAAGTACGGACAGGCCCAACCCAAACCTTGAAGAATTTAACGGCTCCTCCCCAGCACATCCTGGTTTCCCGCACCGACAAGATCGGGGACTTGATCCTCACTCTTCCGCTGTTTCAGAGCCTGAAAGCCAAATTTCCCCAGGCCCGCCTGACCGCCCTGGTTAGCTCTTATGCCAAAGAAATTGTCACGGCCCACCCCGCCATCGATCAGGTGGAAACCTTTGACAAGGGCGACGGGGTTTTCTCCCTTGCCGGTCGTATCAAGAAATTAAACCCCGATGTCTTCCTGGCCGTTTATCCCCGACCGTCCATCGCCTGGGCCGCCGCCCTGGCCGGCGTTCCCACCCGTATCGGAACGGCCTATCGATGGTACAGTTTCCTCTTCAACGAAAAAATCGCCATTCACCGGCACGGGGGAGAACGGCACGAAGTGGACTTTAACCTGGACCTGGCCATACCCCTTGGGGTTTCCCGGTCCGCCCAAAATATCGAGTTTCCGGTCGCTCCCAAAGATCTGGAATTCGTAAGGGAATTCCTGAAAGAAAAAGGGGTCGGCCCCAAGGTGAAATACCTGATCGTCCATCCCGGCCATAAGGGGTCGGCCCTCAACTGGAGCCCCGTCCGTTATGCCGAGGCGATCCGCCAACTATCTCAAATCAAGAACCTGCGGGTTATCTTGACCGCCGGACCGGATGAGACGCCCCTCGTTTCCAAGGTCATGACTTTTTTAACGGATTTGCCCCGTGATAAGAAACCCGTTTTGCTCATCGGCGAACTGGGCCTCAAACAGTTGGCGGCGCTCTATCAGGGAGCGGCCTGTTTTCTTTCGGGGTCAACGGGTACCATGCACCTGGCGGCCGCCGTGGGAACTCCCACGGTTTCCCTTTTTTGTCCCATTCCCTCCACCACTCCGGTGCGCTGGGGGCCCTGGGGAAACGAAGCCACGGTATTCCTCCCCAAGCGGGTGGATTGCGCCGATTGCAACCGGGGCGTTTGCTCTAGGCACGACCCGATGGATAACATCGCCGTCGCCGAGGTGGTTTTCGCGGTCCAGAAGCACCTGTTGAAAAAAGGAAAGAAAAAGTGAAAAAAGGGGTAAGGGGCTTGAACCTCACCTGGGCGGTTCTCCTCGCGGGAACGCTCACCCTTTCGGGCTGCTCGCTCCTTTTCGTGGCCAAGGGGGGCACCCGCACTGGTAAGGGCAAGGAAGCGCCGATCCCCGTGGCGGAAGACCTAACCAGCCAGATCAACACCCCCGTGACCGTGACTTTCATGGCTCGCCCCCAGGAAACCTTCTCGACGGTCTCTTACCTCTTTTTTGGGGACGGTTCCCAAGCGGTTTCCATCGCCTATTGGAACCATCTGCCCCCCAAGCGGAAACTCAAAGCGGGCGCCCTATTGAAGATCGTCAACCCCGACCAGGCCCCGAACCTTGCCAAACTACCCCCCATCGCCCAGGCCCCCACGCCCCTGCCGGTACCTTCCTTTTCCCCCACCCCCACGCCGGATGTGACCATTACCCAGATTCCCCGTCCCAGGGCGAACCACGCGTTCGGCCCCGGGGAAAAACTGAAGTTCGAGGTACGGGCCCTTTCCATGCTCGGGGGTTACGCCTCCCTGGAAGTGGGGAACTACACCACGGTCGCCCAGCGGCCATGCCTGCCGTTGACGGCCCGGGCCAATTCCGTTTTCCCCTTCAGCGCCATCTATCCGGTGGGGGACGTTCAGACCAGTTTTTTTGATACTTCAGATTTTTTAAGCTGGCGGTTTGAGAACCACGTCAACGAGGGCAGCTATCACGCCGACAATCACGAGGATTACGACCAAATCAAGCACAGCTTCGTCCGCCAGCACAATGACGAACCCCCCGAAACTAAACCCCTCGCGCCTTTCAGCCAGGATATTATTTCGTGTTTTTACTATTTCCGGTTGCTGCCCATGGAGGTGGGAAAGACCTTTTCGATTCCCACCCAATCCAGCGGGAAAAATTACCAGTTGATCGTGCAGGTCTTGAAGCGGGAGACCATCACCGTGCCGGCGGGGACCTTTGATTGTTTTCGGGTGAAGCCCATCGTGAAAGAGGACACGATATTCCGAAACAGCGAGGATATCGACCTATGGGTCTCGGCGGACGCAAGGCACTTTCCGGTGAAGATCCGGAGCGGAATCGTGATCGGGAATATCGACGTGGATTTGGTGGACGCCAGCTTCCCGCCGATGAATCAATAAAGGGACTGGGGCCGTCTTTCCCCTAGGATGCGGTAATCCTTCTGGTCAATCGCCTGTACCGCCTTCGCCCGGTTGCTGTAAAGCGACAGGGGCGCCTTGAATTCCTGAATGATGTATCCGCCCCATAACCAAACGCTGGCCACCAGGCATAGAAACCCCAACCGCCTCCAAAGCTTTGCCTTCGCAAACCATTCATAGGCCTGTATGGAATAGAGAAGAATCACGGGTAAAAGCACGTAATAGATGTGGGCCAAAGGCTCTTTGTAAGTGAACCAAAAGCTCACCCAGACGAGAAGCAAAGTTCCGAAGGCCAAATAAACCGGGGTTCTTTTCCCGCTTTTCCAGAATTTCCAGCCCACCACCATGAAGATCACGAATTGAACCCCGCTCATCAAGAGCAGGAAGACCGTGGGCGGCCAGAGCCAGGGGGACTGGTTGAGAAAATCCAGTCTCTGCTGGGTGTGCTGTCCCAGGAACCGGGGAAGCTCAAAGCAGGCCAGGTAAAAATAACGGATGAGGACCAGGGGAAGGGCAATGAAGTTATGGGGGTTGAAGAATTGGGCGGTCCCCGCCCCGCCGGCCCCTTGGGACCAGCCATATTTCAGAAAGGTGGGCAGCATCAGACCGGCGACCGGCAAAAGCCCCACGGCGAAATAAATCAGGGACTTGATCGCGCCCCGGATCTTTTCTTTCCGGCGGGCGAACAGGGCAAAGAATATAAAGGGTGGCAGTAGAATCCAGGAAAAATGGAACTGCATGTCCCAGAAAAGTCCAAAGCCCATCAAAACAAACCCTACCCGTGGAGAAAACCAATAGGTCGTCAGGGAAGGCACGGCTTCAAGAAAGCCTATAAAAAAAAGAATGCTTCCGAACAATAGATAAGAAGGGTTGATGATGCTGGTGGATTCGTGCAGGTTCCAGGGAATCATGGAAACCAGGGCGAAGGTGAAAAGAAAGGGAACGGCTGGCACCCGGTGGTAGATGGCCCGTGCCAGCAGGGCCAGGGCGCTTAAGGAAAGCAGGTTCAGCAAAATCAAAGGGGCTTCGGGAATGGGAAGAATATAAAAGGGCAGGCCAATCAAGAGGCCTTCCAGCGGGCCGGGGATCTGGGAGTAATAACCGGTTTCGGTCACGATCAGATCTGGCCCGAAATAGGGCCAGGTGTGGGTGGTGAAGCATTTCAGGCCGATGAGGTAGGTTTGCATCTCGTCGGTGTCGAAAAAATTCTGCACCAGCCCAAAGGAAAGCCTAAAGGCGAGAAGGAAGAGGAACAGCAGGATGAATTTGGATCGGTCGGACAAGACATTTCCTTTTAATCTATTCATTAAGATGTTACGTAACCTTTGTCCAATGTTGATCCCCGTACTCCCTACGCTTTTCGAGCTTCGGGAGACAGGTCGTGGACAACCTTAATCTTTCCGGGAAATAGAACGAGCGTGGTGAACGTAACTTTCCACTTTCAATTTAGTGTGTGCGGCAATTCGGTCGATGTCCGCATCCGCGTGAACCAGGATCAGATGGTGTTTGTGCGCTTTATAGGCGATCAAAGCATCAATTGTTTTTATCTTGTGCCCTTTTTGGCGAAGTTCCCTCGCCCACTCGGCCGCCTCCACCCACTCCTGGGGAAATAAGGGGAAAGTGTGAATCGACGATAAATGAGCCGCCAATAGAGCTGATTGTGAGTGGGATTTTTCCGAAGAAACCAGCTCGAAGAAAATCGGCGAGGTGATGGCTGCAAGGTTGTTTTCGACCAATTTCTCCACCCTTGCCCGTATAACCTCCAACGGATGGGAGCCCAAGGCAAAAATCCATGCGGAACTATCAATCAGGTAAAGCTGATTCAACCCCTGGACTCTTTAAGCGATTTAGCCGTGAGATCAAGGCGGAACTTGTCGAAATCCTTCACGAAACTTTTTCTTTGAATTTCCGCCAACAAGTTGCGCAAACCTGTTTCTAAGACTTCCCTCTGGGAAACGATGCCTGTTTTTTGCTTGGCCTGTTTTAAGAGTTTTTCGTCGATATGGGTTGTGATTTTCATTTCGCCCTCCAAAGGTATGGCACTACTTACCATACTTATATCAAGTTTAGGGTCTCGCGGCAACCCGGCGAGCCGGCATTCTTGGCCACTTGCTTGTCCACGACGATCAAGCGCGTCCCTCTTGGATGGTCTTTTTCAACCAGGCGGGGGTGATGGGAAATTTCCCCTTGATGGGTTCGGGCCAAGGGCAGTCGGAATGCCCGGACAAGACTTCTTCCAGAAGAACCAATGCTTCCTTATTTCCCCCAAACAATTCCCAACTCAATGGGCATAAAGCCTGCGGGGCTGTCGGTGGCGGTGGAGGCGGCGAAGCCTGAGCTGTCGAATTCGTAGATCACCCCGCTTTGGACAGTCAGATAGAAGTGTTTCAGCAAGTTGATCTCAACCCCGACCCCTGCCTCAAGCGAAAGCCCCACATCCGTTGTAATGTCCGGCGGGTGGTTATCGCCGTACATGTTTTGGGACAGGGCCAAACCCGGTCCGCCGAAGACGTAGGGGCGAAGACTGCCCTGGGCGAGCCGGTATTTCCCAATGAACGCGATGTTGAAATACTCAAAATATTGGTTGTGGGTAATGGCCTTATCGTTGGGTGTAAATTCTCCCCCATCGAACTGCAAGGAAAAGGTGGTATTGGGACCGTCCTGGAGACCGAATCCTATCTCCAACGGAATGCCGAAATAATTTCTGCGTAATTGGGAGCTTAGGGGAATCTCAAGCCCAGCGCCCAGGTCAAATTCGAAACCGCCATCCATTAAGATCTTCTCGATGGCCTCGGCGAAGGCTTCACCCATGTTGAACCTCGCGTAATTCGGGTCAATGGACGGGCTCTTAAGAGTGACTTGGTGCGGGGTTGGGTCGGATTTCGTGGAAACCGTGGCGTGGTAATCGAGGAATTGAATCTGGTCCTGGTCTTCCTCGATTCCTTGGGTGGGATCTTTGACCTCGAATTCCCATTGGACTTTGCGGGGAAGCATCAGATGCTCCTGCTCAAAGTAGTCGACCTCTGCCTTCCCCTTGAGATGGGTCTTTTCGGATTCGAATTCGACCGAATGGATCAGGTAGCCCTGGGGCTTCTCGATGAAATGAAACTTGATATTCCAGGTCTCGGGTTGACCCCCTCTTAAAAGCATTTGACCGTCGGTCAGGAGAAATTTGTCCGTCAGATGGAAAGAAACCATCGTGTTCTCGTCCCCGATTTCCAGGGTATAGCCCTCGCTCGTGAGGTACAGGACGGGTTCCTCTTTCGATTGATCCGTCACACCGCCTGATAGGCCCGTGAAGGTATTGAGAAGCTCCAAGGTAAGAAGGATTTTCTTTTGAATCGCGTCTATTACTATATGGGTGACTTTTTGGTATGCGACGTTGCCGGTATCCTTCAAACCGGTGTAGGTGAATTGGAAACCCTGGCTCTCCTGGTATTCGATGAAGAGTTGCAGGGAAGAAATGGCCTTTAATTGAGTGATGTTTTCGTGTAGGGCTTCTAAATGCTTCGATCTTTCGTCCAGCGCCGCGTTTTCTGCCGTGATCGTGTCCCGCAGATCAGCCAAATCGCGTTCCTGCTTCAAAACAGCCTGCAAGGCCGGGACGTCCTTCGCGGGGTGTTTCTCTTTATAAGTTTCGACTTGTTGCACCTTCTCCTGCAGTTTCTTGAGATTATCCTGCTTTTGTTTTTCATTTTCCTGAATACCCTTTTCCTTAAACTCGGCGCTTCCGAGGTAGTTGGTAAGGGGGGAGGGTTCCATCAAATATTTCACGGAATCGACTTGCTTGTCCTTAAACTCGCACTTGAACTGGTGGAGTCCCTGGGCGGGGTAGCTGTAGTAGGCCGCCAGGAACTTCAGGGCCACGGCCTTTAGGGCGTCCCCCTTGAGAGGCTCGGGTGTGGGGGTGGGCTGGGACCATGCGGGACCGAAAAGAAGAAGGAACAGCAGGATGTATATCGTTCGGTCGGACAAGACGGTTCCTTTTAAACTATTCAATAAGATGTTGCGAAACCTTTGTCCAATCCCACTGCACCCAGTTGGGGGCTGGGTGCTCCCCGACGTGGAAAACCAAAATTCTATTTTTTAATTATTAGCCCTGCCATGCCAATTCTCCATCTTCAGTTGATCGAAATACCGGTAATTCCGAATGTTGTTGGTGACCAGGATCAAATCATGGACTTTCGCAATGGAAGCAATCTGCCCATCCGCAAAAGCCGGTGTTAGTCCCAGCCGGGATAAACGGGCACGCTCCCGGCCGTGCCAAGAGGCCGCTTCCGTGTCATAAGGGAAAATGAGCATGGAGGAGTTCGCTAATTCAGAAAGAAATATCTCTAATTGGATCCGTTTTTCGGAAGATGGCAAGCGGTCGCAACCGAAGACGAGTTCATGCCAAACGATGCTTGCGATTGCCAATTCGTCTTTGTGCCGCTCAAGCCTTCTCATCACGTTGGGATTTGGCTTTACCCGGGCCGCTTCCGAAACAACATTGGTGTCTAACAAGTACCGGGGTGTTACCACTTAAATTCTCTTCCGGGTTCGGTTTCACGGATTCCCTGGAAATCCTTAGGTGCCAAACCGGCCTTACTCGCCTTAATACGTCCGCGGAAGGTCGAAACGACGTCCCAAAACCCGAGACGGGGAGTGGTCAAATGCCGGTAGGCCTCTACCGATACCAAGACGGCAACGGGCTTCCCCCGCCGGGTTATCTCCACCGGCTTCCCTTTTTCTGCGTCGTTGATGAGCCCGGGAAAATGGGTGCGGGCCTGTGCAATGGTAAAGCTGGCTGGTGTCATGAGCGACCCCTTATGTACAAGATGATGTACATATTATGCCTGAAGCTTTACTGCGGCAAGTGCTTGTTTATCGACCTCTTAGACTGTCTACTTTGGGTCCCCGTCGTGGACAACCTATAAGGGTTTTTCCCCGGTGAATGTTGTTGCGATCCCCTGGCCCAAGGCAACCAAGAACGTCAGGAGAAAAAAATAAAAAAACAAAATCAAAGGTAATCCCAGGAAAGGGGTTTCGACTGCATCCGTTGGGTAATGCATCCAAGAAAACAAATCAATGACTAGTAATAAAAGTACGACGATAACGGGTATAAGTAGACCCCTAACGCCTTTCCTCAAAAATCCTATCACTAAATACCCGATGGGCAGGCCTAGGACGACACTATAAAAACTGGTTACAGCCCCGGTCGGGTCATTAAAATAGAGGCTTATAGAATTAATCCACCAAAAAAACAACCCAAGAAATATCAAAACAAGAAGTTCTTTCAGAACATTCCAACTGCATATGCCTATCCATTTCAGAGCATCAAAGCATTTGGATTTATTGTTCATTCCGGGTCCCCATCGTGGACGATATTTTTAATCTTAATTATCTCAATTTTACTTGGGCCCGAGTTCAATAGTGAAGTGCACCACTTAGGCGTTTAAGCCTCCGCGTTACCATGCGCGGATATGAAAACAAACTACCACCACCTTAGAATCGAAGAGCGAGACAAGTTGGCCGTTCTTCGAAGTCGTAGTCTCAGCCTCCGAGAAATTGCTCGAATCCTTCGCCGTAGCCATAGCTCTATCGTTCGGGAACTAAAGCGAAACGCACCACCC
>Ga0182030_10002884_pt1 | contig 36609 bp, 30 predicted proteins | sample 812S3MmetaG_FD_121299 | JGI IMG/M metagenome (GOLD analysis project Ga0182030, IMG submission 121299) | Permafrost microbial communities from Stordalen Mire, Sweden - 812S3M metaG (Illumina Assembly) | ecosystem: Environmental > Terrestrial > Soil > Wetlands > Permafrost | place: Sweden...
ACTACTACTGGAAAACGGAACACCAGGGGAAACTATTCTGACAAACCGCCGTATACGGACCCGTACGTACGGTGGTGTGAGGGGACGGCGCAGGAACTAATCCTGCGCCTCCTACTCGATCCCTGTCTAGTAGGTAAGACGGGCTTTCACGCGTCGCAGGTAGGCCATTGCCGCTGCTCCTACAAGCGTCCTCTTCTCCATTCCGGGGATTCGGGCAACCTCCCGCCAGCCCCTGATAAAGCCGCCGATGTGCCAGCCGCTCTTTTTCAGGTACTGCAGGCTCCATAAGAACGCTGTTGAAAGGAAATAGCGTCGTGGCAGGTACTTCCAGGCCACCTTGCTCTTGTTCACCCACATTCCGCGCAACTTTTCCCGGGGTGCGAGACGCCCGGCCGGCGACTCCTTGTGTAAGATGATCACCCGGTCATCATAGCGTATCGAGTAACCCTTATCCAGCGCCCGATAGCTGAGATCATACTCTTCCATCCCATAGAAAAAGTTTTCCGGATAAAAACCGGCCTCGTCAAATACCGAACGGCGGATCGCATGGGCGCAACCGGAGAAATAGGCGGTGTCGAAATGCGGCCAATCCTTTCGTTCTGCAAATCGTTTATGGGGAAAAGCGTTCTTCTGCAGCTGCAGGGTAGCATAATAATAGACTTTAAAAGCGGCAATGCCGGCAGATGGGTTTTCCCGGAAAATATCGACCACCGCCTGCAGTGCGTCGCCATTCCGGATCAGGGCATCATCATCGAGAAAGACCAGGATGGGCGCCGAACTCAGCCGGATCGCATAGTTACGTCCACGGGAAACGCCCAGATTTTCAGGAGCGACCAAATACCGGAAAGGAATGGCTGAATGGGCGGAGATGAAATCTTCCACGACCTGGTAAGACAGCGAAGACCGGTTATTGACGATGATCACTTCTTCTACCCATTCGCTCAATCCGCCCAGCCCGCCGATATTTTCAGCCAGCGCCAGCATTTCGTCCGGCCGGTTGTAGGTAATGATGACAAAACTCAGCGGCTTCATTAGGCGCATTTATCAGGCCTTCGCAGTCTTTCCGGCCTTTCGTTTATTCCATTCGTTCACCACCCCGGCTATCAACAGGATGTAGATCAGCAGGCTGAACCAGGAAGTCAGCATAGTCCCCAATTGATAGGAATGCGGCTCGAAACGGAATTCGATGGTATGATCGCCGGCTGGCACTTCCATTCCCCTCAGGACGTAATCCACGCGTACGTAGTCGGCCTTATTACCATCCAGGTAGACGTTCCAGCCCTTGTCGTAGTAGATTTCGCTGAAGACGGCAAATTGATTGCTATGGGAGGAAAACTTGTAATCGATCTTGTCATTGTCGTTCATCACCAGGTGAAGAGTGGCCGTACTGTCCGGCATAGGCATGAATTTGATCCGGGAAGCGAACCGCTGCTGAATGATAGCCGTATCCCGGACATCGACGCTATCCAGCGCCTGCATTTCCTCGTCCCCGTTCCTGACATAGTGAATAGCCTTTACGAGCCAGCAAGGGCCAAAGGCCGCAGGGTTCTGGCGGACTACAGGCTGACCGGTACGCTGATCCTGCTGGATGAAATATTTTGTATTCAGCATATTGTATACCTGCATATTACCCTTTCTCAGCTGCTTGTCCATCAGATCCTCGTAGAGACCCAATCGGGTGCCAGGTGAATAACCGCCCAGTGAATTATGGTAATAGGAGGCATGGGCATCCTGGAAAGGATCGCTTCCCGAGCCTTCATCGATGACCCGGAAATTCTTGTCAGGATCGCTGTTGATCTGCCGATCGGCAACCGTAGGGGCGTTGGCTGTCTCTGTGTCGGCAGGATCCGAATACCTGTCGGCATTCAGGTATCGGCTACTGACTCCCAGCAAATCATAGCTGCTGAGCACCAGCAACCCAGCGAGTAAGACAACCGGTTTGATTTTCTTTCGGATAAAAAGCCCGACAAATGCACCCGCTATCGCGATCAGGATGATAGTCCGCAACAGGTCTGATCCCGCAATGGACTGGCGATCTTCCTCCAGCGCCTTCATCAGTGCGCCGGCAGTGGCGGCCGCCTGTGCCTGGGCATCCGGACCGGTCTGGTGGGCCTGAGACAATTGCTGCATCTTGATCTGAATGAACCTGTCCTTTAGTCGGGCGTCCTCTCCGCCCCCGTAGCTGGCGGTAAAGTAAAAGCCAACCAGTACGACCAAAAGGCCACCGGTGGCAAAGCAGGCGGTCCTGAATTTCTTCCAAAGCACGGTGGCATCTTCTCTGCCGTTGACCAACTGGTTCAACCCCAGCGCCACCAGGATAGGTGCGGCCAACTGTGGCATAAACAAAGCAGTGGAAGGCGCTCTGAATTTATTATAGTAGGGAAAATAATCGAACATGAAATAATTGAAGGCGGAGAAATTGTGTCCCCAGGCCAGCAGGATGCCCAGCCCGATGACGCTCAACAACCACCACCGGTACCATCCTTTCAGGATCACAAATCCGAAAATGCATAAGAAACAAATGACCGCGCCGATGTAGACAGCGCCTGATGTACCCGGCTGCGCTCCCCAATAGGCATAGCCATTGGCAAATTGCAACCCTGTATCCTCGGGAACGTTGAGTTCCTGCGCCATCTTATCCGCCAGTTTGGAATTATCACCAATCTCGGCGGCTCCCGAACCGGCGCCATAAAGATCCGGCACAGCCAGGGTTAGCGTCTCCCCGATACCATAGCTCCACATAAAGGCATAATCCTTACTCAGGCCGGTCTTGGTCTCCTGGCTGTTGGCGCCGGTCGTCAGTTCCGTTCTTCCACCCCGCATGGTTTCCTTGGCATATTCTTCCAGCGGAAGGGTATCGCCGACACTCGTACCAAAGCCTATCCCTGCGGCAATGATAGCCAGCCCGATGGGGATCAGCGTTTCTTTCCATTTTCCCTGGCGCACGCCATCGATGAAATAGAAAAGTGTCAGTAGCCCCATGCTGAGTACCGTATAGTAAACGATCTGCAGGTGCTGGGTGCCCACCTGAGAGGCGAAGAATAAAGCCAGCAGACCGGTGCCCCACAGGTACTGACGGCGGAACAACATCAACAGTGGGGCAATGACAGCTGGTGCATAAGCCATGGCCCACATCTTGGTCACATGCCCCGTGACGATAACGATCGGATCGTAGGAACAATAGGCGTACGCCAGCGAAGCCAATACACCTATCCAGGGATTGATACGGAGAACGACCATGAGGATATAAAAACATACGCAGGCCAGGAAGAAAAAGCTGATGGGCTGGGGAAGGCCCAGCGTCATGATACTGACCAGCCAGCCATAGGTCAATACGGTCTGTCCGTCTATCGCGATGGTATACGCGGGCATGCCGGAGAATGCGCTTTCCGTCCACAAGGGGAAATGCCCATGTTTTTCCTTGTACTCGAAAGATTGCTGCGCCATGCCCTTCCATTGTTGGACATCACTCTGAGTGAGGACCTTGCCCTCCAGGGCCGGCCGGCAATAAATAACAGCGACTATAAGGAATACAGCTATGGCAATGATGTGAGGCAGCGCCTTTTTCAGGAAAGTGGCATTCATGATTTATGGCAGAATTATTCCCGGCAAAATAATGGTATTTTGCCCAGAAATACAGATTTTTGACCAAATATGCAGGTAATACGACTTCTCTTACGGGTGGCTTTTATTTGTAATATTTGCTTTCTCTTTTCATCTTTGATCTTATGGCTGCCCAACCCTCCGCAAAGTGTGGCGATCTCACTGATGATCGTTGCGGGAACGGTAGTCGCCCTGCCCGTCAATTTTATCGTCAGCAGTTGGATGGCTATCCTGTTGGGCACCGGTAAATTCCGGGCTTCCGGTATTCCCGTATGGCTGCCTGCCGCTGACTTTATGTTCTTCGTGATCGAGCTATTTACGCTAATATTGAACAAGAAATGATCCACACGATACTCAAAGACAGACCTACCAAACTTTTACTGGGGTTCACCGCTTTTTTCTGCTGCAACGGCCTTATTGCCGATGCCATCGGCACCAAGCTCTTCTCGCTGGAGAAACTATTCGGTACGCACCCTGCCAATTTCACCCTTTTCGGGCAGAGCGGCGTTGCTTTTACTCTTACCTGCGGCGTCCTGCTGTGGCCACTGGAATTCGTCATCACCGACATCATCAATGAATTTTATGGGCCCAGGGCCGTTCGGCGGATCACATATACCGCCGTTATCCTCATCGCCTATGCCTTCCTCATGTATTATCTCGCGATCCTGATCCCGCCGGCGGATATTTGGCTCGCCAGCAGCGCCAAACAAGGTGTACCGAATATACAAAATGCTTTCAGTGCCATTTTCGGCCAGACTTCCAGGATCATCGTCGGTAGCCTGGTAGCCTTCCTGGTCAGCCAGATTGTCGACGTCACCGTGTTCCATCAAATTAAGAAAAAGACAGGCAACAAGCATCTTTGGCTTAGGGCCACCGGCTCGACGCTGGTCTCCCAGCTGGTAGACAGCTACATCGTCCTGTTTATCGCTTTCAGCCAGTATTTTACCTGGCAGCAGATCCTGGCCATTGGGATGATGAATTATATTTACAAGGCTACCGTCGCCATCCTGCTGACGCCCATGATCTACCTGATAGAGGGCTGGATTGAAAAGTATGTCGGCCATGACACGGCTCACAAGATGAAAAGAGCGGCCATGGGTCTGCAGGAAGAGGAGTCGCCGGGGACAATCCCGGCCGCAGGCTAGATATCATCTTCGTTTTCACCGGGCGGAACCGCCGCCTCCATGATAAAGTCATTCATGTAATATCCATGGCCGATATCGATATCCTCTCTGCCAATGATCTTGAATTTCAGCTTCTCATAGAACCGCTGTGCCTTGTTATGCCGGTTGACATTCAGCCGGAGCCTGCTGACCCCTTCTTCGCGGAGGATGCTGTAGATAAAATCCAGCATAGCCCGGCCTAACCCCTTTCCCTGACCCGCCGGCAGCACATACAGTTTGTGCAGCTTTGCAATCCCCGGTTGGACCGGCCCCCAGGAGGCAAAGCCAATAGCCTCTTCTCCTCGTTCTATGATAATGAACTGATATTTGTCCTCCTGCATCTGCCGTGACAAGGCATCCGGATTATAGAACAGGTCCAACATATATTTCAGCTGTTCCGGGGAAAGGATTTCTCCGTAAGTATCTGGCCAAATCTGCTGGGCGAGTAACCCAATCGCGTTGATATCGTTATCATCGTCGAAGTCTGCCCGCCGGATCGAAAAGATTTCATCCATAATTATTTCTGCCGCCTAAAATTAGTATTTTGGTTCCATTCTCCCGTCAATTTATCGGAATCCTCCTCCGGATCGGGGGTATCTGAGTCATCGGGGTCGGACCGGTGCTTTCTGATGGCCCGCATCGCCAGCCGTACCGCTATATAAAAGCTGGCGAAAGTTCCGAAAGAAAGAATTCCCGTAGAAAGATATTTCGTTGCCTCCCGCTTCTGCTGGAGGAAAAGAAAGAAGTCGAAGCTGCCGTGGAACAACACGGCGACCAGTAACCCTTGCAGCATAAGCCAGAAGGCATGCGGCCGGTCGGATTTAGCCTTTCCGGCAGGATAACCCATCAGCACGGCGAAGGAAGCATGTGCGGGGATCGCCAGGAAGAACCGGGAGAAGCCTGTCTCCAGCCCGAACTGGTGGACGTACTCAATATTCTCGATGGTCGCGAACCCCATGCCAATCATCACCGAATAGACAATGCCGTCGAAAGGGCTGCCGAAGCTTTTTTTCGGGTAGGCATAACAGCGTAATACTAGAAACTTGCTGCCTTCTTCGCTCAGGGCAACAACGATATAGGCATACCAGGCATAGGACAAAATAGAGTGACGGGAGGGTTCGTCGCGCACATCTTCTGCCAGCATCTGCAGCAGCAGCGCCGGCAGCGTCGCCGCCATACCCAGCACGAGGGAAAGGACCAGGTAACGCATCGATCCGCGCCCGTATTTGTTGAGGGAGTAGATGAACAGGCATACCGCTATCCCAGGTGCTACGGCTAAAGCTAATAAAAACATCCCTTAAAAATAGCTCAAATATCAATGTACCGGCGCTGCTCCGGCAGTGCGGAAAAAATAAATGGCCCCGTCATTGAAATGCAGCTCGCCCACCAGCTGTTTATACTTGCGGATAAAATTGACATCGATCAGGTCTGTATTGACGCTGTCATCGAACCAGATGACGACAAAATGGTCCTCGTGCATCATATAGTCGATGTCTTCCTGCGTTTCCATGTGCGGCATCAGCTCTGCAGGCATCTGTGCCAGGAACCATAATCCGTCGGTAGCACTCGAATAGATCGTCCCCCCATGCTCCAATTCTGCCTTGTGCGCTTTGACATAGGCCATCGTTGCCGATTGCTGCCAGGTATCTTCCGTGTAGCCTGGAATGCCGGCATACTTGATACCGCTCCAGTTGAACTGAAAGGCGCTGCATTCACCGTAGAAGAAGCAGCCGGCTGCCAGTAAAACAACGAGAGCCCAGGCTATTTTCCGCTGGCGGAGCTGAATACGGCCGGCAACGGCCGGTATCCAGCAGGTGCTGCCCCACAGACAGGGAATGCATAAGGGTGACAACAACCGGCTGTCCAGCTGCTGGAACCGGGAGACGGAGGCAATGAACAGGATAAAGAAGGCGTAAGTGATGAAGTAGCTGATACCAATGGTATCATAGGAAAAAAAATTGCGTTTCCGCACCAACCGGAAAAGAAAGATCCCCGTAATGAAGAGGATGAACAGCAGGGCGATGCCCGTAGCCCATGCATAGCGCCCGTTGAAAAAGGGCAGCCAGTCGCAAAATACACTGCCTAAATCGTGGAGGTTGGCGCCCAGGGACCGGATCGCTTTTTCCCGATAGCCGGTCAATGTATTGGTGACGTGCCAGTTGCGGTAAAGGTTGAGCGCCGGGAAGAGAATGGCGACCGCGCCGAACAATAGTATACGCGCTATTTTTGGACCCCATCGCAAGCGCCCGTCGCAGAGCATTAGCAGACCGCCCATGGCGATGATACTGATCCCTGCATATCGCGTGACGCAGGACAGGCCGGCAATCACCGCGATCAGCAGCAAGGTGGTGATCGAATGGCGCTGAAAATAATGGTGGCAGCCGATCATGAACAATACGGACAGCAGGAGGAACAGCGTTTCAGACCAGATCATTGAGTATACTTCCAGCAAACATGGGCTTAGCAGGATAAAAAGCAATAAGGTCCATTTGTACCAGCGGGAAGGCCGGCTAAACCGGTCCATCATCCATCCGCAGAGCCAGATCACCCCTCCGAATAGCACGCCGTCGAGGATGGGACCGAAAGCTACAACGCTCTTACCCGTGAGGAAGATGAGCCCGCTGAGAAAGATAGGGTAGAAAGCGGGAAAATCCATCATCGGCTGATTGGTGTAATCATTGATCAGACCATGGTCATGGATATTCTGGGCCGTGCTGAGGTAGACGATGGAATCGGGGGAAAGACCAATTCCGCCGTGGCGGGAAAGAAGCTGGATGAGCCCGAAGCCCGCAATGGCCGCCAGAAAGGAGTCCTTATTTCCCAGGGAGAACGTAGTTCCGGTTTTGCGCTGCATGATCATACGCGAAAGTAAGAGATTCATTTATTATGACTAATTTCAGATTCTGTAAATTCTAATCATCCATGACCGTTTTCCGCCTGCCTTTTGGGATCATCTTATTGTTAATATCGACAGGCCTGTCCGCTCAACAATTCGGCGGTAATCCCCCTTCCCTGAAATGGCGGCAGATCAACACGGATACGGCGCGTATCATCTTTCCCATCGGGCTGGACTCACAGGCCCAGCAGGTGGCGGCCATCGTGCATACGCTGAGCCACGCCACCCTTCCTACTATCGGTCATTCGCAGCGGAAGATCAATATCGTCCTGCAGAACCAGACCATTATTCCTAATGGCTATGTGCAGCTGGCCCCTTTTCGCAGCGAATTCCAGCTGACACCCGAACAGAATAGCTTTGACCTGGGCAGCCTTCCCTGGCAAAAGATGCTGGCTATCCATGAATACCGCCATGTCCAGCAATATAACAACTTCAGGGTGGGCGCCTCCGCGGCCTTATACTATTTGTTTGGTGAAGGCGGGCAGGCCCTGGCCAACAGCCTGGCCGTCCCCGACTGGTTCTGGGAAGGGGACGCCGTGTACCAGGAGACGCTGGTCAGCGACCAGGGTAGGGGGCGGCTGCCCTTTTTCTTCAACAGTTTTCGTTCGCTGTCGGCAGACGGACGGCGGTATTCCTGGATGAAGCTGCGCAACGGCTCCTTCCGCGATTATGTCCCCAATTGGTATCCGCTGGGGTACCTGCTGGTGTCATATGGCCGCCAAACCTACGGGGATGATTTCTGGCGGAAAGTCGGCCATAACGCCGCTGCTTTTCGTCCCCTGTTCTACCCGATGCAAGGCGCCATCCGCCGGTATTCCGGGGTGTCCTTCACGACATTCCGTGATTCGGCCCTGCATTTTTTCGGGACGCCCGTGACAACGACCGGCAGACTCCCTGCTCCCGACCTCGCAGATGCGGACCTGTACGCCTGGCAGCACCGGCATTTCGACGCTGATGAAGAATTTCCCCAGTTCGCCGGCAGGGACAGTGTCCTGTATATGCGCAGCACCTACAGACAGATCCCTGCTTTTACGATCCTCGATCTTCACCGCAACAGGAACTATAAAGTAGGAACGAGGGCCGTTTCCCTGGATAATTATTTTTCCTATAACGCCGGCCTCGTCGTATACGCTGCCTATGAGACAGATGCCCGCTGGGGTTGGCGTGACTTCAGCGTGATCCGTGTGCTGGACCCCATCACCGGAAAAGATCGAAAACTCACCAGCCGTACCCGTTATTTCTCCCCTGATATCTCTCCTGATGGCAAGAGCATCGTCACCGTGCAGGAAGCGACAGACGGCAGCTGCGAACTACGCATCCTGGATGCCCGTTCCGGTCGCCTGGTCCGGAGGATACCCAACCCCGATACGCTGTTTTATACCTATCCAAAATATTATACCAGGGGCAGCCGGGCCGTTGTAACGGCCGTCCGGAACCTGAAGGGGCAAATGTCCATCGCCCTGGTGGACACCCTCACCGGTGCAGTCCGCTATCTGCTGCCCTTCGGCTATCAGACGGTGGGCTATCCATCCGTCCGGAATGACACGATCTGGTTCACTGCCTCCCGTAACGGGAAAGACAGGATCTATGCTATCGGCCCAGGGGCGGCCTCCGCTGCATCGGAACCATCCTTCCAGATCTTTCGCATCGCGTTACCCCACGGTGATCCCGCGGCCGGTCAGTATGAATTCACTGCAAGGGGGGATGGAGAATATACCTGGAACACCTTCACGGCCGTCGGCTTTCACCTGGATACGGCTGCCGCCGGCAACCTGCGGCTGGAACCGGTCGCTGTCGATGAGTGGGTCCGGCCCATCCCGCTGCAGGGTATCAATTCGCTCCGTCGAGGTCCGGCCCATCTGCTGGATAGCATTGGCACCGCTAACTATCCGGAAAAAAAATATCCGATCACCTCCCATTTGATCAATTTCCACAGCTGGCGGCCTTATATCAATGATCCCGACTATACCTTATCCCTGACCAGTGAAAATATCCTCAATACCCTCGAGTCGGAAATATATGTCACCTACGACCGTGATGAACAATATAAACAGATCGGGGCGGACGCCACCTTCGGCGCCTTGTATCCCTGGTTCGATGCCGGATGGAACTATATCTTTGGCCGTAATGCCCTGTACAGTACCCAGAAGGTCTTCTGGAACGAGTCGAATGCGAATATAGGTTTCAGCATACCCCTCAACTGGACCCGGAATAAGACCTATACTTCCCTGCAGTTCGGATCGGATATCATATACAACCAGCGATATTACACTAACACGAACCAGGTGGCCGTCAATGACCAGGGGTTTGCCTATGTCGATCCCTATATCAATTTCACCCATCAGTCCCAGCAGGCGCAACAACAGGTCGAGCCTCGTATGGCCCAGGTACTCGATCTGTCCTATAGCAGCGCTGTCACGACCTTCGAGGCCCACCAGTTCCTGGCATCCGGGTTCCTGTACCTGCCCGGGCTGGCCTATACGCACAGCCTGATGCTGGCTGCCGCGTTTCAGCAGCGGGATTCGCTGAACAATGCTCGGTTCTCCAATAATTTTCCGTTTTCACGCGGATATACAGCCGAAAATTTTTACCGCATGTGGCGGTGGTCGGCCAATTATCAGTTGCCGCTCTTCTATCCGGATTGGGGGATAGGAAATATGATTTATTTTTTGCGAATCCGCACCAACCTGTACTTTGATTATACCGGGGCCATGGACTTCTTCACCAACAATACCACTTATAACGGTCAATTTCGTTCGTTCGGTTCCGAGATCTATTTCGATACGAACTGGTGGAACCAGCTGCCCATCAGCTTTGGCATCCGCTATAGCCGGCTGCTGGACCCTGATTTCGAAGGCCGGGGACCTAATCAATGGGAATTTATCCTGCCGCTGAATATCTTGTCGGAGGGTTATAGCGCAAGGCGCAGCTATGCGGAATAAGATTGAGGCGCTTCCGGCCAATTAGCTGGTGCTTATGATATTGCGAGATCTTTGGTAGTGTTCATTACACTCGCATTGCGTAAATGAGCATTAGCGGCAGATTTTAATTTATAGGGTCGGTTGAACGCCTCCTGGGAGACTTTAAATCGTTCGGCCAGTTTGCGAATGACTTCTTTTGAAAGTCCTTTTTTGTAGTGCAGTATGTCAGAAATATATCCCTTACTCATTCCCAGAAGATCGGCAAGATCTTTGGCTTTTATATTATGATCCTCCATGAAGGAATGAAGCAGGCGTATAGGATCGGCTTCATGTAAAGTGCTGTGTTCTTCATCCCATTTCTCTATCAGCAGTGTCAAAAGGTCTATTTCATCAGCAATGAGTCTGCTTTTGGAACCACTGTCCAGTAATATTTCGAGCATTTTACAATACTTATTGTATTGCTCCCTGGACCCGATAATCTTATATTTTAATGTTTCCATGACTTTTCGTCTTTAGTAATCATTTACCGAATATTGTTGCCTCTTTTTGCATAAAGCAGTGTATTCCGCATGCGTACCTATCCATTTTATATATAAATGAACTCTTGTAGCACCAAACCAATATTTTGCAATCATGCGAAAGTTATTTCCCGCTATATCGAAGACAACCCTGTCGCAACCATTACCCAATAAATCTGCAGAATTGAATGTGGCCATAATATCTTCCGGAATTTGCCAGTCAGTCCTCTTTATTTTTTCCAGCCATTCTTCAAATGAGGGGCGACTACGGGCCTGCTCAATCACATATTCTTCAATCGTTTCTCTTTTTATCAGGTGAACTTTCATGGTAAGGTTGTGTAAAGGTACAAAAAAAGTTCTCTAAAAGAGAACTTACTAAGTTAATCAATAACCGCGGTAGAAAAAGAAAATATAAAAATTTGATAGTCAGGCAATAAGGACAGTTTAAAAAACTGCCCGAGATTCATTTTAATACAGAAAGACTTTCTTGAATAGCTTTTATTTTTAGTTCTGTATCCGTCTTTTTCTTTCTCTCATTATCGATTACTTCAAGTTTTGCATTCTGTACAAAACGTTCGTTGCTTAACTTCTTCTCAACGGAAAGTAAAAAACCTTTAAAATATTCCAGTTCTTTTAGTAATTCAGCCTTTTTAGCCGATAAATCTACTTCTCGATTAATATTAATGGAAAACTCATACCCTTCAATTGGAAACGTAACTGATGTTACATTGAACTCATACTCTTCTTTTGCTGCATTAAATTCTTCCTTTGTCTGAAATTTCATATCAGGATAAAGTATGACTAATCGGTAAATAGGTATGTTAGAATGTGGCCCAACTATTATAAAGATGTCTTTAGAATTTGTTTGTTTGCGTATAATTTCAAAAATGGTTCTATTTATTTGAAACAATTCGTATGGTATTCCAACCTTTTCTATTTTTTCACTAGGTTTCACGTTATTTATCGCTCTAAATTCCCTGATTTTTGAAATATAGGTCTTTAGAATATTGGCTTTCCTAATGGTTTCTGTATCCCAAGTATTTATTGCTTCGAATTGTTTTATACACAAATCATCGCACTGATCTTTCAGTAAATGGTAAATCTCTTCAGTAATAAATGGCATGAAGGGATGAAGTAGTTGAAGTAAATCTTCAAAAAACTTTATTGTCGCTTGATATGTGTCATAGTCTATGGGTTGACCGTATTCTGGTTTTACCCATTCCAAATACCAACTACAAAAGTCATCCCAAATCAAAGAATAAATTAGTTTTAAAGCTTCACTTAAGCGGAATTCGTTTAAAAGCTTATTAATCTCAATCTTTGAAAAATTTAGTTGATTTTGAAACCAATCAACTGCAAAAGAAGTTGTGGCAGGTTGAGGTACCCAACTTGTCGTTTCTGGTAGTTCGCCAGGATTGTAGAACCCAGGAACTGCATTGTCTGCATCTGCTGCCCTCCAAACGATTTTCACCAGCTTCAGCGCATTCCACAGCTTGTTATTGAAATTCCTGCCTTGTTCGAGCGCCGCTTCGTCGAATAGGAGGTCATTGCCGGCAGGAGAGGCGATCATGATGCCAAAGCGGACGGCATCCGCTCCATATTTATCGATCAATTCCAGCAGATCGGGTGAATTGCCGAGGCTTTTACTCATTTTCCGGCCCTGCTTGTCCCGCACCATACCGGTAAAATAGACGTCCCGGAAGGGTACGCGCCTGTCCATCGGCAGGCTGTCGGGGAAATAATACAGCCCGGCCATGATCATCCTAGCGACCCAGAAAAAGATGATATCTTGGCCAGTTACAAGTACAGAGGTTGGATAATAGTATTGAATATCAGGGTTGTCGGGACGGGTAATACCCTTGAACACTTCGATGGGCCAAAGCCAAGACGAAAACCAAGTATCCAATACGTCTTTATCCTGATGAACAAAATTTATTGCCGCAAAGGTGGCTAGATCAGAAGAATATCCTTTTGCAACATAATAATCAATGAATTTCTTCCTTGCAAATTCTTCATTTGCTTCAACTATAACATGGAAAGGTCCTATGAGGTTGCCTTTGAGTTCTTCGGGTCCATACCAGGCCGGGATCTGCTGCCCCCACCAAAGCTGACGGGAGATACACCAATCCTCAACATTTTCCAGCCAGTATTTGTAGGTCGCGAGGAATTTATCGCCTGGATGGATACGGATATACCCTTCCGTCACCGCCCGCAGGGCAGGCCCTGCCAGTTCCTTCATCTTCACGAACCATTGCGTGGAGATGCGGGGCTCTACGACGGCATTGGTGCGCTGGGAATAGCCCAGCCGGGTAAGGTGCTGTTCTTCCCTTTGCAGGAGCCCGTCAGCCCTCAGCTGGTTGACGACCTTCTTCCGTGCGGCAAAACGATCGATGCCCACAAATACTTCCGCGGCAGCGCTGAGCGTGCCATCCTCATTGAGGGTATCTATGATCGGTAAAGAATGCTTAAGGCCCAGGTTGTAGTCGTTGATATCGTGCGCGGGTGTCACCTTCAACGCCCCCGTGCCAAAAGCCGGGTCCACATATTCGTCGAAGATGACAGGCACACGCCTGTTCACCAGGGGAATGAGCACAAAGGTGCCCGCGAGATCCTTGTATCTTTCGTCGTTGGGATTGACGCAGATGGCCGTATCGCCCATGATCGTCTCGGGCCGCTGGGTCGCAATCGTGATATGCCGGCCCGTAGGACTGCCCGCGGCGTCGACAATGGGATAGTTGATATAATACAGCGTCCCCTGTTCGTCCCTGTATTCTACTTCTTCGTCGCTGAGGGCCGTTTTGGCCTCGGGATCCCAATGGATCATCCGGGCTCCGCGATAGATCAGCCCTTTGTTATACAGGTCGATAAAGACGTTGATGACTGCGGAATAGTAATCGGTATCCATCGTGAACGATACCCGGTCCCAATCCACGCTGCAGCCTAACCGGCGGATCTGGGAATAGATGATACCCCCGTATTTCTCTTTCCACTCATAGGCGTATTGCATGAATTCGGGCCGGGACAGCTGCAGCTTATCGATGCCCCTCTCTTTCAGCATTCCGACCACCTTCGCCTCCGTGGCTATGGAAGCATGATCGCTGCCCGGCACCCAGCAGGCATTATAGCCGCTCATTCGCGCCTTCCGGACCAGGATATCCTGAACGGTCTCGTTCAAGGTATGGCCCATGTGCAATACCCCCGTGACATTGGGCGGAGGAATGACCACGGTGAACGCAGGACGGCCATCCGGCCGGCTATTAAAATAACCTTTGCTGATCCAGTGCGAATTCCATTTTTCTTCTGTGGCGGAGGGGGTATAATTTTTGCTTAGTTCCATATCATACTTTAAAACGGGGCACGAAGGTAATCATTTTCGTCCCCCCGGCAGAGAGTTGGGTAGGGAACAAAAAAAATTCCCCATACAGGGGAATTCCTATAATACATTTTCGGCGTATATATGAATCAGGCCTGGGTCCTATGCAAACCAGTAGAGGTAAGACAAGAACATCACCAGACCGATAAATCCGATGGCCAGGAGCGCTGTTTTCAGCGTTTCTCCGACGTGGATGGATTGAAAAATCTTCTTCATGCTAAAAAATTTTTAGGGTGAAACCGAGTTGATTAATTTTGGAATTCAAAGGGGATCGGAATCAACAATGGTAGTGGTTTCTCAACGATTTGGCGAAGAAGGTTGCCGGTTTAAGGGGTCGTACTCATGGAAGAAAATCCTTAAGATTTTAGCTTCTGGCGTAAAATTAGAATAATTTTTCAGAATACGAAACACCTTTTTACAGCACCCCGGTATATACGCCGCAGTGAATTTGTATTTAATTGTTAATCAATAGTTTATGTTTTTCGTTTTTTACGGAAAATAACTCCAGCCTTCGTGCGCTGGAGTTAAAACAGTTCTGTCGATGGCGCCGGTTCACGACATAGTGAACAGATACGCAAACGATAAGATAGCGCAGAAGTACAAAAAAGCCGTAATAAAAGTCAGGACAGTGCTTTCAGTCGCCCCGAATGTGTGCATTTTTTCCATACAGATTTGGATTTAGTTAAACAATGGTTCACACCGGGGCATAGCAACCGTCAGTCGCCAAAGGGTCCCGGATGAATGTCATACAAGGGTGCGGAACAAATCGATTTGTACAGTTTTCGGAGGGGTGGGATCGGGAACATAACCGATCTTCTTTACCTTTACAGACCTGCGTCCGAAGGGTAAAAGAAAATGTACGCGATAGTCGATATAGAAACTACCGGTGGTTATGCGGATAATAACGCTATAACAGAAGTTGCTATTGTGTTACATGATGGGAATGGGGCGGTTAAGCGTTATGAGACCCTGATCCATCCCCGTCAGACCATTCCCCGGTATGTGCAGGCGCTCACCGGCATTACCGATGAGATGGTAGCCGACGCTCCTTTGTTCGAAGAGGTAGCGCCATTTATTTATGAATGGTTGAAGGATTGTGTTTTTGTTGCGCACAACGTCAATTTCGACTATTCCTTTCTGAAGCATCAGCTGGAAGCCTGCGGTCTGCACCTGGATTGCAAAAAACTTTGTACCATCCGGCTGAGCAGGAAGATATTTCCGGGTATCCCCAGCTATAGTCTCGGTAATCTTTGTCAGCACCTGGGCATTTCCGTCGAAAACCGGCACCGGGCAGGCGGGGACGCAGATGCTACCGTCCGGCTGTTTGAAACCATATTGAAGGCAGGCGGTCTGGAGACCATCCGGGAAATGATCAGGGGCCGCAACCATGAACAATACTTGCCGGTGAATTTACCAGCCGGTCAGGTGCAGCAATTGCCGCAATGCCCGGGCGTCTATTATTTTCATGATCAGAAAGGGAAGGTGATCTATGTCGGAAAGGCCAAGAACCTTCGGCACCGAGTCGTGAGTCATTTCTCCAATAATAAACCCGGTCGTCAAAAGCAGGAGTTTCTCCGGAATATCTATTCGATCTCGTATGAAGTTACCGGTACGGAGCTAATGGCTTTCCTGCTGGAATGTGTCGAGATCAAAAGGCTCTGGCCGGCCTATAACCGAAGCCTGAAAAGATTCGAGCCGGTATTCGGGCTGTATGTCTACGAAGACCGCAACGGATACTCCCGCCTGGTCCTGGAAAAAAGGCGGCGTCAGCTCCAGCCTGTCTATACCTTTTCACAACTGGCAGATGGCCAGCAGCTTTTGCGCAGACTGGTGAGGGAATGGGAGCTTTGTCCCAAGTTAAGCTTCATTCAAACCGACAACGATCCCTGTGAAGGGGTCCGGTTGCAATCCTGTCATGGCGCGTGCCAGCAGAAAGAGGCCCCGGAAATGTACAATGAAAGGGTAGAGGCGGCCGTTGGCTCACTGCTCAGAAGTCTGCCCAGCTTTACGCTGCTGGATGCCGGACGGCACCCGGATGAAAAGAGCTGTATCCTGATCGAACAGGGCCGGTTGTATGGCATGGGCTATCTCCCCACCGATGTGGCCATCTCTGGTACCCTGGAATTGAAGGAGTACCTGACCCGTTATCCGGACTACGATTATATGCGGGGATTGGTTTACCAGCACGTGGAACAATGGCCCGGCAAGAAGTTCGTGGTCACGGAATAAGCCGGCGTAGCCATTGCAGGAAATTGTCCCTGGGGATCATTCCGGCACCCAGGCTTTCCAGGTGTTCCGTATAGACCTGGCAATCGATCAACTGAACGCCTTCCGCCTGCAGTTGCTGCACATAGCAGATAAAAGCGTATTTGCTCGCATTACTAACCTTGCTGAACATGCTCTCCCCAAAAAACACGCGGCCCATCCGGATGCCGTACAGTCCGCCCACCAATTGTCCGCCCTGCCATGCTTCCGCACTGTACGCATAGCCGGCCTCATGTAGCCGGCTATAAGCCTCCCTGACCTCATCTGTGATCCAGGTGCTCTCCTGTCCCCGCCGGGCCACTGTCTTGCACTGACCGATCACCTGCCGGAAATCGGCATTGATGCGGAAATCAAATGCATTTCGCCGGATCAGCTGTCGCATGCTCTTGCTGACCTTGAGCTCCTCAGGGAATAACACGAACCGCGGATCGGGGCACCACCACAAGATATGACGCCCCTCGTACCAGGGAAAGATGCCCTGCCGGTAGGCCAATAATAACCGCTCGATCGACAGATCGCCGCCAATGGCCAACAGCCCGTCCGGCTCAGCGAATTGAGCGGGGGGGAAAACTAACTCATTATTTAAAATGAACAGCGACATGGTTTGGGGCTCAGGATCCGGAGAGGATTTCGATGGTAGCGCCGATGCCCCGCTCGGTGATGGCGTCGCATTGCGGTTTCAAATCATCGTAGGAGCCGAGCTTCACTGCATATTTGCCTTTGGTATGGATGAGCATGGCGCATTGTTCGGCCTGTTCAAGCGAATGACCGCATACTTCCATCAGAGTCTCAATCACCCACTCGAAGGTATTCACCTCATCGTTCCATACGACCAGGCTGCAGGGATCGTCGTAGGTGGTCAGCACATCCGTGTCCGCTTCTTCGCGGCTGATGGGGGACACTGACCTGGGGCTATTCAATGAAGTTGGTGCGATAAGCATATCTCACAAAAATACACAATTCGGTTGCCTGTACAAGCGGGGCTTGTTTTTTCCCTTGGAAACCCTTAAAAAAGGATAATCTTCCTATTTTTGCTCCTTATTGCTGAATGTATGACCTCGGAAAGAGAACTACGAATTACGAGCGTGTTGGATAAAAGGCAGGATAACCTTATCGTCGTGCTGGAAAACGTATTCGACCCGCACAATATCTCTGCCGTCATGCGCACCTGTGATGCAGTAGGTGTGCAGGATATATATGTCCTCAATACCCGGATCCCCCGGCATAAGAAATGGGGCGCCAAGAGCAGCAGCAGTGCGGCCCAATGGTTAACCATCCATCAGCATACCGATGCGCAGGAGTGTTTCGGCGAACTACGTAAAAGGGTCGACCGGATTTTTACGACGCATCTCGGCAGCGATTCGGTATCCCTTTATGACATGGAACTGACGGGGCGCATCGCCCTGGTCTTCGGCAATGAACATTCCGGCGTCGGCGAAGAGATCCGCGCCCTAGCCGATGGAAATTTCATCATCCCCCAGATGGGGATCATCCAATCCCTGAATATCTCTGTCGCCTGTGCCGTCAGCCTCTATGAAGCTTTTCGCCAAAAGAACGCCGCAGGACAATACGAACGACGCGGACTGCCGACTGCCCGGTACAATGACCTGCTGAAGACCTGGAGCAGGGGACAACTGGCCATGCCGGACCCGGCCGATGGCGCATTGGAAACAACCTTATAAAACTGCAATGGTATGCGCACCCGCATCATCCTTATAGCCTTTATCCTGTCCGGCCTGCTGTCCGCGAAACCGGCCGGGGCTCCGCCGCCCACGATTCAAAAAATCAGGATCACGGACCTGGAATCTTATATCGCGAAGAGCGACCATCCCCTCATTATCAATTTCTGGGCGACCTTCTGTGTTCCCTGTGTCAAAGAGATCCCTTATTTCCAGTCTACCGTCGCGCGCTATAACGATCGGCAGGTCGAACTGGTACTGGTCAGCCTGGACCTGCCCGCCTATTACCCGGCCAGGATCAGTGACTTCGCCGAAAAAAGTGGCTTCACCTCCCGTATCGTGTGGCTCAATGAGACGGATGCCGATTACTTCTGCCCGAAAGTCGATCCCCGATGGACCGGGGGCATACCTTCCTCGCTTTTCATAAACAATGCGACGCATTACCGCCGGTTCTTCGACCGGCAACTGACAGAGCCCCAGGTAGACCTGGAGATCAAAGAAATGCTCGCGTCCGCGGCTCACTAATGGCGCCGCATTTCAATCGCCATCCAGCACCTTCATATGATGTATACTTACATTTAATTCATAGCCAATCAATAATACAAGAGAATTAAAATACACCAGTAACATCAGGATCATCACCGTCCCAATAGATCCGTAAACTTTATTATATGTTCCGAAACGGTTGACCCAATAAGAAAAGGCCAGGGTGAAAAAGATGGCCAGTAAAGTGGCCAGTAGGGTACCGGGGGAAAATAATTTCCACCGTTTCTTGACAGCCGGCCCATACTTATAGATGCAGGCAATGGCAAGGTAAAACAGCGGGATGATCACTACCCAACGTACGGTACGGAATAGCCAGCGGACCTGGTGTTCGTTGTGATTGACGTGGAGCGCTGTCAGCAAATTGCGCAATAACTCCGCCTGTGTGACCAGGATAAGGATCGATCCGATGACCATGAACAGCACCAGTGTGGTTAGCTTGATGGCCATCCAGCGTGTCTGCAGCGGATTTCGCCGGGTGTTATAGATGAGGGATTTGTTGAAGCATCGCATGATCCCGAGCATGGCGTTGGAAGAATAGAACAGGGCCAGGATGACACCGAATGACAGCAGTCCCACCCGGCGTTTGGTAAGGAAATCTTCCAGGAACTGGCTGACTAGCAGATAGGTGTTCTGGTTAGGCGTGATATCCTTGGTCAGCAGCAGGAGCTGGCGCTCGATCTGCCGCGAGACCGGCAAATAGGGGATCAGGGTGCAGATGAAGATGGAGGCTGCGGGGATGGCGGTCAGGAAACTAAAGGCGATGGCCCGGGCCCTGTCTATCAATCCGACTTTTTTCACCTGGCTGGAAAAAAAGGAGATCACTTCGAATAGCGGTACGCCCTGGAAGCCGGGCAGGATAATTTTCTTGCTCTTCGCTGCCACGAACCGGAAGGCGGTACTGTCGTAAAATTTTCGTTCGAGCTTGATCATATCCTTTACTTCTTCAGGTTGTCGGCCGCAGCGCGGATTGCCATTTGCTTGTCCAGTGCATCGCGATAGGCTTTTGCATTGGCCAGGTGTTCCTTATAGGTGGCTGCAAAATTGGAATAACCGGAAAAATCCGGCCTGGCTGCAAAATACAGGTAGTCTGTGACCGGCGCTTGCAGTACTGCCTGAAGGGTCTGTTCGGAAGGCGTGCAGATCGGACCGGGCGGAAGACCTTCATACAGATAGGTATTGTAGGGGGACTCCACTTTCAGGTCTTTGTCATAAATCCGTCGCATCTCAAAATCGCGCAGGGCGAATTTGATGGTCGGGTCCGCCCCCAGTTTAATGCCTTTGGCCATCCGGTTGAGATAGACGCTGGCAATTTTCCCCTTATCCGCCTGTGCATTGGTCTCCTCTTCAACGATGGATGCCAGGATGGTGGCGGTAGCAGGGGTCAGGCCTTTGGCTTGCACCTGTTCCACCCGGGCAGGGGTCCACCATGCCTTGTAATTCGCATACATCTTTTTAAAAATGGCGGAGGCGTGGGTATTCCAGAAATACGTATAGGAATTGGGCATGACGATCGTCATAAAGGTATTGGTATCAACGCCGAAGGGGCGCAGGGAATCGTTATTATGGATGAAACCGGCTATACATCCCGAGTCGCACTCGAACTTTTTGCCGATCGCTCCGGCCAGGCCATCCGTCGTCCGGAACTTGACGATGACCAGGTGTACCGGCGTCTGGCGGCCATTGTGCAGGGCCCGCAGGATCTCCAGCAGGCTCATGCCTTTTTTGATCTCGTATTTCCCCGCCTTCATATTTTCGGGATAATTCATCCGTCCTGCCACCAGATTGAAGAAGGTAGGGCTTTTCAGTACAGTATCCTGTTTGATCAGATCCATCAGCTGCTCATAGGTCATCCCGGTCCGGACGTACAGGTTATAGCTGTCATTGCTGAATGCCGTAGCAGGACCCAGGACACGCCAGGCGACGAAAGATATGGCCAGCAGGAATACGATAAACGCCACTAATAAGAATCTCTTCATAGGTAATCCGATTGTCGGACTAAAATAAATAAAAGCGGCCATCTCAGGAAACAAAAAATGCTGAGAGGGCCGCCTTGTTAAAAATTTACACGATACGTATACCGGAATACACGATAATACGCGACGATGTTCCTATTATTTTACTTGTTATTTTCCCGTTACTTTCCCATTATTTTCCTTGAACGGGCAAATTGCCTGCGGGAGCCGGCGGCTGTTGGACATTTTGTTGTTGAGGAGCCGACTGAGAACCGGACTGTGGACCAGACTGAGGAGTAGCCCGCTGGGTCTGGGTAGGGTTGACCTTTTCAATGGTGCGAACATTGTTGCCGGCAGCCTTCGGGACAAATATAGCGGAGAAGAGGCATAATAACCCCACAACTGCTGCAAGGACCCAGGTTCCTTTTTCCAGCACATCGGTCGTCTGCTTAACACCCATCAACTGATTGCTGAAGCCACCTACATTAGCCGCCAATCCACCACCTTTGGGGTTTTGTACAAGGATGATCAATCCAAGAATGACACAGGCGAGAATAATCAGGATCACGAAAAATATCATATCAATGGCTGTTTAATTGTTCGATTTTGGCTGCAAAATACGCGCTTTTACCGGGATTCAGCAAACTTAATTTTTCGTATACGATGCGGGCCCGCTGCGGCATTCCCTGCATGGCCAGTACTTCCGCCATCGTCTCGGTCAGGACTTCTTTCCCTTCGATAGAATGGGCAGCAATGGATTGGATGGCCTGTTCGGCAACCCTGTCGGGGACGATCTCCTTTTCTTTCTGGGGCAGCCTGCGCATAACCTTCAGCCATTCGGTAAAACTTTTCAGCTGTTTGCCCAGCTGATCGGTGGGATTTTCATCGGGCGACAGCCGGATGCCCTGCGACGCAAAATAGTCGATCGTATGATAAGGTTCGAATGTCAGAACGGGCTCGGTGGCCACCGCCGGAGCGGCGGACGGGGTAGGGGCGGAGGCCTCGGCAAGAGGGGCGGACGTGTGTTCCTCCACAGGTACTTCCTCTATAGGGACTGCCCGCTGTTCTTGCTCTTCCAGCACGAAGGGCGGCTCTTCGTCGCGGATAGGTTCATCGGCGGGCAGGATATGGGTATGAGAATCTTCGTTGATCTTTATGAGGGATTCCCGCAGTAACCTCGCTTCCTCAATATTGTTCAGCAATTGTTGAGCTGTCGACTGCATGGCTTCTTCTGCAGAGACAGCATCCTGCGCTTCGCCGACGGGCGATTCCGTCCCATGCCCTTCAAACAACCCGGCTTCAGTTTCAGCCGGCTCTGCATCCGGAAGGGGGTCTTCAGTTTCGGCCACCGGGGTTTCTGTCCAGGTGGGTTCTTCAGCAGGAGCTTCCACCTCTACTAACATCTCCCGGGTGGACCATATATCCTTTTCTTCGGGTTCAGTCATGGATGTTTCGACCAGGCCGCCGTAGGCGACAGGCCTCGCAGCCTCCGGAGCATTCACCAGCAACCATTCCAGCCAGAAAGGGTTAGAAAAATATAAGCTGGTCTTTGCCGTCGTCCCGGTGAATTCACCACTATTTTCCGCCCGTAACTTACGGGACAACAGGTAGTGCCCGTACGCAAAAAAGGGATATTCTTCCACAAAAGACTCCAGACGCTCCCTGGGAACGTCTTCCAGAGCAGTAACCTGAAAAAGATGCTGGATGGTGGTCTGCATGGGGTGGTTCATGGTTGTCTTCTCTACCAGTTGGAGAAAAGCTTGTTAAAAATTTCATCTGTCAGGTTACTGGTGATCGTCGGCAGCAATTGTTGCTCGGCGTCGGTAATACTGGTCGTAGCGGGAAAATCGAAGTTCCTCGTCACGTCTGCTTCAAAATTAGCCGGAGGCACCTTTTTACCGGTCGGATCGAGGTTGTTCTTAAAGACAATGTGCACGGTAACGCTCAACCGGTTACTGGAGGCCTGCTGGTTGGAGATCCCGGAAGTACTATAGCTGTAATCGGAGACAAAGGCCGTCACATCGTAATCAGCATCGGTGCCCTCGATCTGGGCGAGTTTGGATGCCTGGTTGTTGATCTTCAGCCGGATCGCATCATTCAGAGAAGGAGCCAGCGCAGGATTCACGAGCCGGGCGCGGTTCTCTATGTAGGCCAAATGAATGCTCTTTACCTCCGGCGGAATCGAGGTGTCCTTGAAAGAATAGATACTGCAGGAAGAAACGGCGAGTCCGGCCAGCAGGCAGAGCGTGCAGATTATTTTATTCATTGATGTCGTATTCCTTTAGTTTGCGATATAGAGTCCTTTCACTGATGCCCAGGTCAGAGGCTGCATCCTTTCGTTTGCCCTTGTGTTTTTTCAGGGCTTTGACGATCAATTCTTTTTCCTTATCCATGATATTCAGCGATTCTTCTATTTCTTCGTGCTGATGGATATCGTCATGACCGTTCGAATTATGGATCACCACCGGCTGGCCGCCGGTAATGGACGGGGCAGGGAACATCTCCGCAGGCTTCATCGCAGCCAGCTCATTGAGAAAGGCAGAATGCTGTGTCGAGGCCAGCGCCGGATTCTGCACGATCTCCAGGAACATCTTCTTCAGCTCCGTCACATCTTTCTTCATATCGAAGAACAACGTGTACAGGATCTCCCGCTCATTTTTAAATTCATGGTTGCCATTCTGCCCGGCGCCATTGGAAGATGACAGGACCATCGGCAGCCGGTTGGCCATGGCTTCAGGAATAAAACGTCTGAGCACTTCTGCCGTCACATGTTTATCCTCCGACAAAACGGATATCTGCTCTGCAATATTTTTCAATTCCCGGACATTACCAGGCCAGGGATAATTAATTAACCAATTTTTGGCATCTTCATCCAACTGCACCGGGGCTGTTTTATACCGTTCGGCAAAGTCGACGGCAAACTTACGGAATAGCAAAGGAATATCTTCCTTCCTGTCGCGCAGCGAAGGGACGCGGATCGGTACCGTGCTAAGCCGGTAGTAAAGGTCCTCCCTGAACTTGCCCCTGTCCGTCAGTTCCAGCAGGTCCTTATTCGTTGCTGCAATCACCCTGACATCCGTCTTCTGCACTTTCGACGATCCCACCCGGATGAATTCTCCTGCCTCCAGCACCCTCAGCAAACGGGCCTGGGTGCCCAGCGGCAGTTCCCCGATCTCATCCAGGAAGATCGTACCCCCATTGACCGTTTCAAAATACCCTTTCCTGGAATCTACCGCCCCGGTGAATGACCCCTTCTCATGGCCGAACAATTCCGAATCGATCGTCCCCTCCGGGATTGCCCCGCAGTTCACTGCAATAAAGGGATTATGTTTTCGGCCGGATAAAGAATGAATGATCACCGAGAACGCCTCCTTACCTACGCCACTCTCGCCGGATATCAGCACGGTCAGGTCCGTACCGGCCACCTGCACTGCCACCTGTAAAGCAAAGTTCAGCGAAGGCGAATTGCCAATAATGCCAAACCGATTTTTGATTGATTGAATTTCCATAATTCCCCATCCTCAGCTCCGGCGCCGGGCCGGAAACTATTTAATGATTTAATGTAATAAAGCCCTTCCGATCAGGGTCGCTCCCGTACAGTCGTCCACCTTTACCCGGACATAATCTCCCTTTTGGTAAATCCCGTCTGCCTTCGGAAACACCACCACTTTATTCTGACTGTTCCGGCCCTTCCAGTCTGCAGCACTTTTTTTGGAATCTCCTTCGATCAATATCTCAAAGGTCTTGCCGATATCCCCGCGATTGCTTTCCAGCGACAACCTGTTCTGCAGCTTGACAATCTCATCCAGCCTTTTTCTCTTGGTCTCTTCCGGAATATCGTCCCTGTACCGGCGGGCTGCGAGTGTGCCGGGCCTTTCACTGTAAAAGAACATATAACTCATATCGTACCGGGCATATTCCATCAGGGTCAGGCTGTCCCGGTGATCTTCATCCGTCTCGCTGCAGAACCCGGCGATGATATCCGTACTGAGCCCGCAATCAGGCAAAACAGACCGGATGCGGTCGATTTTAGCGAGATACCATTCCCGGGTATAGGTCCTGTTCATCAATTGCAGTATCCTGGTGCTGCCGCTCTGCACCGGCAGATGAATGTACCGGCAAATATTTTCATGTCGGGCTATCGCATACAACACTTCGTCGGTGATGTCTTTAGGGTGCGAGGTAGAGAACCTCACCCGCAGGGAAGGATCGATCGACGCTACTTTTTCCAGCAAGCCGGCAAAGGTCACCACTGTGTCCGATGCTTCGGAAAACCAATAGTAACTATCCACGTTTTGCCCCAACAGAGTAACTTCCTTATACCCCCTGTCGAAAAGATCCTGGCATTCCCGGACGATAGATACCACATCCCGGCTTCTTTCCCGACCCCGGGTAAAAGGGACAACACAGAATGAACACATATTGTTGCAGCCTCGCATGATGCTGACGAAGGCCGCCACTCCGTTGCTATCCAGCCTCACGGGAGAGATATCGGCATAGGTCTCCTCGCGGCTCAGCAATACGTTGACCGCTTTCTGGCCGGTCTCAGCCTCTCCGATCAGTCCCGGCAGGGTGCGGTAGGCGTCGGGCCCCACTACCATGTCCACCAACCGCTCTTCTTCCAGGAATTTTTCCTTCAACCGCTCAGCCATGCAGCCCAGCACGCCAATCAGCATCCCGGGCCTGCTCTGTTTCGCCTGGCGAAATATGTGCAGCCGGTTGCGCACCGTCTGTTCCGCCTTTTCCCGGATCGAACAGGTATTTAACAGCACCAGGTCTGCCTCTTCAAAATTGCGGGTGGCGCCGAATCCATTATCATTCAGAATAGAGGCCACGATCTCACTATCCGAAAAGTTCATCGCGCAACCATAACTCTCAATATAAAATTTCTTGCGGTATTCCGAACCACCCACATAGCTGGCGCTTCCAGTATCGGCCTCTTCCCGGCCATCTACGGACAATGGGACATAAGATTCTCCCTGCCTTCCCTCATCATGTAATGATGTCCCCAATGATTCAAACATTGTTGATTCTACATTTAGACCGCAAAGATAAGCAGAAAAGGAATTGAATGTGACAAGTTGGCAGCATCGTCTCTCAGGTTTGGAGGTCGAAACTGGGTTGAATCTCATTCAAGGGCCGCATTCCGTTGACAGGCAGGCCCACGGGGACGACTTCCGGCTTTTGCGGTGCCAGACGGGTATAGTCAAACCATTTTTTCAAATTGACGATGGGCAGTTCGAGCAGGTAAAAGCTGGTAAGGGACAGAGCCAGGACAAAGGCCAGCATGAGGAACCATGAGATATAGAAATTGGCAAAAAAGGCTTGGGTGGCGGGGTTGCCGCTGAAATGATCCGCGACCATCCGGCTGTATAACCAGGGGGTGGGATAATGGTATAGATAGATGCCATAGCTGATCTGGCCGACCTTATTGAGTGTGGAGTTTTCGAGGATCTTTGTTTTTATCCATCCCGATCGTATGGTCACGGTTTTATGTATCAGCCAGATGGCGATGATGCTGTCAACGATCCTGCTCAGGTAATTAAAATGACCCCCGTCGGCGGAGAAAGACCAGTAGAGATGGAGTCCGATGGCGAGGGGCATCAGCGGGGTGATGACCCGCATAAATCTTTCCCTGCTCCATGACTCCCTGCTGGCCCAGGCATAGAAGCCACCGATCCCGAAAGATGCAAGACAGGCCGGCGTCAGCAAAAGGCCCCAGGTATCGGGGCGGATCTTTGAAAAGAAAACGATGGCCATCACGCCGATCAACAACGCGGCAATAAAGATATACTTCAGATATTTCTCTGCTACGAAGACAATGCACCAGGGCCAGATCAGGTAGAATTGCTCTTCAACCGATAAGGACCAGGTGTGAGAGAAGGAATTCCACGAATGATTGCGAAAGACAAGGATATTGCTGGTGTAGGATAAGAACCAGCCAAGGTTCTCCCGGATAAACGGGTAACCGATCCATGCAAGGACGAGGATGGTCAGATAATATATCGGGAAGATCCTGAGGCTGCGGCGGATCATGAAATTCCGAATGACCCGCAGCTTTGTTTCGGCAGTTGTTCTCGCCGCCAGCAAAATGGAGGTGATGAGAAAGCCGCTGAGGACAAAGAATAAAGTCACTCCGAACGGGCCGCTGGGTATGAGCTCTTGTAGAAAATGCTTCGCGGGGCCATTGGGTACGGGGAGGCCCCAATGATAGATAATAACGAACATGACGGCAAATGCCCGGAGGGTGTCCAATCCCTTAATATAGTTCTTCATGGTATGAATAAATAAGATTAACCGGCAAACTCGTCAGACAAGCCTGCGATGGGAGCGTAAGGTTAATGAACGCTTTAAGGGTAATTATATTATTGTCGGGGGAAGCTGTAGCCAGGCAATTCATTGGCCAGGGCTGGCGCATAGGGCGTGCGTGGGCTGTAAAACAAAAACCCCACCAAAAATGTGGGGCCGGTGATTTTTGTGTATAAAAAAGAGCGGAAGACGAGGTTCGAACCCGCGACCTACAGCTTGGGAAGCTGTCGCTCTACCAACTGAGCTACTTCCGCAGATCGCCTACACAGGCGGCTTTTGATATCCGGACGGCAAATGTAAGGGCTTACAACCTTTTCCTAAAATAATTTCAGGTCTTATTTTTCGGGTATCGACCCCGGCGCCGGTTTGGGCCCCGAACAAGGGCCAGAATGGAAACCTATGCTTTTACCTTCAAATAACGTTGTCCTAACCACGTATCTTTCATAGGACTTAGCCACTTTGTCTCTAATTCTTGTTTAGTCTGGACCGTATTGTCGAAATACAAGGTATCGGGTTGGATCAGACCGTTGTCCAACGCATGGGGCAGCTGCGCCAAAGGCACGAGCTGTACCTTCTGCTGTACATAAAAGGCCAGGTTCAGCCGGTCGAACAGCTGTACCCCCGTCTGTTGTTCGATCTGTTTGATCAGGCGAACTGAACTGTCGGTACTGCAGCCGCTGACGCCCGAGGCAGTCTCATCGGCGATCAGGACGATAAATTGTCCATAAAAGAGGTTGGCATACCCTTTAACCGGGGTGCCATGCGATTGCCAGTCCCTGACAAAGCATTCCAGCAATCCTTCGATGGTCAGCGCTTCCGGCAGTGCGAACAGGCGATGCGCCTGGTAGATCCAGACCCTGGAATTCCCGGCAAAATCCGCCGGCAGTAAATCGGTATGTGATATGTTCATAATATCTTGTTTGAGGTTACCGGGCAGCGACCCGCCCGGCCACAAAGTTAAGCAATGGAAGCCGCAATTAATTCTGCGACATCCAGCACTTTCACCGCGTCTTCCTTTTCTTCATGCTTGACCCCATCGGTCAGCATGGTATTGCAGAAGGGGCAGGCGGCTGCGATCACCGCGGCTCCCGTGGACAGGGCTTCTTCACTGCGTTCGAAGTTCACCCGCGTCAAACCTTTTTCCTCTTCCTTGAACATCTGGGCTCCACCGGCCCCGCAGCACAGTCCCTTGCTGCGACACCGCCGCATCTCTACCAGCTCCGCATCCAATGCCTCGAGTACCTTGCGCGGCGCCTCATAAATGTGATTGGCGCGCCCGAGGTAGCAACTGTCGTGGTATGTTATACGTTTACCTTTAAAAGGACCTCCTTCCTTCAGCCGGATCCTGCCTTCGTCGAGCAACTGCTGGAGCAGGACCGTATGATGGATGACCTCATATTGTCCGCCCAGCGCGGGATATTCGTTGCGGAAGATATTAAAGCAATGGGGGCAGGTGGTCACTATTTTTTTAATGCCGTAATTATTCAATAGCTGAATATTCTGGTAGGCCATCATCTGGAAAAGGAATTCGTTGCCGGCCCGCCGGACAGGATCTCCGGTGCAGGTCTCCTCCTTGCCGAGGATAGCATAACGGATACCGACCTTGTCGAGGATCGTGGCAAATGCCACCGTGATCCTTTGCGCACGCTGATCGAAGCTGCCTGCGCAGCCGACCCAAAACAGGATCTCGGGACTTTCTCCTTTTGCTGTCAGCTCGGCCATGGTAGGTATCTGCATAAAAAATGAATTTTTGACGAATGAATTCCGGGGATTAATTTTCCGTAAATCTAAAGGAAAGGTTGGAAATGACGCTTTTCGGATTAACTTTAACCGCTAAATGGTATTATTTATGGCTGGTGATGACAGCATGTTACTGATCCGCAATTATGACCTCTGGTGCCACCTGTCCGATGAAGAATATAAGGACCTCCGGGTAGAGCATCGGGTGATCGAAGTACCCAAGGGAGAATATATCTATTTCGAGGCTTATAACCACAATAAGATCTATTTTGTCAAAGAGGGAACGATCAAGATCGGTTATATCGATCAGGAAGGCAATGAAAAGGTCAAGGAGATCATCCAGCGTGGGGAGTTGTTCGGCCAGTTCAGCCTCGAACGGAACAATCTGCACGGAGAGTTCGCCCAGGCGTACAAGAACGATGTCAGCATTTGCGCCTTTACCATCGATGACTTCGAACGCCTGCTGAAGAACAGGCCCGACCTTGCTCTACGCTACAGTAAACAGGTCGGCGCCAAATTACGGAATATCGAAAACCGCCTGGTCAACCTCCTCAATAAGGATGTCAAAACCCGCCTGATCCATTTTCTCTGGCAATTGGTCGAACAAAACCTTGGTGAGAACACCGCAGAAGGGTTTTGTATACCCAACTATCTTACTCACGAGGATATCGCCAACCTGATCGGCAGCAGCCGCCAGACCGTTACGACCATGATCAACGAGCTGGAAGGGGATGGGATCTTATCCTATAACCGCCAGGAGATTTGCTTCCTGGACGTCAAAAAATTACAAAACCTGGTATCGGAAAACTGATAATGGTCATGAAACATTTCCTGGGATTGTTGTTGATCCAATGGGGTACCTTTTTTTCTTTCGGTCAGTCTTCCGCTCACCAATATACGCCGGCCGACCAGGGCTCATCGGTTACTTTCACGATCAAGAACCTGGGGTTCAATACCGGCGGTTCTTTCAGCGGACTGCAGGGCACTATTGTCTTCGACCCGCAGAATACCGCGGGTGACAGCTTTGACGTGAGTGTGAGTGCGGCCTCCGTCAATACGGACAATGATATGCGGGACGATCACCTGAAAAAAGAAGCCTATTTCGATGTCAGCCATTATCCCCGTATCCGTTTTGTCTCTACCAGTGTCAGCCCTGTGGATAAAAGCGGGCATTATGTCGTCACCGGGAAGCTGACGATCAAGAACGTAACGAAAGAAATATCTTTCCCTTTTCTGGCGATACCGGCGGGGGACGACTATATCTTCAAAGGCGGGTTCCAGCTGAGCCGGAAGGATTTCGATATCGGCGGATCCAGCACCATTTCCAACAATCTCGCGGTCTCGCTGGCCATCCTGGCCAGGAAGTAAGCTGCAGTACCCGCTATTGTGATAATTCCGTCGCCCATTTGTCCCTGTCATCAGGGCTGAATTTCCAGGGGGCAAAATTATTTTCCACATTGCCGAAAAGAGTGTTCCATTCCTGCGGCGCATTGCTGTCTTCCATGATCAGCGCCCGGCGCATTTCGATGATGATCTCGAGCGGGCTGATGCTGACGGGGCATTCTTCGACGCAGGCATTGCAGGTGGTGCATGCCCGCAACTCCTCGACGGAAATATAGTTCAGCAATGTCTTTCCATCATCGGCGAATTGTCCGTTGGCATCGATATTTCGGCCTACTTCCTCCGCGCGGTCGCGGGTGGCCATCATGATTTTGCGGGGGGTAAGGAGCTTGCCGGTAAGATTGGCCGGACAGGACGCCGAACAGCGCCCGCACTCGGTACAGGAATAGGCGTCCAGCAGGTTACGCCAGCTCAGATCGAAGATGTCTTTTGCACCGAAATGGGGCGGGGGAGGAGGCGCGCTGCCATCGGCCGGCGCCGGCGGCGCGGTTTCAGGCTGCATCATGTATAGCACTTCCTGCCGGACGGCCGGCATGTTCTTCAACTGGCCTTCCGGGGTCAGCCTGGCGTACCAGGCGTTGGGAAAGGCCAGCAGGATATGCAGGTGTTTGGAGTAAGGCAGGTAATTGAGGAAGGCCAGGATGCCAAGGATGTGCAGCCACCAGCAGGTTCTCTCCAGCACCACCAGGCTGCCGTTGCTAAGGCCATTCAGCAGGGGGTGTAACCACCGGGAAAAAACGAAATCACCGGTCAGATGGGCGCCATAATGACCATACCCCCTGGACTGCAGCAGGGTGTCCGCAGCATTCATGGTCAGAAAAAGGCTCATCAGCACTATCTCCGTCAGCAGGATATAATTGGCGTCGCTGCGTGGCCAGCCGTCGAGGTCATGACTGATGAACCGGCGCAGTTTCAGAATGTTCCGGCGGCACAGGAAAATAGCACAGGCTATCCAAACGCCTAATGCAAGACATTCGAAGCCGTTGATGAGAAAAAGATAGAGTGGCCCCGTCAGGCCATAGAACAGCCGGTGTGTGCCGAAGATACCGTCGAGGACGATCTCCAGCACTTCGAGATTGATAATGATGAAACCTGCATAGATGACGAAATGCATCACCGCCACCAATGGGTTGCGGAACATCTTTTTCTGCCCGAAGGCCAGCAAGGCGACATTTTTCCAGCGCCGGCCCGGCTGATCGGTATAGTCTTCATCCTTGCCCAGCAAAATGTTCCGGCGGATCAGTCTGATCTTCTTGACGAACAGCCCGATGGTGATGCCTGCGGCCAGGATGAAAAAGATCTGTTGGAAAACGGCCATAGAAAATTTATTATAAGGTCTAAGATAAGTGTTTTGGCCAAACCGGACGGAGTCCGGCTCCGACATCATGTTTTGGCGATAAAAAAATTATATTTTTAAGGGGATTTTTTGTCGCCATTCAATTTCCCTAATTTGCCGGAGGAATGAAGAACTACATCTTAACACAGCCCGTGGCAGAAAAAAAGCTGCGACGCATGGCTTACGAGATCCTCGAGAATAATGCCGGGGAACGGGAGCTGATCCTGGCAGGTATCCGGGACAGCGGCAGCGTCATTGCCCGGAATATCCAGCGGCACCTGCAGGAGATCGCCGGCGACCGGTTGTCGACCCAACTGATCACCATCACCCTGGATAAGAAGAATCCGGGGCCCGTATCCCTCAGCCATTCGCCCGGGTTCGATGACCGGGTCATCATCGTGATCGATGATGTAGCGAACAGCGGCAAGACTCTGTTATATGCCATGAAACCTTTCCTGGACTACCATCCCCGCAAGATCGAATCCCTTGTCCTGGTAGAAAGGTCGCATAAGGCTTTCCCTATACAGCCGGATTATACCGGCCTTTCTCTGGCGACCACCCTGCAGGAGCATATCTATGTCGAGGTGGACGGCGAACAGGTCAAGGGTGCCTGGCTGGAGTAGGGACAGGCGCAAAACAATGTCCACATTCGTGGAAAAAAGTCCACTAAAAAAAGGCTTAGATAGCGGGTTTTCAGGACCAAATAGGGTAAATTTGCCATCGCCTCCGCAAGGGAGGTAATTCATTGATATGGAAGATAACAGCACGCCACTGGAGACCCAAGACAACAACCGTATCGTCCCGGTAAATATTGAGGAACAAATGAAGACCGCCTACATCGATTATTCGATGTCGGTGATCGTAGGCCGGGCCTTACCGGATGTAAGGGACGGATTGAAGCCTGTACATCGCCGCATCCTGCATGGGATGAACGAACTGGGCAATAACAGCAACAAGCCACATAAAAAGGCCGCCCGTATCGTAGGGGAGGTGATGGGGAAATATCACCCCCATGGGGATGCTTCCATCTTCGATGCAATGGTCCGCATGGCACAGGAATGGAGCATGCGCTATCTGCTCGTGGACGGCCAGGGTAATTTCGGTAACCAGGACGGCGACGGTCCCGCGGCCATGCGGTATATCGAAGCCAGGCTGCACCGCCAGGCCGAATACATGCTGGAGGACATCGACAAAGAGACGGTAGACTTCCAGCCGAATTTCGACGATACCCTGAAAGAGCCGACCGTGCTGCCCACCCGCATCCCGCAGCTGCTGATGAATGGTTCCAGCGGCATCGCCGTTGGGATGGCCACGAACATGATGCCGCACAATTTATCAGAGGTGATCGACGGCTGCGTGGCTTATATCGGCAACCGGGACATCACCGTCGATGAACTGATGGTCTGTATCAAGGCGCCTGATTTCCCTACCGGGGGCATCATTTATGGCATGGAAGGGGTCAAAGCGGCCATGCATTTTGGCCGGGGCCGTGTCGTACTGCGCGGTAAACTGCAGGTGGATACCAAGGCCAGCGGCAGAGAACAGGTCGTGGTCACGGAAGTGCCTTACCAGGTCAACCGCGATGCGCTTTGTGACAGGATCGGTCAACTGGTGAATGAAAAGGTCATCGAAGGAATCGCGCATATCAATAATGAGTCTAACAAGAGGGAAGGCACCCGTATCGTCATCGACCTGAAAAGGGATGCCGTCGCCAATGTCGTCATCAACCAACTGTACAAGCATACCGAACTCCAGACTTCTTACGGCATCAACAACGTAGCGCTGGTCAAAGGCAGGCCCCGGACCCTGAACATCCGGGAGATGATCAGCGAGTTCGTCGAGTTCCGTATGGAAGTGGTTACCCGCCGCACCCAATTCGAACTCAAAGAGGCAGAAAAGAAAGCCCATATTTTACAGGGCTACCTGATCGCGCTGGATCACCTGGATGAGGTGATTGCCCTGATCCGGGCCAGTTCTACGCCGGATATGGCAAAAGACAACCTGATCAACGCCGGCTGGGGCCTGGACGAAATCCAGGCGAAAGCCATCCTCGAATTACGTCTTCAGCGCCTTACCGGGATGGAAAGGGGTAAGATCCGGGAAGAATTCGACGGGTTGATGAAACTGATCACCTGGCTGAAAGAGCTGCTGGCCGACGAAGGCAAACGCTTTGATGTCATTCGCAGGGAACTGCAGGAAGTAAAAGATAAGTTTGGCGATGCCCGGAAGACAGAGATCACCTACCTCGACAATGAGATGAGCATCAAGGATCTCATCCGCGAGGAGGACGTGGTGATCACTATTTCCCACCACGGTTATATCAAGCGTACTTCTGCCACTGAATACCGCCAGCAACGCCGCGGCGGCCGCGGGGCCATGGGAGGCCGCACCCGGGAAGAGGATTATATCGAACATCTTTTCGTCGCCTCTACCCACCACACTATGCTGTTCTTTACGGAAATGGGCCGGTGTTACTGGCTCAATGTCTACGAGATCCCCGAAGGAGAGAAGAACAGCAAGGGCAGGGCTATCCAGAACCTCATTAATATCCCCCAGGACGATAAAATACGCGCTATAGTGGACGTGCAAGACCTCAAGAATGAGGATTTCGTACGGGAACATGCTATCGTACTGTGTACCAAACAGGGTATTATCAAAAAGACCTCCCTGGAGGATTTCAGCCGTCCCCGCCAGACAGGCGTCAACGCCATCACCATCGTCGAAGGCGACCAACTGCTGGAGGCCAGGCTGATCGATGGCAAATCGGAAATCCTCATGGCCATTAGGAGCGGCAGGGCCATCCGGTTCGAAGAGGAAAAGGTTCGCCCGACGGGCAGAGGGGCTATCGGGGTAGCTGGCATTGAAGTTGATGATGCAACGGATGAGGTGATCGGTATGATCTGCATCAACCGGGAGGATAAGTCCAGGACCGTCCTCGTGGTCAGCGAAAAAGGATATGGCAAGCGTACCCCTATCGACGAATACCGGATCACCAATCGGGGAGGAAAAGGTGTAAAAACAATCTCCGTAACAGAGAAAACAGGTAAATTGGTGGGCATTTTGGATGTCACCGAATTCGAAGACCTGATGATCACCTGTAAGAGCGGTGTGACGATACGCATGCCGGTAGCCGGTATTAGCGAGCAGGGACGGGCCACTCAGGGCGTCAAACTGATCAGGTTGGACGAAAACGATGAGATCGCCGCCATTACCAAACTGGATAAATTGGAGGAAGAAACCAATGGCTTATCCCTGTCAACGCCAATAGCAGAAGCAGGTGAAACCCCGGCAGGCTCGAACGGCTTGGACCATACCGGGGAAACGCCCATCGATACCAATAGCCCCGATCCCGAACCCGCTGAATAGGATTAAGATATCATTAAAGACGGGATTTGGCAGGTTATTTGTGGCAAGGCGTTGACGGTCAATAATTTGAAAACTTTACTTTTAAATAAATAAAAATGAGAAGACTCTTCCTGACTGGATTCCTTGCCTTGGCTGGTATGGGCCTGTTCGCACAGAGCGTTGACAAAGCGAAAGATCTCCTGAAAGCTAACAAGATTGCCGACGCCAAAACTCAAATTGACGGAGCGCTCGCGGTTGACAAAAACCAAAAAAGCCCCGATGCGTGGTATTACAAGCTGAAGATTTATAATGCTATTGCTGCAGGCCCTCTATCTGCGCAGTATCCCGATGCGCGCGAGCAGGCTTTCGACGCGCTGAAAAAATACGTGGAGGTGGACGACAAGAAATTGCTGCTGCTCCAGATCGACGGCTACAAGCCCGTTAACGAGATCTATCAGGGATTTTTCCAGATCGGCGCCAATGATTATAACAGCGGTAAGTATGACTCCGCTCTGACTAATTTCAATGGTGCTATCGAAACGAGCGCCTTCATGAATTCCAAAGGATGGACGACCCTCAAGCTGGATACGACTTCTACGCTGTATGCCGGGATCTCCGCTGAAAAGGCCGGGAAAAAAGATACGGCTGCGTTCTACTATGGCCGTCTGGCTGACGCCAAGATCGACAAGATCAACAATTCCAATATGATCGACATCTATAAATGGCTGGTCGATTATTACAACAATACAAAGAAGGACGACGCCGTGACCCAGAAATACCTGGCCATTGCCGAGAAAATCTTCCCTGATGACCTTTTCTGGCCCAGTACCAGGTTGGAAATCCTTCGGGCAAAGGGTAACAAGGATTCGCTCTTCGTCGAGTATGATACGATCGTCGTCCATTTTCCCAAGAACTACCTGTTCTTCTTCAACTTTGGTTTGGAACTATACCAACATGCCTCGGATACCAGTTCGGGACAGCGGCCGGCCAATGCGGATACTTTGATCGCCAAGGCGCAGGTGATGCTGAAAAGTTGCCTCGCGCTGCAACCCGATTATCCCCAGGCCGCCCTGGTATTGGGCCAGATCTCTTATAATCAGGGAGTAGACCTGCAAGCCCAGACCAAGAAGATCCCGGGCAAAGGGCCGGATGATATCAAGAAGCGAGCCGATCTGCGGATTGCAGCCGGCAAGAAGTTTGACGAGGCCATCCCTTATTTCGAGAAAGTGGACCAGGACCTGGGCAGCAAAGGCAAGTTGAAAATGGAGGAGAAAAGCTCGCTGAAGGATGCCTATGACCTGCTGATCACGATCTATGAGACCAAGAACGTGAAAGATAAGGCTGATGCTTATACGAATAAGTATAATAACGTCGACAAGGATCACTAAGAAGATCCCCATAACATTATCTGCAATAGCCCCGGTCATGCCGGGGTTATTCTTGTGCGCCCGGCATGGGCGCAGACTTGGAGGTGCGAGTCCTCTACGGGCCCTGATAGTGGGAACCGTTAGCCAAAGGCAAAGGTGTCCACCGCGAGGTGGAATCTGAAGGAAGCCGGCGGC